>Ga0308160_10001196_pt1 | contig 38708 bp, 46 predicted proteins | sample PhyFR1_FD_201036 | JGI IMG/M metagenome (GOLD analysis project Ga0308160, IMG submission 201036) | Phyllosphere microbial communities from UC Gill Tract Community Farm, Albany, California, United States - DLSLF.R1 | ecosystem: Host-associated > Plants > Phyllosphere > Unclassified | place: USA... | reverse complement strand
TACAGGGGGGGGGGGGCGCAGCGGCGTGGCGTCGGTGGCGAGGCGAGCGGCTTAGCACTGTCAAAGGAGGCCAGATTATAGCGCGGTCAGCGAGCAGCTCTCTAGACGTGAGCCGGAGCAGAGCGGCTTGGAGCGTTTGGTCGACTAACGCAAAGCCCGCAGCAGAAGATACCGGCCAGGCAACCCCAGAAAGCGCTGCCGGAGGCACAGACGGTACAATCAGCTCGATATCTCGACGTCGAGCCGACCAGAAGCAAACTCACCCGCAACAGCTCGAGATACAGTTGCAGCCGCCACGCATGCGCTCGGCCTCGCCCTCGATCGTCTGCTCCTCTGCAGCGGCGGGCTTGAGGCCGTCGTTGGACAGACTTGGGTCGGATCCGGCGAGCTCTGCGGGGCCAAGCAGGAACTCGAGGTCAGCTCCTTGAGAGGCGCGGCGCAGGCTCAGCTTTCGGGAGACGTACGCATGCTCGGCTGGGCCTGGTATGACGGCGGAGGCACCATGACGGCAGGCGAGGCAGAGGTCGAGGCGGCGACGACGGTCATGCTGGGTCTGCTTGCGGGAGGAGGGCTGGGTGGCGAGGAGCTTCGAGGTTGAGGAGCTAAAGGCGAGGTCGAAGGTTCGGAGGCTCGGAGAGACGGATGGCGGTGTGGGTGGCTGCAGGTGAGAAGTTAACCTGCCCTCTCTTTATGTCGCTCGCCGAGGTCAAGGCATCGCCTCCGTTGGCCGTGCCGGACGGCGGCCAAGCTACCTTGCCGGGTCGAGTCTTGCTGCGGCGTCGACGGAGGTGTTCGTCACCCGCCGCGCCCGACGGAGACGGCCGGCCGAGCAGCCGGCGTGGCGGGCGGCGCAGCGGGGGAGGCCTGCCCCTCCGCAAGACCCGTCGGTAGCGGGAGAGTAACCCATGTCGCTTCCTGACTCAAGTCGCTTCCGAGCAGGGTTCAGCAGACTCGGAGCAGTGCAAGTGGTCATGGGTCATCAAGAGGTGGAACAGAGGTGTCTAGTCGCGGATGTCCTTGGCCAGGACGACGAGGCCGAGCGCGTCCTGGATGAGGTCGCACGCTGTGTCACAAAGCTCGTCGCCCTTGATCTCGCGCTTGTCGTCCCACGAGCGGAGGTCGTGCGAGCCGATGCAGTCCCGGACGACGGTCACGTTGAAGCCTTGGTGCTGCCCGCTGACCGCCGTCGTACTGATGCAGAATTGCGGCTGGTAGCCGACGAGGACTATGTCCTTGACACCCTTCGACCGGAGGTAGGAGTCGAGGTCGGTGTGGTGGAAGCTGAGTGAAGGGGGAGTATGTTCATCAGCGACATTTGCTAGAGGACGGGCAGAAGGACGGAGAGGCCGGCGCACCTCGAGCCGTGCGTCTTGGCGATGAAGTGCTCCTTGCCCTGAGGCTCAAAGCCGGGGATGCAGCCGAACGGAGTACCCTTGATCGACTCGACCGTCGAGCTCGGGTCGCCGGTGTGAGCGACCCAGATGACCTCGCTGCCGGCCTAGAGGGAAGAGTAAAGAGAGGGGGGGAGTTAGTCGCGCTACCTGGGACGGTCGAGGAGCAGACGAAGGACGCACCTTGCGGTAGCGCTCGACGACAGAGGCGATGTTTTTGTTGGTCTCCTCAATGCCAGCGACCGGCCACATGTTGTCGGGCAGGCTGCAGGACGAAAGGAAGGGGTCAGCGTCAACACGGGACCGGCCAGATACTTGAACAACGCACTAAAAGTTCTGCACGTCAATCACGATAAGAGCCGAGTCCTTGATCGTGACCGAGCCGGGGTGGTTGAGGGCCTCGGCGATCTCACGGAAGCGGAAGGTGGTGGGGGCGGACATGCTGGAAGATGGAGGTCGAGTCGGTCGGGTAAAGATGTGGAAGGAGAGGCTGCTGGGCAAAGTGATGAGGGGCAAGAGGCAGAACGGTCGGTCGACGAGCTCCCTTATGAAGCATGCGCCCGCGCTACTGCATGTCGCAGCAGAGCGCGCCTGCTGACACAAGGAGCCGACCGCAGCGATCAGGGTAGCTCGAGGCCGTCAGATAGCGTCGGACACTCCGGACGGCTTTCTCTCCGGACGGCTTTCTCTCCGGACGGCTTTCTCTCCGGTCAGCTTAGGGCACCCGGCCGTCGGGGCCGCCGCCGACGGACACTTCATACGAACGCGTCCGAGGCGTATGAGTGAATGAGGCAGAAGCTGCGAGCCGTATCGTGATCGGACTGCCAGGCTGACAAGGCAGCGCTCAGTCCTGACGCGAGCAGATGGTCGACGACGAGGCGACCGGGCGGTCGGAGGGACGACGCCTTGCCGCCGGCGTTCTCCGGCCAAGCGAAAGTGCCGATGCGAGTTGGGCGCGGGCGAATGCAGACGCGCGCAGCGGCGGAGCCTTCGGCCACCTGTCGCTCCCTCCTGTCCGACTGCCCCTCCCTCGCCCTGGGACGTAAGGACTGTTCGCCCGTCATGCTGACATCGACCATTACCCAAGTCTGTCTTCGCGGCTGATCTTACAGCAAGCAGCCGGTCCTTGCTCAGGGCCTTAAGTTCTGCCCCTCGTCGACGGCCGCCCTCCGGCCGACCTCGACCTCGACCAGCTCTCGTCTCAGTGCACTCGCTCCAGCTCGCATCAAAGCTCATGCACACTCCGACTCCACCGCCTTCAAGCGTCGCCTCCGACATGACGAGCTTTGAGCCCTCTCCGGCCGGATTCAAAGCCGAGGACGGCGACGACTTGCCCGTCATCGTCGACTTCGCCGAGCATGATCCTGCCGATCCGCGCGCCTTCTCGCCCAGCCGCAAGTGGTTGTACGTCAGAGCCCGCTATTCTCCGCTTGCTGCCCAAAACCTGACACCCTTCCTCTTTCAATTAGTCTCACGTTCGCCTCCTCCCTCTCGCTTCTGTGCATCTCGGTCGCGGCCACCATGTACTCGAGCGGCATCGCCCAGATGACAACCGATTTTGGGGTCGGTACCGAGGTCGTCACGCTCGGCCTTTCGGTCTACCAGCTCGGCTTTGCGGCGGGCCCACTCATCTTCGTGAGCCTGGCGCCTTCATCGTGATCTTCCAAGTGCGTGGGAACTGAAGGTCTGCGCCGTCTTCCGTAGGCGCCTCTCTCCGAGCAATTCGGCCGCCGGCCAGTCTTCCTCGTCACCTTTGCCTGCTTCTGTCTCTTCACACTGGCAACGGCTCTCGCCAAGACCATCGAGGCTATGGTCATCTGCCGCTTCTTTGCGGGCTTCTGGGGCTCGAGCGTGTTGGCGACGTCTCCTTCCATCATAGGAGACGTGAGTGCGCCTCCATCCTTGCGCTCGCGACTCGAAGCCATCCTGACATGCCTTCTGCAGCTGTTCAACCCCTCCGACCGCGGAAACGCCATGAATCCATACATGGTGGCCGCATTCGCCGGTCCGGTTGTCGGACCGGTAGCCGGAAGCTTCCTCGCCAGTGAGGCCGGCTACCAGTGGCTGTTCTGGCTCTTGACCATCTTCGGCGCCGTGTCCTTTGTGATAGGTACTACCGCCCCTCCTGCCCATTGCGTTGCCCCCAAATCGACTGACGACATTTCAAATCTGCAGGAGCTATGGTCCCGGAGACGTTTGCGCCCGTCATCCTCGAGCGCAGGGCCGCCCAGCTAGCAAAGGCCACCGGCCGACCGCATCGCTCCATCCATGCGCCGACCGAGGAAAAGTCGCTAAAGGCGACGCTGCTCGTCTCGCTCGGGCGCCCGCTCGAGCTTCTCTTCTGCGAGAAGATCGTCTCGTTCTTTGCGATCTACACGGCCCTGATCTGTGAATCTCGTGTGACTCGATTGGAATACCTGTCGATAAAGCGACTGACACGCCCTTCGCGCTGCAGACGGCCTCCTATACGGCTTTTTCGGCGCCTATCCTTACATCTTCCACGGCCAACGAGGCTGGAGTACTGGGTTGGCAAGTCTGCCGTTTATCGGCATAGGTCTCGGCCTGCTCCTGGGCATCGTCCTCAACACGATCCTCAACAAAATGTACGTCGCCAATGCGAAGGCGGCCGGCGGCCACCCGCTGCCGCCCGAGGCGCGGCTGCCGCTGTGCTGTGCCGGCGGAATCGCCTTCTTCGTCGGTCTCCTCATGCTGGCGTTCACGGCCGACAAGGAGATCCACTGGATCGCCCCCGTTATCGCAGGCGTCCCCTTCGGTTTTGGTTCGTTCGAGCCGCTGTCTCTTGTCGTCGTCCTTGCATCTCGGACGCGACGGGCTGACGCGCCACGATCTTCTCGCCAGGCTTGGTTGCGGTCTTTCTCAGCATGACCTCATACCTGATCGACTCATTCCCGATGACGGCGGCGTCGGCCATCGCCTGCACGGCCTTCACCCGGTCCCTCGCCGGTGCCGCCTTCCCGCTCTTCATTCGTCAGCAAATGGACGGTATGACAGTCCGCTGGACCCTCTTGCTCTACGCAGTGATTGCCCTCGTCCTCATGCCGGTCCCCTTTCTCCTGCTGAAGTACGGCGAGCGCATCCGCGCAACGTCAAAGTACGCGCCAAGGTCGCCGACCAAGCCGCCCGCGACCGAGCCCGAAGCGGTGGGCGTGCCGGTTTAGATCTTGCCCCACCTTAGAGTGCGATGTGTATGCCCCCTGTGCCTGGCAGCCGGGTCGCCTTGCCTTGGAGTCTGCATGTAGAAATGTAGTAGGGAAGGGAGTAGGGGTGAGGGTATCTAGCGTGTCCAGAGGAAGAAGAGAAGAGGTTGAAGCGCGGGGACGCGAGGCCGGCGCGGAGGTGGATAAGGGTGACCGATAGCGATGGATAGAAAGGAGGAGTGTCCTCATGGAGCGGACGAGCGACGAAGGAGTTGAGAGGAAACGGGGGCGACCGCCGCGGCGCGGTCAGACAAAGATCTCCTCGTACTTGAGCAGGATCGTCTCGACCGCCCGACACTGGAAGCTCATCAGGTCCTGCATCGACATGCCCTCGGGCCCGCCGCCCTCGGGCGGCTGGCGGAAGAGCGTCGGCCCAAAGACGATGGCGAGATTCGAGGCCGACATCTGGTTGATCTTCTCCTGCTCGCGGACCCTGCAAGCAGGGGCGGCCGGCAAGGTGGTCAGCGACTACAATCGTTCAGAGAAGGGCGGCTCCGGAGGAAACGCACTTGTGAAGGTGGGCCATAAAGTACTTGAGCGCGGCATAATTGGCGTCTGGCAGCTCGTTGATCTGCTCGTGCAGGCGGATATGCCGCAGCCGGTCGTTGTCGAGCCGGGCGGCCTCCATGAAGGCGCCAAACTGGCTGTAGGTGAAGAGCGGGTCCGGCAGCTCGCGGAACCAGAGCTTGAGCGTGCTCGCAATGACGTTGATGTCGGCGTAGGCGTCGTCGTTCTCGAGGTCGACGGCCGAAATGTCTATGGTGAGCGGGGCCTTATGGTCAGTGAGCCGCTCAGGATCAAGAGCATCGGGCGGGACGCACCTCGGTCGAAGGCTGCCTTGAGCTTCTGCACCGCCGACGTCATGCCCGAAAGCCGGTAGATGCCCATCGACGTGAGACCTGAGGACGGATGCGAGACACGCGTCAGCTGCGGGTTCTCCCAGTTGTCGGAAGGTAGGCAACGTACCCCTTGCCTCGATCGTCTCGGCACACATCTCGAGGATGCGCGGAACCTCGTCGCCGTCGCGCATCATGGCGTCGGTCAAGTCAAAGCCAAAGACGACGTTAACGTTTGGCGAGGCGCCTCCGGGCGCGCCGGCGCTGGCCGCGCCTGCCTGAGCCTGGGCCTGCGAGTTCTGGACGTGTGGCGGCAACGGCGGTTGCTGCAGAGGTCGGAGGAAGATGAGGGGCGGTCAGCAACACCATTTGGCAAGACGGACGAACGACCGCAGATCAACCGCACGTATCCTTCCTCGTACAGGCCCTCTCTCCGCGGGCCGCGGCTCGGGCCTGATCGGGCGACGATAAAGTTCTGCATGAACGTTTTGAAGTCGGTCCGGTTGTCGACGCTGTCGACAATCGCCTTGAGGCCGTTGGTGCCTAAGAGCAACAAGTAGGGGTCGACTCGAGTCAGTCAGCGCCACATCGAGGAGGTAGCGCGGCCATCGCACCTTCCGGCGGATCAATGGGCGCGATCGCACCGCCCTCCTGGACGAGCTGCGACTCGTAGAGGAATGCGTAGCGCGACAGGTGATACTGCGTCGCCAGGTCGATTTCGTCGGCACACTGCTTGAGGAGCTGGAGGCGAACGCGCGCGATAGATGAGAATAAGCCGGAAGCCACCTTTAACGATCACACGTGCGGTTGCAGCGGCGGAGGAAACGCACCCGCAGAATCTTGGGCAACTGCGCGTTGAAGTACTCTTGCCGGACACTCTGTGCCTCGAGGACGGCCTGGCGGAAGGCGTCCGACGTCTGCGACATGCGCACCCGCGTCTCGTCCTCCTGGCGCTGCATCTGCGGGAGCGAAATGGGAGGGGGGGGGGGTTGCAATAGAATTGATCAATTATTTGTCCGCCGGCCGCTGTTGCTGGCAAGAAAAGCGACGCACCTGCACCGGATTCTTGTTCTTGAAGAGCCCACCGCCGAGCTTGCCAAACTTCTTCTTCCCATCGCTACCGCTCCCGCCCGAGCTGGACCCGCCCGCGCCGTTCTGCATCGTCGCGTCCTTGAGCGAGCCGCCCTCTTTGAGGATGAGGATTCGCTCGAGCTCCTCGACCGTCGTGTCGAATCGCGACTTGGCCTGCGGGGGCGAGGCAAGGACACGAGCGGCGGCAGTCTTGTCAGCTTCCAGCGCGATCACGGGGCAAAGCTCGCGAGAGAAGAGGACTGACCTTCTCCATCGCCAGGTCGGCGTCCTGCAGCAGCCGCTCGTACCGCGCCCCGGTCTCCTTGTGCATCTTGCGCGCCTTCTCCATCTCCTTTGCAAGCGCACCCAGCTCGTCGGCCATCTCGCCAAGCCGGGTGGCGAATCGCAGTCGCTGCTGGGCAACCGTGTCGGATAGCCGGAGTGAATCTTGGTACGCCTTGATGAACGTCCTGGTTTCACAGCCAGCGATGAAAGGGGGACGTCAGTAGCGCGGCGCTTGGCGAGTGCCGCAGCGTACAAGGAGGCAGGCAACGCACCCTGCCTTGCCTTCGCTCCGAGCATACTGGTCCATCAGGTCACGCCCCATCTCGCCGAGCGAGCGCGCATAGCCCTCCTCGACCTTGGCCCGCGCGCGAAGGAAGACCGAGACCTGCTTGCACGAGGCGAGCGACTGCTTGATCCGGCTGTCAAGGAGCGGCATCGCGCAATCGAGCTCGCACAGCTGGCGCAGGACACCCTCGTCGAACTGGACAGGCACCGCACCGCTACCTGCGCCGCCAGCGCCCCCGACAAGCGTTGTCGCTGACGACGGTCCAGGCTGGCCGAAGCCGAGCGCACTGTAGCCGCCGCCGCCGCCGGGCGCTCCGCTGCCGTCAATCTCGAACGCCGGCGTCGGGCTGCTTAGACTCGGCCGTCCGCCACCGCCGTTGCTCCCGCCCGGTGGTTGGTGAGCGTGCGAGGACGAGTAGAACGAGGCGTTTGAGCTCGGCCGCCGGCCGTCGTCAAGGCTCGGCCGGCCGGCGCCGGTCCCTGTTGTCGTCGTGCTCGTGATCGAGGAGATGGACGGTCGACCGGTCTGCTGCGAAGGATATGGGTGCTGCGGCTGCTGTTGGGGAGGTTGGTACGACTGGTACTGCTGCTGCTGCTGCTGCTGGCCGTACGAGCTGTTGGCCGAGAGCGGCGGTCGCTGACCGCTTGGCGACGAAGGCGTCACACTCGTCGCCGGTAGACCGTGTGCGCTCGGACCTGCACCTAACGTCGGAGAGCCGTTCGACTGTGAGCTGGCGATCCCGACCTGGGCGAACTGCTGGGACGAGAGCGACGAGGGAGATGGCTGCTGCTGCTGTTGTTGCTGACCGGATGACGATGGCGGTATGGAGTACGAGCTTGAGCCGTCGCCGTCTGTTGAAACGGGACGGACAAGTGCAGAAATGCAGATGAGGTGGTCAGCGCTTGTCGCTCAAAAGGGGGGACAATCGTTGACGCCGGCGCAGATGCAGCAGAGGTGTTGATGGGGAACGGCGCAGATGGTTGCCGGCCAGGCCGCCAGGTCTGTCGCCTCCCTGGTCGCAGAAGGGCGAGGCTTCCGATGCTCGTCCCCAGACTCGCACGATGGCGCTAGACTCTCTGCCGCAGCCCACGGCGCCCCTGGGTTGCAGGTAGTGTAGGCCGCGATCCCCAAGACCGGCACGGCAGGCTGAGACTCGGAGCGTCCGGGCACGCATGACCAGGCGGACGACGCCCGGACCCTCCATTGACCCCGGCACCCACGCCCGGCCAGACTGGAGGCCCGTAGCCTCTACGAATGGACACTGCCAGGAGCGGAACCTGAACGAGCTGAGCTAAACGTAGAAAGGGGAGACTGACAGTGCGGCTGGCCGTTGGTCGACGAGCTCCTGCCGCCGGGCGCGCTGCTGCCGAGGTCGACGGCGGCGAGCTCGTCCTCGATGCCGCCCGCGCCGCGCGACATGGGGGGATTGCCGGAGGGGAGGAGAGAGTGGAAGGGGGCGTGCGGGGGATAGAGGGAGAGAGCGGCGTGTTTGCAGTGTGGCCGGTCGATCAAGGCAGGACGAGAAGACGGCTGGACGATCTCTCTGTCCCTCTCGAGACACGAGAGGGAGCGCGCGTGCGGTGCGGCGCGCAGGCCATCGGAGGCTTTTCCTGGCTCGCCCGGGACCGGCCTCGTCGCTGCCCCTGTCGCCTGCTCCTGTCGACTGGCCTTCTCCTTGCTCATCTGCCTTCTCTCCCCCCCGTCTCCTCCTCTTCCCGATGCACGCCCCGCGCCGCGTGCCATATCGCTCGCTCGACGATCTCGGCGCCGTTCACCGCCAGATTTACGGCGGCCTCGAGGCCTCATCCTCGACCGCCCCGCCCCCGCCGCCGGCCGAGCTCGCCCTCTTCGCGTACCACTCGCCAGCGTCGGTCCCTGTCGCCCTTGGCCTGACAGCCGCCCTCCTCTCGGCGCTCGCCCTTCCAGCGTCAGCCGGCTCGCTTGCGAAGCGGCTGGCCTTGTCGGCCGCCCTCGTCCGGCTCGTCAACTCGCTCGTCGATCCGCTCCAGCAGGGCCTCTACGCCCGGCCGGTCGCGCTCCTTGCGGCCGAGCTCGGCCTCCCCGGCTGGCTGGTCGAGCTTCGCCATGCAGCGACCCACGACGACCTGCCCTCAATCGCCGTCCTGTCCGAGGCTGGCCGCGAGGCGCTCGCCTACCTTGACCGGGCCTACTGGCGGCCGACGCTTGACCCGCCGACGCGTGTCGACTCGGCCGAGTCGTGGGCGGCGCACACGGCCGTCCTCCCGGGTCTGCTCGCCGCCTACAAGCCCCTCGCGAAGCAGGTCGCCAGGGACGCGAGCACGTTTCCCGGACCGCTCAAGGCGAGTCTTGCCGAGCTCAGGACCTGGGTTGCGACGCCCGGAGACGAAGCTCGAGCCCTCGCCGTCCTCGTCGACCACCTAATCGACGGCGAGCGCGGCCTCCTCGTCCCGCTCGCAAAGAAGTGCGTCCCCACTTCCGGGCCTTGCTTGCATCCTTCGAGACAACGCAGCCTCCTGACGTTCTACCTCCTGCCTCATCGTGGTCTCTGCTCGTTTCCGGTGAGAGCGCAGGAAACGGCCGACGTTCACCTCTGCGAGCCCGCACCCGCCTCCGGCCCTCCTGGCGACCTACACGCCACTCCTTCTTCAGCTCGCCCGTGCCCACCCCAGCCTCTTCCCCTCGCTGCTCGCCCGCCGATTAGCGAGCTCGCTTGCAAGCGGCCCTGGCCCCGATCCGTCCGCTTCCGCCGGCGGGGCCGAGCCGCGAGCGCGCAGCCGGTCGGACGAGGACAGTCGGTGCGCCTGGCTCGTCTGGACGGTTGAGTGTCTCGTGCCCGACAGCGCGACCGGCCAGGACGCCCGGCCGGCGCTCGTCGGCCAGATTGCGCGCGAGGCTTTCGGAAGCGGTCGGCCGCTCAGGGCCGTGCTGGCTGCGCTAGCAGGTCGCCATCCGGCTTCACTTGGCCTTCAGCTGAGGGCTGTCCTCCGCGTGCTGGGCGACATCAGCCTCGACGAGGTCAGCGTCACGACGCCTGATGCGGCCATGGCCGACGAGACCACCGCTGGGCCGTGTTCACCACCGCCGAGTCTTGCCGGCCCCGTCTTCTCGGACGCTGTCCCCGTTTCCGACACTCTCCTGCGCACCGGAGGCAGCTCAGGCCGACCCTCTTCCAGGAGGGCTGACGCTCGCACACCTCCGTCGTCGGCTTCGGGAATTGAGGCGGCTGATGAGCTGCAAGCAGCGGAGGTCGGCTGGACGCGCGTGCCCGCGCAAGCATGGTCGGTCCGGCCGATGGGCGTCCGCGTGGGCGAATGAAGGCGGGCGTGCCCGGTATTCATGCCCCGTCTCCGCTCACACACAAGTGCAAGGCGCGCAACGTCAACGACTCCAAGGACAGCGCGCCCACAATGGATGCCCGGCCTGCGACGCAACATTTAGTTCTGAACGACAACATTCGCATCTAGGGCTGGGCGACGCCCGCGTACGCCGAGCCCTCGAGCCCGCGGGCGACGAGCGCAAACTCATTGAGGCCGTCGCGGACGCGCTTGGTCGAGCGCGAGCCGAGGACGGCCGCCCGGAGCTTCTCGCGCGCCTGAGGCGTCGCTTTTGAGTCGGAGTGGTTTTGCTGGGGGGAGGGCAAGTCAGCTCAAGTCAGTCGAGGAGAGCAGGGACGGGATGAGCGGGCGACTGGACGGACGATGGAGAGGGCCTCGCCGAGCCAGACGGCCGAGTCCTTGGTCAGGCGGGTGACGAGCGCGGCCAGGAGCTCGGCCAGGTTGGGCACGACCGAACGGGGCGAGTGGCCCTCGGCGCCGGCGATGATGCGGCCGATCATGGCCCGCCCGTGGGCGCGGAGCGGCGGGTCGAGCGCGGCCGTCAAGTCGGTCGGGCTGCGCGAGCCTCGGAGGAGGCTCGTCAGGAAGCCGGTGACGGCCTGAAGCGAGTAGCGGTCCGGTAGCCGGAGACCCTCGACGGAGAGGCCGAGCAAGTGGCCGAGCGCCTCGCTTGGCGGGGCGAGCAGCGCCGCGGGGAAGCGGACGGCGACCGCCGAGGCAAACTTGAACAGACCCTCGACGATATCGGGCGCGGCATGCATCGCGTCGGCTCCGGTGGCAAGAGCGCCCGCGCCCGCGCCGACAAGGACGGCCGTCGCCTCACGGACGGTAGCGAGTGTTGCGGCCGGATCAGCCGGCTGCCGGCGCTTTGCGAGGAGACCTGCCGGTGCGAGCCGGTTGACAAACGTCTCGGCGAGCGAGAGCCAGACGCCGTTGACGTGATGGGCGGCGGCCGAGGCGATGAGCCGGACGAGAGGCTCCGACTCGATCGACAGGATCGTCGGGTTGGCCATGCTGGCCGACATTGCCTTCAAGAAGTCGGACAGCTCCTAGTGAAAAGCGGCAGACAGTAAAGCATTGTCGGCGCTCGTCTCGTACTGATGACTGGGAGCTGTCAGTCTAAGGCAGGTCGACTCACGGCTGCTGTTTCGAGATCGGTGCCCCATCCATGAGCGACGCCGGTGATGGCCTCGAGGATCCGCTGCCGGAGGTGCACGATGCGATGGTCGGCCCGTGCCTGGTCGAGCGAAAATTGGGCCGCGCTGGGCGAGCCGTCCTCATTGTCCTCGTCGGCGGCGGCGAGCTCGGCCTCAAAGTCGTCGGACGGCGCGAGACCTTTGGCGATGGCCGTCAGCGACCGCAGCTGCTGTACGGCGAGCGCGCGGGCCTCCTCGGGCAGCTGAGCAGCACCGTTTAAGGCTTCAAAGAGCTTTTCGACAATCGGTGTCGTGATGGACTACCAGGGGTTGGGTGGGACATCCTGTCAGTGCACGCTCGATGGATGGAAACCCAGCAACAGCTTGGGCAGCATCGGCAAGTTAAGAAGAGGCGTGACTGACTAGGACTGGCGCGACAGCCTCGGCTGGCGGCAGGGCCTGAACGACCGAGACGACGGCCTCGAGCACCTTTGCCTTCTCCTCTGGCTCGATCCGCTCGGCGACCTGGTCGTAGAGTCCCGCGAGCGGCCCGACATGGCCCGTCAGGCTGTGCCGACAGAGATCGCAGACCCGCTTGAGACTCTTTGCCGCCTCGACGCAGAGGGCCGGCTCTGACAGGGCAGGGACGAGCAGCTCGACCGCGCCGGGCACGAAGGCCGGGTGGAGGTGGAGCCAGCTCGCATAGTCTCCGACGAGACTGACGGCCGTCAGTCGGACGCGCTGGCTGCCGGTGGATGGGAGCCGGCCGAGGAACTCGGACGAAAAGATGAACGGGAGGACCTCGCCCTCGTCGGTCGGAACAGCCTCGCGCACGCAACGAAGGGCATGGAGTGGCGCTTCGACCTCGTGCCAGGCGACAGGCTGACCGGCGCTCGAGGGTCCGATCAAGCGGTCGACGAGCTGGCTGTGGAGGAAGCCGAGGAGCGGGCGGCGGAGGACGTAGAATGCGGTGACGAGGCAGTCGCCGAGCTCGAACCGGTAGCTCTTGAAGCGGTCGCGCTGATCGGCCAGCCAGCTCGCGCCCTCATCGGCGGGCAGCGTCACCTTGCGCAGGAGCCGACGCACGAGCTCGAAGAAGACCGACTGGGCGACCTGCCACTCGGCTGACGGCGGATTGGCATCGGCCGTCTCGATGTGCCTGCCAGAGCGACATGCGTGTCAGCGGGCTTTCAGCGGTCGTTCGAGCTTACGACAAGAGAGCTACGAACGGCGAAGCGGTCAGTGCCTCTTGGAAGTCGGACCAGAACGGCACGACGAGGTCCGAGACCTCCTCGTCCTGGCCAAAGAAACCTTCAAGGCCGGCAAAGCCGAGGACGAGGCCGAGGAAGGCCTGGACGTCGGGCTCGGCGAGCGAGAGGGCGAGATAGTCGGCCGAGTGCTCGCCAAGGGCGGCGAGCAGCTTGACGAGCGACTCGTGCGGCTCTTCGACGTCGCCGGCTGTCGGGAAAGTAAGGATGGAGAAGGGCGGCTTGTCAGTCAGTCGCGGCGGGCTGAGTTTAGGATGGTAAGAGGACAGACTGCTGAAGCAAGCGTTGGCAAGGGTCTGGCAGGCCGGGCCGGCGAGCCAGGCGAGCACGGGCTCGGTGAGCACCTTAGAGCCCCGGCCGTCCTTGAGCACCGAAGCCGTCAGGATCTCGCAGAGGACCGAGGCAGAGGCGGCAAAGACCTCGGGGTGGCCTTCGGGCGCGTCGAGCAGGCCGATCAGGGCGGGGATGAAGGCTGTGAGTGAGCTAAGGTAAGGGCAGGTGAGGAGGGTCAGTAGGCTGAAGGGGGACGGGCGTGGATGAGAGGTGGGACGAGACGAACTCTGCGCTGAGCGCGCCGGCCGCGATCCAGGCCTCGAGGCAGTTGAGGCCCTCGACGAGCTCCGCCTCCTGCACATCCCCGCGTGCGCCGGCTTGCCAGCGGCCGACGCTCTCGCCCACCCGGGCGCAGACGACGGGCTCCTCGCGCCGGAGGACGTCGGCGAGCGCACGCTTGCGCGGGCCGAGCAAGCCCGACCGGGCGACCTCCTCGGGGAGAATCTTTGCAAACTCGAGCGCGAGCGGCCGGGTCGCCTCGCCGCCTGCCCGGGCGAGAAGGTCGAAGACGGTCGAGAGCGGCTGGCCGAAGGCGTCGGGGGACGAGAGGCGGATCGCGAGCCCGGCGACGGCGACGAAGAGCTTGCGGACGACGATGCCGTCGGGTCCACCGCCTGCGGCACTGGCTGCGAGCCGGCCCGTCCAGTCGAGGATGGACGCTAGGAGTGGCTCGTGCTGGTCGGCCGGGAGCGACTCCCTGTGCACGGACGGAAAGGGGGGGGGGGTCAGCTCTCGGGCGGCGTGCCTCGCCAAAGGGGGGGGGGGGGGAGGGTTGGCGGCGAAGCGTACCAGTCGCGGTGGATCTTGACCGAGGCCGTGTGGGCGCCAAAGAAGCGGACGTTGCCGTCCTCGTGACCGAGCAGCGGGCCGATGAGCGCCCAGGCGGCGTCGGTTCGCTGGGCCTCGAGCAGCTGGTGGTTGAGCGCCTGCTGGTCGGCCGCGCTCAGCGCCGCCTCGGGCGAGTAGAGCACGCGGATCACCTGCGGCGAGGCGAGCAAGAGATGGGGGGCTTAGCTGGCAGTCGTGAGATTAAGACGAGTGAGAAAGTGCGCACATGGACGACCTGGTTGATGTCATCCTGCGTGAGCATCGTTGGTCAAGAGGCGAGGGCGTCGTCGGTCGTCGTCGCCGGCTGTCGAGCTCGAGAGGCGGTGGGCGCGCCCCGCTGAAAGGGGCTTCGAATCGATCATGCAGGTCGCGATGCATTTCTAGAGGGATTCGCGCGCGCGCGCGCGTCTCTGGCCGTCGTCGTCGCCCGGGTCTGGTCGACCGTCTCGCCTCCGGCGCGCCATCACTTCAGCCCCACCTTTCCTCGAACGCCTCCGCCGACGATGGGCTACTACAACCTCAAAGGTGCGTCCTAGGCTGGCACGAGACCGGACGACCGCCAACGGTTCGACCCTGTGGCGTGAAGGCGGGCTCAGCGTCGCCGATCAGGTAGCTCACCTGCCTCGCCTCGCCTCGCCTCCCCTCATCTGCAGCGCTCATCAAGGCGATCCGGGCGTGCAAGACGCTCGCCGACGAGCGGGCGACGATCCAGAAGGAGTCGGCCGCCGTCCGGACAGCCTTCAAGGAGGACGACGCCTCGGCCCGGCACAACAATATCGCCAAGCTGCTCTACATCCACATGCTCGGCTACCCGGCCCACTTTGGCCAGATCGAGTGCCTCAAGCTCGTCGCGAGCCCGCGCTTCGCCGACAAGCGGCTCGGCTACCTCGGGACGATGCTCCTGCTCGACGAGAACCAGGAGGTGCTCACGCTCGTCACCAACTCGCTCAAAAAGTGCGTCTCCTTCTGCGGTCTGTAGCTCGGCCGACCCGCGAGCGATGGCACTGACCCCCTTCCTCCGGCTGCAACTGCCCTCTTCCCCCCTCACTCATCATCCATCTCTCGACCGCTCCTCGCTCGCCATGCGCGACTCGCTCCCCCCTCGCGGCCCTACAGCGACATGAACCACTCCAATATGTACGCTGTCGGCCTCGCCCTCTCGACATTTGCCAACATTGCCTCCGAGGAGATGAGCCGCGACCTCGCCAACGAGGTTGAGAAGCTCCTCGGCTCGTCGAACACCTACATCCGCAAAAAGGTCCGTCCCTTGTCTCGCGCATGGCTGCTTTCCCTCGCGCGGCTCCTCGTTCGCCGGTTCGCTTTGACGGAGTGGGGTCCGGCAGGACAGGAGCCACTTCAGCCTGCTGGCGGCCGAGTTTGAGCGCTGACACCCTTGCCTCCTGCAACTCTCACCAGGCCGCGCTCTGTGCCGTCCGGATCGTCAAGCGCGTGCCCGACCTGATCGAGAACTTTGTCGGCAAAGCAAAGTCGCTCCTCCAGGACCGCAACCACGGCGTCCTTCTCGCCGGCGTCACGCTCGTCATCGACATGTGCAACCTCGACGAGGAGTGCCGCGACGAGTTCCGCAAGGTGAGCGTCGCGCCAGAGCACACGTGAGAACCAGGATCTCTCGGCGCTGACTCGGGTTCCTCTTCTGCTACGCCAGGCCGTGCCGCTGCTCGTCAAGCACCTCAAGTCGCTGACGACGCAAGGCTACTCGCCCGAGCACGACGTCAGCGGTATCACCGACCCCTTCCTCCAGGTCAAGCTGCTCCGGCTCCTCCGTCTCCTCGGCCGGGGCGACGGCAAGTCCTCGGACGAGATGAACGACATCCTCGCCCAGGTCGCGACTAACACGGACGGTAGCAAAAACGTCGGTAACGCCATCCTCTACGAGACGGTCCTCGCCGTGCTCGAGATTGAGGCCGACGAGGGCCTCCGCGTGATGGCCATCAACATCCTCGGCAAATTCCTCAGCAATCGCGACAACAACATCCGGTGCGGCTTTGTCCTTGCAAAGCTCTCGTGGATGGCGTCCTCAGGGAAGCTGACGACTCCTACCCCCCATTTGCGCTTCGCGCTCTCGCCGCAGGTACGTCGCCCTAAACACACTCAACAAGGTCGTTACGATGGACACGAACGCCGTCCTCCGGCACCGGCAGACGATCCTCGCCTGCCTCCACGACGGCGACATCTCAATCCGGCGCCGAGCGCTCGAGCTCTGCTACGCGCTCGTCAACGGCCAGAACGTCCGGCTCGTCGTCAAGGAGCTCCTCGCCTTCCTCGAGGTCGCCGATAACGAGTTCAAGCTCGGCCTGACAACCGAGCTCTCGCTCGCGGCCGAGCGCTTCGCGCCCGATAAGCGCTGGCACATCGACACGGTCCTCCGGACGCTCAAGCTTGCCGGCAACTTTGTCCGCGAGGAAATCCTCGCGAGCTTCATCCGCCTCGTCTGCCACACGCCCGAGCTCCAGGCCTACACGGTCCGCAAGCTCTACCTCGGCCTCGGGGCCGACCTCTCGCAAGAGTCGCTCACGCTCGCCGCGACCTGGCTCATAGGCGAGTTCGGCGACGTCCTGCTCGACGGACCCGTCGACGAGGGCGGCCGGGCCGTCAGCGAGGGCGAAATTGTCGACCTTCTCTTCTCGGTCCTCCACTCGCCCTATAGCAACAGTCTCTCTTCCCAGTTCGTCCTGACGGCGCTCGTCAAGCTTTCGGCGCGCTTCGCCGAGCGGCCCGGCGGGGGCTCGCACGAGCTGGCAAGGATCGAGGCTGTCCTCCGGACGTTTGACCACACGCAGGAGCTCGAGCTCCAGCAGCGGGCGGTTGAGTACGGCAGCCTGCTCGGCCTGGCCGAGGTCCGGACCGGCGTCCTCGAGCGCATGCCTCCGCCGGAAATCAGGCAGACCATCATGGGCACTGTCAGCGAGAAGCGCTCGGTCGGCTCAACCCGCTCGACAAAGGACACGGTACGTCTCGGCGGGCTCTCTTGGTGCTCGGTACCCGCACCCTCCTTCGGCGCTCGAGCTCATGCTTCCTGATCCCACAGTCGGCTGTCCTCGATCTGCTCGGCGACGACCTCCCAGCCGACACCGGTGCGGCCGGCGCGGGCCCGGCCGGCTCGGCCCAGCAAACGCAGGATCTCCTGGCCGACATCTTTGGCTCGGCCCCGTCTGCTGCGCCAGCGGTCGGGGCTCCCCCCGCCTCTTCGGCCTCGGCTCACGCCGACATCATGTCGCTCTTTGGTGGCGGAAGCGCGGCCGCGCCCACGCCTGCCGCTGGGCCCTCCGCCTCCTCCTCGCTCAGCGGCCTCGACTCGCTCTTCGCTCCTTCCTCCTCCTCCTCTAACTCATCGGCGTCAGCGCAGCTGCAGCAGGCGTCGAGGCCAGCACCTCCCGCAGCGTCAGCACCGCCGCCGGCACCGTCACCAGCAGCCGCATCGGGCCCGACGGCCTACACGGCGTACGACCGGCACGGGCTCAAAGTGACGCTGACGCCAAGGCCCTCGCCGAGCCAGCCGGGTGTCTACCAGATCCTCGCGAAGTTCACCGCGACGACCGGTGTGCCGTGCACGGGCGTCAACTTCCAGGCCGCTGTCCCGAGAGTGCGTGTCTCTTCCTGCGCAAGACAGCTCAGAGCTGCAGGACCCGCGACGAGTAATCGGAGGGGAGGCCGTCATGCTGACTTGACGGCTCGCTCTCCTCGTTGGCTTCCAATAGACGCAACAGCTGCAGATGCTGGCCATGTCCAATGCCGACATCCACCCGGGCACACAAGAGACGCAGCAGATGCGTGTGATGGCCCCTGCCGGCGTGCGTTTCGTCTCACACCGCCTCTGCTGCAGTCCTGTCGCAGCCTCAACTGACCTTCACCAACGCGCGCATCCCTGCTTGCTGCTTTCCAGAGCCAGATCCGGCTGCGGCTCCGCGTCTCGTTCGTCCGTGACGGTGAGACCGTTCAGGACCAGACCGACTTTGCCGGCTTCCCGCCATCGCTTACGGCCGGAGCGGCGCAGTAGAGATTCCAGACCTATCTCACGCCCCATTCCGTAACTTGACGACCACTCTATCTCGACATGAGACCTGCTTGCACGATGCGGGGGCGATCGTTGACGACGGCGGCGCAAGAGGCGAGGGGGCGGATGTCGTGAAGATCGTCAAAAGCAGGGAAGGTGCGTGTGGGGGTGGGGTGGATCGCAACGAGCAGGTGCAAAGGGGTCGATGCGCTCGGTGACCGAAACCGATGCTGGGATCGTTCAGAAGAGAGGCAGGGTGCCGAGGGATTGGTATTGGCCGACGTTCCACTCGCTGGCGTCGCGCCGGTCCTGCCTGTAGGCCTCGGCGCGGACGGCGGCAGCGATTTCACCGTTCTTGCGTTCGACGACGGTCTGCATAAGATTCGGGCCGTCGATGATGAGGCCGGCGGTCGACGAGCACGTCGTGCAGATGGCATCGATGAGCGAGCCCAAGATCTTGCGCGCCAGCTGGGCGACGTAGGGGTCAAAGGTGCGCTCGTGCTGGCGCCGGCACAGACGTGAGATAGGAGAGGACAGTCAGCGTCCAGTCCCGAACGGTCATTGGTGTGTCGAAAGCGTCAGCGCACCTTGTCCCTGAGCGTCTGCGGTGGATGGCGGACGAGACTGGGCTGATGCTCGGGATCGAGCGGTCCGCATCTGCCCGGCCAGTCGACGGAGGCTGACGGCGGGGGCTGACCGCTCGCGTAGGCCGCGAGCGTCGTCTCGTCATGCAGGTCGAAGCCGCGGACGATCATCTGCTTTGCCCGCGTGTAGCAGGCGATGTCGAAGTGGCTCGTCGTTGCGAGTTCGTGCTCGAGGTGGCGCGACAAGATCGTCAGGTTGTGGAGAGCAAAGACGTCGGCGATCGAGGGGACGACGAGCTGCAGGAGCGCCGTCTTCTGGGCGGCGAGCGCTAGGCCCATATAGTGCTGCAAAAGAGTTCTGCCGTCAGCTGGGGCCCAGATCATGCACAAGGATTTCACAAGCAAGTACTGACCAGGACCGCCTCGTTGCTTGGCACTGGGACGGGGGGCGAGGGGGGTCGCGAGACCGGTGATGGCACGCGGAGCGAAACCCAAGTCGCCGAGCGTCTGCCGTCGGATTGGCCTGAGCCCGAGGGCTGAGCCTGTGACGAGGAGCGGTCGAAAGGGGTCAGCGTCGGAGATGCTGCCGTCGACGCCTCCGCTGCTGAAGGTCGACTGCGCACCGCGTCGTCGCCGATCCCGTAGAGCAGCGAGGCGAGCCGGTTGCCCGTGCCCTCTGAGCGCCGCTTGCGCTTAGTCGGCTCGGCCACCGTCGATGCGCTCTGGGCAGCGATCAGGCTCGGGTCTACCGGCGGCGGCCGGAGGTAGAGGCCCATCTTTTCGAGATCCTCGACCTCGTTTGAGCTGCCGTCTTCGCTGAGGATGTCGCGCTGGGCGCCGCGGGCCTGGAAGAACTCGACTGGGTTGCCGCCCCGAGGCCGCTTGTTCGAGATCGGTCCCGGCTGGGGCGGCAGCGGTCCGCGCTTGAAGAAGATGCGCGGCGCAGACGAGACGTTGGCGAGCGCCGAACGCGTCGTCCGGTCGACGTCGGGTGCCGGGGTGACAAAGGGCGAGCCTCTCGACGCGCGTGACGACCTGCTGGGATCTCCGGGTCGCCCGCGGGGGACGTACGACGGCCGGAAGGCTCGGTCATCCGGGTCGTCCGACTCGCTCGAAAACAGCTCTTCGTCGTCCGAATCGTCGTCGTCGGGCCCGCTGAGGCCGGACGAGGCATCTTGGCTCGCTGGCGGCGGATTCGATGTCGCCGCCGGCACCGGCAGCCGCAGCTTGAGGTTGATGCGCGGCTTCTTGTCGAGCGGCCGGCCATCAGCTCCGGCCGGTGTCGAGCTCTCAGAGGCGGCGAGACTCGGCCGGCTGGTTTTAGGTGGTCGCCCTCGCCGAGCAGGCGTCGCCGAAGGGTCCTTCTTGGGCCGGCCAGGAGGACGAGGAAGCGGCCGCACCTTACCAGGCGGGGTAGGAGCGTCTATTGCGAATCGCTCGGCCGAGCCCGGCTTCCGTCAGTCTCCTGCCCATGGACCGCTGATTTTATTCGCCTGGCAAGGTCGAGCTCGCCAGGCCGGTGGAAGCACGTACCGCGAGCTGGAATGCCGCCGCATACGAGCCGCTGCTCCTGGCAACGCAGGCAGGGGGCGCCGGGGTAAGGGTATTCACACTTGCCGGGTTTGCCGTAGAAGCAGTTGTCGCACTTGAGTCTGGCGGGCGACGAGGTTCATCAGCTGCCCTATTTCATGCAGAGCTCGAGCCAAGCAAGATCCACCTACCTCGGGCGGCCTCGGGCCATCGTGGCAGCAGCGGCAGGCGTTGGAAGCCAGGGCGAATGACGGTCAGGAGGTTGAGCTTGTCTGCCGCGACAAGGAAATGGCCGCGCCAGCAAGCAGCAACAGCATCGCCCGGCCGAGGTCGTCCAAGCTGCCGACGAAAGCAAAGCATTCGTTCTCATAAGCTCATCGCATGTTTGCCCAGAAGCCGACGGCCACGCCGCCATGAGCTGCTCGTATTCCTGCTGCAGCGCTACGGCCACGCTAGTGGGCTGGACGGCTCTGGAGCCAAAAGGCGGCATTTGCGAGGCAGCGCTGCGCATCATTCATCTCATGATCAGTCGTCCGCTCTGCAGCCTCAATAGGTCCGGCCGAGCAACATCAGTAGATTTGCAAGTGTTGGCTCGCTGGGATGGTCAGATGGGATCCCGGCCGGTTACCGGTGGACCGTATGAAAGACAACCGAAAGGAGAGACGGACAGCCCTCCTCTTTTATCGACCCGATCACCTTCCCGTTTTTCAAACGCCTCCCCCCGCCCATCCCAAACCACACCTCGGAGCATCATAGACCCACCAAGATGCAGTTTGCCTTGCGTAGAAGGAAGGGCCATCGCCGGGCAAGAATCCTGACCCTCCTCATGCGTTGCCCCAATCCAGAACCGGAACGACTCTTGCCAGACGTGCGTTTCTGTCACAACTAACATAAAGGCTCTGAACCACTTCGTAAGCCTAATCACCGCCCCTCCTATCCTCCGCTCACAGCTGCGGCAGCGCTATGTGCACCTGTACTACCGGTCGGTGAGCCTGCGAGGCCGAAGCTTGCCCCGATTCGGGTTGTCAGTGAGACGGGCAGGCCGAGTGCCATCTGCATGACCGTGACCATGCAAAGCGAGCGGAGCGGTGGCGACAGCATCGAGACAGAAGGAGAGCTACAAGAGAAGAAGAGCTACACAGGTAGAAAAGGCTCGGGGCACCACGTCGGGAGGCGCGAGCTGCTGGCCCTCTCAAGCACGCCGCCGGAAGAGGAGCGAGATAAGGTAGACGAGCACGAGAGCGATGACGCCAAGGAGGCCTCCGGCGGCACCCATCGCAGCGAGCTCGCCGTGGCCCGCGGCGACGAGGCCGAACGACGAGACGATCATCGCCAGAAGACCGAGCGCAGCCTTGCCGGCGTTCGAGCGGTTGATCTTTTGCTGAAGCTGCTGCGCCGCCGGAGGGCCCTTCTTGCCAGCCTTCTCGATGGCCTCAATCTCCTTGTGCGAGAGCTTGACGTCGGCCGAGGCGAGGTAGCGGCCGAGACGCTCCCGGTTCGAGGACGTCGTGACGATGACCGCCTTCTTGCTGTGGACCCAGGCGACTGCACCCCAAACGAGATTGCGAGTCAGCAGGAAGCGCAACAACGATCTAGCCTGTCGGGATAAGGGCACGTACGGAGAACCTGCTCGGTGGCAATCTTGTGGTCCTCGGCAATTTTGGCGATGACCGGATCGAGCGGGCCGCCGGGCTGGCTGGTGATCGGGCTGAGTGGTGCAGAGAGAGGAGTTTGTCAGCACGGATACGGGCAGAAGCAGCAGACAGAGCGGAAAGAGGAGCGCACAGCAGGGCCGAGTAAGCCTCGGCGACGATGTTGTGTTTGGCCATGTAGGCAAGAAGGTCCTTGGTCTCGTGGTAGACGTAAGCTGTGAAGAGAATCTGGTTGACGGCAGGCAGCGTCTTCGAGCTCTTGCGGAGGATCTCGAGATCCTCGATTTTGAAGTTAGAGACGCCGATCTGCGCAGAAGCCTCAAAGTCAGCGGAGCATCGTTACGGTAGAAGGCGAGAAGAGTCGAGCACGCACCGACTTGACGAGGCCCTGCTCTTTGAGCGCCTCCATCTCGGCCCAGGCCTCGGGGATGCGACCGACGACGAGCGAGGCCGAGTGGATCAGGTAGAGGTCGAGGTACCTGGAAGAGGAGCAGAGGCGAGAAGTTGAACATGGTGTCGCCGAGATGAAGCGGCAGCCAGGTCACGCCACGCACTCGAGGCCCATCTTCTCGAGCGTGGCCTTGCACGACTCGGTGATCGACATCTGCTTGTCGCCTTGGAGGTACAGACGAGAGCGCGACGGTCAGCATCGTCGCGATGAGCATCGTCTCGTGCGAAACGAGAACGGCCTCACCGAGCCATGCGCCGGACCATTTGGAAGTGACCCTGGAAGGGAGTGCGAGGACTGTCAGCCCGAGGCAGGAGGCACTCGGCAATCGCCTGCGCTAGCCGACGCACCAGACGTCCTCGCGGGCGAGACCAGACTCCTTGAGCCCGGTGCCAACCTCCTCCTCGTTGCGGTAGACCTGCAAGAGCGAGAGTAGTCAGTTCAGGAAGCACTTCATGCGGTACGCTGCGTTGCGGCCCAAGCGTGATCAGGCGTGAGTGAACCGACCTGGGCAGTGTCGATGTGCTCGAATCCAACGTCCAGGGCCTGCTCGACCTGGTCCGAGACCTTGAGATGCCGGAAATGCGGGGTGTCAGCCTGTCCTGGTCTTTGCTTCCATCGGCTCGATGCGGTCCAGGCGGCCGATCCAAAGGGGAGGGGAGATGGATGGGAAGCAGGTGGAGGGCGGGGGGACCGACCTGCTGGCCGTTGCCGAGCTTCCAGCTGCCAAAGCCGATCTCCGGGATGTCGCGGCCGTCGTTGAGGCGGATCGTCGAGAAGGGCATGGTGAGAGTAGTCGCTGAGAGGGAGAGCTGTCGAGGGAGCGAGGTGGTTTGGGGGAAGAGACGAGGAGCAAGACGGGCAGGCGGGCGAGCGAGACGAGCGGCCCCATGCTGCCTGCCTGCTTTCGGCGTCCGCCGAGGGGCCAGGCGATCGACCTGCGCAAGGGTCTGGGGCCTGACGTGCGGGCCGACACTCGCTCTCTCCCATTTTGCAGTCTCGACCGAGACGTTGGGGCAAAGACGACTTTAATCTCGCGGGAGGACTTTTGGCGAGGGCTAGCATGCTCGTCCTACAGCCCCTCGGGGACTGGCGCCGCGCCGTTTCACGCCCTTGCCTGCGAGCGCGGAATTGCGCGACGCGGCGCGCGAGGACCGTCGTCTACTCGAGGAGTGCGCCGACACAAGCCAGCCGTTGGCCAGGGATCTAGGCGATGGCTTGACCACTCAAGGCGAGGCTGGCTGCCGGAGGACGATTTCCTTGGCCAGGCGGGCTGGCAGGCGAGGTAGCAGTGCGATCGCAAGCTGCGGTAGACTCAGCCCTCCTCGTCAAAGCTGAGGAGGCCCTTCTTCTCCTTCTTCTGCTTCTTCTTGTCGGCCGGCGCTCCGGCTTTGTTTGTAGGGCCGTCCGAACCGACGGCGACGGCCTTTCGCTTGGTCGTCTTTGGGGCGGCTGCGCCAGTCGCTGGCTTTGATGCAGACGCCGCCGAAGCAGCCTTTGCAGCCGGCGCTGGACTCCGGTCGATCGGCGGGAGGCCCTTGGCTAAGGGAGGCGAAGAGACGAACGAGCGTCAGGGGCCGCTTCTTGAGAGGCAAGGTCGGATGGCAGTCAACAGGCGTGAAGGGCGACGTACCTTTCCGTCGCTCGTCCTCCATCTCCTCGAGCGATAGGTGCTTGCCCTCCTTGAGGACGACGACCTGCGGAGCATCGTCGCCGCCCTCGCCCCAGCCGAACTCGTCGCCCTCGAGACGTTCCTGCTCCTCGCGCTCCTCGCTCGTCTGCCGGCCTTCGCGGCCGGGCAGGGCGGCGCGGCCGTCGGACGCGCCGTACGCGTCCTTCGATCCCGGCGGGGGTGCACCGGCCAGCTGGGCCTGGAACGCCTTGAGGAACGACGGCGTCTTGGCCGGCGTGTAAGTCAGACCACCGATCTTGGCCCGACTGCCTCCCCGACCGGCGCCAGAGGCTTTTCCTCGTCCGCCAGCACTGCTGTCGTCGTCCCGGTCGCCGCCGCCGCCGCTGCCTCCGCCGCCTCGTCCTCGTCCTCGCCCGCGCCCGCCTCCGCGGCCTCCGCGACCGCCCCCACGGTCTTCCCAGTCAGACATGGCGGGTAGCTAGGTGATGGACAAGCTGCGAGGCTGGGCGCGGGCGAAAGGTTGGAGTGTTGCGGGGCGCGTAGCTTTGACGAACGATGGGTGTTGGGTAGGTCGCGACGATCGGAGCCGCGCGCTGCCCTGTCGTTGCTTCCCTCTGGCTAACGCCCACAGCCTCTCTCCCGGCCGCCTGTCTCTCAAGACCAGATGACAGTCGCCCATCTGGACGAAGGATGTAGTTATCACAAGTTCCTCGTACGTCCCTCGTCCGTGCCGAGGTTGCTGAGCGAGAGGAAGGCTCGGAGTCGGCGCGCTGAACCTCGGCCACGCTGCGCTCAGGACGAGCACCTTCGGCCGAACGAGCCTTGCGTCTTCCCGGCCTCTCTCGTCCGCGGCTGGCCATGTCTCCAGAGCTTCATTCTCTCTGACTCCGGACCGAGCGCGAGCGTCGACTACGCCCATCTGCTCGCCCTGCATGAGGGCACCCCCGGCTCGACCGACTCTCGTGCGTCTGCCGGCGCAGCACCTCGGCTTGCCCCGGTGCACCGGCCGTCGACCGCGGCCGAGCTCGAGGAGGGCTGCCCGCCGACCGTCTGTGACGAGCGCTCGCTGGCCGAGATATTCGCGCTCTGGAAGGCAGGCGATGGAGAGGATTTCTACGTCAAGGACTGGCACCTGGCACTTGCAGTCGAGGCCGCCGGCGGGGTGCCATTCTACGACGACACCTGGGCGGGCCATGCTGCCGATGACTGGCTCAACGGCTTCTATCGCTCCAAGGGCGAGGACTTCCGCTTTGTCGTGCGTCTGTACACGCTTGCGCCCGCCGCCAAATTCGTGCTGACCCCTTGCCCCGAGCACCGCAGTATCTCGGTGCGGCCGGGACGACGACGCTCCTCCATCGCGACGTCTACGGCAGCTTCTCCATCTCAACCAACGTCGTCGGCCGCAAGCGCTGGTACTTGTTTCCGCCAGAGGCCGTCGACCACTTGCACTGCGACCCGACCGATCGACGGAGCGAGCTCATCCCGGACGTACGTAGCGTCGACGAGCGGCGCTTCCAGGGCTGGACGAAGGCCCAGGCCGCCTGCCTCATCGTCGAGCAGGAGCCGGGCGAGACGATTTTTGTCCCCTCTGGATGGTACCGTAAGTCTCCCTCTCTTCCTTCAGGCGGTAGCAGTGATCGATGCCGTCCACAGCTGACGTCGCGCCCAACCCTTTCAACTCCACAGACCAGGTTGAGAACCTATCCTCGTCGCCGTCAGCTGGAGCCAACTACTCGGGCCCCATCCTGTCGATCAACCACAACTGGGCAAACTCGACGACGCTGCTTCGCATGTTTGACACGCTCTGCACCGACGTCGACGCCTGCGCTCGGAGCATCGACGATGTCCGTGAGATGCTGCAGCAGGCGCGGGGGTCGACTGGCTGGGAGGCCGAGTGGGTCCAGGAGGTCCAAGAGCTCGTCAAGCGGTGCGTAAGCTCTCGGTGCGCTGTGAGGGTTCAAGCTACGCTGACGGTCCTTGTGCCTCCAGGGATGCCGGCTGGCACTGGCTCGACTTCTGGTCGTTCGTCCTCTGGGGTGTTGAGGTGAGCGTCCGATCTTGCGACCAAGAACATGACCTGAGACTGACTGAATCCGCCTGACGCTAGCACTCGCTTCGACCCGAAGCGGCCGCCTCGCAGCCGCCTATCGACTACATCTCTGCTCAGGTTTCGATTGCCCTCGCACGGATGGAGGAGCGGCGCGCGTGCGAGCTCGGATGGTTGACCGAGGTTCGGACGACCATGCAGCGCGTCAGGGAGGTGCTGGCAACTAGCCCTGTCGATGAACGATGAGCATGAGCTCAAACAATATCGACGTCGTCTGGTGGCCTCGAACACTCGCGAGTACGGCATGAGGACGGGACGTTAAGTCCCCCGACTGGACTTCCCGGAACCCCTGTCGACCCCCGCTCCTGCCCCTGGGACGCCAGCCGCCGGGGCTGTCGCCTTCGCCTCGCCCCTTGACTCCTCCCTCTCCGACCTTGCATGCACCGTCGCCTGGCCCGGTCACTGCTCCCTATCCTCCTCGCCCGTCCCAGTCTTGCCGCGCCCGTCGTCCGACTAGCCAGCCCAGCTCGGATCCACCAGCAGCGCACTATGTCCGACCCCGCTGCCGCCTCTCCCGCGGCGCCCGCCGCCGGCGAGGCTCCGACCAAGAGTGCCCGTCCGTCCCGACCATGCTGGCTCGCTTGGTGCCAGACCTGGGGTCGTTCACTGACAATCAAGCTCCTCTGACCCCACCTACAGTCAAAAAGGCTGCCAAGGCCGCCGAGAAGGCTGCCGCTAAGGCCGCAAAGGGCCCCGTCGCCCAAAAGCAGGCCCGCGGCGAGCCCAAGAAGGAGAAGGAGGTCAAGGCCAAGGAGCCCGAGCAGGCGCCGTACGTCAACACGACGCCTAAGGGCGACAAGAAGGGTGCGTCTGTGCTCTAGTAGAGATGGCGGGAGTGGGTCAGCGGTCCAGACTGAGCTCGACCAGGACCGAGCCGCAGCCCGAGCTGACCACCTGCCCTGCCCGGCCGGTCCTCGCCTCCGCCCTCAGACATGTCGGAGGACATGGCTGCCTCGTACAACCCGCTCGCCGTCGAGTCGGCTTGGTACGACTGGTGGGAGAAGGAGGACATGTTCAAGCCCAAGTTTGAAGCCGACGGCTCTGTCTCGCCCAAGGGCACCTTTGTCATCCCGATCCCGCCGCCTAACGTCACCGGCGCGCTGCACATCGGACACGCCCTCACCGTCGCCATTCAGGACTGCCTCGTCCGCTGGTACGTTCCGCAGACAGATCTTCAGGGTCGCCGACCAGCGTCCGGAACCGATCTGAGTCAAGCTGACCCCGATCTTGCCTGCTGCAGGCACCGCATGAAGGGCTTCACCGTCCTGTACGCGCCTGGTTACGACCACGCCGGCATCTCGACGCAGTCCGTCGTCGAGAAGCGGTTGTGGAAGACCGAGAAGCTCACCAAGCACGATCTCGGCCGCGAGAAGTTCCTTGGCCGCGTCTGGGAGTGGAAGGACGAGTCAGTGCCATGGCGCCGCTGCAGCACGCCGCCGTCCGTCGCCTGGACAGCTGACCGCGCCTCCCGTCTTCTCGCAGGTACCAGGAGAAGATCTCGAACCAGCTCCGCCGGCTCGGTGCTTCGTACGACTGGAGCCGCACGGCCTTCACGCTCTCTGACGTGCGTCTGCCGCTCTCTCGCCGCCCCTTGTGCGTGGCCAGCGCTGAACGTCTACCTTGCCTGCCGACCTCTGTAGAAGCACACCAAGGCCGTCAACGAGGCCTTCTGCAAGTTTTTTGAGGACGGCCTCATCTACCGCGAGAACCGGCTGTGCAACTGGTGTGTTGCGATGAACACGACACTCTCCAACCTAGAGGTGCGGCTCGGCCCCGTGCTGCTTTCGATCCAAGCTAGCTCTGTGCTGACGCGGGTCCCCGTCCATTTGACTTTCGCAGGTCGACCAGAAGCAGCTCACCGGCCGCACGCTGCTCAACGTCCCCGGCTACGACGCCAAGGAGAAATTTGAGTTTGGAGCCATCACCTCGTTCGCCTACCAGATCGAGGGCTCGGACGAGAAGATCATCGTCGCGACGACCCGGCCTGAGACCATGCTCGGAGACACGGCTGTTGCCGTCCACCCGGACGACGCCCGCTACACGGTCAGTCTCCTTCACGCCTTGCTGCAGACAGGAGCCGCCCTGCCGCCTGTCACTGACGTTGCATGCCACCCCCCATCTCTCGACAGCACCTGCACGGCAAGTTCGTCGTCCACCCCTTCATCCCCGAGCGGCGGATCCCGATCGTCTGCGACCCGATCACGGTCGATATGGCGTTTGGAACCGGTGCCGTCAAAATCACGCCCGCGCACGATGCCAACGACTACGAGTGCGGCAAGCGGCACAATCTCGAGTTCATCAACATCCTCAACGACGACGGCACGCTCAACGCCAACGCGGGCGATCAATTCAAGGGCATGAAGCGCTTCCACGCCCGTGTTGCCGTACTCAAGGCGCTCGAGGAGCGGGGCGACTACATCGAGACCAAGGACAACCCGATGACGATCCCGATCTGCTCCAAGTCGGGCGACGTGATCGAGTCGGTCCTCCGGCCCCAGTGGTGGGTTAACTGCAAGCCGCTTGCCGCCGAGGCTATCAAGGTGCACCTCACTTCTGTCGCCTGCGAGTGACGGTGCTCGTTCTGCAAGTAGCCTTCTAACGCCTCTGCTCCTGCTCCTTCAGCGCACGCGTGCCGGCGAGATGAAGATCACGCCGCAGCAGTCCGAGGATGAGTGGTACCGGTGGATGGAGAACATGCAAGACTGGTGCATCTCACGCCAGCTCTGGTGGGGCCACCGCTGCCCGGCCTACTTTGTCAAGATCGAGGGCGAGTCGCCCGATGTGCGTCTGCCTTTGCAGCCGCCTGTTTGCGCAGTCCTCTCCCAGTGCGCGTCTCGCTGACCTCTCGTGCTCGGTCGGCCCGCCCCTTTTTTTCGTGCAGGCTGCCGACAACGCCAACTGGGTCGTCGGTCGGACCGAGGAGGAGGCCAAGGCGCGTGCCGAGAAGCTCGCCAACGGCCGGCCATTTACCATCAGCCAGGACGACGATGTCCTCGACACATGGTTCTCGTCCGGCCTCTGGCCGTTCGCCATCATGGGCTGGCCCGACAAGACGGACGACCTCAAGAACTTCTACCCGGCCTCGGTCCTCGAAACCGGCTGGGACATCCTCTTTTTCTGGGTCGCCCGCATGGTCTTCTTTGGCACCCAGCTCACGGACACAATGCCGTTCAAGGAGGTGCTCTGCCACGCCATGATCCGCGATGCCCACGGTCGCAAGATGTCCAAGTCGCTCGGCAACGTCATCAACCCGATCGACGTCATGGAGGGCATCACGCTCGACGACCTCCAGGCCCAGCTGCTCGGCGGCAATCTCGACGAGCGCGAGGTCGTCAAGGCCCAGCAGGGCCAGCAGAAGGACTTCCCCAAGGGCATTCCGCAGTGCGGCACTGACGCCCTCCGCTTCGCCCTCTGCAACTACTCGGGCGGCGGGCGCGACATCAACCTTGACATCACCCGCGTCGAGGGGTACCGCAAGTTCTGCAACAAGCTCTGGAACGCGATTCGCTTTGCGATGCTCAAGCTCGACCCGGACTTTGTTCCGGCGTCGACGAGCGCCCGGTCCGGCAACGAGTCGGTCGTCGAACGCTGGATCCTCCACAAGCTCAACCATGCGACGGCCGAGGTCGAGCGCCAGCTCGAGGACCGCAACTTCATGAACGCGACTGGCGCCCTCTGGAACTTTTGGCTCTACGAGTTCTGCGACGTCTTTATCGAGGCCTCGAAGCCGATGACGGACGAGTCGGCCTCGGCGGAGACGCGGCAGTCGACTCAGCAGACGCTCTACACCTGCCTCGACTCGGGCCTCCGGCTCCTGCACCCGTTCATGCCCTACGTCACCGAGGAGCTCTGGCAGCGGCTCCCCCGCCGGTCGTCCGAGACGGCCCAGTCCATCTCGATGGCCGCTTTCCCCGAGGCGTCTGACGCAGCCGCCGATGCAGAGGCCGAGGCTGCCTTCGACCTCGTCTTCCTCTCGACCAAGGCTTCGCGCTCGCTTGCCGTTCAGTACGGCATCCAGTCGGGCCTGCAAAGTGCGTATCCTTCCTTGGCTCGCCCCGCCGACAACAATGCTAACCTATTCTTATCCCGCCTCGGACGCCAGTCTTTGTTCACGCCAACGACGACAAGACGTTCGCCATGTTCCAGCGGCAGGTCGCCGTCATTTCGTCGCTAACGAAGGGCTGCAAGTCGGCCGAGGTCGTCCGGACGGCGGCCGAGGTGCCCGAGGGCTGCGCCTCGCAGATCATCACGCCCGAGGTCGCCATCAACATCATGGTCCGCGGCAAGATCGATATCGATGCCGAGGTTAGCAAGATCCAGAAGAAGGTCGACCATATCCAGGGCTCGGCCGAGAAGCTCAAGACGCTCCAGGCGTCCAACAGCAAGCTGCCGGCCGAGGTTCAGGCCGCCAACGTCGAGAAGGTGTGGCTTCTTTTCGACCTCAATCACACCGTCGGTCCGCGGCTGACCTTCTGTCCTTGTCTCCATCAGCTCCGCCTTATGGAGGCTGAAATCGAGACGCTCTCGCGCTCGATGAACTCTTTCCTTCAGCTCAAGTAGACGACAAGAGGAAAAATATAAGGATGCCCTCGTCGTTTCCAGTTGACCCGCGCTGCCATGTGGCCGGGCACGAGTTGAAAGCGCGGAAGCGTCTCGGCCACTCCGTTTCACAGCAATTCGAAGCGAGAGCAAGGTTGTCATGAGGATCGTCAGAGAAGGGCAAGGTCGTGTAGACTGAGAGATGGGCGCGGACAAGGCATCAGAAAACGCGCTAGAAGTCCATCGAGTTAGCATCTGAGCGAGGGGGGGGGGCACTCAGCATTCAACATTCAGCCAGAAATCGATCTGAACCTCCTGGAAAGCCGAGTACGCACTGCGCTTTTTCTCGCGGGTCTGCTCCATGAGACCGGCGCAATGCCGGTCGAGCATGTCGACGTACGGCTTGAGGCTCGTCTGCCGCCAGTCTACGGTCGAAAAGGAAAGGTCGAGTCGTCAGCATCTGCTTCGCGCGTCAAAAGACTTGCTGCAGTAGCGCAAGGGTACGTACCGACTGCCTCGCGCTTGACGTCCTCCTGTGAGCCGTCCGCGGGCGCCTTGGCTGCCTGAGCTGCGGCGGCTTCGTTGAGCTCGCGGATGAGCTTGCCAACCGTTGGGACCGCATCGGGGTCAAAGTCGAACACCTTCTTCGGGTCGACGGGCACGCAGACGCGGTCTGGGAAGAGCGGGTGTCGAAAGATCGTCAGCCAACGTGCCGCGACGAGACTTGGCCAGACCCTCGCACACCGGCAGCGACGTACTCGTTCCGGGGTGGATGACAAAGGGGCTTTTAAGTAAATGATTTCGGTGCTTCGAGACGTCCGCGTCGAGACGAGGATAGGTATACTGGAGGATGATCTCCTTGAGAGCAACCTCGCAGAGCGCTTTGCGCTGGCCGGAGAGTTTCCTGTCGGTCGCCTTCTTGGTAAGCTGGATCCAGCGCTGGCGCGAGGTGAAGTCCGTGCCGGACAACCAGAGTTCGCGAAGCTCATTCGTGATGACTAGCAGATGCAGCAAGGTCAGCTTGCAAAGAGCGACCGAAGGTGCTGCAAGCGTACGGACCGTGGTCGGGGAAGAGGGCGAGCAGCGTCTCCCACTGCTCCTTCGTCTTGAAGCACTCCTGATCGTCGAGAATCAGGTCCGGGAACGTGTTACCGAGAATCTTATAGGCCGCTCTGGAGAGGAGCACGGAAGACTGTCAGGTGCTGGGCGGACAGGGAGGGACCTTGACCCGAATCGCACACACTCTATCGACGGGTGCAGTGTCGTCGACTTGCCCCAGCGGACGTTGACCTTCTTTGTCATCTCCTTGCCACCCTTGATGACTTCGAGATAGGTGATGATGGCCTTGCGCTGGTCGTCGGTCAGGTCGAGCGCGGCCGGGTCCGAGATCCAGCAATGGATGCCTCGCCGACCAGAGTAGACCCAGAGTAGGTGCTTAAAGCCAAACTGTTCTGTACATCCAGCGGCGTGGGGATTCCTTGCCGTTGATCAGTAGCGGCATGGATCGTTACAGCGGAAAGCAACGAGACGCACCTCGAAGACCGATGTCGAGCACCTCGGTCGCGCAGGCGATGAAGCCCCAGCAGCGGCGGCACATGGCCTTATCCGAGCAGCACGTGCGGATCTCATCGTAGTCGGTCATGTCGATATCAAAGACGAGCTCACGTCTGACGGGCTGAAGAGCGCTAGGGCGGAGCGTCTTCTTATCCTTGGGCTATGGCAGGTGAAGAAGAAGGCGGCGGTCAGCTTGGCGGCGAAGAGAGCTCGCGGTCGGCGGGCGGGCAGGGTGCAGGCAGCCGAGCCAGACGCAGGACGTACCCTCGCCGAGTAGATGGCGCCAATCTCAAAACGAGACGGGTTAAGCCGGAGAACCTCCTTCTTCATCTCGTCGCTGTTGGCAAACGAGTTATAGCGCAGGTAGATGTCGCCGGCGAGCGTGAACGCGAACTCGCGGTGGGTGAAGAGCCGCGTCGGGACTAGTTGTCGAGAGCCACGGCACGAGCGGTCTAGCGTCAGCCTTGGTAGATGGACCGCTAGCATTTAGGGAGCTCGAGACGACGGACCGTGCTCGTGGTTGAGCCAGGTAAAGAGCTGCTTCCAAGGGAAGAGCCGGTTGTAGAACGTCTTCATGACCTCGGGGTTGGACGCGTCGGCGTCGGCGTCGTTCGGGTGGCTGTCCATCGTACTGCAGAGGCAGATTTGCGAGAGTCGATGAGCGAGGTCGCTACATGCGTGAGACAGTGAAAGAGAACCCTTACCTCGTCGGTATGGCCATGTCGAGATGCAAAGGAAAAGACAAGGAGAGGGTTCGAGGTTGCGAGCGTCAGGCAGGTCGGGGCAAATGAGGCTGAGGACGCGACGCATCCGGGGGCCGGGCGCCCGGGTGGACGAGAAACGCCTCCGAGGTCCGAAGAGCAGCAGCAGCAGCAGGGCGGCCGTCAGAGCAGCTCCTCGACTTCCCTCCCTCCGATCAATTCCAGGCATGTCTGGTCTTTCTGATCCTGCTCCGACGGCGAACAGCCTGCCTGCTCAGCCGTCGTCAGCACCATCGACCGATGGTCTCCGCGGCGTCAAGTCGGTTCGTGGCCGCCGGTCAGGCGGCGCGACCTCGACCGCAGCAGCAGCAGCGACACCAGTCGGTCCTGGCCCTCGCGACGACGGCGGCAGCGGCCGGGCCTTCTTCCCCGTGCCCGATGCCGGCGGTGGCGAGTGTATCATGACCGAGCTGAGCGAGGCCGAGAGGTACCTGCTCTCGGTCCGGTGCGTTCCAGTCATCCTGTCACTGAGGCTGGGACCCCTTACTGATGTTCCCTGCCCACCCTCGGCCTCGGCCGGCCTTCAGCCAGCAGCATGCCGCTCTTCCGGCCTTCACAAAGGTCGTCAACCCATACTCTCGGCCCAAGACGCCGGCCGGTGCCGAGTCTGCTCTGCTCGGCGGGAAACTTTCGCCAACGTCGAGCTCCGGAGCCCCATCTGTCGTCCTAGCGGCGCCTGCCGTCGCATTGGGCTCGACGACAACCGGTCGACACCCGTTTCAGCCGACAGACGCCTGGCGCAAGACGTTCCTCGACCACTTTCTCGATCTGCGCGCTGTGGGTAGCTTTCTCTGTCTGCCTTGAACGGCTGTGTCTGGACCTTTGCTGACCTGAGCCCGCCTCTGATCGTGTGACGACCTAGAACCTCGTTCACGAGGAGACGCGGCCCGAACCTGCCTACGCTCAGCAGCGCATCCCAGAGCGCTACCTGCCTGTCCCCAAGAATGGCGACTGTCGAGGCTGGCGGCAGTACATGATTGGCGCCAAGCGACGGCGGCTCCATGGCGGCGAGGAGTCTAAATTGCTGCCGACGGCACCGGTCGCCTTGCTCATGGCAACTATCGAGCCGGGGGGCATGATTGTCGACGGTGCGGATGCGATCCCGACAAAAGCCGCAGGCGTCTCGCCCACTGCAGCAAGCGGCGCGCAAACGCTGGCTCTCGGAGCCCATGTGACACCATCGTCTGCGACGTACGACGACGAAGAGGAAGAGGAGGCCATGAACGACGGCTTCGCCGGGGCCGATGATGAGGAGGCGGCCCTGAATGACGGCGACGAGTACGACGACGCTTACAACAACGACGATCCGACGCCGATGACTGCCGAGGAGGCGTTCGACGCCTTTGAATTTGGCGATTGGTATGACCCCGCCGGCGAGGACGGGGCCGACGGCGATGGCGCGGCCGCGACCGGTGCGACGGCGCACAGAGACGATGCAGAGGATGACGACGACGAGCTCAGCGAGACTGAGGTCGACGAAGCCGAGCTGGAACCGCACGAACCGCGCCACGTCGGTCGCGAGCCCTCGCTCAGTCTCATCCAGGGCTTCTCAGATGTGGGTCGTCGCCCGTTCTCTCCCGTTCGCCAACCGACGACACCCTCTTCGGGGCTAACACTTCGACGTGCGCCCGCAGAAAACGACACTGGCCGTCCTGAGGCATATCACGGCCCTAGTCGAGACGCCGGCAACGCCGACGCTCGCGCCCGGTCTCGCTCGCTGGGCATTCGCCCTTCTCGCCCACCTCGACCCGACGACGGGCCTGCTGACGGGCGAGCAGACGTCGCACCTCCGCTCGCTTGCCCGGGCTTGCCTCGCTGTCATCGAGGCCCACGTCGAGGCGCTCGTCGCTGACGGTGACCGCGCCCGTTGGCTCGGACCGGCCAAGGTCGAGGAGCGCATGGGCTGCTGGATGATCTGGGCCGCCGTCGTCGGCGTCTGGGCGCAACGCGACCTCGAGGACGAGATGGCCAAGGTTCTCGCCAGCAATCGGATCGCATGAGCAGCGGCTGCCTGATTGCTTTCCCTTTGGACGTCTGTGCGCAAGGAGTATTACAATAGCAGACGTGGCGTGAGCGACGGAGAGGTGGAAGCAGCGAGGGGGCGAAGTGGGCAACGGCGAAGGAAGGCAACTCGCCCGGCTTTGGGAGCGGGTGAGGGGGGGTTAGATGCAGGAGGCGCAAGAGAAGAGAACGAGCATGCAGGAAGCGGACGAGACCGGGCCAGAGGGAGGGGTTGGAGACGGAGAGAGGAGGTAAGGCGTGGGCATACTTGAGGTCACGAGATCGGAGATGAGCCGGATCCCGGACGGCGGCCGGTTGTGCGGACGCCGGTTGTTAGTCGAGTGGTTTGTTGAGTGTGATTTGAGCGAATGAGGTGCTTAGACAGGCGGGACAGAGCCCTCGCGTCGGCCAAGCAGGCTGAGATTCGAGCCGGCCTGCTTGCGAATGCTACGGAGAAGGGATCGGCCGTGAGAGAGTCAATTCGTGGCTCCAACGAGGAATGAGGTTATTGAACAGGGACGGACCGGCTGGCGAAGTTCCGGCTGCCGAGCTCGTCGGGCACACTGGGCGGACCGATCGGCTGCCGGAGGACGGTCACCGTACCACTGCTGGCTGGGGCGGCAACCTGCTGGACCTGCTGCTGCGACGCCGGCTGGCGTCCGTACGGGTCGCTCGTGATGCGCTGGAGCGGCGGACCGGGCGAGGCATCGCGCGAGCGTCCACCGGCGCTCAGGAATTGAGCGGCAGCCGACATCGACTGGGTCCGGTCGATAGACGCGGCCGCGGCACTGTTGGGGGCGGGCCGGCCCATGCCGAGTCCTTCATAGATCGGACGCAGAGCGTCAGCTGAGGCGGCGACGTTCCGCGCGTTGGCGTTGGGCGCAGATTGGCCGCCGCCCCTGTCGCTGGACGCAGGCGAGCGAAGCTCGGCGTGCGGGTCGAGAGGCGCCGCAGAGTGGGACCGGGCGTCAAAGAGCTGTTGCTGCTGCGGTTGTTGCTGCTGCGCGAAGGCAAAGCGCGACGAGCCGTTGCTCGAGTGCGGCCGACCATTGGCAAGCTGCTGCTGCTGCTGAGCGAGTGAGCCCGCCGGTTCGGCGTTGTGCTGCCATGGCGAGGTTGGCCCTGCGTTGTTTGAGGTCTGGCTTCCGCCCCAGATAGACGAGGCCGCGCTGACCTGGTGCGGAGGCGGGAGCTCGTCCTGCCGGCCGGCGCGCACGTCACGCTGCTGCTGCTGCTGCTGCTGAGGCTGCTGCGGGCCTGCGTTGGGCGAGTCGGACCGGCCGCCAAAGACGCCGCTGGGCTGATGCATGGCCGAGAGCGGACTGGCCATCCGAGGCACGCCCGAGCCGGCAAAGCGGTCGGACCCGGCCGGGCTGAGATGGCCCGACTGAAGGTCGCCTGCACGGGGGTCAGAGGGGTATGCGTTGCCGCCGCCGCCAGCCATCGTCGTTCGGCCGAGCTGGGCGGCGAGCTCGTTGACGTCGCTCGACTCAAACCCGAAGCGGGGACCGTTACCTCCTGGCGGGGGCAGCGGAGGCGCAACACCTCCGCCAGCCGAGCGCGCCCGGAGGTTGGCCTGGATCTGCTGTTGGGCGGCATGCCGCTGCTCGTACGCTGACGCGAGCTGCTGCGGGTTGGCCTGCTGCTGCTGCTGGGCGTGCGCACGCAGCTGAGCCTGGTAGAGCGCCTGGGCTTGCGCTTGAGCGTGCGACTGCTGCGCATAGGCGGCCGCAGGGTCGTAGCGGCCGCTACCGCCACCGCCGTTCGAGGGCGAGTTCGAGTAGCCGCGCGAGGGCGGGTTGCCGTAGGGCTGTTCGGCGAGAAGCGCAGCCTGACGGGCCTGTGCAATCAGCTGCTGCTGCAAGTTTTGTGCTTGCTGGAAGAGAAAGAGACAGAACAGCATGATCAGACCCAAACCAGGATCAGCACAAGGGCTCTAAAGCGAGGGACGCACCTGGATCTTGAGCAGCTGCTCCATTTGAGCCTCGACCTCACGCTGCTGCTGCTGGGCTTGAAGAGCCTGGAGGATCTGGAGCTCGCTCATGCCGCGGCCGTTCTGCTGGTGGTGGCCGCCCTGCTGTTGAGCGAGCTGGAGCGCGACCCGCAGGAGCTCCTGCTGCTGCCGCTCCTGAAGCTGACGGTCGAGCTGCTGCTGCGGGTAGGGCACGCCTTGTCCGCGGTCAAGGCTGCCGCCGCCGCCGGCGTACGACTGTTGCTGATGCTGCTGCGTCTGCTGTTGCTGCTGCGGCTGGTTGCCGGCAACCCCGCCGGCACTAGCGCGGCCGCTGCGGGCGCCGGCTCCAAACGGGTAAACGCCGGCGTTGAGAGCGGCCATCTTGGCGACCATCTCCTCGTCCTCGTCGTCGTCGTCGAAGCTCGGGCCGAGCGTGTGCTCGCTTGACGGATACCGCTGCTGGCGCTGGGGGACGTGCGGCGGCAGGCGCGGTCCAGCCGAGCTGCCACCGCTGGTCGAGGTTGCGGAAGCCCGACGCGAGCCATCGTGCTGGGCTGGGTAGCCGCCCTGGCTGCCGTTATTGCCGTACATGTGGTTCGGCGAGGGCGACGTGCGCAGGTTGGCGAGCAGGGCGGCCCGCGACTGGTTGGGCGAGATGCTGAGAGGCGGGTAGGACATGACCGCAAAGCTAGATGCGCTGAAGATGTGACGGCAGACGTTCCACTGCTCGATTGATTGCTCGAGTGTAGTGCGCGTGTCAAGATTGGTGAGGGAGGGGTCGTGGATTGGCGTGGGCGCAGTTAGGTTTTGTCGGCGAAAGGTCTGTTTGGCAGTTGCGACGTCAGCTTTCTGGCAGGAGATAGGCCGCAGGCAGAAGGGAGCACTAACTGTGCGTTCGTGTAGAGCGTTGGGAAGTTGATGATTAGGCCCAAGGAGACGAGAGGCGAAGCCGAAAGGTCAAAGGTGAAAGTGGTCGAGGGCTTGTATGGAGAAGGCAGCTGGACGTTCGGCTTGCAGAGTGGAGGTGACGAGGTCGACTAGGTAGACAGTGAAGATGAGTAGGTTGATGTCTGGGTCCGTTGGCCGGGGTGATGGGCAGTGTACGTTGTTAACAGGCTGCTTCGTACAAGGCGACTGTCGCGTGTCGCCTGTCCGGCTCTTGAGCGATCTCAGGCTGCTCCGACAGACGCGGCCCCGGTACGCACCTCGGGACGAAGACGCCGCGCTTTTGGATGTGCAGTCGGAGAAAAGTGACGAGGAGGCGAGCTCTACGCCGGCGAGGTCACGGATGCGAGGTGGTCGCCTGGACTGTATGAGGGCGTCAGGCGAAGGCGGTCGAGCTGATGGGCCGGGCAAGGCGAGCGGCCTTTTTGAGGTGCGAGGGAGGGAGCGGTCGCGAGATGGGCAGGCGGATTGGTTTACAACGGGGTGCTTCTGACTTGACTGAGGGCGACCGGCGACGGGCAGAGAAGCTGGAGAGCGAGCTGGTCTTGTAGGATACCGACTCGCCGACCGGGGGGAGAAGAAAGGGCAGGGACGGAAGGGAGGAGGGCGAAGGCGAAGGCAGACGGCAGAGCGGCGAGAGCTCGACAGCGCGGGGCGGCGGCCGCACGCGAGCGTTACGGGCGGCCTACGCGAGCGCGCAGCAGCCCCCGTAAGCGCAGCTCCCAGGCCGTCGACGCCGACGACGCCGAGCGACAGACCGACGCCTCATCAGCAGCACCCTCAGGTTCGACGACGACGACAGGCGCCGACTCGATGCCAGGTCCTGAACGAATATGCTACCTCGGCTTGCTTGCTTTCTGCCGACGCTGATCCGCCGGCCCAGGCTTGCCCGACGCGCCTCCCCTCTTCACGCCGCCACCTGGCAGGAGCTGCCCTGGCGAGGTCCGGCCGTCGACCCACCGCCGTCTTCAAATGGTCTTGACAAAAGCGATGAGGAAATGGACCGAGTGAAGCTT
>Ga0308160_10001193_pt1 | contig 38854 bp, 59 predicted proteins | sample PhyFR1_FD_201036 | JGI IMG/M metagenome (GOLD analysis project Ga0308160, IMG submission 201036) | Phyllosphere microbial communities from UC Gill Tract Community Farm, Albany, California, United States - DLSLF.R1 | ecosystem: Host-associated > Plants > Phyllosphere > Unclassified | place: USA... | reverse complement strand
CTTGCTGCAACAGCTGTTGACGGAGAGTGGCGAGGTCATGCTTTTGACGCTTGACGATATTATGATATAAGGAGCGATACATATGTTATTTCATTATCATCTTTGGACACCGTTCGTGGAGGAAACATGAACTGTTTTTTGGGTTTTCCTTTTAGGATTTGTAAACCCATTAGTATCAACGACTTTGACGTTATTTAGTTTGATTCTGTTCGAATGATTATTTTTAAATTGCACACTTATTGCACACTTTTATTGAAAACAAGCACGGCGGCAGCCTCTTGATGCAACTTTGCACTGACATGGCTGTACAGATCCATCGTGATTGCATACGTGGCATGGCCTAATCTTTCTTGGACAACTTTCGGGTGCACGCCTTGCTCGAGTAACAGAGTAGCATGCGTATGACGCAAATCATGAATCCGTATGCGTGGCACGTTAGCTAATTTTGCCAATCGGTTAAAGGCACGATGGACGCTAGTAGAACCAAGTGTTCTTCCTGCTGTATTCAGACACACATGATCAGTGTCATTACGATATATCCGACTCAATTGATCGGCCGATTGTAGGCGTTTCATATTCTTAAGGTAATCAATGGCTGTCTCGTTGAGCATAATAATCCGTGAACGGCCGTTTTTAGGTGCCTTTTCGTTATTAAGGGCTGGCCGATTATGGTCTGCGATGGATCGCTTGACGAGGATGGTACGTTGTTCAAAATCAATGTCGGACCATCGTAAGGTGATAACCTCGCCGATGCGCATCCCTGTATGCAAAATCAAAACCATGGGAAGGGCTCGCAGATTCTTTTCGTGTGTTTGGATGAACACGTCACATTCTTCTTTTGACCAAACGGCTTGGTTTTTTACGTTCCGTCGTTGATCTCGGGTGAGGGCTTTGCTCGGGTCTTCTTTTATATATCCCATTTCGACAGCATAACTGAAAAAGGCACGGACTTGTTGTAACATCGTGTTGTAGCTACCCGCATTCCATCCACGTAACAGAGAATACTTTGTCAAGACATCCGATAAGTGATGCGCTCTGACATTTTCGAGCATCATGTTTCCTAGTTCAGTCTCCAAAATTATTGAAATTTTTTGGCGATTGTAGACTGTCGATTTCGACAGCTGCGGAGCGCGGCGTTCGTAATAGACTGCAATCAGATCTGCGACCGTCAACTTCGACTTCTGCCGTTTGATGGACCCGTCCTCACGTTCCTTGAGTAAGTTGGCCATCCAATACTCTAGTTCCCGTTTCGTATCCGCTCGTTTGTACTTTTGGATCCGTTTGCCTCGTTCATCGAATCCAAGACTGATCCTGGCTTCCCATTTACCGGTAGTAGGGTTCTTTTTTATATTCGTCATAATTGTTAACCCTCCTTTCTAAATAAGAAATTATAAAAAATAAAAGTATTAAAATATTAATAGCGTGTACATACCACTAAAATTTTAATACTTTAGGTTAAATTATGTTTACATGACTAATTTCAACAAATGTGCTCGATCTATTATCTTAGTATGTTCACGAACATAATCAAAGATATGGTGAGTGTAATCCCCTTCAATATCTAGCAAATAATCTATATTAAATATAGAGTTATAGGTTGCGAAACCTATTCTACAACTAGGAATGTTATCCCTGGAATAATCTAATACCTCTTTCATATACATTAATTTATTGAAGTCTCTTTTACCACTTTTTGAATCTTCTTCTACATGTCTTCTAATTGAATACATGAATGTGTTAATAGAAGATTTGCACTCTATTGCTTCCAATTCTATTATTTCAGATTGTTCATCGACATTAACAAAAACTACATCAATATCATTTTGTTTATCACTTATTTTTTGTAAAGGATTTCCCACTCTGATTACCGGACTGATAAAATTAATGTATGATTCGTGGGTTTGCGGAAGTGAAGGACCAGTTTCAGCAATGAAATCCTCTAAAAAGATACTTCTAAAGTTGGAAATACTTTCTAAAGGTAAGAATAATATTTCCACAAGAATTTCATAGAATTCTGAATGTTTTGTAAGGGCTTCTTCATGTTTCATATTATCTGATTCATTAAGATCTGTTATCAAAAAATCTGGTATTTTACTGATTAATCTCGGACGATTTTTTGTGGAGTATGCCAATTCATTAGAAGGTATAACTACTTGCTCCATTACTGTAAAGAAAGGTTTATAGTAATGTACATTTGCTTTTAAAAAACTATGTAATTCTGGATAAAGACTTCCAAAACTATTGATTGTATCTAACCTTGTTTTAGCATCACGTCGACATATTGGACTGTAATCCGAAAATAAAGTAGCCATAAGCTCACCTTGATTCCTTTTTAACTGTGTTAGGATCCCGTAAACTATCAGGTAAAATTACATCTTCATAGCGTGTTGAATTCAACACTATATTTCCCAAATCTCTTGTTATCTCCCAAAGTCTATCAATAATGATGTCACCAAATTTTCTGTGATATGGATGTGATGCATCTGCACGTTTATCATAAAGTATCTGTTCGTTCAATTCATTCGGATCAAATCTTACTTCTACGTTATGTTCGATTGAGACTATTAAATACGTGTTTTTATCTGTTTTAACATCAGCAAATTCTATTTGGAAAGTTGCTATTAATTCGCATGTTTCTTTATCTAACTTAGCAGGTCTGCTCAACGAAACGTTAATTTTTCCTTTTACATCAAATTCTTCTTTGAAAAAATAATCTTCTTCTGATTGAACAGCCAAATCTACAATGTTAAAACTCCTTAAAAAGTGATGAACATCAAGTATAGTTGATTCTTGCATGATTTTTCCCCCTAATTTTCAAAAATGAACATAGACAAGATACAATGTTAGTATCTCATCTATGTTCACACTTAACCATTCTTTTAGAATCTATAAGATGTTACGATGTCTTCGTTTAAATACGGTTGCATGCGAGTTTTCGAAAAAAAGTTTTCGTTTTCACTCTTTAAGTCTGAAAGTGTTCTTGTGATATCATTAGCAAACATGATAGCATCGAATTCGTTGTTTAGATCCTCTTTAAGGATTTTGTTTAAATAATGATTATGAGATTCAAGCCACTCCTTCATATGTTTAGGATCATCATATGAATTAGGGATAATTAAACTCTCGGTAATGAAAGAAACCACGGTATGACTTTTTTTAATCTTCCATTTATGTTCATCGTTTAGTATCTGCTTTTCAAGATCAGAATTTTTAATGAATTCTAACAATTGTGCATTACTTCTTTTTGTTAAGAGTCTAAAGGAGTAGAATTCGTTTACGACATCTGTAGTGCTTACAGAAGATCGAGTAGTGTAATCAATATTTACAATGTTGCTAGGGATAAGTTCATCAGCATCTTTAGTGAATGACATTTAGAATCCCCCTTTTTTTATTTTCTTCCGAACGTTTGTAATGATAACATACAGTGAAGGATAAGAAGATAAATATGATAAAAAACTACACTTTATGGTTCATAAGAACTAAAAATCAAGAAAAATTATGAGCTCATAACATGACTTAATTTGAATATACAGTCTATTTCCCCCAAAATACAAATATGTACTCTTATTCATGAAAATTACTTCACCGGAATCTCAACCGTGTACCGGTCAGCGAGTTGATTCAATTCCTGATCATGAGGACCATCCAGGATGTACTTAATGCTCGTGATGTCTTTTGGTTGGGATTTTGCTACGAAAAGGATATTCCCGGATTTTTTGACTTTGCCGATGAATTCGCCACCGATTTGATCAGATAAGAATAGCTCTGCCTCGATTTGCTCTCCGGTATTCGTTGTAAGAGTGGCCTGTTCAGGATAAACACTGATTGTGTCATCGCTTGTGTTTTCAAGCGTCATGTTGATGACGATGGTTGTGACTTCGTCCTTATCGCCAAATGTTGGTTTGAAGGCATCGCTTACTTTTAAGCGTGAAGTTTGGATTTTATCAATTGAAAGATTGATCGGGCCCAACTTTTCTTTGATGCCGAGGCTTTTATTCGTGAAGTGGGGCGTCTTTTCACCAACCTCAGACTTTTCCACTTTCGGTTCCTCTTTGGCAGCCACTTCTTTTTTTTCGGACTTCGTTTCTTCTTTTTTCTCTGTTTTAGCTGCAGTAGTAGGTTCTGATTTTGTAGTATCCGCACTCTCTTCTGCACAACCAGCTAGCAAAAGAGCAGCGGTTAATGATGTTCCAATGATAAATCGTTTCACAATAATTCCTCCCTTGATATACATTCCCCTTCATTTTACCAATTTTAAGATACATGAAAGTCTTTCCTTTTAAGAAAAAGGGAAGGTTTGGCAACAACCGTCCGACAGGTTTCGACAATTTTGATCTAAATAAATAAAAAAGTGTTCGACAAAAAACTGTATCACTCACGTTTCACTATTTTGAAAAACAGTTTTGTAAATAAATAGAGAATGTCATAAAATGTCGAATTATTGAGATTGTAAAGAACAGGATGATACTTGAAAATAAGATTTGCATGAGGCATACTGAATACAACATAAGGAACAAGTGTTCTTGTTTAGGGGGATTAGAATGAGTGATTTTAGGAATGAAAAGTTGTTGTTACAAACAAAAGAGGGGCTTATTCCTTTAAAAGGCTGTTGGAGCGATGAACTAGAGGCGTATGTTCTCTTTATGAATAGTGAGATTGAAATCGAAAATTCTATATCTGGATTATGGCATGACTCCCTAATAAAACTAATAGACGCTTCTAATTAGACGCGTCCGTTAGTTTTATTTTTTTAATTCTTTTTTAGAGGTTTCTGAGATTGATAATGCGATTTGATCTTTCATATAAGACACGATTTTATCAATTTTTTCTTGAGTAAGAGTATTAAGTTCTTCTTCAGTAAAATGCATACCAATCATTTTATTCGTGATTGATACTTGTTCAATATAGTCATTTAGTGTATTTTCGGGATTATCTACTCTTCCAAGTAAATAATCTACAGTCACACTAAATGTATCAGCTAATAAAACAAGAGTAGATGGATCAGGTTGTCGTTTACCGTTTTCGAATCTAGATAAAGTTGCAGGTGTAATCCCCAGTTTTGCCGCAGTATCGTCCTGTGGCCATCCACGATTTAGACGTAATTCTTTAAGGCGATCTCCTCTGAACGCTTTTTCCATAATTATCATCTCCATAATTAATTATCTCCTCTCAATATAGCACTTTTGCCAAAATGGAAAATGAATATTACCGAAATGGAAAAAAAGTATTGACTATTACCTTATTGGTAAGTTAAATTAAATGTACAAGTTACCGAAATGGTAATAAAGAAAGAGGTGAGAGAAATGAATGATCCTCAAATTGATTTGTCTAGGCTAAAGCTGGCTAGAAAAGAGCTGAACCTTTCACTCAGGGAAGTCGCTGAAATCACAGGGTATGAATCAGCTGCTACGATTAGTAGAATTGAAGCCGGTAAACGGGGAATTAAATCAACGCTTTTGAAAAAACTATCTACATTGTACGGGAAACCAATAGATTATTTTTTTGTTGAGTGATTACCAATTTGGTAATTTGGTTTCGTTAGTTCTATTTACCCGATTTCTAAAACTGAAAATCATGAAATGATGGTGCCCCGAAACAGGGTGGCATCGAAAGGAGCAAAACGATGAATGAACTTACGAAAGTATTCGAAGGAAAACAAATCACGATCAAAGGTACGAAAGATGAACCGTTGTTCTTGCTCAAAGATGTCTGCGACGTGCTGAACCTGACTAACACAAGTGAGGTCGCAAAGCGCGTACGAGAAAAGTATAAACATCAGATTTCCTTAGGTTTAGCAGGGCGCTCACCATTGTTCGTTTCTGAGCCGGGTTTATACCAAGTGATCATGCGAGCGGATCAAAGTCCAGTCGCTGAACGTTTCCAAGATTGGGTGTACGAAGAAGTACTCCCATCAATCCGCAACACAGGATCGTATGAAGTTCCGAAAAACATCCCATTCGCTGAATTGTTCACCGCGACAGCCCAGCTACTCGAGAAACAAAGTGAGACGGAAGCAGCCATCACGACACTCACGGAAAAGATTGATTTACGGATGACCCTCGATTATGGACAACAACTTGCAATTGAACGAGCTAAGAAACGTCGTGCTGAGGATCTTTGGAAAGAACTAAGCGAACGGCCATCTGATCTGTATGATTCGAAAGCAAAACTGTACGGACGTTTCGGGAGCGACATCAAACGTGCTTTTGCAGTCGCATCTTATCGTGATATCCGGCAGAACCAATTCGACGAAGCACTCTCATACGTCACACATTGGCGTCCAGCGCTTGTCTAAATCGTGAGGAGGTAAACCATGTTGTTCAATGAGCAGGAATTCAAACGCATGATTGCAGACGGAATTGCAGAATCACTCGCAACGATTGCACGGAAGCGTGAGTATCTCACGGTACCGGAAGTATGCGAAGAGCTACGGTGCAGCCGCAGCACGATTGATAAACAGATCCGTGAGAACGGGTTACCGATTACTCGTGTCGATGGAAAAATCATTGTCCGCCGCGAGCATTTATATGAATGGCTCGACAAACGAGTCGAAAGCAACCATTGGGATCAAACAATCGAAGGAGTGAAACAACATGCCACTTTATAAAAATCTCGATATCCTGGCCAACACGCTCGTGGACCGGTTCCACGAAAACGCGACACTCTTACCGCTAATCAATGTCGAAGACGTCGTCTCAAGCATCCTCGCTGATGTTACACGAGAAATGGTCGGAGAGGTCGAACAGGATGCAATGGTTTATTTCAATCGTATGGTCCAGGAAGATCCGATTTTTGTCATCGATGCTGTCAATAAAAAACATGTTCTGCATCTCATGGAAGGCACGTTCAGCATGCACTTGCTCCGAATGGACCCGATCCAGCTGAAATGAATGCATATGTCATCTATGGTTTCGCATTGATTGCTTTCGCCATCGCATTCGGCGGCTGGTGGTGGGATGAACGAGGTTGACTTGGAAAGGAGGTGAGTACATGTCACCGGAAGCATTCGTCATGATGGCGACCGTCTGGGTCGTCTCGCTGATTGCCGTCATTCCCGTCTTCATCATCGAAGGACGTGAAGAGCGAAAGTCGGAGCGAGAACAGGCGGACAAGAAAAAAAGCCACCACTCAAGAGAGCGATGACCACTTTAGCTTAGGACCTTAAGTGTATCACGCTCCGGACAGGAGGAAAACCATGAACACGATCAATCGAGCGCAACGGATCGGGCGTCTGCTGTTCATCAAAAAGCAGAAAGCAGCCATTGAAGTCGATCGCGCTAATGAATCTGTGGATCATACCATCGCAGAGTTAGAGAAGACGCTGTCACGTTTAGGATTCGTACTCGGCACATACGCACCGGCTTATTCATTCGTCCAGGTGCTTCAAAACCAAATCAAGACGTTGAAAATTGCTTTAGACGCGGTGAAGGAGGAGTCAAAATGACGACCAACCACTGGAATGATTTCGTCGAAGATTATGAGTCAGATGAAACTACCACTGAATCGGACTTCGATACGTTTGAGCTGGATCCGGAACTCAAGGAACAGCTGGCCGACTATCGGAATGCCGTCCTATAAGGAGGAACGAAGATGAACATTTTAGTGAACACGAAGGACATGGATAAGAACGAATGGCTCGAGTGGCATAAAAAAGGACTCGGCGGCAGTGATATTGCAGCCATCGCCGGTCTGAACAAATACAAGTCAGCAATGAGCGTTTATCTCGAAAAAACAGGAGAGGTAGACATCGAGGATACAGCAGGTGAGGCCGCCTATTGGGGCACCGTGATGGAGGATGTTGTAGCGAAGGAATTCGAAGCACGCAGCGGACATAAGGTTCGTCGCAAGAATCACATGATTCATCACCCAGAGCACCCATACTTGCTCGGAAATCTTGATCGCGTCCTGATTGGCAAAAAGGAACTACTCGAATGTAAGACGGCATCTGCTTATCTCAAAGAAGAGTGGAAAGACGACGAGATTCCAGCAGCCTATCTGATTCAAGTTATGCACTACCTGAATATCACCGGATATGAAGCCGCATGGATTGCTGTACTGATTGGTGGCAACCACTTCATCTATAAACGGATCGAGCGTGACGATGAACTGATTCAATACATCACGGACATCGCCTCAGATTTTTGGAATAACCACATCCTCAAGCGTATTCCACCTGCATACGACGGTACTGGCGCATCGAGTGACCTGCTGAAGCAGTTGTTTCCAATGGCAGAAAGTGATTCAGAAATTGAATTGCCAGATGATGCGGATGATCTGATCGATGCATATCGCTTTGCCAAAGAGCGTGAAGCAGAGGTGAAAAAATCAGTACTCGATGCGGAAAATCGTCTCAAAGGAATGATTGGTGAGGCAGAAGTTGGTATCGCACGTAACCATCTTGTTCAGTGGAAGAATACGAAGCCTCGCGAAACATTCGATACAAAGTCGTTCGCGAAAGACCAACCGGATCTATATGAAAAGTACGTCAAGATCGGAAAACCGACACGCCGCTTTACGATAAAAGAAACGAAATAAGGGAGGGCATTCATCATGGCCAAAACAGTAGATATCAAAAATCAACTCGCAAACCGGGCTTCTCAAGCTCCAGCACAACAAGGTACGACACCTGAGCAAGGACTTCAAAACATGCTTGCCTCAAACTTCAAGGCGATTCAATCTCTCGTACCAAAGCATGTCACGCCAGAGCGTTTGGCACGTCTCGGTTTGAATGCAGCGACACGTAATCCAAAATTATTCGATTGTGATCCAGCGACGCTTGTCGGCGCCATTGTCAATTGCGCTGCACTCGGCGTCGAGCCGAATCTAATCGGTCATGCCTACATCCTTCCATTTTGGAACAATAAGACGAAGCAAATGGAAGCCCAATTTCAACTAGGGTTTAAGGGAACAATCGATCTTGCACGCCGCTCCGGAGAGCTCAAACAACTGTACACACATGAGGTCTATGAAGGAGATGATTTCCACTATTCTTACGGTCTGAACAAGGACCTGCACCACGTTCCTTGTGGTGAAGATGACCCAAGCAAGGTCACACATTTTTATGCCGTGTATCACCTTAAGGACGGCGGATCAGACTTCGTCGTTATGACACGGAACCAGGTTGAGAAGCACCGTGATCGTTTCACGAAATCGAAAGATAAAAGTGGAAACGTCTTTGGACCATGGAAAGACCATTTCGTCGAGATGGCGAAAAAGACGGTCATCATTAAATTACTGAAGACCGCACCACTTTCGATTGAGCGAGAGGACGGACAGGTTCGCCAAATCGGTGAACTCATCAGTGCCGACAATTCAATCAGCGTGGTCAAAGAATCAACTGTTGCTCAGACTGGATTCATCGAAAATCAATACGTCGACACGGTGGCAGAACAGACAGAACCTGAAACATTGAACAAAGAAGAGGATCCATTCGATGGGCAGCAGTTCCCCTTCGATGTGTGAGGTGAAGAAACATGAGCCAAGATCGAATTCACGATAGTAACACGATTCCCTTCACCATGATTCCCCACGAGGTCGTACGCGACAATGCGACCTTTGGGGACATCTACGAAAAGATGGTCTACTTCGTTCTCAAAAGTCATGCGGTCAACGGAACGGGAGCATTTCCTTCGTATCCGACAATCGCTAATGAAGCACAGTGCGGGATTACGAAAGTTAAAAGTTGTATTGAAAATTTAGTACGAAAAGGACTAATTACTAAACGGGGAAGGGTGAACAAAAACGGAGCACAGACCTCTAATTTGTACACTATTGAAAACTTCGCTATACCGGTCGTCACACGACACCCCCCAGTCACGACACGACCTACCCCCGGTCGTCACACGACTGGGCCCCAGTCGCCGGGCGACTACGAAGAAGAATCCTTTAAGAATAACCCTTTAAGTAATTCATCATCATCAGAGGACGTAATCAATCATAACGATGATCTTTCAAAATTAGTCAGCTTCTTTCAAAAAGAAATTGGCATGGCATCCGGATATGTCATTGATGATATTCAGCATACGCTCGCTGAAAGTTCCTATGAATTGATTCAGTACGCACTCGAACAATCGGTTCTCAATGATGCTCGGAACTGGAAGTACGCAAAAGCCATCGTCCGGAATCTCGCAAATAAGAAATTGTTCACACTCGAAGCCATCCAGCTGCATGAATCCAAGCGATCAACGTCTCGATCTACGAAAGGATTCGGTCGTAATCGTCGAAGTGCTTCGGATATGGAAGAACCGGTATGGGTCGCAAAAGAGAAAGAGGACCAACAAGCCTTCGAACAACGGAAAAAGCAGGAGCTTGAAAGTAATGTTCCGGATGACTCGGAAGTCCAGGAACTACTTCGCTCGCTCCATCAGGACTAGGAGGAATGATGGATGCAGTTCAGATTGACGGATATCAGTGAGACAGGACTTGACCGGCGTATCGCGGACCATGTGAACCGTGGCGCCCGGCTCGTCCGGCGTGATCAGTTCGTAAAAGGCAGCAAGCAGTTCTCGAAAGAAGAGTTCTCCGGTCGTGTCAGGTTCGTTTCTCGAAATGAATATGTTCGGTATGTCGCATTGATGGAGCTTCCAGAGCGGAAGCCAAGGAAGGGGATAGGGCGATGAATATTTTCGACGCTATGAAAGGAATCGCAAATGGAACGATTCGCTTTGCGGAGTTTGAACTTCAAGACGGCATCATTCGGATGCAACTTGATGCGAACGGATATATGACGAAGATGGTCCGGAACCATACAGATGATGCGTTCCATCGTGCAGCCCTTCAACGATTGTCTCCATCCGAATATCAAGCGGATTGGACAGTAGTCGAAGGGAGCAATGACTGATGAAAACACTCGTTTTCCGGAAGAAGCACGATCACCGTGAAGAAATCCTGTTCATCTCGAATCAGATCCGTCGTCATACATTGGTTGCAGGTCGCTTGGTTCAAGTAGAGGACGGACTTCGGCCGATCAGCATCGCGGTCATGCTGTCGAGAGAGCGGAAGGATTGGACGCTCGAAGGTCGCTCACTCGATGAACATGAGGTGTCACGGCGATGGCCCGACCGACTCAGCGAATAAAGTACAGCGGAACGAAACCGCAATTGTTCGAGCGTTACGAAAAGAAACAGTACATAGTGCTGTACATCCCAGATGCCACACAACATGAAACGCAAAAGATGATCAAGGACGGCTGGCGACCGCTCCGACTCTAACACGAAAGGAAAGACGGCACTGCATGGAATATATCGCACATAAGCTGACGAAAGCACAACGCGTTCTCGTGGAGAACAAACTGAAAAGCCTGTATACGTTACCTGCCCGCATCGAATCGTTAAAGGCGCGATCAGCTCCCTCGATCACGGCCGGTTATCAACCGAGTGAGGTGCAGCGGAATAGTCGACCGTCGAGCAGTGTCGAAAAAGCAGTCATATTGCTCGAGCAACTCCGACAGGCAGAAGCGGAACAACGTCTCTTACTGCGAATCCGTGAAGAACTCGAGGAGACGGATCCGGACCTGAACGAGATATGGAATCTTCGGTACCGGCCGAAATTTAAATACACCGATAACGTCGTCATCGAAATGATGCGCTATGGCAACCGGAACACTTACTACGAGGCAAAGGATAAACTGCTCGGCATCGTCGCCGATCGCTTCGGTGTTTGGGATGATTTCGGTTCCGACAACTAAATTTATAAACGAAGAGGTGAAAAAGTGATGAAACAACAAACTATTGATTCCTGTTGTTGCAATTGCTATGAACCAGCCAGCATCAAGCAGTCCACGATTTTTGGAGAAGAACCGTATTGCGAAGCCTGTTACACCTTATTAGGTGTAACGGCTGATGGTTCGACTCATGAATCACTTGAAGCTCCCATAAAAACTCATGAACACGATCAAATCGAATGGATTGAGAAATAAACCAGTCAGGAGAGGATTATTCAAATGGGTCACACGCAGCTGATTGATAAGATGTCACACAACACAGCCATCCGGCGTTTAAAAAAACGGACAGAACCGGCAGCACCTGAAGAAATGAAACGTTATTTTCATCATCCCTACGGCATGGCGTACCGGATCAACAATGAATGGGTACCGTGTCCAGGATACGGAGACAAGTCAGTCGCTCTGCAGCCACCGGAAGACCGGGAACGAATCTCGTCTGCAGAATGGCGGCCGAAGAAAAAAGAATTTCCAAAAGAGACGAGCAATCAGAAGTTACCGATTCCATCACGGGAAGAGCTCGATCAACTCGTCGACAAACAAGGGATGTCGATCGTAGACATCGGTAAGCACTATCACTGCAGTAAGACGACCGTGAATAGTTGGTTCAATTATCGCGGACTCGAGACACCATTCATGCGGCGCAAGCGGCTAAAGGAGGAACAATCATGATTCTGACACTGAATACATGGCTTATGCTGTGCGAGAAACAAGCGCAGTTTGACCAACATGTGCTTGATCAATACAAACTGCCCGGTGTACTGATTTGGGAGCGGACGACTGCATATCGTGTCGAGGCAGCGGAATGCATCAATGAGTTAAAAGGCGCTTGGAAATGGTGGAGTGTCAAAGAACCGCAACGCGAACGATTCGTTGAGGAACTGATTGATGCCTTGAAGTTCATTGCCGGCATCGCTTCGATTGACGTCATGAGCGGTGGTCCAATCGGCTACCATGCCATGTTCCATCGGGCTTACACCTATCACAGCCAGAAAAATGATGAGCTGAAACGACTCTGTCATGCTGCAGTCGATGCCGCAACAATCCGTCGCTCATTCGGCGCTTTATTGCTCCTCGCAGAACAGCTCGACGTAACAGAAGACAAAATCATCAAAGCGTTTGATGCGAAGACAGATACGAACCTTGAACGCATCCTGATTGGCTACTAAGCATGTGGGTCCGGATCTACTACGAAAAAGGTGGCGCGAAAGAAACGTGCGTCACCTGGGCGGCCAATAAAGCGGAATGCGAAAAGCTTGCTGAGGAGTTGGGTGGCATCTTACTGCAGGTGGAGAGTTATACAACAGCTAAATAGTAAATTTTATAGGGAGATGAAAAATATGCGTGAATTAAAATTTAGAGCATGGGTAGCGACTGACATTGAAGGCGATGGAAATTATGAATACATGGAGCCGGATGCATCAACATTTACAGATGGATTCAATCTCCACAACAGCGGTTTAATTGTCATGATGCAAAGTACCGGTGAGCGAGACAAAAACGATGTTGAAATTTATGAAGGCGACGTTTTCCACTTAGGTGATCCCAATATTACTCATACTGTTATTTGGGTAGACACAGGGCTAAAAGGTAAACAAAACAGATCCAGTAGTTACGTGGGAATAAGCCACTGGGCAGACGCGATTGAAGTTATTGGAAATGTATATGAGACCGCTGAGTTTAATAAATACCGATAAAAGTTTGATTTGATAAGCGACTGCATCAAAAGGGTAATGAGAAATTATCTAAAAGAAGTGAGGTGAATCTAATCATGAGTGGTGAAGTTTGGAAAGTACTAGCTTATGTTCGTGTAGAGAAAATACCCGAAATGGAGAAAAAAACGGAAAAAAATTTTACCGACAAAGAGAGTGCGACTGACTCAGCTCGAAAGATGGCGGAAGAAAATCCGGATTTATATGTCTATGTCAGTTATACCCGTCGTCGAGATGGCGTAGAATGTTATATGAATAAAGAAGGCAATTATGACAATGTCGGTAGTAGGTGGTAACACAAGGAACGTTAGAAAAAAACGTAATACAATTTTGATACAATCTTGATACAAAAACTTGCTTTATACGTGATATTCTTTCCATGTAGACGAAGCGGGTGCGGCGAAAGTCGTGCTGTTCTACTGAATACCGATTACTCACATAGCGGGGCGCCTCGTAACGGACAGGGCGTCCTTTTTGTATGCAGAAGTATCCGGGTGAGGTGATGACCTCCTCGATCATTGTGATGATGGCTCCATGTCATTCCCCAGATGCATTGCAGCTGTTGTTCTCATCCGGATATTTGTACATATAAAGGAGAGTGATTCTATGGAAAGCAAGCCATTCGTAATCTGCTGGAAAGTAGACAAGCATCGGAAGGATAAACGAACGGGCGCCGTCAGGAAAGTCCCGCAAAGTGATTGGTTGAAGTATCTCTGGAAGAAAGAACTCGAGCGAATGAGATGATTCGCTTCTTGCCAACAACGTATGACGCAGCCAAGAGAGAACGTGAATCAAACACGAGGGCGGAGTAGTCGTGCGTTGTTGGAAAGAATTAGAAGGATAATTTTAAAAAAACTAGAAATAGAGTAGTTACGGCAAAAATGTCGATTATTTTTTCTAGGGGGAACTTAAGTGCAACAACAAGCTGAAGTAGAAACGAAGAACTGGAAAAACGAATTTGTTGATTATTTGAAAAGTAATCAAAAATTAAAAGTGGTATCAGACAAGAATGATATTCTAAAATTTTTAATCTTATATTTTGAAGAACTTAAGAATGAATTAAATGAAATTAGTGAAGGTGCTGTTGAGCACTCAGCTACTAAATTTGAAGGGAAATTTTATGCCGAACTTAACGGATACAGAAGTGCTCAGATTGAATATTACAATATGAAAAACGGAATAGTGCTTAAGTCGGTTACTAGAAATACAATGAACAACTCAACTACTAAAGTTGAGAAAATGGCTTTTCTATATGTTGACGATAACATGCCATTTATTAAAACATCATTTGATGTCTATGGGGAACCGATAGGAGATGCAGAAATTTTTAAAGTGAAAATTTTAGATGAAATCGTAGAAGCGTATTTTATGAATGTCATTCAAAATTAAATAACCTGAGACGCCGGCGAAGGCGTCTTTTTTTATGCCTTGCAACGAGCCGATGGGGATCGACCTGTCGGTACGTTGGAAAGCATGAGAGAGAGGAGGTGATGAGTTGGCTACTTTGAACGCACGTCAAAAGCGTTTTTGTGATGAATATCTAATTAGCTTGAATGCAACGGATGCTGCTAAAAAAGCGGGATATAAAGGGAATTATGTAGGGCAGAATGCAGACAAGTTACTAAAGAATACTAAAATCCAATCTTATTTGGAAGAACGACTGGCGGAGAAAGAGTCTGCGCTCATCGCCGATCAGGACGACATCTTAAAATTGTTGACTCGTATCGTCATGGGAGAGGAACAAGGTACAGCACTCGTTGGAGTAGGACAGGGAGCGCAGGAAGTGGAGCAGGTGCCGCCCACTAATACCGAAAAGATTCGTGCTGCTGAAATACTTGGCAAGTACTACAAACTGTTTACGGATCGTCAAGAGATTCAGTTGACCGGTGCCGTTGAGTTCATTGACGACATCTCAGGTGGCGATACGAGTTGAAGAAGCAAGTTCGCTTATCTGAGTTGCTGCCGAAAGCGTTCCATGCCAGTTGGCGGGCCGCGCTTGACCCGGACATCCTTAACATCATCGAAAAAGGAGGTCGTGGTTCCGGTAAGTCTTCTGATATTGCCATTATCATTGCTCAGCTACTGATGCGGTATCCGGTCAATGGAGTAGGGATTCGTAAAATTGATAATACGATTGAACTATCCATATTCGAACAAATGAAATGGGCCATCGAGGTATCGGGTGTAAGTCATTTGTTTAAGGTCAATAAATCACCGATGAGGATCACCTACATCCCACGTGGGAATTACATGGTTTTCCGTGGAGCTCAGGAACCGGAGCGGATTAAATCACTCAAGTCCGCTAATTTCCCATTTGCATTTGCTTGGCTCGAGGAGTTAGCGGAATTCAAAACAGAAGATGAAGTCACGACCATCACCAACTCTTTGTTACGTGGAGAGCTGGACGATGGTCTTTTTTATAAGTTCTTTTATAGCTATAACCCGCCAAAGCGCAAACAATCGTGGGTCAATAAGAAATATGAGTCGGCATTTGTGGCTGACAATACGTTTGTGCATCACTCGACCTACCATGATAACCCGCATATCTCGAAACAGTTCACCGCAGAAGCGGAAGCGGCGAAAGCACGTAATGAACTCCGCTACCGCTGGGAATACCTTGGGGAAGCAATCGGCAGCGGTATCGTTCCATTCAGTAATCTATCGATTCGCACGATTACGGACACCGAAATCAAATCGTTCGATAACATCCGTCAAGGCGTCGACTTTGGATATGCCACAGATCCGCTCGCGTTTGTTCGTTGGCATTACGACAAGATGCGCAAGCGTCTCTATTTGATGGATGAATTGCATGGCGTTCAGATTTCAAACCGTAAACTTGCTGAATGGATCATCACGAAAGGGTACCAAACGCATGAAATCATTGCTGACAGCGCGGAACCGAAGTCGATAGCGGAATTACGTGAGTTAGGTGTCAAACGCATCGTAGGAGCAAAGAAGGGACCAGACAGCGTTGAGTATGGTGAACGTTGGCTTGATGACCTGGAAGAAATCGTTATTGATCCGAAGCGGACACCTCACACCGCAAAAGAGTTTGAAGACATCGATTATCAGACGGACAAGGATGGCAATCCGAAACCAAGACTTGAAGACAAAAACAACCACAGTGTTGATTCCAGTAGGTATGCCATGGAACGAGATATGCGGCCGAGACCGGCAGCACTCAAATTTTAAGGAGGTGAAACGATGACACATGCATCAGAATGGGAACGAGGCGGCGGATTTCATGGGAATGGAGCCGCGCAAGGCTATTCATTCGAGTTGCCTGACTACACAGAAGAAATCGTGGCGTTAAAAGGCGGCGAAGACCACCGGGACATCATCTTGCAGTTAATCGAGAAGCACAAGCCCCAACGGTTGCGCATGCTCGGTAACTACCAACGGTACAAGACGGACATCAGCGGCGTTCCCATCTTCCATCGCTCGTTCGAGCGGGATGTCACGATCGATAACCGCATCAACAACGACTACTTTTCAGAAATTGTCGACATGAAGACGGGGTACTTTGCCGGGAAACAAGCGGCTTACAGCTACGACAAGAAAGAAGTGGAGTTTGAACAGATTAACGAGCTACTCGCGGACTTCTTGGAGCGCAACCGCATCGCGGACGTCAACATGGAAACGACCAAATACTGTGCCATCGGCGGGTATTCCGCGCGTTTGCTCTATCTTGACTTAGAGGCGCGTGACCGCATGATGTACATCCCTGGGCATCAAGTCATCCTACTCAACGAGGATGGCAACATCATCGAAACGGAGTACGCGATCCGCTACTACGGCGAAGAAGGTAAGTACGTCATTCACTTCTACGATGCAGCCATGCGGTACCGCTATCAGCAGGACGGGGAAGCACTAAACCTCATCGAAGCACAAATTCATGGATTCGGTAAATGTCCGATGATCGGTTATCCAAATAACGATGAATTAATGGGTGATCCGGATAAGGTGCTCACGCTCATTGATGCGATTGACCGGACAACATCCGATATGAACAGCGAGATTGAAGCGTTCCGCTTGGCTTACCTCTTAATCGTAGGGGCAGCGGTAGATCAGGACGACATCGCAAGCATGAAAGAAACGGGAGCACTCAACATTCCGGGACTGGCCGGGGATAGAATCGATGCCCGCTTCTTGGAAAAGAACTTGAATGATAATGCCGTCGAGAATCATTTAAACCGTCTACACGATGCAATTTATCGTTTCAGCGGGACACCTGACTTGGCGGACGAGGCATTCGGTGGAAATCAAAGCGGGGAGTCGCTCAAGTTCAAGCTGTTCGGTATGGAAACCAAGTGCGCTCGCTTCGAACAGAAGTTCAAGGCGGCAGATACACGAATGTTTGAGGTTCTGGCATCGAAATGGGCCGTCGAGAACATCACGATCAACCCGTTCAAGGTGTTCAGTGAATTCAAACGCAACTTCCCGAAAAACCTGCTCAATGAAGCGGATGTCTTGATGAAACTCAGAGGCAGCGTATCGGAGCAAACCCGACTGGCGCAAGCGACCTTCGTCGACGACGTGGAGTATGAGATTGAGTTGATGGAGAAGGAACGGGATCAGATTGACCCGCTTGACCTACCGAGCGTTCCGGGGGCGGTGAACAATGGCGTCGTTTCAAGATAAGCAATCGGAGTTAGAGAAAGCCAATCAACGGCGCCTCAGCAAGCAGGAGAGCGTCATTAAGAAACAATATGAAAAAATGCTCCAAGGGATTCTTCAAGACGTCTCTGGCTATTATACGAAGCTCGAAGCGGGTGGTGTCCTTACGCTCGAGGAAATGGCAAAGTACAAACGGTTGGACGCGCTCGTCAAACAAATCGAGACACGATCCCGGCAACTGACGGCACAACGTCAACAGGCACTGCTGACCTACCTGAGTGAAGCCATGCAGTATTCCTACGCTTACATGGCGTACAGCATCGAGACGGAGGCGCTCGCTTTGCTGGGTTACTCGACCATCAAAGGGGAGCAGGTACTTGCCGCAATCAATAATCCGCTCCATGGACTGACGCTCAGTGAGACGCTCGAGAAAAACCGAAAAGAAGTGATGTACCAATTGAGGACCCGACTGACACAAGAACTCGTCAACGGGTCTTCTTATCGTTCCATGGCTAACGCACTTAAAGGTGTTGTCGAAAATGATTACCGCAAGGCAGTCACAATCGCGCGCACTGAAACACACCGCGTTACGGAGTCTGGTAAGCAAGAAGCGGTCACACGGGCAACCAAACAAGGCGTCATCATGACGAAGAAATGGAATTCGGCCCGCGACACGAGGGTTCGAAAGACGTCCAAATCCAATCATGTTGCTATGGATGGTCAAGTCGTACCGTCGGATCAACCTTTCAAACTGGGTAAAGGCGTCACGGCTATGACACCAGGGCAATCTGGTACACCTGAAAACGACATCAATTGTCGCTGCTTTGCGACCTACTCAGTGCAGCGGGTCGAAAAGAAGCAACACCAGGCGCTTGCTGATATGACGTTTGAACAATGGCAACAAGATCGACTCAAATAAAATCATTTGCGGGTCATTGAGTCTGGAACGTGAAAGCAACGGCTTACGGGGCGGAAGCGGGTCAGGACGGTGGAACGCACAAAGGAGAATGAACCATGTTTATTAATCAATCACGTTTCACATTACGTTTACCCATCCAGTTCTTTTCAGCTGATCCCGGCACTGGTGGTGGCGCTGAACCTCAAGGCAGTAACGCAGGCAATCCCGAACCAGGCACAGACAAAGGCGCTGCGGGGAACGAAGACCTCTTTACACCGGAGCAACAGCAACAGATCACGACCATGCTCCAATCGGCACAGGATAAGATTCGCAATGAGTACAGCAAGAAAACGAAATCCCTTGAACAGACGATTGACCAGCTCAAGAACCAAGGCTTGACGAAAGAACAGTTGGCGCAACAGGCGCAAGAGAAGTTCGAGCAGGCACAGCAGACGTTAGCGGTCAAAGAAGCCCGTTTTTACGCCTCGCAGAAGCTGAACGAACAAAAACTCGATGCCCGCTTACTTAATTTCGTTGTGACGACGGAAGGTGACGACGAGGAAGCCCGTCAAGCGGATATGGACGGCAAAATCAAGACGTTGACCGAGGTCATCAATCAACTGGTGGCGGAGCAGGTGCAAGACAAATTTAAGGGTGCGGGCTACAACCCGGGCAATGGGAATGTGGGCGGCGCTTCTGGTGCAGCTACTTCCCTGATTGACACGATTCGCAAAAACCAAATTAAAAAATGACGAGAGAAGGTATAACACATGGCAAAACCTACATTTGATCCAAATAACGTCCTCATGTCGGACGCGCTCACAGGCAGCGTGCCGAAACAAACAGCAGTCGAGATGATTGGTGAAGTCGTCCAACAATCGGCTGTCATGCAACAAGCGGAATTCGAAGAAATGAACACGCTCGAGAAAGAAATCACGTATCTTGCAGAAGGTCCCGGCGCTTACTGGGTCGATGAAGGCGAGCGCATCCAAACATCAAAACCGACGTGGGTCAAGGCAACAATCCGTGCAAAGAAGTTAGCGGTCATTCTTCCAGTCACAAAAGAGTTCTTGCGTTACAACGTGCCGACGTTCTTCAACATGATGCGTCCTAAAATTGCTGAAGCATTTTACACAAAGTTCGACCAAGCAGCTTTATTCGGAACAAACTCACCGTATGCAACAGGACAAAACATCCTTGCAGCTGCTACAACAGCAGGCAACACAGTGCCACTCGATGATGTCGCACCGCTTTATGGTCAATTGAACGACCTCCTCGGACTTGTAGAAGACAATGAACTTGATCCAGACGGTTTGGTGACAGTTCGCTCACTCAAATCTAAATTCCGTGGAGAATTGGATTCAGCTGGCCGCCCGATTTTCGTCAAAGGCGACGGCACAGCACCAGACGACATTCTCGGTCTTCCAATCTCATACGTCAACGGGAAATCATTCGACAAATCGAAAGCTGTAGCGATGACAGGTGACTGGAACATGGCACGTTTCGGAATTCCGCAAGACATGGAATACGATATCTCAACACAAGCGACAATCTCGACAGTTGTTGATGAAAATGACGTCCCGATTAATCTCTGGGAGCGTGACATGGTTGCCCTTCGTGTGACGATGTACGTTGGATTCATGGTCCTGAAAGACGAAGCGTTTGCAGTTCTTACACCAGACGTAACGCCTTAATCAAAACTGAAAGGGTGTATCTTTATGAGTAAAGCATTAATTAAGATTGAGCGGAATGGAGTAGTACGGGAGACGGACGAGCGCCGTTTCCTAGGCTTCTTCCGGAACCTAGGCTGGTCACGAGTCATTGAAGAACCTTCCTTGGACAAGTTAAAAGTTGAAGAATTGAAAGCACTAGCGGAAGAAAAAGGTGTGGAGGGTTACGAGTCGATGAAGAAAGCGGAACTGCTTGACGCATTAGCTGGTGATCAGAATGACGCTTGATGAGCTAAAAGTACTGCTCGACGTTCCGCTCGGAGAAGAATCACAAGACATGAAACTAGCACTGTATCTCGAGTCCGGTTTAAAAGCCGCTCAAGAGTATTGTGACAAACTCGACTTCATGCAATTGATTGATCCGGTCACCGGTAAGATTGATTTACCTGGCGCGGTCAAATTAGGCATTTCGGAATGGGTTAAGTCTGGACAGGATATTGCAGGTCGGGGAACAGGTGTTACTTCTGAATCTGTTCCCGGAATGTCTCAATCCTTCGAATCATCGGGCAATGCCGCGGTCGTGTATTCTACCGCTCATGCGCACTGGGCACCTTATCATCGTCAAGTGAGGTTCATCAAGGCTGGTCGAGGCAAATACTAATGGGCGTCAAAGTGAAGCGGGGCGATGGTCACGAACGTCTTAAAGAGATGGCCAGTGTCTCACGGCAATTGCAAGGCCGGAATATCCGAGTCGGTGTCTTGGAAGAGGGAGAAATCGGGATGATCGCTTATGTCCATGAGTACGGCTGGGACATCACCGTGACCGATAAGATGCGGGCCTATCTCCATTTCATCGGCATCCATTTGAAGAAAGAAACGACTGTCATCCGAATTCCGGAGCGGTCTTTCATTCGTGCCGGTTTCGACGCAAGAGAAGCGGACTGGCGAAGCAAGGTTGATGACATCATCCAAGGCTGTTACGACGGAGGAATTCCGGTCGATACGGCGCTGGATATGCTCGGACTGGATCTTGCCGGTCAGATTCAAGAGTTTGCTCGTGATCTTTCTTCTCCACCGAACAGTGCAGCTACGGTCAAGCTGAAAGGGTCCAGTAACCCGCTCGTCGACACCGGTCGAATGATTGGTGCCATCAAGCATGAAGTCGATTAAGGAGTGACGCGATGCTCAAGCAACAGTATTACGCATTCAAGCGTCTGATCAATAAATACAGCAAGGATGTGCCGTACACACGAACATCGGAAGGGCAGCGGGATCCGGAGACGGGCGAGTGGTTGGAAGGTACCGCTCAAACGAAAACAATTTCCGCTGCCGTTTTTCCGGTCGACAAGAACACAATCTATGAATCAGGTGGACGTATCACATCCGCTGATTTGTTGTTATACAGTTTGAAGCCACTTGATGTACGCGGGACAATCCTGCACAAAGGAGCGAACTGGCGTATCGAACAGATGGGCGACTATACAGACTTTGCTGATTTTCATCGGTACCGGCTGACGAGGGAGGCGAAAGCATGAAGACATACGCTGATATGGTCAAAGGCTTTTACGCTCCGCTACGTGCCGCTCTCGGTGTAGAAATCACAGAAACGGACACTATCGGAGATCGTCCGGGTTTGCCGTTTGCGTCATATAAGGTGCTTGCTCCTCGAATCGTCCAGAACGGTGCAATGAGCGGGTATTTGGAACAGTTTGAAGAGAATGGGCAGGCAAAGGAGCGAAAGGTCACGGATGTTGAAGCGACCTTCTCGCTCCATTTTTATGCCAAGTCTTCAACAGCAGCATGGGCACTAGCCGGCAATGCTTTTGAATATCTTGATTTTAGCGGTCAGACGGAGTTGTTACGCAAAGGCTTGATCGTCGTCGAGTGTACGAATCCGCAAGATCGGACGCTGTACCTCGGGGACGCTTACGAATACCGCGTCGGTTTTGACGTGCGGTTCCGCGTGAAGGAAGAAATGGTCCGCGTCATCGACACGTTCGAAGAAGCAGACATAGAACAACTCGAATTTAGAGAATGAGGGAGGCTTTAATTCATGGCAAAAGACGTGAATGTAACGATTGACGTACTGAAACCAAGCGGATTTACAACAGAAACATTCCCGCTGATCATCGGTGCGAAGACAGGCGGTTTTGCGTACAAGGTATACGAGGGCGATGATGCACTCGATCTGATCAAGGTGGATTTTGCTGAGACGACGGAAACGTATAAGCTCGCGCGTGCCATCTTGCAACAAAACAACCGTCCGGAAAAGGTCGCCATTGCTGGATATGACGACACATCAGGTACACCAGACGTCGTGTTTGAGGAATTGAAGGGTGAAGCATTTTATTATGTCCTCACAACATCAGCGGACGTCGAAGAGCAAGAAGCACTGGTCGAAGCGATTGATTTGCAAGGGGCGAAGGTGGCTATCTTACGAGTTAATGACATTGCGGATCTCGAAGCACTAGAAGCATCGGGTGTCAAACGAGCATACGTCCTCTACACAGATGACGTCACCCGCTACATCGACGGGGAATTCATTGGCGAATATGCCGCGGATCCTGCCGGTAGTGCGACGGCGAAGTTCAAACAATTCTTTGATGTACGTCCGGTCAATGTCACACCAACAGAAGTGGCTCGGATTCATGCTGCCAATGGTTCGACGTATATCGAGAAGTTCGGAGAAGGTCAAACGTCGGAAAGTAAGACGATTGGTGGCGAGCACTTGGACGTAATTATCGGAAACGACTGGGTCATCGCGAATATCGAGCAACGCGTACAAGGTTTATTCTTGAAGAACCGAAAGATTGCATATGAACAGAGCGGCGCAAACCTTGTCGGAACAGCTGTTGAAACAGTGTTGCTCCAAGGAGCGAAACAAGACATCGTCGCGGAAGACATTGTTGGTAAGCCTATCTATACCGTCACAATCCCGAACGTCGATGAACTGACGGAAGCACAACGCGCATCCCGCAAATTAACAGGTGTTAAGTTCACGTTCAGACTTGCCGGTGCGATTCAAGAAGCGAATATCAAAGGACAAGTCAACTATTAAGGAGGTTAGAGCATGGGTAAAGTAGCATCTTTTAACGCAAAGAACTCAACGATTACCGCGGACGAAATTTTCTTGACGGGATTCGGAGAAGACATGATCGAGTTCGAACCAAACGAGGATGACTTCGAATTTGAATCCGGGGCACAAGGTGACGTCATTATCTCTGAGACAAACGACGACACAGCGACGTGTACTGTAACGTTGCAAGCGACGTCGCCATCAAACAAACACATGATGAAGCTTGCAAATAGCAAAAAGATTTTTCCGTTTTGGGCGGTCTCCAAGCGGAACGGCATGACGGAAAAAGCAGGAGGGACACAGGCTCGTATTCTCAAGAAACCAACTGGAACGCTCGGCAAGACAGCGGAAGATCGCGAATACGAAATCATCGTCTTCGACTACGTCAACACAATCGATTAATCAAGGGGTGGCTGCGGCTACCCTTTTTATTTTTCATCCATCCATAACATATATCCCACCACACACAGGAGGAAATTAATCATGTCATTTGAACAACGCAAAGAAGAAATCAACGGTACAGAGTATACATTCCAGTTTCCGGGCGTCCGGGCAGCAAACGAAATCGCAGACCGCGCGAAGAACGCAGACGGCGTCCTCATGCAGACGAAACTCCAAGAAGAACTATGGAAACACGTCGTCGTGGATCCGAAGGTCGATTTCGACTACTTCGATGAAAAACCAAAGGATTACCCGAAAGTGTTAGAGGTCGCACAGGAAGTGTTCAACGGCCCCTTCGCGGGAAAGTGATGGCCATTATAAGAGGAAAGCGGAACGGGACTGGCTCATCTACCGCCCGCTCCTCGCGGAAAACTGCTCGGCGACGTACAAAGAACTCACGGAAATGAGCGTCGATGAGTTGTGGACTCTTAATGCCGCACTGGACATCTACAACGAGAGCATGAAGAAATCCACCGAAGGAAAGGGGTGATGGGATGGCTCGCGATACGGAGATTAATGTTGACGTCACGGTACAAGGCGAAGAGGGTCTGATACGAGCGGATCGAGCGCTGAATGAGGTCGAGCAGTCGGCACAGGATGCCGGGAAAGCAATCGACACGACACAGCGCGGGTTCGCTACGATCGGACAAGAAGCCAAGCAAGCCGGTCAGTCGTTCACGAACTTCGGGAATGACGCAGTTGATTCGACGACTACCGTGACAAGAGGCTTCGACTCAATGGGTCGTCGCATCCGTGAAGTCTATCGTGGCACCTCGCCTGAAGCGCAACGTATGAGCGCGGAGATTCGGTCGGCATTTGCCCAGCAACGGGTCGCCATGAGCGGCTTTAGGGACGATGCCATCAAAACGCAGTACGGTTACTTCCAGTTGGCTCAAGCCAGTAAGGCCTATACCGGAACGACCGGTGAGTTCATGTCTGAAATCGAGGCGATGGGGAAGACGCACAAGAAAACGATGGATGGCATGATGGCCGCAAACGAGATGGCGAAGATGTCCTTCTATCAATCCGTCGGTGCGATGATGGCACGATCTACCCAAGCAAGCAAGATCAGTGACAACTTCACACGGATGGCAAACCCGATGTACAGCGTCAACAAACCGCTTCTCGGGATTGCAGACGGTCTGAATAAGATTGCCATGCGCGGGACACCTGCTGCCACCGCTTTACGGATGCTCGGACCGACGGCAAATATGAAACAGTTGCAAGACATGACGATGATGATCAGCCAAGGGATGATGCGTTTCACGTCCGTCGCCTTGATTGCCGCGGTTGCGGCGGGAATCTTCTACAATGCCTTGCATAAGGGAGCCATGGAGACGAGTGCCACATATGCAGCGGCGTTTAATACGATGGCGTCTACCATTCGACAAACCTTCCAACCACTCGTCGAAGTATTCGCCACCGTCATGACACCGGTCTATAACTTCATCACGTTGGTGGGTCAGATGATATTGAAGTTCCAACAGGCGCATCCGACCGTCACGAAGCTCATTTCTGCTTTCATGCTTCTGGTGCCGGCGTTGACCTTGCTTCTATCCCCGTTAGCAATCGGAATCGGGTTGTTCGGCGGATTAGGGACCGCGATAGCCGCCATGGCGCCACTGATGATGCCCGTCATTACAGGATTCGCCACCATCATGGGTACGGTCTTACTAGTCGCTGTCGGAATCGTTGCGCTTGGAGCCGCCTTCTACCTGCTTTGGACGAGGTCCGAAACGTTCAAGACCGGTGTCATTGCCGGATGGAATGCCATCAAAGCCGCGGCACTCGCGGTATGGGGTTTCATCGCACCGTACATTCAGCAAGCCATCACAGCCGTGACGACCTTCGTACAGGCGAAACTCGCCCAACTACAAGCCTTCTGGACGGCAAATGGTGCGTCGATCATGGCGGCTGTTTCGAATGTCTGGAACGTGGTCCTCACTGTCATTCGTGCGGCAATGGTCGTCATCGTACCGATTATTCAAGTCGCGTTTATGTTAGTCAAATCAATCATCGTGAGCACCTGGAACGCCATCAAGAACGTCATCAACGGGACGATTCAGGTCATCATGGGCATCATCCAAGTATTTTCCGGGTTATTGACCGGGAACTTCACGCAAGTCTGGAATGGTTTAAAAGCCATCGTAACCGGGGCGCTTCAAACGTTATGGGGTGTCATCAATCTATACTTCATTGGCAAGTTCCTCGGACCACTGCGGTCGTTCGGGACAATGGCGATGGGAATCATCAAAAGTGCTTGGGCATTCATCAAAGGTGTCTTTACGAGCGGCGCATCAGGCATTGCTAACGTGATCCGGATGTATTTCAATATGTACCGCTCCATTATCACGGGCGTGATGAATGCGATTCGTTCCATCGTGACGGCTGTCTGGAATGCGTTACGAAGCTCAGTATCTGCCGCGGTCGGTTCCATTCGGGCATCGATACAAAGTGCCTTCTCAAGTGCACGAAGTATTGTCACGAATGCGATGCAAGCGATTCGGAGTGTCGTCACTTCCGTTTGGAACGCGGTCCGATCATCGGTCACATCGGTGCTATCTGGCATTCTCAGCTCGGTACGTTCGACGTTCTCGAATATCATTTCAGCAATCACCAGTGCCATGAGTAAGGTCGGAAGTACGATCAGTTCAGGCTTTAATTCAGCGCTCAACGTCATCCGAGGGCTCGGCAGTTCGTTCTATAGTGCCGGTCGTGGATTAATCGAGCAAATGATTGGCGGTATCTCGTCGATGGCAGGAGCCGTCGCAGATAAAGTCTCGAGCGTCGTCAGTAAGGTACGGGATTTCCTTCCGTTCTCACCTGCGAAAGTCGGACCGTTATCGGATCTCGACAAACTCGATTTCGGTGGGCCAATCAGTGACTCGATTGATAAGGCTTTTCCGAAAGTTAGCGCTCAAATGAACATGTTGATGGGTAGCAAGTCACCACAACCAATTTCACCGGTCAGCGTGCGCCCGAACAGCTACCGTCCATCAATGGAAGCCTCACCTGCTGCCATTGCACGAAGTTCTTCATCCAGCACGACAAACAAGAATAACATCACGATTCAAATCACAGGTTCAAGCAATCCGCAGGAGACAGCAAACTCCGTTCGCGATGCTCTCGATGAGTATTTCGCATCGATGGGACGCGTCAGTCCGCGGACGACGGAGGTGTAACATGGGTAAACTCGGAAGCTACACGATTGGCGTGATTGAAGAAGGCGCGAACTTCTCGGTCAAGGCGACACAATACCCGGTCGAAAAGGGTGTCAGTATCACGGATCACGTTGAGCGGGAACTGGAGACCTTCGCCCTCACTGGAAAGGTCACAGGGAAGAATGCTGCCAAAGCAGAGGAATACTTTAAGAAGATGCAATATGCCGGCAAGCCCGTCACCTATGTCGGGCGGATGCGGCTCAAAAGCGTGTTGATCACGAATTTCACGAAGAAACAAAACAACAAGATTGCAAATGGCTTCATCTTTTCGATGGACTTGCAAGAAGTCCGGGTCGCCAAGTCGAGCGTCGTCCGGAAGAAGAAAAAGGGGACGGGCACGAACCAGAAGAAGCCGAAGGGCAAACCGTCTTCGAAAAGCCGCTATTACGTCGTCAAGAAGGGCGACACGTTATGGGATATTGCGACGAAGTATTATGGCAAGCCGGATTACCGGACCATCTACAATTCAAACAAGGACAAGGTGCGTGATCCGGACCTCATTTATCCCGGGCAAAAGTTTTTGATACCGTACAAGTAAGGGGTGGAACCATTGATCGTAGAAGATAACCTGTACTACATCGACATCGACAAGGAGGCCATCCCGTATCGGTTCGATATTACGCTCGGAAACAGCGTCTATTTGATGGACGTCCGGTACAATCACTTAGCGGATATGTTCACGATAGACCTGTATACGCAAGATGAAGACGTCATCACGTACGGGGAACCGGTCATTTACGGCAAACCATTGTTCTCAGACATGGCAGACAGTCGATTGCCGATTTCGGAGTTGATTGCTTTGGACGTATCAGGTGTCGAGACACAAGTAACCTGGGATAATCTCGGCAAGACCGTGTTTCTATATGATTTCGCGGAAACGGATACGCCACCGGAGGAGGATGACGCATGAGCACCACCTTCGGGCGTATTGCCAAATTGAACGTCGCGGACGACATCTTGATTTCGATGAGCGATTTACACATGGAGTACGAGATTACGTTCGATGACGACATCAACCCTAACGAGTCCCTCATCAACGTGTGGAACCTATCCGCCTCAACGATCAGTCGCATCCAACATAACGACAAATTGACGCTCACCGCCGGTTACAAGACCGATGGATCGGGCGTCATTTTAAGTTCGCGTGTCTCGACGGTCAACACAAGGCGAGAAAGTGTCGACAAGATCACGGCCATTAAAGTCATCGATGGACCGAACCTCGGTGGCATTTTGCTGCCGGAACTGAAAACGACAACTGGCGTCGGTAAAAAAGCAAAGGTCAAACTGACTCGAAAGAAAACCTACGGCAAGAACGTCACCGCTTCCCAAATCATTCGGGACTTGGTACCACTGCTTGGCGTTGCCATCGGTAAGATCAAACTGCCGAAAGATATCACCTATCCGAAAGGCTACACCGTCAGCGGAAAAGTCGTCGTCGAGATTGAGAAGCTCGCACGGGCATGTGGTGCAGCCTTTTTCATCAATAAACAACGTTTGTATATCTGTCGACTCGCAGAAGCGGCGTCCAGTACGACGTTTGAGCTGTCGAGTGCTACGGGGTTAATTGGAAGTCCGGAGCCTTATGAGAACGATAAGGAGCGCGGATACAAGGTCAAGATGTTGCTCCAGTATCGCATCACGACTGCTTCGCTCATCACAATCAAGAGTCGAACGGCAAACGGAAAGTTCCGGGTCCGACGAGGCAAGCATATGTTAAGTGGATCCGATCACTATACGGAAGTCGAGGTGGTACGAGTATGAGCAGAGGTTTGTCACAACTTGAAGGCTTCGTCGAAGAAAAGTTGCTTCATCTGCATACGATGACGGTCGCGATGGTGATGAAAATCAACGGTGACGATACGTGGGATGTACAGCCACTTATCCAAACGAAAGAACTTGATGACGATGGCGGGGAAGACTTGCCGCTCTTACTCGACGTGCCCGGCTTGTTTCAACGTGTGAAAATCGATGGGGCAAAGCAAATCATCCAACCGGACTGGGAAGTCGGCGATATCGTCTGGCTCGGCTTTGGTGAACGGGCCATCGAATATGCCGTCAAAGGCAACAAGGCATTACCAGCCGACTATCGGCATCACAGCCTGAATGACGCGGTCATTTTAGGGGGGTTCAACATCAAATGAGAGACTTTAAAATCGTGAACGGGGATATCTCGTTTTGGAAGAACGACATTGCGGTTGCGGATGGGAAACAGGAAGTTGCTCAGTGCATCGGGACCGCACTCGGAACAAACTTAGGGGAATTCGAACTCGAGCCGGAAACGGGCATCGAGTTTTTTAATATTCTTGGAAAAGGTATCACCGAGGAAGATGTTCAGTCGGAAATATTCGGCGGCATTGTGCAAGAAGAACGGGTCGAGGTCGTGGATGCGATTGACGTCCTGATTGATCCAGTGAACCGGGCAGTCGATGTCAAATTCACGGTGACGACGACGGATCAAGACGTTGTAGAAAGCGAGGCGGATTTCATTGCTTGATAAATACGGCTTTAAACGATTGACCTATGATGAATTGCTGACGGCAATGGAAGACCGGGCGAAAGCACAGTTCGGGCAGGACCTGAACGTATCGGCGTTGTCCTTTATGGGCATCCTGCTGCGTGTGTTCGCTTGGTTCCTCGCAACGACGTGGCAACTAGCGGAAAGTGTTTATTACTCGGCGTTTGTTTCGACAGCGACAGGCGTCAACATCGACCGTCTCGCGAAGCTGTTAGGAATCTCACGACGACAGGCAGCACCAGCATACGGGGAGGCGACATTCACGGGATTACCGGGCAAGAAGATTGAACTTGGCACCGAGATTCGTGGACCGGCGGAAGATGACCCGATTTATCAGACGATTGCCGACTTAGAACTGGACGATGATGGAAACGGAACAGTCGCCATTGAAGCACTCGAAGCCGGAACGGGATCAAACGTCATCGCGAACGTGTTGACGCAACTGGTCGAACCGGATCTCGATATCTATACGGTGACCAACATCAACGCCATCATCAACGGTGAGAACGTCGAGACGGATGCAGAACTCCGGGAACGGTATGCGGCATCCCTTTCAACCGGTGGAGCATCAACGCTTGAAGCGTTACGGGCCTCTATTTTACGTGTCGCACAGGTTAAGACGGTTTTGATTGAGGAAAATGACACGCTCAGTGAGTTGAACGGCATTCCCGGCAAGTCGTTTTCAGCACTCGTTTACGGCGGGAATGACTTGGATATCGCCCAAGCGATCTATAAAACGAAACCCGCGGGCATCCAATCCTATGGATCCGTGCAGGTGACGATTGCGGACAGTCTGGGCAACGACCATCTCATCGGCTTCGAACGAGCGGAAGAAGTGCTGGTCTACGCCAATATCACCCTCACAACGAACGAATTTTTCCCGATTGAGGGACTCGATAAGGTGCGAACGAACATCATCAAGTATGTCGGTGGACTCGATGAGGATGAAACGGTATATAACGGACTGGCGCTCGGGGAAGACGTTATCTATACGAAACTGATTTCAGCGGTTCATGCGGTCGGCGGAATTGAGGACGTGACGGTTCAACTCGGAACGGCAGCGGATCCGACTGGAGCATCGAACATTGCGGTGTCCAATCGTCAAGTCGCGGTAACGGACTTCGGGAAGGTGAACGTGCAATGACATTAAAAGAAAAGATGGTCGCAATTCTTGCAGATTACTTCGATAAGTCGGAGAACTCGAACATCGGTAAGCTATTTGGCATCGTCGCCGAGCAAATCGAGAAGTTAAACGAAGCATTCAAAGAAATTCAAGACTCGCGTGACATCGATCTCGCCTTTGGACAGACGCTTGATAATATCGGCACGAACCTTGGGGAACCAAGAAACGGTATGGATGACTCAACATATCGGGATTTCTTGAAGACATCGATCACGGCCGCTTTATCGCGCGGAGACATGGAAACAGTCCTCAGCATGGGACGCGTGCTTTACGGACAGGACGTGCTCGGCATTATCGAAACATGGGCACTGGAACGATACGAGAATGAACCGGCAGGGCTCGTCATGAAAATCGAGAATACGCGAAACGACGGTATTGATTTGGATTACCAACTGCTGAAACGTGTTATGGCAGCAGGCGTCCGGCTCTACATTGAAGTCTATCAGCCACGTTCAATCATTGCGATACGTTCGAGTGAGGTCCTGAACGTTACACGGAGCGTCATGCTCGGGCAATACATGTCCGGCAATATGAACACGACAGGAGTGATTAACGGATGATCCTGATTACACCAAGTACGATGGAGGATTTGCGCGATTACTTCGCGGAGCTTCCAGACTACGGGCGACTGTTCATTGAAGGTGAAACTCCTATGGATGTCGCTGTCTATAAAATCGAGAAAGATGGGAATCGGATTTCGATTTGGGTACGAATTCCTTCCGGTGTCCGGACAGTCACGAAAATTCAAATCATCAAGAAGGACGGCGAAGTCATGCTCGAACGAAACGCGCCGATCACGAAACCAGAACCACGAAACGTTTATACGCGATTCGAGTTCGAGCTTGAGGAGGTACCAGCAACATGAGTATAGATAACAACATTGATTTTAAGGATCATATTGTCGAGTATCCAAACCGCTTTAAACAAACGACGGTCGCGCCAGGCATTGTCGAACTGGTTCCGACATGGATCGATACACCAGCACAGATTGTTCAGGATGGAACACCAGTCAATGCTGATTTATTTGAAAAACTCAAAAATAATGTCACTTGTTATTCGCAAACGTATACGGCAACGGAGGGACAAACTGTTTTCCCAGTGAGTCATCCATACAATATTGGGCAATCACGTATTTCTGTTTATGTAGGAGGGGTGAAACAACGATCTGTATTAGATTTTACGGAGGCGAGTTCGACATCGTTTATTTTAAACGTCGGTTTACCTGCCGGAACAAAGGTCGAAGCGGTGACAATTAGTTTCGTTCAACCACTGGCAAACGACATTCAACAACAGGTTGATAATCTTCTGAAGAGTTACACGTTGAATCAAACAGAACTCAATTTAGCGCGAACTGAACCAATTCAGATGAATAGAATTTCTGAAAATTCTATTTCAGCAAGCAAATTAAAAATTTCGACAAACGCTGATCGTATCAAAATATCAAATTTGTCTGACGAGGTATTGCAAGCATTAGTTGGTAACACTCCTATCAATGTAACTCCAGGAACAAACAGTGTTACGACCGAAAAAGTCGCGGATGGCGCTATTGAATATCAAAAGTTGAGCGATGGCATGCGGAATGCGATTGATGAAAAAATCAGCGGGCACGCATTGGTCTATAATTACCTCGCGGATGTCAATAATATCGGTTTGTGGGAACAAGGAACACTTAATGCGACGGGTGATAACGCTTCTTCAACAGGATCACTTCAGCCATATCGTATCCGAACCAGAACGTTTTTGCCGTCTGCTGTCGAAAAGTTAATCGCTGAAACACTTTACCAAATCATTATCTACCGTTACACATTAGCGGGTGTGTATGTCGATGCGACTGGGTGGGTTTCGGACTACGGACCACTGGACCATACAGCATACAAGTACCGTGTCATTGTTTCCCTCAAATCAAATCCGAACGCAGGCGCGGTGAATCCGACGAATGCCAAGAGTGTTTACTTCTTGTCTATTCCTGATACGATTTTGCCGAAAAAGGTCGATGTGGCATCAGCACGTTTGGGATACACGTCGAATGTAGTCGATAAGTCATTATGGGAGCAGGGGCATTTGAGCGCGACAGGAGGGAACGGCGACACGTCTTCTTCTTTTTATGGTAAGCGAATTCGAACGAAAGTGATGCTGCCCGCGACTATCGAAAAACTGATTGCAAAGGCTGGATATCAGCTTTATGTCTATGTGTTTTCGCAGTCTGATGTGTATGAATCAAATTCGGGTTGGGTTTCTTCTTATGTTATCAACCCTGCTAAAAAACACCGGATCCAGTTACGCAAATCAGATGATAGTACACTAACGCTCGAAACATATGATCAGGTATTGATGCTCAAAGATAGCATTGCTTCAACTGCTACCATTCAAACGTTTCAAAAATTCTTAGATTTCGGTTCCGCCCCTGTTGGCTGGTACGAAGGACAACAGACGGATTATACGGCGTTCAATGCTGATACACTTTCTGGCACTTACTTTTCTGCGTTGAATACATTAGTTGCGGGATATTCGGACTATGTGACCGTGACGAATTTAGGGAAAGATGCCACGAATACGTTACCAATCTATCAGTATGATTTAAAACCATTGCAAGATCCACATACGCTGATTACCGATAAGATTCCCAAGTTTCTCATTGTAGGAGCGCAACATGGTTTCGAAAAGAGTAGCAGTTACGGAATCTACTATTTTATCAAGGACTTGCTCGAAAACTGGGATAAAAATCCGATTTTGGAGTACCTGCGATTTAACGTTCGCATCATTACGATTCCGATTGCCAATCCGTACGGCTTCGACAATAAGATTTACAAAAACGGTCAAGGAGTTAACCTGAATCGAAACTACGACTGCCCTCAATGGACATTATTTGCTGACCCGACATCGGAATACTACGGCGGCCCGTCACCATTCAGTGAAATCGAGACGCAATATATCAAAAACATGATTGACGCTCATCCCGATGCTTTATACCTATGTGACTACCACACCAATGGGCAAGGGAGCGTTGATGCATACAGCAAAATCAATTGGCACTCCATCATTTCTGTTGGGAACGATTACTACAATAAGTTGTTTTACGCATCACGTTATCACATTCGCAATATCACTTCTCGTTTCAAAAAACAATATAACCTACCATTTACTAATCAACTATGCGGTTATATTGATGCAGGAAACACAACACCGTCTGTCGATAAGTACGCTGCCGCTAGAAATGTCATGTCAACGACATTTGAAGGGTTCAACGGTTTTCCTTCTCAAGCGCCATACACGCCAAACGTTAAAAAAGCGAATGCAGAATTATTCGGAAATTGGTTAATGTCTATTGTGAACCAGTACAATTAATGAATTTTATAAAACTTAAAGGAGGTCCCTATGCAAAAAGTACCCTATCACATGGTCGAGGGTTTGCCTGAAAACCCTGACCAATTCCAAATGTACAAACTCACGCAAGATGGTGGCAATAGGTGGTTATCTACCAACTTGAACACCGCAATCGAGGAAGGATTCTACTACGCTGCAGGAACGGCCATGAACCTTCCTGTTTCTGGTCGCCCTTATCTCGTCGACGTCAAACAAAACGGGAACGACGTGATCCAAGTCGCCTACGAGAATCAAAATGATGGTACGAATCGGTATACCCGACGCTACTCCTCCGGTTCTACTTGGAGCGCTTGGGTCAAAACTCCGCTCCCGTCAGAAGTCCAACTCGGTAAAGTCTTCACGGATACCGGAAAAACCCTATCACTCACAAGCCCTGACCTCGACACCTTAGTGCAGTCGGGGTTTTTCTATGTCACGAATTCAACAAATGGCCCATTCAATGAGTTTGGTGGAACAACGAATGGTTTCGTCGATGTTCTGGTACGTGATCATGCAAACACGCAAATCAAGCAAATCTTCACCGCATACGGCAGTTCACGGATGTTCACACGAATCAACAATGAAGGTGTATGGACACGCTGGAAGGAACTCAGCGCCTTGACTGCGACGACCGAGTATGTGGACATTACGCTCGCAAATGGTGCGCAACCTTATTCAGGAGCAGGCTACAATCCACAGGTCGCAAGAGTCGGGAATATGGTGTTTTTACGTGGCGAACTGGCGTCCGGAACAGCTGCCGTAGGAAGCATCGTCGGTTATTTGCCAACCGGCTATCGTCCATCGCAACCGCATCGTTTTGTACAAAGTAGTATCGTTCGATTGACCAGTCAAGAATACGACCGGTGGAGCATTGCTACGAGTGGTGCTATTCGGCTCGAAGGGGCAACGCGGGATGAAGGAACGGATCTTATCGCGGATGCTTTGGCAATTCATACATCGTTCTTGATTTAGTTCTAAAAAATTATTAAAAAAGTCAATCTACTGATTTTGTCTTATTTTTATACGTGAGGTGATAAAAATTGGAAGAAAGAATTAGTATATTAGAGGCAAAATATGAGTCGCTAGAAAAAATGTTTGAGGTTGCATTAAACACCGCACAATCACAAACTATGTTGTTTGTGTCTTTAGTAGGGATTCTTGTGCCGATTTTTGGCTTTTTAATCGGTACGATAGCGATAAAATACTATGTTCGAGATGTGGTCGAAAAAAAATTAGAAGAAAGGTTAATAAGTTTATATGAAAAAAATCCTCCAACATTCAATCACAGCGGAAATTATCATATAGGAGATAAGGGATTCATTATTTTAGATTCAGATATTAAAGGACTTGATCAACTGAATCAGAATACTTTAGTAAAACTTAAAATGTATACAATTGACTCATCAGTAGAAAGTCAACCAGTATTGGGAGTAATTAAAAAAAATGAAGAAGCAAGATTGCCTTTTATAAATACATTTGTTGCTGATGACTTAATAGGTAAACTAATTTATGTGAGCTTAACTTGGAAAAGAACAAAAATTGAAAAGTGATTTTAAGACAGGTGATTCCTGTCTTTTTTTGTTTCATTTTTTTAGAAGTTAAAAATAGAAAGCGAGTGAATTTATGAAGACACATTACTTGTTCGAAGGATCGATTGCCGTAATCGGGACAGTCATCACAGCATTGATGGGAGGGTGGGACACTGCGCTGAAAATTCTAGTGGTTTTGATGGTCGTCGATTACATGAGCGGCTTCTTGGCTGCCTATAAGTTAAAGAAAGTAAATTCCGATGTGATGTTTTGGGGCGGCGTCCGAAAGGGCGTCGTTTTTATTGTGGTCATCATCGCGGTACTGGTCGACGAATTGGTCAATAACGGGTTGCCGATCATGCGGACGCTCGTCCTTTATTACTACATTGCACGCGAGGCTTTATCCGTCACCGAAAACTTTGCCTTGCTCGGTGTCCCGTTGCCGCAACAGTTGGTCGATGTACTGACTCAGCTCCAGGAAGAGAAACAACCGCGCACGATCGATTCAATTATTGAGAATGCAGCAGCGGAAGAAGAACAAGTTACACCGATATCCAGTGAAGTGAGTATTGCAGAAGTAAAGTCTGAGGAAAAACAAAAGGAGGCAAAATAATGTATTACGATAAACGAAACCGCGCAACTTTGAACGAATTGGCACCAAACACGAAACGACTCGCACTCAAATGGTACGAGTATCTCGTCAAGAACGGAATTGAAGTACTGGTGTACGATGCACGTCGCACGGTAGCGGAACAAAAAGCCAACGTAGCGTCCGGTGCATCACAGACGATGTACTCGTATCATATTGTTGGCCAGGCACTCGATTTCGTACCGGTCAAAGATGGTAAAGCGTTGTGGGGTGGCTACAATGCTACGAGTATCCAGAAAGCGATCAAGGAAGCACAGCGTCTCGGATTCACATGGGGTGGGGACTGGGACTCGGACGGCAGCCAACGTGATGAAACATTTATCGACTCGCCACACCTGCAGTACAACTATAAAGGCTACGGATCAGATAAAGTACTCGCCGCTGCTTCTGCTACTAAACCTGCAGCTAAACCGAAGCCGACGCAAGGTGACGGGAAAGCAATCGTTCCGTATCCGGGCAACCCGCTTTACAAAGGAGCGAAAGGCATGATCAAAAAGGATATCGAGCGTATTCAGCGTGCTGTTGGAGCATCGGTTACGGGAAAATACGACATGGCTACTGAAAAAGCCGTCGAAGCATATCAGAAGCGTAAGAAACTCGATGCAGATGGTGTCGTTGGCCTTGCGACATGGAATACATTGTTTTAATGAATTCAAATTTAAAAAAACAAAGAATAAACCCTATCGAGATGAAGGGGTTTATTCTTTGCTTTGTTTTATTGGTTCGAATTCGATCCACGCTTTTGTAATAGAATCTTTTAGACTCTTCTGATTACCTAATCGCATTCTGAATTTATCTTCATGCTCATTGTTAAATTGATCTTTATAAAAAATTGTTAGGATCAATTTAGGATTAATCAATTCACTGTCCTCTTCATCCCAACAGTTAAGTAAATAAACATTGCTTAAAGCAACGAAATAACTAGGTATTTGTATTTGCTCTGTTGCATTACTTTGAACGATAGGAACATAACTAATATAAGACACTACTTCGGCAATAAACCGAATCCATCTAATAGGAGATGGTCTAGAATCGATAGCTCTTATATTAAATTCGAATTGGTCTAGGTCTTGCATCCTTTCTTCAGCGCTTGGACCGATTATAGAATGATTATCGTAATCTTTGTCTTTAATTGCATCTATGCCGCCTTCTAGTTCATAATAATAACCTACATTGAGAGCAAATGATTTACCAGTATTTATTACCGGAATTGTAAATTCACTGAATTTTGAATACCCTACAAATAAATTCAGTTCATCTTGAGCATCTCTTGACCAATCTACTAAAGGAAATGGAATTTCAACTAATATCTGTTTATTTAAAGGTACTATTCTCGGACGTTCGACTTTTTCCTGTTCTTTAATTTGTGTATTTAACTGTCTAGCACTAGTTTTAGCTGATTTTTGTGCTGCAATTGCTGCCCAAACAGCTCCTACTGCAGAAGATATCTCAATACCGCCTTTAATCCATTCATTCATGTGTTTGCCCCTTAATATGTCATTCTTTTAAAATAAAGAATAATTTAGGAGATTACAACAATTTTAAAATGGGTAAATAAGGGATTTAAGTGATATAATTAAGACTCCCCATAAGGGAATTCAGGGAGAGGTCGGGCGAAATCATGAAGTCAAAGTGGAAGGGCGACTGGAATTCGCGAAAGGGGACCTCCCCTTTCCCGTTTAATCAATCAAAAACGAAAGTGACTTGTTCATTTGGGATAATGTCTCGATTATTTGGAAGGATGACGTTAATTTTTTTCATACATGCCGTCTTAAGTAGCAGATCAACCTGGCTGCCTGTTGTTAACGTCTCGACGACACGTTTGATTTCAGTAATTTCACCGGTAATCGCTAATTGATTATCTCCAAGTAGTAAAATTTTCATTACTTGCTAACCTCCCGTTCCCACGACGAGTAGCTGCACATTAACTAATTTATGAGTATTTACCACGTATAATTCACTAAGAAACACAATGAGGTGTGCAATTTTGAATTGCACACCTCATTGCACACTTATGACGAATTTTTCTGATTGCACACTCAATTTCACACTAAAGATACATCAGAAAACGAAGCAATACTAACTCGTATCAACAAAATATAGGGAGATATGCATATGTTATTTCATTATCATTTTTGGACACCGTTCGTGGAGGAAACAGAACGGTTTTATCAACAGCTTGGTTTTCAGGTGACACAACGGATTGGGAAATACGCGGGGGAGTTCACTTCGTTTGATCCTCCGCTCGATTGGGACGATTT
>Ga0308160_10001192_pt1 | contig 38864 bp, 42 predicted proteins | sample PhyFR1_FD_201036 | JGI IMG/M metagenome (GOLD analysis project Ga0308160, IMG submission 201036) | Phyllosphere microbial communities from UC Gill Tract Community Farm, Albany, California, United States - DLSLF.R1 | ecosystem: Host-associated > Plants > Phyllosphere > Unclassified | place: USA... | reverse complement strand
CTCCGACACCGTCCACGAGGGGCGTGCGCCCCTCGCGCTCCCCCAGCCCGGGCCTGTGGCCCGCCCAGACGCCGGCCGCACGCGGCCGCCCCCGCCCGCGCCTGCGGCGCTCGTTTTTTGCCGTGAAGCCTTCGGCAGCTCCCTCCGCTGCGCTCCGGTCGTGCTCGCTCCCAGGCCCCGCGTCAAGCCCCCGCCCACAGGCGGGGGCCGGCTCCCCCGAGATTTTCGGCACGCGGTCACTCCGCTGCGCTCCGCTCCCTTATATCGCGCCGAAATTCTCTCCTCCCCCGCCCTCCGGGTGGACACGGGTCCTCCCGCTCGCAAGGCACATTCGTGCCTTCACGGCAAAAAAACGATTAGGGAGAGAGAAACCTATGAACACCGCAACCAGCACCGGCACCGTCGAGCACATCGACCCCCAGACCCTCGTCATCGAGGCGAACGTACGACCCAGTGCGCCCGTGACCGCCGCGTTCGTGCAGAGCATCCGCGAGAACGGGGTACTCGTGCCCGTCGTCGGCCGCCGCGACGAACACGGCAACGTCCTGGTCCGCATGGGCCAGCGCCGCACCCTCGGCGCACGAGAAGCGGGCGTGCCCACGATCCCGGTCTACATTGTCGACGGCGATGACACCACCGCCGAGCGCATCATCCGTCAGCTGCTCGAAAACGACCAGCGCGACGACCTCACCCCAGCCGACCGTGCCGCCGCGTACCAGCAACTCGCGCTCGAGGGCATGCCCGTGGGCGCCATCGCCAAGCGCCTCGGCACCAAGACCCGGGACGTCAAGACCGCTCTCACCGTCGCCGAGAACCCCACCGCCGCTGCGGCCCTCGCCCAGCACCCGGTCACCCTCGACCAGGCCGCCACCCTCATCGAGTTCGAGGACGACCCCGAGGTGACCGCCGACCTGATCCAGGTCGCGACCACCGAACCGGCCAAGTTCGCCCACGCCGTGCAGCGTGCCCGTGACGAGCGGGAACGCGCCCGGAGGAAGGCCGACGCCATCGCCGACCTCACCGCCCGCGGCTTCGCGGTCCTGGACAGCCGCCCCGGCTACAACGACAAGAGCCACACCAGCATCCGCGACCTCCGCACCGCGGACGGTGAGCGTGTCACCGTCGAGCACATCGCCGACGTCGACGGACGCGCCGCATACGTCGGCTTCGGGTGGGGCAGCGACAAGCCCAGCATCGAGTACTACCTCACCGACCCGCGCGCGGCCGGATTCCGCACCGAAAGCGCCTCCGCTGCGGGACCGATGACCGACGAGCAGAAAGCCGAACGCCGTCAGCTGATCGCCAACAACAAAGCCTGGGCCTCGGCCGAGGTCGTGCGCCGCGAATGGCTCACCGCCTTCCTCGCCCGCAAGACCCTCCCCAAGGACGCGCCCGCGTTCGTGGCCACCGGCCTGACCACGTTCCACAACGTCGTCGGCGGGGCCGTGAGCCAGAGCAACCGTCTCGCTCACGACCTTCTCGGCATCGAGGAGAGCACACGATACGGGGTCGACAACCTCGCCGCGCTCGTCGAGCGCACCCCGAGCAAGGCCGCACACGTGGCCCTGGCCATCGTCCTCGGCGGTATCGAGAACGCCACCAGCAAGAACACCTGGCGCTACCCCGACCCCTCCGACGCCGCCTACCTCCGCCAGCTCGCCGCCTGGGGCTACGGACTCAGCGAAGTCGAACAACTCGTCATCGACACCATCGACGCGAAGAACACCACACCCACCATTGATCACACAGACCAGACGGACCAGGAGAACGACACGGACCAGGACGACCAGCAGCACTAACCACACAGAGGGGGCCGGGTGTTCCGGCCCCCTCCCCCACCCCGGAAGGCCAGCCTCCATGTACACACTCACCACCCCCGACGGCCGCACCCTCACCGCCCCCACCGAGGCTCACCTCGCCTATCTCTGGGCCGCCGCCGAGCACGGCGACGACTGGGACGCCGACACCAGCGCCTTCGACGAGCACACCGTCATGAACGAGTACCTCGACCTCATCGCCGACCTCCGCGACCACCCTGCGGATGGCTACGTCCTCCACGTCAGATGAACAAGCGAACATATTTAGCACTCATTGACCAACTAGACTATACTGAGACTATGCGCACGCTACCGACACAAGGGGCCACCCCGCTCCCCCGCCACGCCGCCGCAGCGGCCTGCGTCGCCATCGTTCTCGCCCTCGCGAGCTGCGCCCCCGTATCAGACCCCCGGCCGACGTCGACGACTACGGCAACGACCGCTCGCGTCGTCGCCGTCATCGACGGGGATACCATCACGGTCGCCACCGACAGTGGGACCGCCCGCGTCCGCATCATCGGCATCAACACCCCCGAGATCGGCCGCAACGGCAAGCCCAGCCAGTGCTACGCCGACCAGGCCCGCACCTTCCTCGACGACCTGGTCTACGACCGCACCGTGACCCTCACTGTCGACCCCAGCCAGGTCGACACCGACAAGTACGGTCGGCTCCTTCGCCACGTCAGCCGCGACGGCCAGAACATCGCTCTCACCGAGCTACGCGCCGGGATGGGCCCCGAGTACACCTATGACCGGCCCTACGCCGGTCGCGCCGAGTACACAGCCGCCGAAGCCGAGGCCAGAGCAGCCCACCGCGGCCTCTGGGGCTCCTGCCCCGCGCCGTAAATGCAGGTGGACCCGACTCTCAGAGCCAGGCCCACCCCAACACGGCAACCGGTTACCACACCGGAAGCACGCCCCCATCGTACCGCCACAACAGAAAGGACAACCAGACCGTCTGCCCACTATTGACCAACTAAAGACGTTTGACACCAACAACACGGCACACCAACGGGACTAACCACCCCATAAAAACAAGGAGCACACCATGACCACCATTACCGGACTCCGCCTCGGCACCAGCCCCGTCGACGAGCCCACGGGCGTCGAGCTGCCCGCAGGCAACCTCCTGCACTCGCTCTACGCCGCGATCGGCTGTCGCTTCATCGACGTGATCGAGCTGCCCGGCGGCCTCGACGTCGTCTTCGACGACGAGGGCAAGAACATCGGAGCCGATCCCAACCATCTCGCGACAGCGATCGCGAAGCGCCTGGGTTTCACGTTCTTCCCCGGTGACTACATCGCCGGGCCGGTCGTCTTCCTCGGGGCCACGGGGGAGGGGGAGCATGTCAGCCTCACCGCGGACCAGCGCCACAGGCTGCTGGTGGCATCCCTCGTCGTCGGCCAGTGATGCAGCGGGCCGCCCTCCGGGGCGGCCCTCCTGAGTCGGCGGCCCTGCGGGCCGGTCCCATCCCGCACCCTTCGGGCGCTCAGCGGGGTTGCACGTCGCTCCGGGCTCCGTTCAGGCGTCGCGATTCCTGCGGAATCGCTCGGCGCCGACAACCCTGGCGCGTCGGACAAGCCGCCACGCCCGGAACGTCGGCGCAACCTGCACTACGCCCTCCACGACGTGCAAGGCGGCAAGTGTCGCCGAAAGCAGGCAGCTCGACGCAAGCGCCGAACTGCACAACTTTCAACGAACACAACGGAAAGGCGAGAAGATGAGCGGCATGATCGACGGGGTAATCGTGGTCTACAGCAAGCCTGCGTGCGTGCAGTGCACCGCCACCTACCGCGCCCTCGACGACAAGGGCATCCCGTACCACGTGGTCGACCTCAGCGAAGACGCCGCAGCGCTGGCATACGTGCAGGATCTCGGCTACCTGCAAGCCCCCGTCGTTGTCGTCGACGACGAAGACCACTGGGCCGGATTCCGCCCCGACCACATCGAACGCATCGCCCAGCACATCGCCTGAAAAACATACCGTCATACCTAGACATCATTGACTAACTAGACTACAATGAGAGTAACAACACGGTAGACCACTACCACCAACCACAGGAGGAACACACCATGTCGCACATCACCTTCACCGGCAACCTGGCTGACGATCCCGAGCTGATCTACACCCGCACCGGGCGCCCCGTCGTTCGACTCGTCGTCATCGAGAACCGCCGTGTCCGCAAGGACGACGGCTACGAGGATGGCGAGCCCAACGTCTTCCGCGTCGAGGCCTGGTCGCACCTGGCCGAGAACGCCGCCGCATCCCTCAAGAAGGGGTCCCGTGTCCACGTCGAAGGCCACATCGTCACCGACCGGTGGACGGACAAGAAGACCGGCGACCCCCGCACCGGGCAGCACGTCGTCGCGAGCGAGCTGTCTCACAGCCTCCGCTTCCACACCGTGACCGCCACCAAGGCGCAGGCCCCCGCCCAGGACGCGCCCGCGGACGAGCCGTGGGACACCGCGGTCATCCCCGACGGCGACACCCCGTTCTGAACCCACCCAGGGGCCGGGGGAGCGACCTGCACCCCGGCCCCGTCCCCATGAGCCCCCGCGACCGAAGAGAGAACCCATGACCGTATACACCGTCGCCCTCAGCAAGGGCGGCTCCACCAAGACCACCACCGCGGCCGAGGTCGTCGCCTCCCTCGCTCGAGCGGGCCGCCACGTCCTCGCGATCGACCTGGACGAGCAAGGCAACCTCACCACCCGCCTCGGGGTGAGCGATGACACCGAGGTCACTGCCGTGGCGGCCGACGTCCTCACCGCCGACGCCTCCGCCGTCGACGCCGCCGTCCCCGCCCCCAGCGTCCCCGGTGTCGACGTCCTCGCCGGCACACACGACCTCGCCGAACTCAATCAACGTCCCGAGGTGATCACGTCGCTGCGCGATCACCTGCCCGAGCTGGTGGGGGAGTGGGACGACGTCGTGATCGACACCCCGCCGGCGATGGGCCTGGTCACCCTCGCCGCCCTCGCCGCCGCCGACACCGTCATCGCGGCTGTCGCCTGCGAAACCGAGGCCTATGACCAGCTCGGCCGCCTCGTCGAGGTCATCGACCGGCGCATCGCCCCGCGCATGCGCCCGGGCCAACGCGTGCACTGGATCATCCCCACCCGATACGACCATCGCCGGCTCTTGGACCGCGATGTCGTCGACATGCTCAACGAGCAGTACCCCGGCCGTGTCACCAGCCCCATCCGTGAGGCCGTGGCCGCGAAAGACGCCTACACCGACGGCAAGCCCGTGAGCGTCTACGCGCCCGGCTCGGGTATCGCTGAGGACTACCACGATGCCCTCGCACCCATCCTCGGGCTCCCCGCCATCGAGCGCCGCACCCCCGCGCCCGCACAAGCATGAGGCGCGTTCGCACACATTGACTAGACAGACCAGCACGCACAGATCGGAACGACAGACATGACACAACGCACCGCTACCGCCGTCATCCTCAGGGTCGTCATGACGACCACCGACGGTGAAGAGCGCACCCGCTACTACGGGCCGTTCCTGCCCCACATCGGCGGCGCTGCCACCGGGTTCGAGGCGGACATCCTGCGTGAGCTCGAAGAGTCGGGCCGGTATCGCTCGTGGGATGCCTGGTTCGAGGACGTCTTCATCGCCCCGGGCGAATCCGACTGCGAGGTCCGCGCGACGCGTTGACCTCACACCCACGAAAGACCAACCAGACTAAGGAGCCAGTCATGGCACAACGTCGCAGTCTCCGCGACCGCAACTCCGCCGCGATCGCGCACGACGCCGACGCTCCCACCGAGCCGCCCCGCAGCGAGACGCCCACGCCCACGCCGGCGCCCGCTGAGGCGCCGCCTGCGCCACGCCCCGTCGCCCGGCCGAAGCCCGCGCCAGAGAAGGCGTCGGCGGCCGGTGTCGGCGACACCGACCGGATCGGGATCTATCTCACCCAGGACGAGGTCGACGGTGCGCGTGGCGCGTATCTCGCGGACTGGTCCAACGGGGGAGAGGCCGACACCTTCGCACGCTGGATCGCCGCAGCGATGGACACCCACGCCGCCCGCACCCCGCAGGAGCGTGCCGCTCGTGGCCGTCTCCGCGGCCGCGCGGCCGAGCGCACGGGCGCCAGCCGGTCGTTCAGCATCCCCACCGCGACCACGAAGCGGATGCGCGCGGCGATCACCGCCGACCAGCAGGCCGGCCGGTGGCCCTCCGACAGTGCCTGGTGTGCCGAGGCCATCGCGATCGCCGTCGACGAGGCGCGCGCCGCCAACGGCGGCACGCTCCCGACGCCGCCCGCACGACTGCCGAATCGACTCGTCCGCTAGCGACCATCCGCGGTCGATCGCTCGCTGAATTGAAGGGAATTCATGTCCGATCACACCCAGAAGCTGTCCGTCGCCGACTCCCGCCGCAGGGTGGCTATCGGGTCGCTCGTCCGCAGCGCGCTGCTCGTGTTCATCAGCCTGGCGGGCCTCGTCTACGTGTTCTTGTTCGCCCTGGTGACTGATGCGATCTACAGCCAGATCATGCCTGGCATCATCGGCTTCACGTTCGTCGCTGTCGTCTTCGCCGTGGATGTCGTGGTGAAGCTCGTCCAGCTGGCGATGAACAGCGGGCCGTTCTCGCGATGAACGCGGCCGGCAAGCTTGCCGCGATCCGGCGGCACCTCAGTGAACCGCTCGTCCTCGCCCGTCTCGAGCGGGGTGAGAAGACCGCGGCCGAGATCGGCGACGAGCTGCGCGCCGCCGGCGTGTACGTCCGCGACGAGAACGTGCTCGTCTACCTCGCCCGTCTGCGCCGTAGCGGGCTCGCCGCGCCCCAGGAGCTTCCCGCCTCGTCGACGGCGACCGACCTGGTGTACGCCCTCACCGCCGACGGCCGCGCACACCTCGCGGCCTTCCGTGAGCACTGGGACACCCTCACCCACGCGCTCGGACCCTGATCCCGCGCCCCACCGACCGCTATCCCTCGGCCACCTCTCTCCCGGCCGGGGGATAGCTCTGCCTATCGAGTCCGCCGCTCCGACACGGCCGAGAGCCACACCCACGCGTGCAGCTGCTTGCCGCCGGCGGTGAACCGGACCCCCATCGCCCGCGACGTCCACCGGCATGCCTCGGCGTCGACGAGCACGGGTGTGGCGCCGAACCGCACCCATGCCCGCACGGGCTTGGGGGAGGGGTCGATCGTTACCGGCTCGGTGTCCAGTTCAAGCTCCGCTTTCGTGAGCGATTGGAGGGGGCCGGCGGAGGCGGCGACTTGGTCGACGATGCGCTGATCCATGAGCTTGTCGTAGTGGTGCGCGTACCTTCGGTTGCTCCCCACCCCGACGCCTCCTAGGCGCACAAGTATAGAACGTTTGTTCTACGCGCTCGGGGTGACATCGTGGCTGTGACCTGCTACCCTAAAGGCACAACCCCTGTTCCTCTGGATCAGGCTCAAGGCCCCGCATTCGTGCGGGGCCTTGCTACTTCCAGGACGCTGGCCGGCGGATTGGTCGCTTCGCTCCCTGCACGATGTCGGGCATCTGGTTCCGGGCGGCGTAGCTCGGGCGTAGGTGCAGGCTGAAGTCGATCCCGGCGGCGTTGAAGAGTTTGGTTTGCCCGTCGCGGGGGTAGAGCACGCCGATACGTGCACCGAACCGTTCGCGAGCGACCTCGATAGGCCGGGCAAGGTCTGAGTCCGATGAGACGACGACATAGGCGTCAGCGAGCCCGTCGAGCGCGTCCATCAGAAGCTGGGTTGCCAGTTTGACGTCCGATCCCTTCTCTTGGACTTTGTACACGTGGTGGCGGGTGAAGGGTGGACGCTCCTTGCCGTCGACCCACTCGCGTGCGTATCCCTTGTGTATAGCGAACAGAGAGTCGTCGTGCCCCGAGATCCGATCCAGGGTGCGCAGTGCCCGTATGTACGCGTCCTGCCGGTCGGGGGCCTTTGGGTCCTCGGGGTTCATCTTTCCTTTGATCCGGGCGGTGAAGTAGTGGACGTGTGTGACCGCGAAGTTGCTGAGTACGTCATCGAAGAGGCTCACGAGGTTCAGCCACTTGTTGGCGGGCCGGCTCTCGAGCTGCCCTTTGTAGAGGTTGAATCCGTCGACGTAGACGATCGCGGTTGGCTTGCTCATCCTGCCAGCATGCATGACCGGGGCTCCGACGGTGGGGATCGTCACGAAAGAGGGGCATACTGAGTCACGAAATCGTGTGATTCGAGGGGAGTGGGAATGCGTCTTGCGATCGCTGATCCCCCGTATTTGGGGCGTGCGGATCGGTGGTACGGGTCCGGGCGTGGACACCGCGGCGGCGTCGGCCGAGCAGCTGCACACGAGGCCGCCTCAGAGTGGGACGACCCGCAGACGCATCGCCGGCTCGTTGCCCGCCTCGAGGCGGAGTACGACGGGTGGGTGATCGCGGCCGCTGCCGACAGCCTCCCCGTCTACCAATCGTTCCTGCCCCCGGGAGTGCGCACGTGCATCTGGGTCAAGGGCAACGCCGTCCCTTCTGGCTCCCGCGTCGCCAATCAGTGGGAGCCGGTCTTCGTGCGCGTCCCCGAGGGCCGCTCCGCGCATCGGACCGGTGCGTCCGTCAGCGACGTGCTGACGGCGGGTATCAGCTACCGCCACAACTTCGTCGGCTCCAAGCCGTACCGGTGGACCCACTGGGTGCTCGATCTGCTCGGCTACCGCCCCGACGACCAGGTGCACGACCTGTTCGCCGGAAGCGGCGCCGTGACCTTCGCCGCCGAGGTGTACGAGCTGCCGCCGTCGACGCAGTGCGCGGCCTGCGGTACACCGATCACACAGCGCCCCACCGGTCGACCACGGCGAACGTGCTCAGACGCGTGCCGCGCGCGACTCGCACGCCGCTCCCGACGAGTGTCCGTTTGAGGATCGGCCTATGGTCGCTCGGCAATGACTGTGGTGACGTCCTCCATCGCTCGCACCCAATCTGAGGTGCTGCGGCTGCGCAGTTCGATGAGGTCGAGTGTGCGGGCGAAATCGTCGAGAAGATGGTGCCGGTTGATCGGTCACCCACTGAGAGTAAACGGCGACCACAGATCGTGTTGATCCCAGCCCTCGGCAAATCCCATGCTGTCAATGCCGAGAAACGGAACGTTGGGGAATCCGTCGACAATCCCGCGCAGACGACCAGTCCACTCCGAGTGGCCGGAGATGCTGCGAAGCAAGTAGGCCATGACCGCGAGAGCGTTGTACAGGCCGAAGTCTTGTTTGGGGGCGGAATCATCGCGGAGATGGGTGAGAAGAGGAATCGTTGCACTTCTGGGGCGCTTTGGAGCATGGACGAGCTTCCTGTTGAACAGGCGCGCCTGGTGGGCCGCGACGTTGCGCACATAGTTCGTGCTGGCGATCCAGCTGGTCAAGATCTTCTTGTTGGGGACGGCGTAGTGTGTAGCGATCTCGGTGGCGACGTCGTTCTGGAGGCCCCTGTACAGAATGGCGAGGTCTCCGAGCTCGAGGATTTCCGTGAGGGCCCAGATCGGCATCTGATCGTCGTATTTTTTGCGGAAGTGGTCGACGAAGACCTCTTCTGAGCTGGCGCGACGTTCGTCAACTTGCCGGATCCACTCCGAATGCTTGCTGGTGGTTTCGCCCGTCTTCTCGTCGACGTAGAGCTCTACGAATGACGGAGTGAAGTTGCGCTGTTCGAGGTGAGCAAACGCGGACCGTCGTCCGAGGATGTAGCCCACTTGGGTGCGCAGTGAGACTTCGATCCGCTCGACTGCCTCGAGGACATGCAGGCGAAGTTCTCGATCGAACGCGATGAGATCGGCGGCATGTTCAAGGCGCGTCCCGGGGCGGTAGCTGCTGAGGATGAGGATGCCCGGACGTCCGTCTTCTTTGACGGTAAATGTCGACTGACGTGCCGCGTAGAGGTAGCCGGTGAGCCTGTAGTAGCCGACCTGTTCGAGAAGCTGTGTGGCTGCCGCCGTGTCGTCGACGACGAGTCCTCTGCCCTGCAGCTGAGAGATCTGCTGCTCGATCGACATCCACGGCTTCGTATACGCGACCACATGTCTCCTAAAAGAAAATCAGCCCGAGCCGTGAGGCGAGCGGGCTGATCGTGATGGTCTTAGGGTAGCAGCTCTGTGGCCTTTAAAGCTAGTTCACGCAATCCTGCACTCGGACCTCACCCGCGTATGGCGCGACGAGTGAGTGTTCGTTTGGGGATCGGCCCATGAGACGCCCGGCCGGCGCCGCCGGCGCGCGTGATTATCGAGGGGGACTCGTCTCACATAGGGTGTCGACAACGAGTCTCACTGAGGGGTGTCTATGCGAACGGTACTCGCGTGAAGGTCGGCTACTCGCGGGTGTCGACGACCGCGCAGGACGTCGACGCGCAGCACGCGTTCCTGATCGGCGCCGGCGTCGACCCGGAGCGGATCTACACCGACACCGGCTTCACCGGCAAGAACGCCTCACGCGCAGGCCTGCACCAGGCCCTCGCGGCCGTGCGCGATGGGGACATCCTGGTGGTGCCGAAGATGGATCGGTTCGCCCGCAACCTCGAAGACACGCTGCGCCTGGTGCGTGAGCTCACCGACCGTGGCGTGATCTTCCAGATGGGGCACACGGTCTATGACCCGCGCGACCCGTGGTCCAAACTCTTCCTGTCGTTCCTGGCCGCGATCGCCGAGGCCGAGGGCGGATGGATCAGCCTCCGCACCCAAGAGGCGATGGCACGCCCAGCCGTGCGGGCCAAGCTCAAAGGCCGTCAGCCGTCGATCTCTCCGAAGGCGGATGCGGCGATCGCGCGGATGCTCGAGGAGGGCGACGAGTCGCCCTCCGACATCGCTCAATCGTTCCGCATCTCACGCGCGAGCGTCTACCGCGCGGCCGAACGCCACCGCCGCCGGCAGTCCTCGTCGACGTCGACGTCGGACGGCGATGGCTGAGCCGGCGCCGCACCGGCGCCGCACATCGGCGCTGAGCGAGCAGGAGCGGTTCTGGGGATACGTGCTCAAGGGGCCGGCGCCGGATGACTGTTGGTTGTGGACGGGCGCGATCGCCGACGACGGGTACGGCCGGTTCTGGACCGCCGGCGCGGACGGTGGTCAGAAGATCTTCCGCCCGCAGCGGTACGCCTACACCGCCCTCACCGGGCGTGTGCTGACGCCGGACGTGCTGATTCTGCATCGGTAGCCCCGGCCGAGCGCGGCCCTGCAGTTCCGGGAGCTTCCTCGAGCAGAGCGCGCGCGACGCTCCCGCGCCCTACGCGACGCCGTGCTCGAGCGCGGCTGGGACGCTGGCGCGATCCACGGCGTGCTCAGCGGCATCGACCCCGACCACCCCACCCTGTTCTGATCGGGGTGGACATGTCTTCGATACTTCGACGGCTCTGGGTGCGTTCTCGTCGGGTGTCTCGTCGCGTTCTTCGGCGCAATGTCACGCCGTTACCGCCTGGCGTCGACGGTGTTTCGATGGAGACGTTTGGGGGAGCGGTTGAGTCGTTCGTGTGGATCGTCGTCCGCCGGCCAGGGATGTATTTGCCGCTGCTGGGTGGGGTGGTGCTGGCATCCTTCGCGTATGCGGTGATGCTTGTTCCCCGGCCCGTGTGGGTCCCGGCGGTGATCGCTGTCGCGGTGGCCGCCGTTGCTCTCGCTGGTGGTCTTGCGGTCCAGTGGGCTCGTCGACGGCGACGCGCTTACGCGTCCCCGGATGCGCGTCTGGCGATCCTGGCGCGGCGGCGGGGGTGGTACGTCGCTGACCATGTGGCTCGTCCGGGTGTGCGCGGCGCCGGACGCCGGCTGCGCCTGCAGGTGGCGCCCGTGCTGGTCTCGCAGGCGGATGCGGCGGGTGTGGTCGTGTATGCGCACACGACGTCGGAGACGCTGGCTGAGGCGTATCTGGCAGACATCCCCGGTCTGCGGATCGCGGGTCGCCGCGGGCGGCGAATCCTTCTCGTCCGTCCGCCGCGCCGTCACCTTCGGTGACGCCTGCCGTCGGTCTGTTCCTCGACTGTGGTCGCCGGTTGCACCCGCTGTGTGTGGCCCGATCCGTCAGTGCGGGAAGACTACGGGGCACTCGGTGTGAGCGGGTTCCCTGACTCTTACGACGGGCACACTCCCACAAGCCCCAGCGCTATGAAGAGCCAGTCCTGACCACCTATGGCTGAGCTAACGCCCACCAGCTGGCAGGACAAGGCGACGGATCCCAAGATCCGATAGTAGACGATGCACGCAGGCATCATCGATGCGGGCGCGCTACGCTTGCTCCTGTGCGAGGTGGGTTGGAGCGCTGGAAGCGTGGTGTCGGCGGGCGGGGTATCCGCCAGGCGACCGCGTACGCGCTGCACGGTGAGTGCGACGCGCACCTGGACTCGTTCACCGCGGCCGAGGGCATCGCGCACGTGGAGCACTACGCCGCCGAGCGCACGTATCGGTTCGTCGTCGAGGACGGCGCGGTCTCCACGGACGCGCTCGACAAGGAGCAGCTGCAGCGGTGGATCGCCGGCGATGATCCGGTCGACGGGTCGCCGCGCGGGATGGACCGGACCTCACCGGATGCCGACTTGTTGCTGGATGCGACGGTGAACGGTCCCAAGACGTTCAGCCTCGCCGCCATGCTCGATCCCGACCTCGAGGTCGCGTTCGAGGCCATGCAGGACCGTCTTCGCGATCGCATCCTGGCGATGTGGCAGCGCGAGCTGAACACCCGTCGCGGCCGCAACGGTGTGGTGCGCGAGGCGCTGTCCCGCATCGAAGTCGTCGAGCTGAAGCACGAACGCTCCCGCGCGTTGGACCCTCACAAGCACCGTCACCTGTGGCTGTCGATCAAGGTGCTCGGCGAGGACGGCAAGTGGTCACGGGTCGACTCTCGGGTGGCGATGAAGTTCCAGAACGTCATCAACGCCGAGGGAGATCTCGCCGCGCGCACCGACCCGCAGTGGGTGGCGGCACTGGCGGCCAAGGGCCTGCAGATCGACCCCGAGTCGGGGGAGATCACGGCCCTGGCGCACCTGGTGCGTCCGCTGTCCCGCCGCGCGAACCAGATCGAAGCTAATCGCGAAACTCGCCTCGAACAGTGGCGGGCCGATCATCCCGGCCAGGAGCCCTCTCCGAAAGACCTCGCCACGATCGACCGGTGGGCCTGGTCGCACAACCGGCCGGGCAAGCCGGTCGATCTGGACGAGGCCGTGTGGGCCGACACGGTGCGCGCGGAGATCGCCGCGATCGACCCCGACGCGCTGCGCTTCGGCGACGGTGACACCGGCCCTGCGCTGGCGACGTCGCCGCAGCCGGACGGGCCGCCGAACATCGATCTGCTTGCCGCTCAGGCCGTCGTCGAGGCCGATGCCCGCGCGGCCGCCAACGGCGGACGGTTCTCCTCCTGGGACATCCGGGCGGCGGCGATCCGTGCTGTGGGTCGCGCTGTGCCGGCAGCGGACCGCGGCGAGCTGGACCTGCTCATCGACCAGGTGCGCGAGGTCGCCGCGGCCCGCTTCCTCACCGACCTCGTGCCGGGGGAGCGCGCCCCCGAGCACGTGAAGGTGTTCCTCTCCCGCGACGTCGCCACCATCAAGACCGACCTCGTCGACCGGCTCCAACGACTCTCCACCGCGGGCGTCCGCGTCGCTGACGACGCCGTCGTCCAGCTGGCCGGCGATGTCCTTGACGACGGTGTGACGCTGGATTCCGGCCAGGTCGCATCCGCGGGTGTCGTCGCCGGCACCGACCGCCTGGTGACCGTCGTCGGTCCCGCCGGCGCCGGCAAGACCACCATGCTCCGTGTCGCCGTCGCCGGGCTATCCCGCCAAGGGCGCCGCGCGGTGGTTCTCGCGCCGACGAAGAAGGCGTCGTCGGTGGCCGGCCGCGAGACACAGACCGAGGCCGCGAGCGTGCACCGGTTCTTGCTCGATCACGGCTGGGTCGCCACGACCGACCGTGCCGGCCGCACCCGGTGGGTGCAGACCCCGGTCGGCGGCGTCATCCCCGGGCACGACAAGCCCTATCGCGGGCCGACCCGCTGGCCGTTGCGCCCGGGGGATCGCATCGTGATCGACGAGGCCGGCATGCTCGACGCCGATACTGCCCGCATCGTCGCCGCCGTGGCCGAAGACACCGGCGCCGGCATCGCCATGATCGGGGACCCGTGCCAGGTCCTGCCGGTGGGGCTGTCGGGGGCGATGGAGCTGGCCCGCCGCACCGCCACCGGCACCGCTGAGCTGGACTCCGTGCACCGGTTCCGCCTGCCGGACGGGTCCGCGAACCAGGCCTACGCCGACCTCACCCTGCGGATGCGGAGCCCCCGCGACCGGCAGGACGCCGAGACGATCGCCCTCGCCCTGCTCGAGGGGATCGAGGGCGCGGCCGTCACCGCGGCGGAGTCGACTGTGACGGCGCAACGGATCGCGGTCGACCGTTGGTTCGACGTGACCGCCGTCGACGAGCCCGGCGCGCGCGCAAAGACCGTCTCGATCGTCACCTCCACCAACGACCAGGCCCACGCGCTGAACGAGGCCATCCAAGCCCGCCGTGTCAAAAGCGGCGCCCTGGATGCATCCACGAGCGCGGAGGGCGTGGACGGTCAGCTGTTGCTCCGCGGGGATCTCGTTCAGACCCGCCGCAACTCCACCGACCTCGGCGTGGAGAACCGGGCCCTGTGGCGGGTGCTGCAGATCCACGACGACGGCGCTATCGACCTGGTCGCCACCGACCACAGCAGCGTCACCCGCACCGTCCCGGCCGCGTACGCCCGCGAGCATGTGCACCTGGCGTACGCGTCGACGGTCCACGGCATCCAGGGTGAGACGGTGGACGCGTCGATCGTCATGCCCGGTGTCGACGCCGCCGGCCTGTACGTCGGGATGACGCGTGGCCGTGAGCTCAACGAAGTCATCACCCTCGCTTCCACCCGTAACGCTCAGGTGGAAGAGCTGGCGTCGACGATGCTCCGCGGTGCCGCGGAGGCCTCCGTCGACGACGCCGCGGCCGCGGCGTTGTCGGACCTGCGCGCCGCGGCCCGTGAGCCGCAGGGCCCGCGGTCGGCGTTGCAGGTGCACCGGTGGGACGACGCCGATGCCCGCCCCTTCGGGTGGGTCACCGACATGCCGGCGTTGCTGGCCGGCGCCCGCGAAGACCTCGAACGCGCCCGCCAGGCGATGTCCCGCGACAGCGACCAGCTCCATGTTCAGCAGCGGACTCTTGCTGACCTCGAGCGGCGCATCGCGCACGACGAGGCCCGTGGCCACGGCCGCGTCGTCGACGCCGATCTCGCTCGCGCCCGTCAACTCGCCGCGACGCTGCGGGAACGGCTCGCTGAGGCACAGAAGACTGCCCGGTCAACGAACCGCGACTACGGTCTGGCCCTCGCGCGATGGGAGTACGCCCAGACCGAGGTCCGGGTGCGCACGAGCCTCCCCACCGACCTGCGGCACTACGAGGACAGCGCGCGTACCAGCTCCGCCCAGCGTGACTACCAGCGCCGGCTCCAAGCCGAGCAACAGACCGTGCCGGCTGGGCCAGACCCCGCGCCCTCGCGAGGTCCCTCGCGCGGCTGAGAGTGCGAGAGGAACCGGTGAACGATGAGCGATCCGCTTTCGTCTGACGGCATCTGGGCCGATCACGACTGGGTCTCGCCCGCTGATCGACGTCGCGGCAGAATCACCGGAATCGTGCTCTACGTGCTGCTTGTGCTGGGGGGAGGCCTGTATCTGGCGGGGATTGTGTGAATTCCATCGGCCGCCGGGCTGGGACTGTTCAGCGTCGGTCTCGTGCTCCTACTCGTCACGGGTGTCCTGGTGGCCGTCGCCAACCCGTACCGAAGGCTCAGCGGCGACCAGACCGGTCTGCGCACGATCTTTCATATCTCCTCAGCCTTGTGGGAGGAGGGGCAGACGGTCACCCTCGATGCCCGTCGGTGCCGTAAGAAGCAGTTCATCACGGAGCGATGGTGGCGTCGTCGATCGCGCCTGGTGTACTTCTTCCCGCAGCGTCCCACGTGCCGGCACGCCCGAGGTCAGATACTCGCGGGCAAGGGTCGTGAACCGCGCTACCTCTACGAAATGAAGCTCACCTCACCGCTCGATCGGATCTACACACGTGGTCCTGCGGCAGGGACACCGTCCGATGTGACCGTCGAGGTTGTCCGTAGGTGGCAGATGCCACCTCGGCACAGGACGCGCTCCTGCCGCCGTCGACGTCCCCGCTGAGCCACGCTGCACACGTCACTGGCGACCCCGCGGGTCGCACCGGCGCCGCCCGCCAGGGTTCGTGCGTGCGCGCGCTGAGCGTTACAGAAAGACGGCGGCGGCGTTGAAGACTGCGTGTGCGATGATGGCCGGCCACAGGCTGCGTGTGACGATCGCCGCAGAGCCATAGAGCAGCCCTCCTGCGGTGGCGGTCACCGCGTTCAGCATCGACCACTCCAGATGCCCCGCACCGAACCACGTCGACGTCACGACGAGCGCGATGATCACGACGACCGCTCTGCGTCGTCGGCTCGGCAGCGTCGCGGCGATCGCCACCACCGCCAGCAGCGGACCCCGATACATCAACTCTTCCGGTACAGGAGCGACGATCGCGAAGAACATCGGCGGCACCCACCCCGGCGCGTTCGCCACAGCTTCGCTCCGCGCGTCCGTAGGCGGCGCGGTGGCTACCAGCGCGGGGATGTGGATTGCTACAGCGCTGAGAGCGACCGCGATCACCGCTGCGGCCACGCCCGCACCGATGAGCAGGCCGGCGCGGGCCCAGCTGCGCACGACGAGGCCCAGGACGTCGTCGACGAGGCGCCACGTCATCATGCGTGCTCGCACGAACGTGCGCCGCACCCGCCGTCGCAGCGGCCCGTGTGGCACACGCAGCGACGTCACAATCACCGCTATAGCGGCGGCCGCGAGACCGTACACGAGCACGACAACCGAAGATCGTCGTGGTTCTAAGGGCTCCACCCCGGGCAAGCTGTTGGCGAGGAACCCGAACACGCCGACCGCTACAACGCACATGGCCAACCACAGCGTCACCAGCACGAACGCATCGAGCACGTGGCGTTGCAGCCCAGCGACGAAGCGGGGTTGGTGCAGGCGTGCGCGCAGGGACGGGCGGCTGGGCGTCGGTTCCATCTGTGGTGTCCTTGGTTGTCGTTGGGAACGGGGCGGGCGGGAGGCTACGATCGCTCCCGCCCGCCCCGTCTTGTCAGTCGGTCAGCGTGCGAGTGTGGCGGTGTCGGTGGTCGCCGGCGTCGCCACGGGCCCTGTGGTGCTGTGCTGCATCGCAGGGCCGCTAGCTTTTGGGCCGCGCACCTCCTGCACCGCGTTGAACTGGTGCGAGGAGGCGACGTGGTCGGCCACGATCTGACGGCCTTCCCGCTTCACCCCGTCCTTGTCGGTGTACGTGCCGAACGCCATCTCGCCGGCGACGAGCACGGTCGATCCTTTCTGGATCGACGCGGCCGTGTGCGTCGCCTGCTTCCCGAACACTGCGACCCGGTGAAAGACGGCGTCGCCGTCCTCCCACTGTTTCGTGTCGTCGTTGAACCGGCGATCGTTGACGGCCACGCTGAACTGGGTCCAGTCCTGCCCCTCGGCGGTGACGCCGGTCTTGACGTCGCTGGACACGTTCCCGTGGATGGTCACGGGGATCTTCGTTGTCATCGTTGTTCCTTCCTCTTCTGGTTGCTCCCCGGTGTGCTCCGGGGAGATCTCCGGGCGCCGTTCAGGCCGCCCCGTCCGCGCCGACCTCGACCCCGAGCGTGGCCAACACGGTCGCCGCGGCGGACTGTGCCGTGGTGAGCGTGTCGAGCGTGTCGTGCCACCCGTCGACCGGGTCGTGAACGATCGGGCCCACCGGGATCGTTCGCGGGTCGATGTTCACCCCGAACACCCGCCACACGATCGCCGTGGCGATCACCGCCGCCGGCATCGAGGGGGTGAGCGCCGTGGTGGCCGTGGCCACGAGGGTCTGCGTCGCGTGCTCTGCCCACTCGTCGGGCCCGTCGCCGTCGAAGTCCATCGACGGCAGCGGCTCTCCCAGCTCGTCGAGCAGCCCGCACAGCACTTCGGCCATCGCCACTCGGCTGTCGTACCCGGTGGGGCGGTATTCCCGCGGCGCCAGCCACACGGGCCGGCTCGTCAGCAGGTTGGTGTCCAGCACCCACCACGGCTCCACTGCCGGCTCCGGTGTGTCCGAGAGGGTGAACCTGCCGGCCGGCGGCATCCGTTCGACGTGGGCGAGCAGGGAGAACACCTCGGCGGGCTCCCGGTCCCACATCATCGCTTGGCAGCGCAGCCAGGCACCGCGGATGTCGGGTTCGCTGAACTTGTGCAGCAAGTCGACCACCCGCCGGCGCAGATCGGGGGTGCCCATCACTGTGACTTCCACGTCGCCCACTCCTCCTCGTCGACCGGCAGGGTGATCGCCGGCGGGTCCATGTGGCCGCTGCGGCATTCGCCCTTGTACGCGTACTTGGTGAAGCGTTCGCGGGCCAGGGCGAACCGCTCGTGCCAGCCGATCGGGCCCAGCCCTCCGTCGGTGTCGACGTCGAAGGACGCATCCCACGCCGCCCGCAGCGCCGACAGTTCCTCGACCAGGGGCGGGTGTCGGAACCAGCACCGCGGGATGACGTTGCCAGCCAGCGCGTACCGGGCCACCAGCCACTCCACGAACGCGCGAAGCTCGTCCCACGCCTGCGGTTTCTCCTCCGCCGGGATATCGCGCCACCGGGTGATCCGCACACCCGTGACCGCGTCGTCACCGGTGCGCGCGTCCAGGTCGATCCCCAGCGGTGACAGATCGGTGCCGAAGTCGGCCGGCATGTCGGAGAACTCGTCGTCACCGTATGTGATGCTCATTCGACGTCGTCTCCGGCCATCAGGTTCTCCACCGTGCGGCGCAGCCGTGCCCGCAGCCGCGCGATCGCCGCACGGTTGGCGTGCCGGCGGTCGCGCATGCGGCGCAGCGCTGTGTCGGAGTCCAACAACCGGTGCAGCCACTCGTGGCACCGGCGGTGACATCCGACGAGGTCTTCGTGCTGCTCGAGCGCGCTCCACACCCCCTCATCCCAGCGGACCCCGTCGTAGCTGAGGTGGTGCAGCTCCACCCGGTCTTTCGCGACCGCGCCCAGACACACTGCGCACGTCAGCTGGCCCGCCCGGGCCAGCTCGGCCGCGATCCACCTGTCCCGCCGGGCGAACCACGCCGGCGATCGCAGGTAGCCGTCGCGGTAGGTGCGGGCCTGCGCGGTGGGTTTGCGTGCGTTGCTCATCGGCTCGTCTCGCTCTCTGCGGCGTACTGCGCGGCGAACGCCGCTTGCACCTCGGCCGCGGCGACGTCGCGATCGGCGCGGATGGTGGCCGCATCCGCCCGATCGGTCCACGACTGCAGCTTCAACAGCACCCCGCGCCGGTTGCGGTAGAGCATCAGCCCCATCGTCTCGGGCATGCGGCGGATCTCGTCCGCCTCCATCACCGCCCGCCACGTGTCCTGGTAGGACTGCGACGACCCGGAGTCGTTCCACGACCGGGTCCTCTGCTGCTGCTTGCGCTGGCCGAGCAGCTTCTCGACGTCGCCGAGGAAGTCTGAGTCGGAGGCGCCGCCCAGCACGATCTTCGCTGTCGCGGCCGCCCAGATCGTCATCGCGTCGGCTTGCGACCACACCTTCTCCGCCTGCGACAACGACTGCAGCACCACGATCGGCTGGATGCCGGACCCGCCGCCATCGGCCATCAGCTGCGGCAACGGGGCCCAGGGGAACATGTTCACGATCTCGTCCAGCACCAGACCCAACGGCGGGTCCAGGCGGCCTTCCGGCTGCCGCTGGGCGGCTTTCCGGGCGTACTCGGTGACCCCGTCCATCAGCGCGCTGAGGAACCCGCCCGCGGCGCCGGCGCCGGTGCCCGTGCCCAGCAGGTACAGGGTGTTGCGTTCGCGTACGAACGCGTCGACGTCGAAGTCGTCCCCGCGGCGGGGGATCATCGCGTCCCGCACCGTGGGGATACGCAGCGGCGCCGTCGCGCTGGCCACCCCGAACCAGATCGAGCTCAACAGCTGCGGGTCGCCGTTGATGACGGCATCCAGGTCCTCCGCCCACCCGGGCGACCCGTCCTGTCGAAGAATGTCCACCGCCGTGCGCGCCATCGCGGGGTTGGCCCCCCACTCGTACAGGGCGTCAACGTTGCGGCCACCGACCGCGGCCGCGTGCAGCAGCGCGGACAGGACGACCCCGGCTCGTTCACCCCATTCCTGGTTGCGGTCGCTGCGGCCCAGCGACGTGCCCCCGATCGTGGCCTGCCCGCGTTGTGCTGCGACGAGGGGGTCCTCGCACCCGTTGATCGGCGACCACCGCACCGCGGTGCGCAGCCCGGACAGGTTCTGCGGGTCAAACACTGCCACCTCACCGACGCGGCTGCGGGACCCGCGTGTCAGGGTGAGGTTGTCGGGCCTGGTCGACGTCGTCACCACCGGCCCGGGATAGTCCACCAGCAGCCCCACCAGCAGGCGCCGGCCTTTCCCTGAACGGGGTGGCCCGATGATCGCCACGGAATCCTCCACCGTGAGGTGCACGCTCGTGCGGCGCGCGGTTCCGACTTGGATTCCGACATCCGCGATCGTCGGCGACGCCACCGACGGCCGCAGTCGGCCACCGCGCTTGACCACCGCGCGGGGGCCGAACCAGCTGGCCACCTCCCCGCCTTTGGCGAAGCCGCTGCGCAGGCTCATCTCCCGCTCGAAGTACCGGTCCGATTGCCGGTACTGCAGCACCATCACGATGATCGCTACCGCGGCCGCCAGCAGCACGAACAGGAGGGCGATCGCGACCGCCCGCACCAGGCCCACGGGCGGCGTGCACGCGGCGAGGTCGCCCTGCCACGACGTCGCGGTGCCCGGGAATACCGTCTCCAGTCCCGCGAACACGTGCGCCGGGGCCGGGGCGGGCGCGCATACCCACGACGTCACCCACATCGTCAGCCCCGTCATCCCCACCGCGACGGCCACGACGGCCAGCAGCACGCACAGAAACGCCCACTGCACCGGCGTGATGCCGTTGTTGTTGCCGCTCATCGTCGCTCGCCTCCTGCGGTGTCGGTCTTGAACACCCGCTCCATGCCGGGGGTCATGATGTTCTTCACTTTCGCGATCCGGTCCGGACCGATCTGCCAGAGCCCCTCGCCCTTCTCCAACCGGCGCACGATGCGGCGCATGGTGCTGTTCCAGCCGAGGACTTCTTGTGACCGGTCCAGCTCGCCTTCGTGCTGGGCGTAGCTGATCCGGGTGTCGCAGTCGGCCAGCAGACCCAGGGCCTGAGAATGCACGGCCGACCCGCGGTCGCCGAGGGCATCCAGGTCGGCGATGCGGTGCAACAGGTACCAGTTCGACACGCCATCGTGGCGGGCCACCTTCTCCCCGGCGACCTTCTCGGTCAGCCCGCCGCCCCCGCCGCCGGCGACGTCGTTCAGCAGCTCGACGGCTGCTTCCTCGTGCACGATGACACGGGGCTGCCGGTGACTGCCCGACGTGGCCCGCTTGATCCAGTTCGACGTCGCCAGACGCAGAAGCGCTTTCGCCTCCGGCGAGGCGCCCTTCAACGCGCTGGTGTCCACGACCATCATCGGAGCGGACGCGTCGAACGTGACGGTCGACTCCCCATCGAACAGGCCCTGCAGCTCCCCTTCGACGACGAGTCGGACGGTGTGTGCGAGCACGCGCGCGGCCTGGCGCACGTCCTCGTCCTGCGTCCAGGCGTCCACGTCCCGCAGACGGTCGTACACCATCGGCAGCACCACCGTGTCGTGGTGGGCGAGGTGCATGAGGACCAGGTCGATCGTGGTGTGCTCGAACGGCGTCATCGGCACCATCCCGCGCAGCTGCGACATCACCGTCTTCATCGTCGACCGTCGGAACTGCAGCACATCGGCCTGCCAGTCCTCGTCCGACATCGCCGCGTCCCGTTCGCCCGGATCGAGCAGGTTGATCCGGGTGTGGCGGCCGCCGCCGACGCCGACAGTCTTTCCGCCGGCGAACGTCGAGACGCGCCCCCACTCCCCATTCGGATCGTGCGGGACGGCGACCTTCCGGCCCATCCGCATCAGCCCGCACGACCACGACTTCGCCAGCATGCTCTTGCCGGTGCCTTTCACGCCGATGATCGCGGCACTGTGCGATCGCACCACATTGGCCGAGTACGCCAGCCACGGGTCGAACCCGAACGGGGACCGCGCCAGCACGTCCTCCCCGATGTACGGGCCGCGCAGAGTCTCGCCCGACGCGACCAGGAACGGGTACGCCGTGGCCAGGACCCGGCTCGTCGCCCGATGGAACGGGATCTTCACCTCAAGCTTGGATCGGAGGTTGCGGGGCCGGTGGATGCCGTCTTTCGGCACCGTCGGCCCGGGCAGTCCGCTGGCGATCTGCGCCCGCTCGGCCGCCGCCGCGACCCGCAGTTCCTTCTCCAACCGCTGACGGATGGTGCGGTCTGTGCGGGACTCTTGCGCCCCCTGCACCCCGACGATCTGAACCTTGGACGACATCATTCCTTCTCCGTCATCGGGATGGGAAGCATGGTGCGGGCGAACGCGGCCGCTTGCTGCGCGTGCAGCGTCTGAATCACCAGCAGCGCACGATGCGACGCGGTCTCGATGTCGCTCGCGCCGCGGGACAGATCCTCCATCGACGCGGCCGACGCGACCAGGAAGCCTCGGAAACGAGCCTGCGCGTGCCCGTCGACGAGGTCGTTCTCGCGCAGCTCGACGTCCTGGTGCTCGCGCTCCTGCTTCCGGGACACGCGCATGCCCATCTTCTCCTGCAGCTCGGCGGCCAGCTCCATGTCCGTCAGCGTCTTCGCTGCCTCCTTCAACGCCTTGTGCGAGGCAGCCGGGATGATCTGCAGCACGACCGTGCGAGAGGAGGACCCCGACATCAGCAGTGGTTCGAGGAAGCCCGTGTTCGCCTTCTTGCGGGGCCACTCCGCGATCCAGAACACCCGGTGCACCGTCTCGTCAGCGCGAATCCACGACCAGCCCTCCTCGATGCCCATCACGGGGGCCGCCTCGAGCAGCGTGTGTCCCTCTGCCCGGTGGCGGGCCGCGGCGACCGGGTCCCACGCCGCGGTCACTTCCCGCTGCAGTTCTGCACCGTTCAGCCACGCCTTGACCCGCACCCCCATCGCGGCGGCGTTCTCCGTCAGCGCCGACACACGCTCTTCCAACACGTGCGCGACCCCGGGCAGACCCCCGCCGGCGTCCTTGATCTGCCGGGTCAGGTTCTCCAACGCGAACGTCACCGTCAGCGAGCTGCTGAACGCGAACGCCCGCCCCGCGCCGTCTTCGATCAACAACGCGTACTCCGTCTTCAACGCCTCGCTCGCGCCCGGGTCGCCGAACTCGTCGACGAAATCGGCCAGCTCCGTCGACGAGCTCCGGTCCGCGCGGATACGGATCGTCGCGCCCACCATCCCGGTGATGTGCTCCAAACCGTTCAACCACGCCATGAAGCCCTCCACCGCGGCCGTCTGCGCGTCCGGGTCCTGCAGCTGCCAGGACCGCGACTGCACCGCCAGCGTGACCGCGACCCGCTTGGACCGCCGGTCGAACACGAAACCGCCCGCATGGTCGACGTCGAACAGTTCCATGTCGCCCAGCGCGCCGGGCATCTTCACCGTGCCCAACGCGGTCACCTCGCGGCCCGCACGGTTCACCGGGGCGTGCAGTGCCGGCGCCCAGGGTGTCTCCCACACGTCCCGCGCGTAGGTGTGCTGCCCGGTCAGCTTCCGCCGCGCGAAGCCCAGCTGCGTCGCGACCATCGACACCACCGGCTCCCCGCGGAAGCGCCACACCGTCACGACCGCAGCCAGCACCGACACCAGCCACACCGGCCACGCCCAGATCTGCAGCACGAACAAGGACAGCAGACACACCAGCGTGAGCCCGCTCAACACCCACACCTGCGTCCCGGTCAAGCCCAGGAAGCTCCCGCGACGTTCCTGCTGTCCGAAGCGCACCGGCGGGGCCGGCGCGTCCCGCATCTCCGTCGTTGTATCGGTCATCGCGCGAACCTCCTGAACATCGACCCGACGCCGCGGCCGACCCTGGCCACCGTCTGGCTGCCCTGACGTTGGGTCCACTGCGAATGGCTCAGCGCGGTGCGCACCTCGCCCGCGGCGAACTCCACGAACTTCACCGCCCACAACGGCGAGAACGCCGCGACGAAGATCACACCGGCCGACGTCAACAGCAGCCCCATGTTCGACGACGTCGTGGACGCGGCGATGTTCGTGGCGAGCAGGAGGATGCCTGCCGCCAGCGGCTCGGCCAGCAGCAGCCCAAGAGCCAGCTGCCCCCACTTCATCGCCATGTCCTTCATCCGCGGCTGTCCGTAGAACATCAGCCCCAGCGGCGCGAACGCGACCAACGCGATCAGCCCGAACGTCCGCAGCGACATCGCGACGAAGAGGAGGAAAGCCGCCAACGACATCACCCCGAGCGCGACCAAGGCCAGCAGCAGCGGACCGATCACGTTCAGCCCCCCAGACGACGCCGTCGCGAGAGCCCACGCAGGCGAAGCCCTCTGAATCTCGTAACCGACACCGTTTGGGCCCTGGCCAAGGCCGAGGACATTCAGGATTGCGGCGCCGATGCCTCCTTCACCGTTCAGACCCGCTGTCAGCTGTGCCGTGACCCCGGACATGGCCGAAACCACCGGCGGCATCCACCGCAAAGCGAGGACCGAGAGGAAGACGCCCGCGACCATCCCCGCCACGATCAGCAGCACCCGCCCCGCCTGCTGAAGGATGACCGCGACACCGATCTGCCACGCCCCGATGCCGAGCACGAGCATCGCAGCGACCGCGACCCAGAACCAGAAATGCGTACCCGCGATCGCCCAATCTCCACTGCTGGCCTGCGCGCCGAGAAAGGAGTTGGTGAGCATGTCGCCGATGAAGTTCCCCGCGGCTTTACAGGCCTGACCGATCAGCCGCGCGACGCCTTCCTGGCCGTAACACACCCAGTCGTTGAACCCGCACCCCAAACTCGGGGTGAAGGGGTCAGAACCATCCGCGGCCATCTCAACCCCCGAACGCGTGGAAGACGAAGTTCAAGACCACGACGATGACGCCGCACACGGCCACGCCGATCCCGGACCCCACGAGCCCGGCGATGCCCTTGCTCTGCAGGTTCCCGTTGTCCAGGACTTTGCCGATACCGATCAGAGCACCCGACACGATGCCGCCGAGCACACACAGCACCAGACAAATCGCGAAGATCCACCCCACGACCGTCAGCAAGCCGCTCAACCCCGGCCCGTCCCACCGCGGCGTCGGCGCCGGGATATCCATCAACACGCTCGCTGCGATAACTGCATCCATCATTTGCTTTCCTTTCACTCGCCGGTCGGCCCGGCGTACACGAGATCGATCACCGACTGCGGAACCGGCACATCCAGGGAGATCAGAATCGGATCGTTCGTCCATCTGGAGCCCTTGGACGGTGTTTGCAATTTCAGGTTGAGGTTCACTGCCCCGCGGGGGACGTACACGCTCATGAGGAACGAACGCGTCTGCCCGCGAGGGAACAGGGTCGGCGTCTGCGCCGACGCGAAGCCCCAACCCACCCCGGCCGGATTCGACGGCCGGGTCTTCCCCTCGGGCGCTTCCACCGGCACCGGCGCACCGGCACCCCAAGAAGGCGTGAAGGTCATCTGCGACGCATCAAATCCGTCATCCTTGGCCCAGGAATCACTTGAGTCGAGATCGACTCTGATTGTCCACGCCACAGAACCGGCCGGATACAGCTCCGTTGACTCTCCCGGCGCTTTACACCCGCAGCCCGACGTCGTCTTCCAGCTATCAACGTCCCAAACAGACACGTAGACAGGGTCTGCAATCCCACGGGTTGTCGTAGTCGCCAGCGGAACATCTTTCCCTGGTGTGGGCGTGGGTGATGTCGTGGGCACTTCGGTGAACGATGGCGCCGGCGGTGCTGTGTCGTCGGTGGCCGGGGGCATGCACCCGGCCAGTACGACGCACAGCACGCCGGCTGTTGCGATCGTGGTGGTCCGTCTTCTCATGAGAGCCCTCCTTGCTAGATGTTGTTCGCGAGAGGCGAATTGTGGTGTGAATGGCCCGATCATCCCCCCGCTGGCGCGATCGTCAGGGGCGCGTCGGAGAGCGGCAATTCGATATGCAGGTGGTTGCACGTGTCGGGGAACTGCCGCAGCCCGGGCGTTTCCACCGGGTCACCCGCGGCGCTCCGACAGTTGGACTGTCCGATTCCCGATCCCTGCGGGAGCACGGATGCCAGCCGACGGATGAAGTCGACCGAGCGGCTGTCGGCGCCGCTTGAGGGGGTGCCGTCGAGGCTGATGAAATCCACGGCGAGATCCGGGGACTTGCAGTGCATCGAGAACACCCCGGCGCCGTAGCTGCAGTCGTTCACGCACAGCCGCCCGAGGTCGCTAAACCGCACCTCCGAGTACCACTGGCCGGCGAGCACGATCAGCTGTAGTACGCGCGCGTCGATCTGGCAGTTCGGCGCCGGGACACCGTTGGCGGTGTCTATGACCTGCTTCCACATCTTGTCCTCGAGGTAGGTGATCTTCCCCGCGGCGTGCATCGCGACGATCTGCGACGCGGCCTCCTGCGCGGTAGCAGGAACATTCGCGGTACACGACGCCCCCGACCACGCGGCCACGATCGCCTCCGCGTCCGCGCGACGCGGAACGTAGTCCGATGCACGCTCGTTCACCTGCACGGTGTGGATGGCTTCTTCCGGCGCCATCGACTCCCACCCCGGTACCGCTTTCAGCGCGCCGAAGAACAGCCCTGCCGAGCCGGCAGGGTCCATCCGCACCTCCAAAGGGCCCCAGTTGTCCCGCTGCTGGAACAGGCCCCGAGAGTCGGGGCCCACGGCGTCGCCGTACCCCAGCACCCGCAGCCCCGACTCCTGTAGCGCCGCCTGCACGCCGAGCACCTGTGCCGCCCGCGGCAGGCCCGCTTGGGACGCGGCCTGCATGATCGCGGCCGCGTTCGTCAGCTGCTCAGCGTTGAACCGGGGAAGCTCTTGCTGCACCTTCTGGAGCAATCCCACTTGGGGGATGCATCCCGCGCCGAAGTTCGCAGCCGCGCCGCCGCCGAACATCACGTTCACGAGCATCACGACCGCGATGCCCGCGCCCACGGCCATGATGACCGGCGTCAACAGGGCCGCGAGGATCAGCCGGCGTCCCGTCTTCGAGCCCGCGGCGACTTTGACGCCGGCGATCACGGGGGCGGGCATCAGCCGGTCACCTCCTCGGCAACCGTCTTCGCGATCGCGAAGAGCCGGCGCGCTGCCGAGAGCCGGTTACGCGCCGCGCTAAGGCTGATCCCCAGCTGCGCCGCTGCGGTCCGGGCCGCGTCCTCGTCGCCGTCGATCCACGCCAGCACCTCCCCCACACCCCACCGCGGGCACACGCTCGATCGAAGCTCTTCACGAGAAAGCGGCCGGCCGCCATCGGCTCGCCACAGCACCGCCCGTACCGTCTCCGCGACCGCCTGCACCCGGCGCAGCGCCCCCCGGTACGCATCCACGCTCAACCCGAGCGATGCCGCTTCCTCCGCTGTCGACGACCGCTCGTGCGTGCGGACCATCACCGCTTCCCAGTCCGCGGCGCTGACGTGTCGAGCGATGGTCTGCACGAGCCGGCGGTGATCGTCGACGCTCGGCGTGAGCACCGCGTCGACGCCGACTCCGATGGTGTCGAGACTGTCGTTGGGGATCTCCGCCCGCTGCCGGAGCTGTCGAATCTGCTCCAATGCGATCAGCCGTGCGAACCCACCAACCCACACCCCCGCGTCAGCTCGCGACTCGTCGAACCTCCCCCGTGCCCACCACACCCGCTCGCGCAGCTCCTGTACGGCCTCGTCCGCGTGCTCCGGACCGCCCAAGCGGCGAATCAGGTACGGCCTCCACAGATCAGCTGCGGCCAACAGTTCCTTCGCGACCTCGGTCATCTGCTGCATCTCACCGCTCCCGTTGACTGCTTTCGCCGCCCGGACATCTGTCTCGCTTTCTGGACAGCGTTCATTTTTACCTGATGGGTCCGACATTCCGGGCTTGTCCCCCAAATGGCCGACACACCCTGTGAGGTAGCTATCTGCCCTCGTTCGCGTTCGCCGTGGCGAACTCGCGCCGCAGCTCCGCGCGGCGCTGTGCCCGCCACCGGCCACGCGCGCGGGCGAACGCTGCAGCCTGCTCGTCCAGCCACGCCCGATACAGCTGCTCCGTCTCCGCCTGGCGGGCCTGCTGGAACATCGCGAACGCTTCCTCCCGTGCGGCCTCGGGCGAGTCCAGCCACGCCGCGTACTCCGCGGCCGCGGAGTCCTCAGCCGCGACCTGCTCCGGGGTGCGCTCGTCGACGACCGCGGCGGCGAGCGGGACACCCGTCGTGCCGACGATCCGCAGCGGCTCACCGCTGGCGGTGACACCCTCCCAGTACGCATCCGCCGCCTGTGTGCACAGCTCGGTGATCGCCGTCGGCATCCGGCCCAACAGGCGCCGCTTGATGTAGCACAGCGCGTCCTCGAGCGCGGCCACGCGGGCGCCGTCCACGTGCGTGGTGAAGCTGTATCCGGTCATGGTCGGGTTCCTTTCCCTTCCGGTAGACGACGGTGGGGGTGGATGGTCATGCCACCACCCACCCCCACCTCATTGACGCCCCCAGGGGCGCCGCCGGGGGTACGGATCAGCGATGGGGGACGCCCATCCGCTACCACCCCGACCACCTCACCCGCCGCGGCCCGGGCCTGACCACGACGAGCAAGGAGAACAAGACCAACCAGCGCCAACAGGGCGAGAGCGCCCGACAGCCCCACGAGAACACCGGCCGTCGCGATGAAGACCGGCCACATCTCGGACTGCCCCACCTCGACCTCCCCGTTTGCATCGCTTCGACCATGTGGTGATTCGCACTCTTCGCGTCTGGCACTTAAACCCACACTGTGCGCGTCGACCTGGCACGGAACTTCTCTCCAAATCGACCCTGCGCTGTGCAAATATAGTGGTTAAACCACAATCACGCCAGATGCTGGTCGCGTGGAACCGGAGATTCGGGAGGTTGAGCATGTCGGTACGGGCACAATGGTGGGATGCCGCGATTGACGGGAGCGCCCGAGGCCATGCCTGAGCGCGCCGAACGTGCGCAACGCGCCATCAGCACCATGACCCGGGTCAAGGTGCTTCGCTTCCTCTCAACGCGCCCCGACTCGACTCGCCAGGAGATCCTCGACGCGACCGAGCTGAGCTACGCCACGCTGCGCGACGCGCTTGAGGATCTCGAAAGCCTCGGATACGTCGTCAAGGCCAAGAGTTCGCGGTCAGCTACCTACTCTGTCGATCGAGGGAAGGTCACCGAGGACCTTGCCCTCCTCGTCGCATTCGTCCTCGGATAAGCGACTTTCTCTGGCCTGCCGGCCGTCGTGACTTTGTCTCGACGGTCGACATTTACGCTGTCGCCACGAACGTCGTGGATTAACCGACGCTCGGCGTGTCGCTACGCGTCAATACGTATGCACGTCATGATGGGCGACATGGGTACGACACGAAGCCGCGTCTACGGCGTGGGAGTCAACGACATGCCCCTGCTCCAAGGACGTGTTCCGAAGCACACTCTCAACGCCTACCGCGCAGCTGCACGCGCGAGCGGCGTCTCGATGGCCTATTACCTCGAAGCGCTCGCGGACCTACTGGCACAGGACGGCCGAATGCCTCTCGTCGATAAGCCTGTCGCCGACCCCACCCCGATCGACTTCAACGCCTTGGAGGCCCACACGGACGCCGCCTAAACGAAGAAGGCCCGCCGTTGCCGGCGGGCCCCTCAAGATTCGACGCTCAGAGTCCCGTAGTCGCCAAACTCCGACTCTGAACTGTTTGAAACACACCGGGTGGAACCCGGCCCTTGCTATACCCCCGAGGAGGTGATGACGTCATCGTAACGCGCTTTCCTGCGGAAGTCCTAGACCTTTCGTCGACGCGCCCGCGCGTGTCGCAGCTGACCCCTCGCGACGCGTGGGCGTTGACCCGTGTCCTGTCTCCTCGCTCCCGGGTGCGTGCAGCTGCACACACGGTCGCCGGCGAGGCCACCAACGAGTACGACCACGAGCACAAGCTCGTCGACGACGCGCCCGAGGGGCCGTGGGCGATGTACCTGTCCGGGGATCGTCGGCGGTACGACTTCATCGGCTTCGACTTCGACGCCTCCCGCGGCAACGCCGACTACGACGCCTCGCGGCTGTCGGCATGGCTGGGTGAGCTGGCGATCGCGCACCTGGTGTGCGAGTCCGGACCCACCGGCGGCCGGCACGTCTGGCTCGGCCTGGCCGAGCCCGTCGACGCCGACACCGTCAAGACGATCGGCCAGCTCGCCGCCTCGCTCATGCCCTCCCTCGACATCACCCCGCTGCGCAACGCCCCGACCGGCTGCCTGCGCCCCCCGCTCTCGCCCCACCGCCGCGGCGGGATCTCCACCCCCCGCGGATCGATCCGCGGCCTGACCGACCGCAACGTCGACCTCGACCAGGTGCGTCAGCTGCACGACCTACTCGTCGACCGCGGCGCGGAGATCCCCCTCGCCGATACCGCACCCGTCCGGGGCGAGCGCGTCGACGCCGACGGCCACCCCTACATCGACGGCCCGAAACGGCGCCTCAGCCCGCGGATGGAGCTGCTGCTACACTCCCCCGCCGGCCCCGACGCGTCGTACACCCTCGCCACGGTCCTCGCCGGCTGCGCCCAGGCGCGGTGGCGGTATGACGACGTCGCCGAACTCGTCGACGTCTCCCCCGCGTTCGAGCACGTCCGCACCGCCCGCGCCGGCGCCGGCGGACGCCGCGTCCCGCGCGAGGAAAAAGCGCGGCTGCGCGTGCTCGAGGGAGCATGGAAGCTCGCCGTCCGGTACGTCGCGGCCCACCCGATCGACCGCGACGGCGCCGACCCGGAGTTCCCGGCCCGCCAGCTCGCCGTCGTACAGGCCGTAGAACGCGCTCAGGAGCGCGCTGACGCCCTCCCCGGCCTGTGGGGCGCCGACAGGGCGTCCCGCAGCGCCCGGCAGCGCACAGGCACGCACAGCACCCGTGCCGTTCTGGACGCCCTGTGCCTGTACCTGCTGCAGGCCGTGTCCTACGTCGTCGAAGCCGACATCCGCCGCCTCTCGGCCGACACCGGCTACGGACGCACCACCGTGGCCACGGCGCTACACACCCTGGCCACCCCGCTCGTCGACGACGACCCCGAATCCGCCTGGATCGTCCGTATCGGCGAACCCTCACCCCCCCACGGGCAGCGCTACCGACTCTCCAAAAAGTTCTCCACAGACCCCCAGGGCACAAACCGGACACAAGTGCCTACACGCCCTACGACCCCCGCCCGCACCCCCTGGCTAGCCCGCCTCACAGGCGCCCTCCGCCCCCTCGCGCACGATACGTTCTCCGCCCCCCGCAGCTTGGGTCGCACAGCGGGGTTGGTCTACCTGCAGCTGCGCACGGACACCGTCTCTACCGTGGGCGACCTCCACCTGGCCACCGGGCTTGCCCCCGCACGCCTCCGCCGGCTCCTGCACCGACTCGTCCGCCACGGCCTCGCCGTCCGCGTGCCCGCCGGGTGGGCCCGCTCGCTCCACCCCCACGCTCTCGACGCGGCCGCCACGGCGCTCGGCGTCGACGGCTACCTGGCCGACCGGCGCCACCGGTACGACCTCGAGCGGGGCCGGTGGGCCTGGTGGAGCGCCGAAGTCGCCTGGATGCGCAAGCGCCGCAAAAAACGCCGCGGCCGCCGCCCCGGCCCCGGCGTCGCCCTGTTCCGACAGGACGACCGGCCGGACTACGCCCGCTACCCCCGCGGCCCGGACGGGCGCCCACGGCATCGCGACGCGATCGCGTTCGTCGCCGCCGGCGCCCTCTCCCCCACGCTCGCCACCGCATCCTGAACCCGCAGGCGGCGCCGACCGGCCCGGACCGGGGGTGCGACCCGCCCGAACCAGCCGACGCCAGGGACGGGGGATCTATACGTCCCTCCCGCATCCTCCCACGCCGTGGCGGGTTGTTGGCCGGGATGCAACAACATCCCAGGTCCGGCTCCGGCGTGCGGGCGACACGGCATGTGTGCAAGCTCGGGAACGTCGGAGGCCGTGTCTAGGCTGGGGACACAGTTCGAGTTGGCTGTGTTACGAAACTGGAGATCCTGATGAAGAAACTCGCCTCCCTCAGCCTCGCTGCCGTCTTGGCCGCGACGCTCACCGCCGCCGCGGTCCCGGCCACCGCCGCGACCACCGCGACGGCGCCCACGATCACCCAGACCCCGGGTGTGACCCCCTCCGACCCGGCCGAGAACCCCGCGGCCCAGGCGCGGCAGAAGCTCGACGCGCTCGTGGGCACCCAGACCCCGGCCGACATCGCCGCGATCGTCGCCTCGGGCAAGCCGGCCGAACTCCTCGTCGACGACAACGACCAGGTCATCGCGGCGTACTACAAAGAGCCCACGTACACCACGTTCGCGATCTCGACCCGGTTCGGCGGCTGCGCCTACGGCGACGCCTGCGCCTGGGTGGACGGCACCCGCCCGATCGGGTTCTACGGCACCGGCCGAGCCGATATCAACATCAACAGCATCACCCGCATCGAGGCCGGCTCCAACCTCACCACGTTCTGGCGGGGGAACTCCGGCGACTTCGTCGCGGCGGGCCAGTCGAAGAACTTCAGCAGCCCCCGCGACTACAACGCCATCACGCGCAACTAACCCCCTCACTGGCAGCACGAACGGGCACCCCACGGGGTGCCCGTTCTACGTCTCCACCTCGAGCGCCATGGCGCGTGTGCGCCCCCAATGGGCACGGCCGAGCTCCGCCCGGCTCACCCGCACCCAGTGGGGACGACCCGCACTCCCTCCCCCACCCGTCGACGCCGGCTCGTCGACGAGCCGGTCAGCGTCCTTGGTAACGGTTCGCAGCCAACACGAAGTTCCTCACCGCGTTCTCCGCGTCATCCTCCTTGAGGTACTCCCGCCCCGAACCGTCGATGGGCACATATCGAGTGACATGCTGATCCCCACGCATCCGTAGCACGAGGTAAACCTCTGACGGGACGGCTACAGCCTCGTCCTCCAGACCGTATTCCGCATGAACATGGGCGACCAAGTCCAGATTCACCGCTTCCACGTACCCGTCGTTGCGCGTTCGCATTGCTATGAATGCCACGTGTCTCCCCTTCCGATCGGTGACTGCTCCAAGCAACCACCGACATTCTGCCCGCTGCTCGGTAGACGAAGTCGCCTGAGAGAATCAGTGGTGCCGACCGAGACAGGGCGCTCGGGAGGACGGTGCGGACAGCACAACGCCCCCGTGTGCAGCGGGGGCGTGTGGTGCAGTCTCACCGAGAGGTCAGGCTGCAATGAGACGGGGCATCGTCTCGGAGGCTAGTTGGTCCTCGAGAACAGATTACCGCGACCACCGCCCTTGTGGGTAGTGGGTGCGACCCCGTCTCAGCGTCGGCCTCCGGCCGCCCTGAGAAGGGAGGTCCCGCTGTGACGCGAAAGCCGAACAGGGACCGTCGCAAGCAGATCACCGCGTGCGTCGTGGCGATCGCGAAAGCGATCACCGCCGTCGCCACGCTGCTGATCCTGCTGCTGCACGGTAGCTGACCGCCCAGGGTGCCCGTCGACCACCTCGACGGGCACCCGCCCCCGGCCGCAGCCGAGCGAGCGCCAGGCCCTCGCAGCCCGGGCGGTGTCGGAGATCTCCGACACCGTCCACGAGGGGCGTGCGCCCCTCGCGCTCCCCCAGCCCGGGCCTGTGGCCCGCCCAGACGCCGGCCGCACGCGGCCGCCCCCGCCCGCGCCTGCGGCGCTCGTTTTTTGCCGTGAAGCCTTCGGCAGCTCCCTCCGCTGCGCTCCGGTCGTGCTCGCTCCCAGGCCCCGCGTCAAGCCCCCGCCCACAGGCGGGGGCCGGCTCCCCCGAGATTTTCGGCACGCGGTCACTCCGCTGCGCTCCGCTCCCTTATATCGCGCCGAAATTCTCTCCTCCCCCGCCCTCCGGGTGGACACGGGTCCTCCCGCTCGCAAGGCACATTCGTGCCTTCACGGCAAAAAAACGATTAGGGAGAGAGAAACCTATGAACACCGCAACCAGCACCGGCACCGTCGAGCACATCGACCCCCAGACCCTCGTCATCGAGGCGAACGTACGACCCAGTGCGCCCGTGACCGCCGCGTTCGTGCAGAGCATCCGCGAGAACGGGGTACTCGTGCCCGTCGTCGGCCGCCGCGACGAACACGGCAACGTCCTGGTCCGCATGGGCCAGCGCCGCACCCTCGGCGCACGAGAAGCGGGCGTGCCCACGATCCCGGTCTACATTGTCGACGGCGATGACACCACCGCCGAGCGCATCATCCGTCAGCTGCTCGAAAACGACCAGCGCGACGACCTCACCCCAGCCGACCGTGCCGCCGCGTACCAGCAACTCGCGCTCGAGGGCATGCCCGTGGGCGCCATCGCCAAGCGCCTCGGCACCAAGACCCGGGACGTCAAGACCGCTCTCACCGTCGCCGAGAACCCCACCGCCGCTGCGGCCCTCGCCCAGCACCCGGTCACCCTCGACCAGGCCGCCACCCTCATCGAGTTCGAGGACGACCCCGAGGTGACCGCCGACCTGATCCAGGTCGCGACCACCGAACCGGCCAAGTTCGCCCACGCCGTGCAGCGTGCCCGTGACGAGCGGGAACGCGCCCGGAGGAAGGCCGACGCCATCGCCGACCTCACCGCCCGCGGCTTCGCGGTCCTGGACAGCCGCCCCGGCTACAACGACAAGAGCCACACCAGCATCCGCGACCTCCGCACCGCGGACGGTGAGCGTGTCACCGTCGAGCACATCGCCGACGTCGACGGACGCGCCGCATACGTCGGCTTCGGGTGGGGCAGCGACAAGCCCAGCATCGAGTACTACCTCACCGACCCGCGCGCGGCCGGATTCCGCACCGAAAGCGCCTCCGCTGCGGGACCGATGACCGACGAGCAGAAAGCCGAACGCCGTCAGCTGATCGCCAACAACAAAGCCTGGGCCTCGGCCGAGGTCGTGCGCCGCGAATGGCTCACCGCCTTCCTCGCCCGCAAGACCCTCCCCAAGGACGCGCCCGCGTTCGTGGCCACCGGCCTGACCACGTTCCACAACGTCGTCGGCGGGGCCGTGAGCCAGAGCAACCGTCTCGCTCACGACCTTCTCGGCATCGAGGAGAGCACACGATACGGGGTCGACAACCTCGCCGCGCTCGTCGAGCGCACCCCGAGCAAGGCCGCACACGTGGCCCTGGCCATCGTCCTCGGCGGTATCGAGAACGCCACCAGCAAGAACACCTGGCGCTACCCCGACCCCTCCGACGCCGCCTACCTCCGCCAGCTCGCCGCCTGGGGCTACGGACTCAGCGAAGTCGAACAACTCGTCATCGACACCATCGACGCGAAGAACACCACACCCACCATTGATCACACAGACCAGACGGACCAGGAGAACGACACGGACCAGGACGACCAGCAGCACTAACCACACAGAGGGGGCCGGGTGTTCCGGCCCCCTCCCCCACCCCGGAAGGCCAGCCTCCATGTACACACTCACCACCCCCGACGGCCGCACCCTCACCGCCCCCACCGAGGCTCACCTCGCCTATCTCTGGGCCGCCGCCGAGCACGGCGACGACTGGGACGCCGACACCAGCGCCTTCGACGAGCACACCGTCATGAACGAGTACCTCGACCTCATCGCCGACCTCCGCGACCACCCTGCGGATGGCTACGTCCTCCACGTCAGATGAACAAGCGAACATATTTAGCACTCATTGACCAACTAGACTATACTGAGACTATGCGCACGCTACCGACACAAGGGGCCACCCCGCTCCCCCGCCACGCCGCCGCAGCGGCCTGCGTCGCCATCGTTCTCGCCCTCGCGAGCTGCGCCCCCGTATCAGACCCCCGGCCGACGTCGACGACTACGGCAACGACCGCTCGCGTCGTCGCCGTCATCGACGGGGATACCATCACGGTCGCCACCGACAGTGGGACCGCCCGCGTCCGCATCATCGGCATCAACACCCCCGAGATCGGCCGCAACGGCAAGCCCAGCCAGTGCTACGCCGACCAGGCCCGCACCTTCCTCGACGACCTGGTCTACGACCGCACCGTGACCCTCACTGTCGACCCCAGCCAGGTCGACACCGACAAGTACGGTCGGCTCCTTCGCCACGTCAGCCGCGACGGCCAGAACATCGCTCTCACCGAGCTACGCGCCGGGATGGGCCCCGAGTACACCTATGACCGGCCCTACGCCGGTCGCGCCGAGTACACAGCCGCCGAAGCCGAGGCCAGAGCAGCCCACCGCGGCCTCTGGGGCTCCTGCCCCGCGCCGTAAATGCAGGTGGACCCGACTCTCAGAGCCAGGCCCACCCCAACACGGCAACCGGTTACCACACCGGAAGCACGCCCCCATCGTACCGCCACAACAGAAAGGACAACCAGACCGTCTGCCCACTATTGACCAACTAAAGACGTTTGACACCAACAACACGGCACACCAACGGGACTAACCACCCCATAAAAACAAGGAGCACACCATGACCACCATTACCGGACTCCGCCTCGGCACCAGCCCCGTCGACGAGCCCACGGGCGTCGAGCTGCCCGCAGGCAACCTCCTGCACTCGCTCTACGCCGCGATCGGCTGTCGCTTCATCGACGTGATCGAGCTGCCCGGCGGCCTCGACGTCGTCTTCGACGACGAGGGCAAGAACATCGGAGCCGATCCCAACCATCTCGCGACAGCGATCGCGAAGCGCCTGGGTTTCACGTTCTTCCCCGGTGACTACATCGCCGGGCCGGTCGTCTTCCTCGGGGCCACGGGGGAGGGGGAGCATGTCAGCCTCACCGCGGACCAGCGCCACAGGCTGCTGGTGGCATCCCTCGTCGTCGGCCAGTGATGCAGCGGGCCGCCCTCCGGGGCGGCCCTCCTGAGTCGGCGGCCCTGCGGGCCGGTCCCATCCCGCACCCTTCGGGCGCTCAGCGGGGTTGCACGTCGCTCCGGGCTCCGTTCAGGCGTCGCGATTCCTGCGGAATCGCTCGGCGCCGACAACCCTGGCGCGTCGGACAAGCCGCCACGCCCGGAACGTCGGCGCAACCTGCACTACGCCCTCCACGACGTGCAAGGCGGCAAGTGTCGCCGAAAGCAGGCAGCTCGACGCAAGCGCCGAACTGCACAACTTTCAACGAACACAAAGGAAAGGCGAGAAGATGAGCGGCATGATCGACGGCCAGATCGTGGTCTACAGCAAGCCCTCGTGCGTCCAGTGCACCGCCACCTATCGCGCCTTCGACAGCAAGGGCATCCCGTACCGCGTGGTCGACCTCAGCGAAGACCCCGCAGCGCTTGCATACGTCCAAGACCTCGGCTACCTGCAAGCCCCGTCGTTGTCGTCGACGACCAAGACCACTGGGCCGGATTCCGCCCCGACCACATCGAACGCATCGCCCAACGCAGAGCATACGTCCACATGTAACGCAACGATTGTAACGAGCGTAACGCAACTGTTGTGATAAACGCATGAGTTGCGTTACAACAGTTGTAACCATTAGGTTGAGTACGTATACACGTAATACAACTGTTGTGCTCTCGGTGTAAGAGAAAGGGGCGTGGGATGACGCGGACGATCATGTTCGGCTGCCACAAGGGGGGTGTCGGCAAAAGCGGGGGAGTGGTGCAGACTGCCGCCGCGCTGGCGCGGCGGGGTCTGAACGTTCTCGTCGTCGACATGGACTCGCAAGCGAACGCTAGCCGCATGCTCGGCGCGGCGTGGGATGCGGCGGAGCCGACGGCCACGGTGTCCGAGGCGATCGTCGCGAACCAGAAAGGCTCGGCCGAAGGAGCGGTCGTGCCGTGTGGGTGGGTCGACGAAGCTGGAGAGCCCACTGCCGAGGCCTCTCGAATTGACGTTGTGCCGAGCCGTTTCGACCTCGGGAACCGCGAGAACGAGGCGGGGCAGGTCGGTGCGGTGCGGCGTCTGCGTAAGGCGCTGGACGGCTGGACGACGGCCTACGACTTCGTTCTGATCGATACCCCGCCCAGCCTTGGCCACCTTGTGCAAATGAGCATGGCCGCCGCAGACGCCGTGGTCATCGTCAGTCAGCCTGAATACTCCAGCGCGGAAGCCGCGATCCGTACCGCAGACTTCGTGTCCCAGCACGCCGAAGACCTAGGAAACCCCGGCCTTCACGTCGCCGGCATCCTGGTCAACATGTATCGGGGGACCGCAGAGCACGAATCTCAGCTCGAAGGGTTCAAGGAGCGCTTCGGGCCCTTGCTGTGGGACCTGCGCACAACCGAGGAGATTCCGGGCTTCGGGGATCGTGAACTGAGCCCCAGCTTCGTACCCCTGTGGTCGATCTTCTCCGACGCCGACTCCTACGCGGCATCACTGAGCGACGTCCCGCCCGCGCGGAAGAAGAAGCAAGCCATCGCCCTGTACGACACGGTTGCCCACAGACTTGTCGACCATTTCCACGGTCAGGAGGCCACAGCATGACCACCCCCCGCGAACGCCGCCGACCCGGTGCCGGCGCTCCCTTCCCGCTGACGCCACACGTCGAACCGATCGTCCCCTCGCCGCCTACAGAACCCTCGCCCGCGCCAAGCTTCGCCGAGCCGCCCACGCGACAACGGGACACTCACGAACCCCCGCCGGCTGACACCAAAGTGTCACGTACCTTCCAGCTCCGTACAGGGACCCTCGCCACTGCTCAGACCGCTGTACTCCGCACCGCGGGCCTTGAAGGTGGCTACCCGTCACTCAACGCCCTCATAGAGGCTGCTGTCGTCCGCGAGCTACACCGCCTAGCCGACCAGTTCAACGGTGGAGCCCCCTTCCCACCGCATGCCGGCAAGTTCCGCACCGGCCGGCCGATCGGTTCATAGAACATGAATCCGCTCTCCAAGCAGGCCGCTCTCCGGCGGGTGCTGACGCAGCCGTTGATTCTCAGCAGCCTTGCGCGTGGAAGGCGGACCCCGAGTCAGATCAAGGACGCGCTGGCCTCTCTCGGGGTTCCTTTGGGTGAGCAT
>Ga0308160_10001190_pt1 | contig 38945 bp, 34 predicted proteins | sample PhyFR1_FD_201036 | JGI IMG/M metagenome (GOLD analysis project Ga0308160, IMG submission 201036) | Phyllosphere microbial communities from UC Gill Tract Community Farm, Albany, California, United States - DLSLF.R1 | ecosystem: Host-associated > Plants > Phyllosphere > Unclassified | place: USA... | reverse complement strand
CGGCCAAGGCATTCTTTCGTAAAGCCATACGTTCTCAAGGCCGGTCACCCGAGACTATTACGCTGGACGGTTATGCCGCTTCCCACCGTGCCGTTCGCGAACTTCAAGAGCGGGGACGTCTTCCTGACTTGACGAAGCTCCGCTCATCAAAATATCTGAACAATCTGATCGAGCAGGACCATCGCAATGTCAAATCCAGACTTGGACCGATGCTGGGTTTGAAAAGCTTCACTTCCGCTACCACGACAATACAAGGTATTGAGCTCATGCATCGCATTCGCAAAGGGCAGTTCGACCTACGAGGTCTGGGAACTCAGGGGCAAACTCCGTCCGAAATCTGGGCAGCTGTTCTGGCTGCGTAAACTCAGCCGGCGCACCGGCAGGTTGGCGTACCTTTGTCCATAATTTGCACCAGAGCCAACTTGAGCACGGTGGTCGCATCCAGCGCCGACAGTTATATTCTAGCAATCTCCCTGTATAATCCAACCACAACTTCGACCTGGCTTTAGAGCGACGTATAGCCCTGCACCGCCGCGCTGGCGTAACTACATCGTCCGCAGAAGCTAGGTTGGCTTCGATATCATTGTGCAAGCTAAATACCATGTTCAGAAGGCTAAGGATGGGACAAGAATTTTTGCTGCAATTTCTTGAAGTCGGCGTCATCGACCTCGGTAGTGACGATAACAAACTAGAAAAGCTACGAGCGACGGCCCAAGACCTATCTGCCGCCCTACGTCAAGCTCCCTTGAAAACGTCGAGTTTCACGATGGCTGCTGCCGACCCAACGATCGTATCGACCGACCCAACGATCGTCGAGGCCATGGAGGCTCTCAAGAAGCACTGGCAGACGATTTCCAATACCCACCGTAGCCCACCGGTCGGCATCCTGCGTGCCATTCTGCTCGACGCCACCATGCAGGCCGCGCGCGTGGATGATGCGATCGCCGTAGCGTTTGTCAATACTGCACGTAATGCCCTCGCTCACGCCCCAGTCGCAGATGAAGCAGATATCTGGCGGACCGCTGTCAGCGAAATTGAAAATAAAGTAGATGCACGCGCCGAAGCCGAATGGGCAACGCCCGAGACGATTTCGGTCAAGCCGTTGAAATATGTCCCGCCGAATTCCAAAGCCGTGGACTACGAAGTAGCTAGAGTTGATCAAATAAAGCTGCGGGCTAAGATCGTCTCTGCCTCTGGTCCTTATGGCGGTGGCAATCAAAATCGGTATTGGGTGCATAACAGTCCTCAACAATGGGGCGAAGACTTTGCAGAGCGAATGGCTCCGGCTATAGCTGAAGCGGTGGACGCTGTGACATCCCAACTTGCACCACCTTCAGTCGACATTAAGTCGCCCTTGTCGGCCCTGGCGACTGCGGTTTCTACCCATGTTAGCGACGCGCTAAATCGCTTCAGCGCCGCGACCGCTGGGCTGCAGCGCCGTACAAACCTTCTATGGTGGAAGGAGGCGATGTATTCCCCCAGTGCCCACGAGAGCTACCAGAATCTGCCGATCTTTGAAGCAGCCGCTCTCATGGCATTGGACCTGCACGAGCAGGTGCCGACGTATTCGCCAGCGAGTGTTTCAGCCCTGCTGCGACAGACGATCCAGGCGCTTCCCGTAGGAGAGGGCGGTCAGGGCGCCAGCCGCCGCGAATTTGCTACCCTCGTACAAAGTGCAATCAGCTCCACCTATATGGAACCATTCCGCGCGCTGGCAGCAGCCTACACACTTGTTCCCGAGGGCCGCGGACCTTTGCTGTCGCTCATTGGGAATCCTCGGGAAGCCAAGGCTATCGAGCCGGAAAACCTCCGCGATTATGTTGGCGTGGATGCGTCAAAGGCCATGAGCCCGTCCGAGTGGGGTACACACTTGTTTCGAGAGCTGCAGGCCGCGCGCGCCACCAGCCCAACTAATCGCGCCGAGAAGAAGTAGGTAGCTCATGGACGGCTGCCGACACCCGCATTGTTTTGCGGACGACAACATCACCTGCACGCTTGGCCACCTCAGGAAGGATCAATGCCCTGAGTGGCAAGGCTCGAATGACGCTCCCTCTTCCGCCTCGCCTGAAGCTGGTCAAACGCTCCTGCCATGGAGTGGTTTGGCCATGGGGCCAAAAGACCTAAACTTCCTAAGTGGGGTTGCGAAGCCTATTACTGTTGCCATCATCGGCCCGGAGAGTGCAGGCAAGACCACGATCTTAGGTGCGTTCTACCAGCTCCTTTGGCAAGGCAAACTGACTACCGACGCACACAGCTTCAGTAATTCCTATACCCTTAACGGCTGGGAAGCGGTTGCGTCCGCACTGCGCTGGAAGCCAGGTATCCCCCCGAGCTTCCCGCCACATACGCCCAGCGGCGAAGCGCGTGCACCCGGCATGCTACACCTCGGTTTCCGTCTCGAGAATGGTTCTATTCGCGACTTTATTTTTGCCGATGCGCCTGGCGAATGGTTCCAGAAATGGGCAATCGACGAGCGGGCCGCCGACGCCGAAGGCGCCACCTGGATCGCACGAAACGCTGACGCCACCCTGCTGGTCGCTGATCGCGAAGCGCTCTCTGGCCCCAAGCTCGGCACCGCGCGCAACGACTTTCAATTGCTTGCACAACGTACAATCGCTAACGCCCGTGGTCGCCGCATCGCGTTGGTTTGGACCAAAGGTGACCTTTTAGTCCCTCCCGTCTTGGAAGCAAAGATCCGCAGTATGGTTGCCTCGGTGTCGCCTGCGGTTCCAGAGTTCACTGTAAGCGTGCAAGGGGCTGACGACAGCGCCATTGTTGACGGCTTCCGCCAGCTGTTCGCGTGGATTCTTGAGACGAAGCGGCTGGACGTAGTTTTGCCAGCGACTGACGCACTAGGGCACGACCCACTTTTCCGAATTGGCAGGAGATAGGCCTTGGTAGAACAACATACCATCTTGCTAGTCGGCGAATCCGGGGTAGGCAAAACTCACTACGGAGCCCAGTTCTTGAAGCGCCTTTCGGTTGAAACCTGCGCTCTTAAGGCAGCCGTTGCGCCGTCGAACGTGACGCCCTTTGCTACAGCGCTGAGTTGCCTGACCGAGGGACTGGCAACTCACCATACGCCAGCGGATTCTTACGTCGAGAGCGTCTGGCCAATTCGCAACGAGGCCGGCCATGTCGTAGACCTAGTGTGGCCCGATTATGGTGGCGAACAAGTGCGCAATCTTGCCGTCCAACGTCAAATTCCAGAGGCTTGGCGGGAGCGCGTGCTCACCGCCACGGACTGGGTTTTACTGATACGCCTGCATTCGATTCGGGCGGAAGATGACCTGTTTTCCCGGCCTTTGCAGAAGCTGGGTAAGTTGAAGCCGCAGCCGATGACAGCGGTACACGCCATCTCTGATCAAGCCAGGATGATTGAGCTCCTTCAAATCCTTCTTTATCTGGGGCAGTTCCATCTCGAGAAACGGCTCCAAAGGCCTGGCTTGACTATTTTGCTGACCTGTTGGGACGAAGTAGACGACCCGCGAGCCCCTTTCGAGGTTCTTGCAGATCGGTTGCCGTTGCTGTGGTCCTTTATCCGCAGTAACTGGGCAACGCCCACGGTTATGGGATTGTCCGCTCTCGGCCGCGCACTCAGCACGGAAGATGCAGACGTGGAATTCGCCAGCCTCGGACCAGAGGACTTTGGTTACGTGATACTGCCCGACGGTCAACGGAGCACGGACATCACTCTGCCAATCCAACGACTCATGAGCGGGCGGAGCTGAGCGATATGCGCGTGGAACAAGCGATCTATGGTGAGGTTGCCCGCCGTGGTCATGGGCTCCGGGAAGCCAGTCCAAATGCGCTGATGGCCGAGGGCATCGCCTCGAAGCTCGACCTGCCTGACACCATCCCGGCAGGCGATCTGAACTGGGCACCGTTTGTCCGCGGGTTCCCTATCCCGGACCACTACGTACTGGCCCGTACATTTTTGGACCCAACGGCATCGCGCGGCGGCATGGTGCTAACTCACGCCCTCTTCATCCCACTGGACGAGATGTGCGCTGTCAGCAGTCTGTCCTCACTCTTCGCCGGGCTACACTCTACCGCTGCAGAGTGCGTAGGACCGCTGGAGTACCTGCAGCTGGAAACATCCGACGAAACTCCAGTAATGCCTGCTGATCTTATTGGCACTGCCAATGCGTTGACGGATGGCAGGCCCGGCCCAGCGGTCAGGATTGGTGTTGACGGTTTCGAAGAGCTGGTCGACGCCTTGTGGCGCAATCTGTGGCCCTCAATTAGGCGTGCCTTCGCATTTAGGCTTAGCTTCGGCCCGAACGACGTCATGGTGCAGCCTCCTCCAGTACTCGTTTGCACGCCCGCGCAACGGCAAGGTCAATGGCCCAATCATTCTGTCGTAAAGCCCGCTGATCTTGTGCCGGCGAACGAGTCGGCGAAGATTCTGGTTGGTCAACGCAGCATTACGCCGATTCTGGCGCTGGCCAACGACCTGGGCCTGAACGTTCAGTCTTTCAAAGACCTGGGCCGGTTGGAACGCTTGGAGGCTCTGCTTCCTAACGCCACCACATTCGACGCGCTCCTTTCTGTCATACGCATGGTCGATGGGCTTTCCAGTCAAAAGGCTTGTGGCGAGCGATTAAAGAACCAGCTCATCAATCACTTCTCAGCTGTGCTGCCCAGCGCACAACCCAGCCAGCTGCTGCAGCTCAGGAATTTGGGTTTTGCGGGCTTTCCTAGCTCCGTGGTCGTATGGAAGGCAATGGAACGAGCCGTCGGCGGTCTCGACTTCGCTCCCTCAGATGATGTCACCTCGATGGAATTAGTCGATGCAGCCGTTGATAGCGATCGTGCAATTGCGCCTTGGCGCGAAGCTGTTCGCGCCGGGTTAGGTGTTGCTGCTCACCGTACTAAACCTACTGTCTATAGCGCGATCTGGAGGTGGGCCAAGGCGAACTCCGACGCGTTCGTCACTGCCCTCGGCGCGCTGCCGGATGACTCTGAAGTAGAACTGCGGCTGGTCCAGGTCGCCCCCAAGGCTTTGGCCGCCGCCAACCAGAAAGCACTGCTCTCTGCTCTGGTACGAAAGCGCTGGTTGACTGCCCACGGTGCCGCCTTGGGCGCGATTGCGCCGCCCCTTGAAGCCGTACAGCGCCAACTGGTCGCGGAAGTCGGCCAGATTTCAAGCGAAGGTATCCGAGCAGCCATGCGGAACGCTACCCCCGCGCAGATGCTGGAATGCGCCGTCAAGCTGAAAGATGCTCGACTCGTAGATCTGTGCGCTGAGCTAGCTTGTGAACGCCCAGAAATGCTGGCCGGTATTCGCTGCGAGGAGATTACTGAGCAAAAGATCTGGGCAGCAGCAATTGTCAAACAGTCGTCACTCTGGAACTCTCCTCGAAACGCGGCCGCTGTGCGTGACACCGTTCTAATGCGCCTCGCTAGTGGGCATGCGGTTGAGTCCAACCTCCTGGGCGCGCTCTCTCTTACGCCCCTTGCGAATCTCAGTGGTACCCCGGAGCGAGCGCTACTTTGGTCGCGTTTGCCTGCAGCGCTGCTGCCCCGCTATTTGGACGCGACTGCTCATGGTTGGTTGGATGCGGCTACGGCCTCTAACTTGACGCCGCCAGAGCCGGTCCTCGAATACGCGATCATTGCAAGCTCCGGGTTACAACAAGTGCTCGACGACGAGCTGAAGCCATTTGAAATGCGGCTGGCAGTTGTCACCTTCCTGCCTTCATTCGGTGAAGAAGCGTTCATCAGCTGGCTCGGCAACACGTTACGAATCATCATAGCATTGTCCACTAGCCAAGCCGATCGACTTGGCGGTTTGGTCGCGGCTCGCGGCTGGAAACGGACTGCCACATTCCTCGGGGAAAAGCGCGACGACCATCGTAACGACCTCTTACCAGCGCTAAGGAAGTGCGATCACTTACTCGACTTCTACCAGCGTTTTAAGTTGAAGCTCTCGACACCGAGTACAGCTGAGAAGTGGGAAGCACTTGAACGTGAGGCCTGTGAGCTATATCCAGATGGACCTGAAACGGACGAACTCTGGTCGCGCGCAGGCGGCAAAAACTACCAGCTTGCAAAGGGGACTAAGAATGGTATAGCACGCTGGCACAGCGCGCTGTCATCAGTGCGCATGGGCTCCGGCCCCAAACCTCGCGATCTCCTTGCGAAAATGTGCCAGGACTTTCCAAACAACGAGCATCTTCGGTTGTACGCGCAAGACACCGACATAGTTGGACGCCGCTAAGATCGAAAAACACAATGTTTTTCTATTACGACTACCAAAGCACCAGCCCTAATACCATGACTACGACAGGTTATCCACAAGGCCACGCGCTCCTCATCGGGGTGGCGAACTACCAAAATATCTCGAGCCTGCCGGCCGCGATTCTGAACGACGCTACGGATGTCGCGACAACGCTATCGTCAACGCAGTATTGCGGCTACCCGCAAACAAACGTCGTCACCCTTCTCGATGACGCGGCTACTCGAGCTGCAGTATTGAAGGGCTTGGCCGAGCTTGCTGCTCGCACAACTCCGGAGAGCACTGCATGCGTGTTTTTCTCAGGCCATGGCGGCATCGTGAACAATAATGGCCAGGAAGATAGTGTGTGGGCGACGGTGGACACAGACTTGAACGACATCGCGAGAACTTCAATCAGCTCCCAAGAGCTGGCCAGCGCATTTGCAAACATTAAGGCGAAGCAATTGCTCGTCTTCATAGACGCCTGCCATGCCGGTGGCGCGACAATTTCCAAGCAGCTGACCGATGGCAAGGGCCATGTGCTGAAGTCTGGCTATTCGCAGAAGGCCTTTGAGCGACTCGCTGCAGGGAGCGGCCGCGCCTTAATGGCATCCTGCCGTTCTGACGAAACTTCTGGGGTGTTTCCAAACGCGCGCAATAGCGTTTTCACTATGACCCTCCTGGCGGGACTGAAGGGCGCTGCAGACTTAGGCGCCAGCGGCGTCATCAAAGTATTCGACCTCTTCAACTACATCTCCGAAGAGGTGCCGAAGCTGATACCGGACACTCAGCATCCTATTTTCAAGGCAGACAACCTGGAGGTGAATTTCGCTGTCGCGCTCAATCAGGGCGGCGTGAAATCGGTAACCGCTGCGGCGAATGCCCAGGCGGACACGCCCTCGGCCCAACTTCCCGACCCTTGGCAGGTCCTTGAGCAGGCGCTTGTCGCCGTGTACCCATTCGGACCCAGAGACCAAGAAGTCTGGAGCCGCGCCGGCGGGGACCTGTCGCGGTTGCAGTATCAGCCGTCTGGTCAGGCCGCCTGGCATGCCGCGCTACGCTCCCTAAAGCAGGGCGGCGGCGGTGCCAACATCAGCTTTGCCGGCCTGCTTCGTATCGCTAAAGAGGACTACCCACAGAACCCACAACTCGCCCAATTGCAAGCGCCCTGAGAAGCCACTCAGAAAAAAAGTCCGGCCTCCCGATAACAGCAGAAGCCGGGCCTTTCTTTTCTAAGTTGGCTAAAGTATCATCGATCAAGCAAAGCCATCCGCGTATGATGTACTCGCTGGCTCCGCTTAAGTTCGAATTTAAGGGCTTGTGATCAGGCTTTCCCCCGTTATCTGAACCTATTTCAATGTTACAAGTTGCGAGCGTGTTAGCGTGACCCGGCGTATCGTGATGAAACGCAGCGCACACAAAGCGTTGAAGAAGAATCCGCTGGGCCGCGCCGAAGAATCCTACTGGTAATTGCATCAGACACAAATCGCCCGACTTGCGCCGTAGGCTGTCTTGCGACTTGTAAGCCGACGGGAATTGTTCTCAGTGCACGGTCGTCGCGTGGCGAGATCCGGCGTGGCTATTGTGCCGGACTCCACTGTGCCTCAAACGCCAGGACATCGGGCCGGACCTGTTCGGTTTGCCTGATCAGGTCGAGCGCCTCCTGCTCGGTATAGATCATCGTGGCTTTGTTGAGCAAATCAATCAAAAGCCGAACTGACGCTATTTGTAGTTCGTTTGATAACACTGGGGCCGTGATCGGGGTGCCCAGCCGAGTAAAGCGGTTTAGCACGGCAGCCCGCACCTGCAGTTCGGCGACCTGACGGTCGAAGTCGCGTGCAATGACCCGTTCGCCCAGCAACTTGAAGCAGCGCATCTTGGTTTCGACAAGGCTGCGCCGGTGGTAGCCGCTCCATCTTTTCCATATTGCCCGTCCCAGCCTTTTTGTCGTCCGCAGGATGTCTTGCGTGCATCGGCACCGCAGCAGTTTGCCTTCCAGGGCTTGGAATTCTTGCGGGTCGGGATGATGGCCTGCGCAGCTCGTGACCCGATGGCTTCATGACAATCCTTCGTGTCGTAAGCGCCGTCGCCATTGACGCTGGCAATGCGCTCGTCAGCAGGAATCTGGCTGAGCAGCGCTGGCAGAACAGGGGCGTCGCCGACACTGTTGTCGGCGACTTCCATGGTACGGATCTCGAGCGTGGCCGCGTCGATCCCGAGATGCACCTTGCGCCACTGGCGACGGTAATCGGCCCCGTGCTTCTTCGTCTTCCATTCGCCTTCGCCCAGCATCTTGATGCCCGTGCTGTCCACCAGCAAATGCACGCCTGTCGTGGTCGGCACGGCTCCGATGGCCACCTGCAGGGTCTTTTGCCGCCGCCTTACCGTGCTGTAGTCCGGCACTGGCCAGTCGAGTCCAGCAAGGTGCAGCAGGCTTTGCGTCATCCCCATGGCTTGGCGTAGTGGCAAATTGAAGAGGCACTTGATGCTCAGGCACAACTGGATCGCCTCGTCGCTGAATGTCTGGCTGCGGCCGCGCTTGCCACTTGCCTGTCCGTGCCACTTCATCGTTGGGTCAAGCCAGATCAGCATCGAGCCGCGCGCCTTGAGGGCTTCGTTGTACGTCTTCCAGTTGGTAGTGCGGTACTTCTGCGGTGCTGGTTTCATCCTGCTCAGGCTACCAGACCTACGTCTTCTATGCTGGCCGAGCCTGATTTACGCAACAAAGCCTTCGCACTTATGAAGGCTGGCTTTATCTGGCCGTTGTACTGGACCTGTTTTCGCGTCAGGTGGTCGGCTGGTCGATGAGTTCTCAAATCGATCGCGCGCTGGCGATGAACGCGCTCTTAATGGCAGTCTGGCGTCGGCAGCCAAGAATACGGCGATGGTGCATTCCGATTAGAGCAGCCAGTCAGCTGCTACGACTGGCGCGACTTCCCAGATGCACATAATCTGCAGCAGAGCATGAGTCGGCGTGGGAATTGCCACGATAACGCAGTAGCCGAGAGCTTTTTCCAGCTCCTGAAAAGGGAGCGAATCAGGCGCAAGACATACGGCACCCGGGAAGAAGCAAAGCAGGAAGTCTTCGATTACATCGAGGTGTTCTACTATCCGAAGCGCCGGCACAGCTTCAGCAATGATTTGTCGCCGGTCGAGTATGAAAAGCAGTATTTCAAGCGGCTCGCGAATGTCTAAGAAACTCGTGGCGATTCACACTGTATAGACAAGATGGGGCTGGATCAGATTCAGCTTATGGCTAGCTCAACGCCCCCAGGTATTACGTTCTTAGTCAAACATCATCTTCTTTCGTCGATCTGGCCGATTAAAATCCGCTTGTCAGCCGTCCTTCAGGTACTCAGGTTTCGCTCGCAGTTCCCATATTTTCGCGCTCGTAAGCTCGGACTGAATCAAGTGTATCCTGGTCGGTATAGACCATCGTGGTGTCCATGCTCTTGTGCCCCAACAGATTGGCTACTTCTCGCATGGATTGACCATGCAGCAGGGCGGCTTTCGCAAACGTGTGCCTGAGCCAGTGCGGTGACGCCCTAACCAGCTCCTTTGCCAAAGCTGGATCTACTCGCTCCACATGTGCCGCGGTCTTTTTCAGCCTGGCCTTCACGATGGCGTACAGGTGCTGCCTGGTGGTCAGCTCCTTCCACGCATTGAAGAAACGCCGATCGCTGGCGTTGCGCAGCGGCTGGCCGGCAACAAAAATCGGCCGGGTATGCGATGACAATAGGAGAGCGCCATTTTCCGACGACGACGGCTGCGGCGACAGGCTATACGCCATCCTGTATTCCTCGAGCATCTTGAGCAAGGTCCCTGTCACCGGGACTGACCGCGCCTTGCCGCCCTTCGCAACTGAGGCCTCGACGCGAAAAACCCAGTAGCGACGCATGGACCGTGTATCAGAGATTTGCTGGAACGCGTTCATCGAAGAGCCGACAAGCTCGCTGGCGCGCAACCCAAGTTCGCGCAAAGCGACGAAGATAAATCGGTCGCGCAAGTTAGTTTGGCGTGCAGCAGGCCGATCGAACTGTTCTTCGTCGATCGTCTGCAGGACCAGCTTATATACGTCGATATCCACGGAGCGGTGCGCGTTGATTGTCCTTCGGCTGCCGGCGCCATCGAGTGCCATGGGATTGAGGCGAATGTATCCAGTCTCGCGCCACGCCTTGAACATCGCGTGTACAAAGCGCTCGATGTCCGACCGGCTTCCTGGCGATGGCTGCTTCTGGAAGGGCGTGTAGCCCGCTTCGGATTGCCTGACAAATCGGCCCGGCTTGCGCGTGCCGGTGTCGATCCTGGCGCATAAAGCTTCGAGCGGCAGGCGCTCAAGAAAAGCCTTGAAATGTTCGACGTCCTGGATCGTCCAACGGGACGGCGTCACGCGACGCACGCTCTCGCAGTACCAGCGCAGTTTGGCCAAATGGAAGCGATAGGTGGCGATGGTCTCGATGGATCCGCTCTTGCTCCTGCGCGCGACGGAACGCAGCCAGACTTCGGCGGCCTCCCAATCGTCTTGAACAATCCCAAGCCCATGGTCGGGCTGTGGCGCCGGAATCATCAGATCCGCTACCAGCTGCGCAGGCAATACGATATCATTCACTTCGGACCTTTCTGGAGTGTTGCAGGGATTGCGGCGCCGCGCTGATATGCGAGCTGGCGGAACGTCTCGAGCAGGATGTTGTCTTCGCGGGCTCGGGCGGCCGCTTGCGCCTCGATGACCGTGCACCGGTCGCGCCAGGCGCGTGTCTCGCCGCGCGCCTCGTCGATCGCACGCATGGTGAACCGGCGTGACTCTTCGAGTTCGCCAGCGAGCTTCCCGACCTGGGTTGCGTTTGCTTCCAGCACTTGTCGTGCGGCGGCCAGCTCACCCCGCAAAACGTCGGCGATTACGCGCTCGGCGAGCAGTTCGCCGGCCAGGCGTGCAGCGTGTGCTTGCACGTCAGACACTGTCCGCTCGAGGTCAGCAACCCGCTCACGCCAGAAGGCGACGTCCACGCCAGGCTCGGTGCCAGCATGCACGCGCGGTACCGAACGCTCGCCCATGACCTCGATGATGGAGGAACGGATCAAGGCTGCCAGCCGCGGCGCGCCCAAGGTCGCACCCTCGACCGCGCTGTCACGTTCGAGCGCGAGCTCGTCACACAACAGCTGCTTTTCGATGGCCAGGGTCGCGGTCGACGGCCGACGCTGCGGCGCGTAGGCCGACAGCAGGCGCCGATAGATGGCCGGACTGAAGGTTTTATGGGTCGCCTCGTGTACAGCGCGCATGAAGGCGCGTACAAATGGGCGGTGGTCACGCTGGTCAAGCGGGTGCGCTGCCTCGATCGCCTGCAGCCGCGCGACGAGCACACGTGCCTCTTCGTCGGCCAACTTAAAAGGAGGGCGTGTCATGGTGTGCTCGCTCCTGGCCAGAACGCTGGGGGCGGGGGAGGAGCCAGAGTTGCCGCCCCATATAGCTGCTGCGCTGCGGCGTAGTTGATCAGGTGCCATCCGTGCGGGGTCGCGGAAACGAAGTGTCGAATCTCGGCCGGGGAGAACGAAAAATGCTCCGGCAGCTTCAGCTCGCGCTTCGCGGCGCTGTCGGCGCTGTTGCATTGCTCGCAAGCCAGCGTTTCCGGGAAGCGGGCATGTCCGTGACCATGGTCATGATGCTTGTGCAGACCAACGACCCAGCCCATAAACGCATAGGGCTTGTTTGGAAAACGCTTCGTCCAGCGCATAAGTTGGTACTTCGTACGCCCACAGCCGGGGCATCGCCAGTCGGGGCTAATGCTGGCGTAGAGCCGCTTGCAGTGCGCGCCGTCGAATCCAAGCATTTCCTCGTGCGTCGGGACAGCTCTCTCGCGATTGCGTTTGAGGGTAAGATCGCGTCGCGGGTCCGTGACGCCGCTACCGAAGCATCGAAAACAGGTGGTCATTGCGATTGGACCAGATGCGGTATGGTGGAGACAGTCGCATGGTCCACTACCTGGCTTCGCGCCTGGCGCTGCTATGGGAAGGAAGGACATCAGTTCATTTCCTCAACGTCAGCTAGATCATGCGGAAGGTGGTCGACCGCGTGGGCGCCGTCCGGCGCTCCACCCACCACGTTGCGCTGCCGGCGCTGCCGCGGCTGACCCAAGACGTAATGCCGGTGATGCGCCAGATAGCGAGCCTGGTCGACCGAGAAAGGCCCGACATTCAAATCTTCGTCGATATGCCACGCTCGCAGGACTGAGCGATCGAGCGCCGGTGCGAGCAGCAGCTGCCCATCGTCCGTAAAGCTGATCAAGCCAGCATCGAACAGGTGGTCCACGTGCGGCGCGAGCATCAAGCCGTTGGCGCCATCGAGGTGCTCGCCGTCGGCGCACACGGCCCACGGTTTGATGTGGCTGGCGACCAGGTGACGCGCATGCGCCGTGCCCGTTACGCGGCAACGTGGCTCGAGGGCCAGCACCACGGCGCGAAAAGTGCCTTGTCCAATGCGCGCCTGGCCGATCTGCTCGCGCATTTTGTCGCCGTAATTCGGGCTCTCTGCGATGCGCTCGATGGCGGCCGCTTCACTGGCCTCGGGATCTGCGCAGTACCGGTCATGGGCCTCCTGTAGCATCCCGAGCAGGAGGCTATACAGCCCCATACTGGAATCGCAGCGCTGAATTGCATGGCCACCGACTTTCGTCAACGCGGAGACTTCCTGGTAGTGACGGGTAATGGACGTATCCCATTCCACGTCAATCGAGTCCATCATCCTAGATGGGTCCGGATATAGCGTGCTCCCACCAGAAGTCGTGCAATGCATCTTTTCCTCTTTGACGCGCCCGATCGCGACAAAGCCGACCCGGTCCTCGTATGCAAACACTGGATCACCAGGGCACATTGCTGCCAATGCGCGGTGGTAGTGCGGCCAGTGAGGTGGTTTCGGTGCGACGATTAGTTTTCCCGCCGCCAGCCAGTACGCAAAAGCCGAACGATCTGCTGGTTCGCGAGGCGCTTCGCTAAAGCTTTTCATATCGGTGTTGGCGTACCACATCCGCTCCGGTACGGGCATGGTCGGGACCAACCTTGCCTTGCTCATTTGGGCACACATACGGTGGTGACATGGACGGTACCGTAGACCAGCCGCGCTTGTGCTTTCCAAGCATTGGCAGCCTGCTGACAGGTGTCCTGTCCGGAGAACTCAGCAGTGGTCATGGCTGGAGGGGTGCCGTTGCCGAGAACGAGGGTGAGGATGAGGACGTACATAGAGGCAGAGTATGGATGAGGTTACAGGTACATTAACAGGGATAAAAATACCTGTAAAGTAATAAATTCTTACTTAGCACATATTAAGTAAGAAGGTATGATGCTGTGGGTTTATGGTTCCACGCTGGCCTCTACTGCACTTAGCACGGATTAAGGTAAATAGTTTTCACGACGGGTTTTCTGTTCCACGGGACGCTTTTGGCGGCGGGAATGAAGCAGAAACTTCGCACCTGCAACGATAAAATCAGCGGAAGGTGAGCTTCCACAGGGAGCTGACAAGCGGCGGCCCAGTCTCCACATCGAGCAAAAACTAAATGGAAAACCGGTAAGGGTTGCAGGTCGAGTTGCCCTAGGAGGACATTTTTTAGGGTCGAGCCCCTGCATACAGGCCCTCACGCCTGGGTATGGTACGGCTGCTCGCCGGGCTAATAAAACGCGGTGTAGACGTAGCCTTGTACCTGGCCGCATCTCAGCGACTGTAGGGCTTGCCGATCCTGCGATAGCAGAAGACCTTTTTGACGATAAGGCTACTGCCAATAAACAGATGCAGTCGCCAAGCCGAACGTCCGGGGCACCGCCTGATCGACAACCGGGACGCTGAGCCGAGCGCAATGCTGGTCGAAAGATGTGCAATGCGATAGCCACGGGCAGCACCGAGTGAGGCTGCCGCATATCAGCGGACGAAAGTATGCGCCAGACCGTCTACGCGCCGCGTCGGCTCCATACGGTCGATGTTGGGATCCTGCAGGCGCCTCCACACTAGATTGTGGAGCTTCTATTGCTATCTGCGCTGCTAGAAGAGAGCAACGCTGCATCCGGGCTATCCCCAGGTACGACTGGCGATAGTCGGTGGCTTCAAATCCGCCCAACACATCTACAAACTAGCTCGGTGAGACATTTCTCCTGTTGAGACATCACGTATCAAGCCGTCGGCATCACTCGACATTACATTTGCTAATGTCGAGTTACCGCAGTTGAGTTTGGACTCGATAATATGACGTAATACGTTGGGAATCTGACGCACCGGATGCTAAATATGTCATTACTTCTATAATGTCGGATCCACTTCTGTGGCGCATTTTTTGCACCGTTCGAGAAAAACGCAGCATGTTCGTGTCTAAACCTAGTGGCTCGGCAATATCTAGTCGCAACGGCTATAGTAGGCCTGTCGAGGTAGCTCTGCGTATTAGGAGTCGCGCTTGAGCGCCTGATGACTGTGCGATCAGCCAAATAGCCAGCTGCCTTTAAAAAGTAGCAGTTGCGCCTTGCGTAGCGACGTGCCGATGGCAATGAACGTTGGACGGGCTACCTGAGGGCTGCGCTTCGCCGACGAAGTTGCAATTCGACCTCAAGCATAGCGAGCGAGGTATCGTTAACAGGTCCGGTTCAAACAACGCCACGAATTTTGGTAGGCTATGTCGATCAATCTGGAGCCAGCAGACATAACCGAATGAGCCACAGCTGCCGCAAACCTCAGCCACTGGCTGTACCGCATTCGTTCGAAGGCCTGGCGCGCCGTTCCAGCAGGTCGATAAAGACCGCACCGTCAGGCGTTCTGAGGCGGTCGATGCGCAATCGAACATGCTGGGCTGGGCCCCGCTGCTGAGGGCGGATACGGCAACGGACTTCATCGACGGCCTGCTCGTCCTGGCCGGCACTACTAGCCAGCCGGCCAGGTGGGCTGCTCGATTTACCTGCACGCGGCCAACCACGACAGGTCCAACCGCTTCTTCTACAATGTCGACGGTGAGTTCCGTTTGTGCCACAGCAGGGTCGCCTGAGCCTCGCTACAGAACTGGACATGGTAGACCTGACGCATTGGGTGAACGCGGTAATCCCACGCGACGTGCGCTTTCAGCTAAGAATGTGGGATGGGCAGCAAGCGTCTATATCTGCGAAAACTTCGGAGCTCTGCTGCGCCTGCCGGACATAGCGCCCGCTCGGGCGCCGCCACAAGCAGCGACCAGCCTGCCCCTTTTTCGAAACTGCGGTATCCGCTCCCGGAACCACCGGTGGCCGGCGCGCAACGTTTCCCCGTACCGCAGCAAGCACCAGTCTAGCGTCGGCGCTTGTCATGTGCACCTTCAGCCATGCCTTGATCCGGATGCGCTCAGCGGCCTTAGGTAACCTGCAGCACTCCGCGCTAAGGAAGAGAAATAATCCCTGCACCTGTTCAGAGGTCGCCGTCATGCCAAGCAAGACGTTGCCACACTGCGGATATTGGGCCTCGAACTCGCGCGTTACCTCGGCCTGCGCCTGATGTACTGACAAACGCGCTCGTTGAAGTCCAGCTGCCGCCTGGCGCGATTCGAATAAGCGGCCGACGTAGCCTTGTCGCACCACCGCTGTACGTTCCTGGCGCTGTTTACTTGAACTTCTCCAACGCCGGATTGGAATTGCGCTGCTCAGGCAAACCTGTCATTGCTGGAAGTTCGGAGAGCCTTGGCATGCCGCTTTTGATACGAACCTTCCCCCCCTTGTCGCGCCAAACAACGCCCGGCGTTCCGGCGATGCCAAAGCTGTTCATGACGTCGCCGTTTTTGCGAATGGCCGCCGCGATCGCGGGCTGGGACGCTTCACCGATGCCCGCAGGGGCGGTCCATGGCTTGCCGTGGTTCTCATTCATACGGCGCAATGCCGCTACCTTGTCGGCAGCGGCGAGCACCTCGATAGCCTTCGGCATGCTCGTCGGGCCAAGCGTGGCCACTGGAATCCAGCGCACCTGCAATCCCGCAGCCTCATACGGCTGGACCGCCTGCCACATGTAATGGCAGTACGGGCAGTTTGCGTCGACAAAGGCGTAGATCACGCTCTTGGGGTTACGCGCGGTGCCTTCTGCAACGTAGGCAGTTTTCTCGAGCTGCTGGAATGCCGCTGTCAGGTCGGGTTGCGGTACCTGCTTTGACTCGTGCAGGGACGACAGATTCTGGCCGCGCTCGTCGATGAGTACACCGGCGATGAGGGTCTTTTTGTCGGCAGTCGTGTAGACGATGGAATGCTTTCCGCCCTGGGACAAGACCCATCCGGTGAGACCTGACACCGCAGGAAACTGCTTGACCACTTTGACGCCTGCGCTGACCGCGCCGTTCAGCACCGGCGGTACCGGCTGCACCGCAAAGGCAGGAGACATCCAGGCCGCGACTGCAATGCCGATTGCGCAGCCAGAGTTTTTAAGATGATGCATAGGTTCTCCAGGTTATCGATTTGAATGAATTAGTTGGCCGGTCGGTTCAGGGCCGACAGCGAACGCAGGAACTCTTCGGCATCCTGGTAGCCGATCACGCGCGTCCCCGGAATCTCGCGCCCGCCGGCGCCGAAGAAAACGATCCCCGGTGGCCCGAACAGCCCGAAACGCTTCAGCAGGGCCTTGTCGTGGGCATTGTTGGCAGTGACGTCCACCTGCAGGAGAACCAGCTTGCCGAGCTCGCCGCGCACGCGCGGGTCGGAAAAAGTGAAGCGCTCCATCTCCTTGCACGAAACGCACCAGTCCGCATAAAAATCGAGCATGACCGTCTTGCCGCTGGCAGAGGCCAGCGCCGCATCGAGTTCCGTGATAGTGCGCACGCGCTGGAAGGCAATCCCGGCAGCATGCACCTCGGACGGCGGCGTGAACGGTGCTAACGGGTCCGCCCCACCCGCTGCCAGGCCGGCCAGCTGGATGCCTCCAAGTGCGGCTGCGAGCACGCCGACGACGACATTGGCGCGGTTGCGATACTTCGAGAGCAGCCACACCCCGTAGCCCAGCCCAAGCAGCGCCCAGCCGAGCATCTGGTAGCGTGGCGGTATCACCGGGGAGGCAATCCAGAGCGCCGTGCCAAGCATGAGCACGCCAAAAAACTTCTTGACCCCATCCATCCAGGCGCCCACGCGCGGAAGCAGCGCGCCTGCCGATGCACCGAGCAGCAAGAGCGGGATGCTCATGCCGGTCGCCATCGCGAACAGTGCGCTGCCCCCGATTAGCGCATCCCGGGTCTGGCTGATGTAGACCAGGGCGCCGGCGAGCGGCGCTGCAACGCAGGGCCCGACGATCAATGCCGACAGGGCGCCCATGGCAAAAACGCCCGCGTGGGTGCCAGCTGCCCGGCCGTTCGACTTCCCCATCAGCCGTGTCTGGATGGCGGCCGGCATCTGCAGTTCGTACACACCGAACATCGACAGCGACAGCAGCACCATCACCAGGGCGAAGGCGCCCAATACCCACGCATTCTGCAGGGCGGCCGCCAGGCCCTGGCCAGCGAGGCCGGCCGCAATGCCCATGAGCGTGTACACGAGCGCCATACCAAGCGAGTACGAGAACGAGAGGCCCAGGCCACGCATGCGCGAGCCCTGGACGCCGTTGCCGACGATGATGGACGACAGGATCGGCATCATCGGCAGCACGCACGGGGTGAACGCAAGCCCCAGGCCCAGCAGGAGAAACATGGGCAGGATCAGGACCAGGTCGCGGCTGGACAGGGCCTTCTCGATGCGGCCGGCGGAGCCACCTGCCCCACCTTCGGTCAGCGCCGTGGCGATTCCCGCCGCGCCGCTGGCGTCAAGCGGCGCAGTGGAAGTCATCGGCGAATAGCACAGGCCCTTGTCCGAACAACCCTGGGAGGTCGCTACCAGCGTAAACGGACCACTGCCCGTAACAGGTACCCGGATTGTCAGCGTGCCTCGGTAAGACTCGACGTTTTTCTCGAACGTCTCGTCATAGACGATCGTCCCGAGCGGCAGTTTCGGCGTTCCAGTCACAGCGCCTCGCGCCTCGAACGCAAACCGCTCGCGGTACATGTAGTAGCCCGGCGCAATGTCGTAACGCACCTGGACCTCGTCCCCCTCTATTCGGGCGGAAAACTTGAACGCCTGCTCAGGCGGCAGGAACGCTTCTTCCGCTAGCGCAGGCGAGGCGGATAGGAACAGCAATGCCAGCCCGGCCAGCCCAAAGACACGTAGTACGGCAGCATGCAGCAACAGGAAAATGGATACGTTCATTGAGGCTCCTTTGTCACAGGGTCCGACCCGGATGCCGGCGCCGCTGGCAGCGCGAGCAGGCGTTCCAGGCGCTGGGCAAGCGTGGCCGGCGACAGTTCCCCCATCCGCCGGTCCACCAGATTGCCGGCCGCGTCGAAAAACAGCGTGGTCGGCAGTCCCGGTGCATTCGCCGCCGCGGCGACACTGCCGGACGGATCAAGCAGCATGTTCTTGAGCACAAGGGATTCCGCCTTGAGATAGGTGCTCACTGTTTCCGCCGACTCGCCCTGGTTGGCGAATACGAAGGCAACGCCGGGCGTGGTGCGCTGTGCACTTTCCAACACGGGCATTTCGCGCCGGCATGGAGGACACCAGCTGGCCCATAGGTTGACTACCACCGGCTTCCCAGCAAACGTCGAAAGCGGCACCGCCGTTCCAGTGAGGTCGGTCAGGGTCAGGTCGGGAAGCCTTCCCGAGGACGGATAAAGGGTAAGCGTGACGGTTCCGGCGACCCACAACAAAGCACCGGCCACTACACCGGCGAGCACCGCCTTGCGTTGGGCTGGCCTCCGGCCAGCCAGCCAGGCGGCCGCGATGAGCGCCGCCGCTACCCCGGCCGCTGGCCGGAATCCGCCGTCGCGCACGTCGATCAGGCGCCACGGCTCGGCTGCATACTGGCTCCAGTACTGACGCGCGAACGCTGCCCGTGCCGCCAGCACCGCAATGCCAATCACCAACCACAGGGTGCGCTCGACCTGTACCCCATCGGACCTGGCGATACGGTTGCCGAGCGCGGCCCCCAACATAATGGCGCCGAAAGTAACCAGCAGCGCTGTCGGCAATGCGAGCGGTCCTATCGTTATTTCTGTCATCCCAATCCTTCGCCTCCAATGAAGGGCCCATGGCCCGGTTCGATACTCCCGCGCCGTCTGAACTTTCGAAGGCACGGCAGTGACGGGAGAGGATGGTATGTGGCGCCGATTACCAGAGCGTTAAGTCGCAGAAATAAATTATTGACAGTCCCGGGGCCATCAAGTCTGCGTGCACTCGCGTCTACCAGTTAACCGCCCGCTAATCCCAGGCAGTTAAGATGGTGTTTTTGAACCGGGTGACTTCATGCGCGTGCTAGTAGTGGAGGACGACCAGCTCGTCGCCAGCGGGATCGTGGCGGGACTGCGGCTCTCCGGAATCGATGCGGACCATGTCATCAATGCTTCGCTGGCCGATACCGCGGTCCAGACGGGACGGTTCGACGTCATCATCCTCGACCTGGGGCTACCCGATAGTGACGGCGTGTCGCTCCTCAAGCGCTGGCGCGCGAATGGCAAGGACTGGCCTGTACTGGTATTGACCGCGCGCGACGGTATCCAAGACAAGGTTGGCGGACTGCGCGCAGGTGCGGACGACTACCTCGTCAAGCCGTTCGACCTGGAGGAACTGACGGCGCGACTGCATGCACTGCAGCGCCGCAGCGCCGGGCGCAGCGTCGACCTGATCGAGCACGGCGCGCTGTCCTTCGATCCCGCCACCTGTCAAGCCCGGCTGCATGGCGAGCCGGTCGAGCTGTCGCGCCGCGAGCTGGCCCTGCTACAGGCACTGCTCAACGCCGGCCCGCGCATCCTCAGCACGGACCAGGTCAAGGACAGCCTCTACGGTCTCGGCGAGTGCGTCGAAAGCAATGCCCTGAACGTACACATCCATCACCTGCGCCGCAAGCTCGGGCAAAACATTGTCGAGACCGTCCGCGGCCTCGGTTACCGCCTCGGCGAGGCAGGAAAATGAAAACGCTGCGGCTACGTCTCCTGTTCGCCATCGGCGCCTCTTTTGCACTGTTCTGGACCCTGTCGTCCGTCTGGACCCTGGTCGACCTGCGTTCGGAGTTCCGCGACGCGCTCGACGAACGCCTGGCCGCCTCGGCGCGCATGGTGGCCGCGCTCGTTGCCGACTCGCCCGCACTGACGGCACGCTCGACTGCGCAGCGCCCTGCCCCCTCTTTCATCCGCACCGACGGTGTCGCATGCGAGATCCGGCTTTTGGGTGGAGGCATTCTCGGCCGTACCCGGAATAGTCCTGACCTCCTTGGCGTGACCGCGCCAGGGTATCGGACCCGGACCATCGACGGCATCACCTGGCGCAGCTATACGATCGAACAGAACGGCGTGCGCATCACCACTGCCGACCGGGTTGAGCGCCGCGAGCAGCTATTCCGCAATATCGCTTTTGCGACATTCGTGCCCTTTCTGATTGCGATGGTTGCAACCCTGATCGCCTTGTGGTTCGCGATCCGGCGCGGTCTCGAACCGCTGGAGCGGATCCGCAGCGCGCTTGCGGCACGCGTTCCGGACGCCCTGCAGCCGCTGCCTGTCGAAAACCTGCCAGGCGAGCTGGCTCCGCTGGTCTCGACCGTCAATACCCTACTCGCCAAGATAGAACGCACCATCGAGCGAGAGCGCCGCTTTACCGGGGACGCCGCCCATGAACTACGCACGCCCCTGACAGCGGTCAAGACGCACCTGCAGGTCGCGCGCCTGAGCGGGCCTGGCCCGGATGGCAGCGTCGCGCTCGACCGAGCCGAGCAAGGCGTGCTGCGCCTGCAAAGCATGATCGAGCAGCTCCTGATGCTGGCCCGGGTCGAGGGTTCGGTCTCGTTCGATGAGGACGAGCAGCTTGACGCGCGCACGGTCGTCGAGCACGCAATTACCCAGCTGCCTGCTGCGAGCGCGCAACGGATCCGCGTCATCGACGAAGGCGGCGCCAACCGCACCCTGCGTGTCCCGGCCTCGCTCGCGATGACGGCGCTGCGCAACCTGCTCGACAACGCGCTGCGCTACGGCGCCGCCGACGCGCCAGTGGTACTTCGCATCCACCCGGCCGGCTTGGGCATCGGCTTTTCGGTCGAGGACCAGGGCGATGGACTGAGCGATGCCGACATCGCCCGGGCGGGCAACAGGTTCTGGCGCAAGGGCGGTGGCCAAGGAAGCGGCCTCGGGCTGTCAATTGTGCGTGCGATCGTCTCGCGCTACGAGGGGTCCTGGGAACTGACGCGTGGAAGCGGGGGCGGCATGGTCGCGAGGCTTGCCTTGCCGGCGGACTGAGGCGCCGGGCGGACGTGGAGTGGCTCAACCAGCATGGACGGGACGTGCAGGCGTGTTCAGGGCGTCATCGGCCGCCGCTTCCCGCCCGGCGAAACGTCCAAGGCGCGCCGAGTTGAGGATAACGCTCAGGCTGCTGCCAAGCATGGCGAATGCCGCAGCCACCGGCGGCACCGTGCCTGTACTCGACAGCCCAAGCACGAGTACGTTGTAGGCCATCGAAAACACCAGGTTCTGGCGGACGATGCGTACCGTCCGGCGGGCGTGGCGCCAGGCGGCAACCACCTGATAGACCCCGCCGCTGGCGATCACGACCCCGGCAGTTGCCACCGCAGCCGTGCTCGCTCCCTGCACCGAGATGCCGCAGTCGGCCCCGGCCAGCGCGAGCGCATCGTTGATGCCGTCGCCTACGAAAACCGCCGGTTTGCCAGCTGCCTCCACGATGCCGGCCTTGCGCTCTGGCGTGCAGGCGGCCAGCACTTGCGCCTGCGGCAGGCCAACGGCCGACGCAATCCGGACGGCTGCGTCAAGCGAGTCGCCGGTAACCATGCGCAGGATAAGCCGCCTCTCGGCAAAGGCGGCAAGCGCGTCGCGCGCATCGGGGCGAACGAAATCCTGCAACAACAGGGCTCCGATCCAGGTGCCGTCGCGGGCCACCTCGATCCGCGTGTCGCAAGTCGCTTCTTGCGGATGCGGCAGTTCGACCCCATGGCTGGCGACGAAACGTGCGTTCCCGGCCAGCACCGTGCATTTACCGTCGAGGCTCTGCCAACTGCTGCCCTGCCCGTGGCGCTGCGCCGTGCCGGCAATGGGACTGGTTACCGCCAGGCCAGCGGCAGCCTCGAGGATCGCGCGCGCGACCGGATGCGCGATCCCGCGCTCGGCCTGGGCCGCCCAGTACAGCACCTCCGACCCGGCCACGCCCGGCGCGGCGATCGCGCCGGCCAGCGCGAGGCGCCCTTCCGTCAGCGTGCCGGTCTTGTCGAACAGGATTTCGCGTGCATTCGCCAGTGCTTCGAGCGAGGCCGCATCGCGGAACAGGATGCCGTTGCGAGCGGCGCTCGCTGCCGACGTCGAATACGCCAACGGCAGCGCCAGGCCCACGGCGCAGGGGCACGCAGCCACCAGCACCGACAAGGCACGCAGTGCCGCTGCGGTAGCGTCGCCGTGCGCCAGGAAGCCCGCGGCAAAGCTTGCTACGGCCAGCGCGAGCGCGGCTGGAATCAGCCAGCGCGCGAAGCGTTCCGCTTGCGAGGCGGCTGCGCTGCGCCCCCCGAACAGTTCCAGCATGCGTATGCCGATGCGGTCGATGAAGCGCCGTCCGTACGGCTGCTCGACGCGGATGACGATGCGGCACGACAGGTTGACCGCGCCGGCCACGATACGCGTTCCGGGGCCGACGGGCGACGGCGTCGACTCGCCGTTCACGATTGCCGTATCGACTTCGCTGTCGCCCTCCTCCACCATGCCATCGACGGTGACGCACTCGCCGGCATCCACCACCACCAGGTCGCCCGGTTGCACCTCAGACGCGCGGATGTCGGCAAGCGTGCCATTTGCACCGACACGCCGCGCGGTTTCCGGGACCGCCTGGCGCAATGCATTGACAGCCGCCGAGTTGCGGCGCCGGGCGTACAGCTCCACCAGCCGGCCGCACAGGAGGAAGGTGACCAGCATGGTTGCCGTATCGGCGTACACCTGCGCGCTGCCGCGGATAAGCGCCCACGCGGACAAGGCGCTGGCAGCCACGACACCCAGCGACACCAGGGCGTCCATTCCCGGCACGCCGGCCCGCAGCGTACGCCAGCCCGCACGGTAGAAGGCGGCGGCCGACCATGTCACCACTGGCAGCGCCGCCAGGCAAGAGGCCAGGGCAATCCACCACCCTTCCGCGGACGCTGCGAAATCGCCGTCCAGGTACAGGACGAAGGAGCCAAGCATGCTCCACATACCGAAGAAGGCTGCAACCGCAAGGCGCAACCAGACGGCGCGCGCCTGGTTGTCGATATGCGCTTCCATTTCCTCCGTCTCGATCAGCGGGGCAATCTTGTAGCCAAGCTTGCCTACACGAGAAAACAGGTCATCTAGGTCTATCCGATGCGGGTCCCAGCGAATCAGCGCAGAGCCGCCGGCGAAGCTCGTGCTGGCCGAGGTCACCCCGGGTGTACGTGCGATGGTGCGCTCGACGGCGATGGCGCAGCTGCCGCACCACATGCCTTCGATACTGACCACCATGCGGCCCGCGCGCCGCAGGGACTCGCGGTCAAGATCAGGGCCGAGGCCGTCGAACGCCGGTGTCGTCATCGCGCGTTACACCCCGGCCGGCTTGCTGCGCGCCACGCCTGCGCCAAGGACCTTGCCGTTGACTTCCTTGCCGTAGTAGCTCTTTTCGTCCTTGTGGAACTTGGCGCGCGCCTCTTCGATTGTGCCCGTCTGGCGTGGATCTTTGGGACGCTCGTGGCCGTTGATGTAGGCGGCAACGTCCCAGGCATCCTGGTCCGAGAGGCTGTACGGTTTGCTGAGCGGCATGTTGGCCTTGATGAATCCGGCCGCGGTATCGATGCGCGCCATGCCTGCGCCCCAGTTGTAGGCCTCCGGGCCCCACAGCGGAGGAAAGCGGACCTTGCCGTCCGCTTCCTTGCGGCCCTGGCCGTCCGCGCCATGGCACAGGACGCAGCTCTGCTCGTACACCTTGGCGCCGCGCACGTAGTCGTAGCCACGCGGCGTTTCCTTGACCTTGATGTAACCGCCGCCGCGCATCTCCTCGCCGGTCGGCGCGCCATCGGCCAGCCAGTACATGTAGGTCATCAGCTCCTTGTAGACTTCGTCCCCCGGCGGCGGCGCCTTGCCGGCCGGCGAGGCCTGCGCGTTCATCGAGTAGTTGAAGCAGCCGTTGATGCGCTCCTCAAGCGTGTTGATTTTGTTGTTCTTGGCGCGGAACTTCGGATACTGCACATAGGCCGCCCACATCGGCGCAGAGTTCTCGCGGCGTCCGGCATCCAGGTGGCACTGGGCGCAGGCCATGCTGTTACCCGAATAGCGCGGCACGAAGCGCGGGGTGTCGACAAAAATGTCGCGGCCACGCTTGATCGCGTCGCCGACCGGCCCTTCCGGGATTTCGGCTTCCGACGGCGGCACGAAATAACCGTCGTGGCCGACCGGCTGGAGCGGGGCCGCCACCTTGCCCTCCTTGTCCTTCTTGCGGGCCTCGCGCGCGGCCAGCATGGTGTCGCGCGCCGCCTTTTCCTGCGCCTCGTGCGACAGCGCGGGCGTCTCGTCGGCGCCGCCCAGCGCGGTGCGCAGCTTGTCCCATGCGCCGCTCTGGTAGAGCAGGGTTCCTGCCGCGAACAGGGCCAGGCCGCCGCCGGCGCCGGCCAGGACGCGGCGCACCGTGCGCCCGATTGCGTACGGACTGCTGTTGTCGGTGTTTTTCGGGTTCGTCATATCGTTCCTTTTGCGGGCGGCCGCGTCAGAGTTTGGGTGTCGATGCGGGTGTCGATGCGGGTGTCGATGTGGAAATGGCTGCCTGCAGCGGCGGCGCCGACGGACGCGGCGGCAGCGAACCGAGGTAGTCGGCGACCGCGCGCATGTCCTCGAAGCTCATGCGCCGGGCAATGCCGTCCATCAGCTCCTGCGGCGAGTTCTTGCGCTCTCCCCCGCGCCATGCAGCCAGCTGGGCAAAGATGTAGTCCGGCTTCTGCCCGGCCAGCGCCGGGAAACCAGGGGCGACGCCCTCGCCGCTCATACCGTGGCAGGAGAAGCAGGACGGCACGTCGGTCTTCCAGTCGCCCTTTTCCGCGATCACGCGCCCGCGTTCGAGGTCCCCTCCGAGGGTGGGCGCGGTTGTCGTGCGCAGGTCGATGCCGGCGTAGTAAGCGGCGAGCTTCGCCATGTCTTCGTCGGAAAGCGCGCGGGCAACAAATGCCATCGATTCGTTGTGGCGCAGCCCCGACTTGAAGTCTTGCAGCTGCTTGTGCAGGTACTCGGCCGGCTGGCCGGCCAGGCGCGGAGTGTTCAGGTTGCCCTCCCCCGCTTCGCCGTGGCACGACGCGCAACTCCATGCCTGCCCCTTGCCGACGGCGACCATCTGCAGCGTGGCGGCGTCGAGATTGGCCACCCCTGGCGCCTGTGCCAGGGAGGCGACCGCGGCGGGCGGCACCGGCCGCACCGGCGCGGCCAGGTTTGCCTCCGCCTTTTGTTCCAGCCCGCGGCGCTGCGCGTTGTATTCCGAGATATAGGTCAGCACCCCCCAGAACGCCAGCGCGAACACCACCGCCAGGACGAACAGGGGAACCGGGCGAACCTGTTCCCATGGGTCGAACGATTCGTCGACCGGTCCTTGCGCGGGACGGTTGCGCGAATCCGTCTTCTTCATTGTTGTTCTCCTTTGGACAATGCATACCCCTCGTCGCGGACCCGTTCGCCCGCAGGTCCACCCTGGTAAGTGCGGTTCAGGCCCTGCAGGTATGCAACCAGGTCGAGCGCGTCTTTCGTCGCCACCACGACCTCGCCTTGCGGCTGGTATTCGGGCGGCAGCCGGACCACCACGTCGCCCGGCTCGGCCGCCTTCTTGCGCTCGAACAGGTAGCTGTAGGCGGGCATGATGCTCCAGTCGAAAATCGCGCGTGGCTGGTACAGGTGGGTCAGGTGCCAGTCGCGGCTCGGCAGGCGCGCGCCGACGTTGAGCAGGTCGGGGCCTGTACGCATCGTGCCGAGCTGGTGCGGCCGGTCGAAAGCGAAATCGGAGGCGGTGGGCGCCGGCCCCCAGCCCTTCGCCATGTCGGCCAGCGTTTGACCGGCAGCGCGCGGCTGCTGGCTGTGGCAATACACGCAGCCCTGGTTGATGTACTGCTGGCGCCCGGCGAGCTGCTGCGGCGAATAGTCCACCAGTCCGGCGGTGGGCGCCTGGTCGCGGATCTGGGCGCCGGGGATGATGACGAGCATCAGGGTTGCGAACGCAAGAATGGCAATCGCGCCAACGAAGATAGGAATAAGTCGGTTCATCATCATCAAGCTCCTGCGTTGAGCGCTTGCGGCGCCTGGTCGGCGTGGGACGGGCGCGGCAAGCCCTTGCCCAGCATCAGCGCGGCAATATGGAATGCGAAGACAAAGTGCCCGGCGGTCATCAGGGTGCCGCCGACCGAGCGCGCCTCCAGGTAGGGAATTGTCGCCCGTGTCACCGCTTCAAAGGAGCTGCCGGCGTCGAGCAAGCCGATCCCCTGGATCCAGCCGCCAAGCGAGACCGCGAAGAAGTACAAGGCGAAGCCGCCGACGACCAGCCAGAAGTGCAGTTTCAGCAGGCGCGGCCACGGCCAGTCGCGCCCGGTGAGGTAAGGCAGCATGTAGTAAATCGCGCCGAACAGCACCATGGTCGTGAAGCCATAGGCGCCAAGGTGGGCATGGCCGACGGTGTAGTGGGTGAAGTGCGTGACCGAGTTGACCGAGCGCAGCGCCTGGATCGAGCCCTGGAATGAGGACAGCGTGTACATCAGGGCGCCGAGCGCGACGAAGCGCAGCGCGACCGACTCCTTCAGCGCCCAGGCATTGCGGGCGACCGTGGTGTGCTGGTTGATTGCCACGGCAATCACCGGGATGAACATCATCACGCTGTGGACGATCGACATCGTCACCAGCCAGGTCGGCACCGGGGCGCCGATCAGGTGGTGGATGCCGACCTGGCTGTAGAACAACGCCAGGCCCCAGAAGCCGAGCAGCGACAGGCTGTATGAATACACTGGCTGGCCGACGATTTTCGGGATCAGGTAGTAAGCCGTCCCCACGCCGAGCGGCGTCAGCCACAAGCCCAGGACATTGTGCGCGTACCACCAGTTCACGGTCGCCTGCTGCACGCCGGCGTGCAGGCCCGGCAAATTGGCGATCAGGTACAGGACCGGGAACCAGACCAGGCCGCCCAGGAAGTACCAGCCAGATACATAGATGTGGTGCGACTTGCGGTGGCGCGCCGTCATCACCAGCGGGAAGGCCAGGCAGCCGCCGCCGACGGCCAGCAGCAGGCCGACCTGCCAGGGAATTTCGAGCCACTCCACGCCCTGGGTATAGCCCAGCGCAATCGCGGTCACGCCCATCCCCACCCCAAGGGTCCAGACCATCGCCCCGAACATCGCTACACCGGGATGACGCAGCGGCGTATGGAAAATGCGCGGCACGATCCACAGTGCCGAGGCAATCCCCGCCACCGACAGCCAACCGTAGGCGACCAGGTTCAGGTGCATGGTGCGCACCCGGCCGAAGGTCAGCGGCGCGTGGGAAGACAACCAGTCCGGCAGGTGCAGCTTGAGCGAGGCGATGACGCCGAAGACCGAACCGAGCACCAGCCAGAACGCAGCGACTGCCACCATCAGCAGCACGGTACGGCGCCCCGCCAGGTCGATTCGCTCGCGCATCGCATCGAATCGGTGGGCCTCGGTACCGGCATGGGGACGGCCGAAAGCGGTCGGGTCATCGGGCGCGCCAGTCTCGCCGGGCTCGAAGATGGTGTTCGCGTCGCGCTGCGATAATGAGAACTGGCGCCGGGCAATCGCCCAGATGAGGAAGCCAAGCGCGCAAAGGGAAGCGGTAAAGCTTAGCGCGAGCAGGAGACCAATAGTTTTTGGCATGGAATCAACATTCGGTTGGAGCCTGCGCGCCGTGACGCCTTACGCAGGATGGTTTATGGCTCGCGGCAAGTTGGTAACGGTCATGGATTTTTGGCGAATCAAGGGCGCGTGCAAACATGCCGCCGGCGCGCGCCGGTGCTGCCCCTGGGTGCGGAAGAAAGGAACTATAGGAACATTCGCTCTTCAGTGCGTGATGCTACAGAGCACCGATTAACGCAACGTTAAGGCCGCCGACCTGACGTGCAGCGTTGCGCTGGAATCAGGTCGCGCGATCGTCCCGATGGGCCGGCATGTGGTTGCGCTCTGGCCAGGCCAGTGCACACTATTGGCGGAGCAGGCGCGACTTCAATGAGATTGCGGGCTCACCGCAGTCGCGCCTTTGTCCTCGATCGCGAAGTTTTGAACTACGGGAAATACAGGTACAGCACCCATAGTGCGACGCCCAACAAGGGCGCGAACACGATCAGGAATGGCGTGGTGCGCACGCCGATCAGGTCAGGCAGCTGGATGCAGCCGCGGTCACCCCAGGCCAGTACATTCGTGCTGAGTTTTTTGGACAATTCGGCATACAGATAGCTACCCGCCAGGAGTCCCGCAATCCCTGCGACAGCATCCAGATTCCCCTGTCCCAAGGCTGCCGCGCCGGTACCCGGGCAATACCCGATCAAGGCAAACCCTGCTCCAAAGACCAGGCCGCCAATGATATTGGCTGCGTACTTCGTAGGTTTGAGGTGCAGCTTCACCAGTCCAAGAGCGTGCATGCCGAAAATGCCGATCATCCCGACCAGGATTGCCGCGAGCATGATTTTCATGACCGTAAAATCGGTCAGCAGAAGCGCGCCCAGCAGAACGTCGTACTTGGCAACGCCGCCTTTCTGCAACAGGAAACCGAAGATAATCCCGAAGAAAAGGCCCAGTACGAGCTGCCTGGGTGCGTCACTTTTGTCGGCCGCAGCGTCTTTATTCCCGGGGGGCGTGGCGCGGTCGGCACTGGAAGTTGTGGATTTGCTAGCCATACATCACCTTCGCTACCAGGGCGCCGCCGGCGAAGAACGACGCCAGCGCAATCCACGACCCGACTGACAATTGCAGCGCTCCACTGATGCCATGGCCACTTGTGCATCCGCCCGCAAGCCGGGCCCCGAACGCCATGATCACGCCGCCAACGAAGGCAACCGACAGACGTAGCGGTACCGAGTTTCCGAAATGCGCCTCCCATAGCGGCGGGATCACGGTGGCACTGAATTCACCGCCCGAGCAGGCAGCAAAGAAAGCCCCCAGGACGATGCCGAAAGCGAGCATGACTTCCCACTCGACTTTGGGAGCCTTGTCCTGATAGAACGCCAGGGAATCGGTGTGCTTCCTCGAGACCAGGTAGCCCAGCATGCCCGCCATACGTGCGAAAGCGGTCGACACCCCCAGTGGTTTGTTGGAAAAGTAAAACGTGGCCATCGAGAGGACACCGATCAGGGCGCCAACAAGATAGGGATTCCATGCGCCGCCAGCCGTGTTCATGTGCGTCTCCTTCGCGCGTTAGCCGACCTGATGTTCGTCGACCTGATTCCTGGTTAATGGCAGTCCGAGCTTTTCCCATGCCGTGATACCTCCGAGCATGTTGTGAACATTCGTGAACCCATTGCGCCGGAGAATACTCACCGCAAGGCCGGAGCGATGTCCCACGCTGCAGTGCGCGACGATTCTGCGGTCCTTCGGGATCTCCGGCAGGTTTTTTTCGAGATGGCCTACAAAGGTGTGCTGTGCGCCAGGAATGTGTTTCTCCTCCCACTCCATGTCGTCGCGCACGTCGAGGATGGTCAGGTCTCCCTCCTCATTCCAGAGTGCCGCTTCGCTGGCACTGGTCGTTCCCAGCGCTTCGATAGGCAATCCCGCTTCGCGCCATGCCTCGACCCCGTTTACCAGCACGCCCTCGACGCCATCGATGCCGATGCGTGCAAGCCGCGCGATTGCCGCGGGGGCCTTTTCAGGCTGCTCCACGATCAGGAAGACTTTCGTTTGTTCGTCTGCGAGCCACCCGCCGAACGTGGACAGACCCTCCAGCCACACGTTATACGATCCCGGGATGTGCGCGCCCGCGAAGGCTTCCGGCGATCGGGTATCGATCACTACCCCGCCCTTGGCGCTGTTCTGGAATGCCTCGGGTAACAGCACGTGATCGCCAAGGGACGAGGGCACAGGCCGTCCCGCCTTCTGGTTGACCACTTCCATGTGCGAGAAATACGGCGGCCGGGGCAGATTCTCACCGTCCTTCTGCGCCATGAAGTCGGCGCGACTTTTCTGGAATACGGGGTTGGTCGCACGTTCGATGCCGAGCGTCGACTCGTCGCGCTCGGAAATGTTGCCCCCACATGCGGACCCCGAGCCGTGCGCCGGCAGCAGCAAAGCCTGGTCACCGAGCGGCGCCAGTTTCTGGTGCACCGAATCGTAGAGGAGGCCCGCATTTTCCGCGGTCTTTTCCGGGTCCGAGAGGTCAGTCCTCCCGGTATCGCCCACGAACAGGGTATCTCCGGTGAACACGCCCCAGCATTGGTCGCCGGCGTCCTTGGGATACACCGCATAGGACATGCTCTCGGGCGTATGTCCCGGAGTGGCGAGCGCGACGAAGCGTGTCGTCCCCACCCTGAATTCCTCACCATCGCCAAGATGTACATCGACGCGGCCGAACAGCGGATGTTTCCCCGCTAAAATCTTGGCACCGGTTGTTTCTGCCACGCTTGCGGAGCCGAACTCGAAATCCTCCTGGCGATGCGTTTCGATGCAATAGGCGATGCGCAGGTCGTTGTCGCGTGCCAGTTGAAGATACTCTGCCACGTCCCGTCGCGGATCGACGAGCACCGCCAGTCCATCGCCGCATCCGAGCAGGTAGGCGTTGTGGCCCAGGCCCGGCGTTTTTACCCGTTGAAAAAACATAATCTATTCCTTTCGTTGACGTTCAGTCGTGCATGGGGGATGCCCCCGGCGAAAGCTGTGTTCATAATTGCATGTTCCGGTCGCAAACGTCGCACATGCTGCCGCTGCCGGGGAATCGTGTTTCGGGGCTAGACGGCGACGACCGAGCAGTCACCGCGCGTTCCCGTGCCTGGGCGTTGCAGGTATTGCTGCAAGGCGTCGATAGCGCGCATATCGAGTGTCTTCCGGTTGCGCCCGAATTTGCCGGGCACGCCTTGCGCGGTCACGAACGCCACCGTGTAGATGCGTTTGGGATCGACGGGCGCGCCCAGGACGAACAAGCGCTCGACCCGGCTGCCCAGCGGGTTCTCGATCTTCGCATACAGCTTTACGCCGCGGCAGCGCTTGACGTAGCCACCCATCTGTTCATACGCATCGGCGGAGAAGGTGCGTTCAAGGTTCTCTTCCAGCATCGTGCGAATCTCGTTTCCTGTCAGCTCAACCGTCTCGACGGGCGGATTGGTCGGAATGATGTTCCACAAGTCATTGAGGGTAATCGGCCCGGGCGGCACTGGCGCACCGTAGCGCCATCCATTCGAGAATGCTATCTCGGTGCCGGCCGCGGACGCGATGGCGTCGAGCAGCAGATCGTCCATCGAGCAATGCAGCGACTGATAACGTGAAAGCGCATGTCCGATATGCCCGACGACCTGGGACAGCATGGCGCGGTGCGGCCCCATGGCGGCATCGACTTGCTGTTGAACGCGCCGGTGTGGGGCGAAGCGCTCGTCGATCGCGATCAGCCGATGGCGGTGCGACGTGATGCCGCCATCCTCGATGTCTAGGTCCAGCCGGCCAAGGAAGGAGCCGTGGCATCCTGACTGGAAGATGATTGCGCCGTTCTGGATGACAGGCGACTCCATCCGGTTATGCGTGTGGCCGCTTGCCAGTACGTCGATGCCATCCACTTCGGATGCGAGCTTCACATCCTGGGGAAAGCCGAGGTGCGACAGCACCACGACCAGATCCGCAGCCTCATGCTCGCGTACATGCGCGATCCATCCGGGGAGTTCGTCGCGGCCCAGCGTAAAGTGCAAGCCTTCGCTGAACGCCGGCGGCATTGTCTTGTCGACGATGTTGCAAGCGATGCCAATCAGCGCGATGCGCAGGCCGCCCTTTTCGACCATGCGGTAGGGCTCGAAAAAGAGCCCTCCTTCGTTCCGATAGCAATTAATGGCCAGGATCGGATAGGTCAGCTGGGCGGCCAGCCGCTGGACCTGGGCCGGGCCATAGGCGAACTCCCAGTGTACGGTCATCGCTTCCGGCGCCAGCGCGTTCATCAGCGGCAGCATCGCCTCGCCCTTGGACTGGACGGCGACATAGGTGCCATGGAAAGTGTCGCCATTGTCCAGCAGCAGGGTCGCGCCATCTGTCTCCGCACGCACCTGCTCGACCGCTGTCGCGATGCGCGCCAGGCCGCCGAGCGTCTGGAACCGGTCGCCGTCCGCGCTGCGGACGAGTTCCGGATGGGGCTCGATGTACCCATGCAGGTCGTTGATCTGCAGGATGGTCAGGCGTTGCTGCATTGTGGTCTCCGTGGGTCCTTGGACCTAGTGTCGCGACCCAGGATTAACTGCACGTTAACGTGCGGGGGTGCCCAACGGCTGTACCTCGACGATACCGTGGCGCGCGGCCGGCAGCGGTTTGACCAAACGGATGCGGTCCAGCTGCAGGCCTCCTTCCGTCACGCTTTTGCCCGGCAGCGAGTCAAGGTACATCTTCACGACGTCGGTGCCGTCCAGCGGCGCGCCATTCTGGTCCTTCAACACCACGACGCCTTTGGCCGGCAGCCTGTTGATGAGGTCCGGAATCTCCTTGTACCAAAGCCCGGCCACCGTATAAGTCGCGTCCATGCGCACCGGCTCGCCATTGATGCGCATATTGCTCACGCGCGAACCCTCCGGCGCCTGCGGGTCGAAGTCCGCCGTCAGTCCGCTGACGCCCGCGGTCCAGCCATTGATCCATTCGCCGGAGCGTGCCTGCGTGTTCTGTGGTTTCCCCTCGAGCGCCTTCCTGATCTGCATGCCGGTCAGCTGGCCGCGCGCGATCTGCGCTCCCACCGGCAGGAAGTGGTACAGATCCTCGAGCTTGATCGGCCCGGGCGCCACCGCCGTGCCATAGCGAAAGCCCGTAATCATGCCAAGCTGCGCCCCGCCCTGCCGACGGAAGGCATCGGTCAGGAAGTCGTGCGACGAACCCTCGATCACCGCCGGCATGCGCTCGTTGCTGAAGTTGCTGCGGTAGAGCGGCACTTCCGTCTGTCCGACCACGGTGTCGATCGGATAGCGCAGCACTGCGCCGCTGAACGGGTTGGCAATTGCGCCCAGCTTGAACGCCGGACCGCCCACCAGCGGCGCGCGCACCTGCGCGACCATGGCGGCGATACGCTTGTCTTCGGCCAGCTGCTCGGTGATCCTGTGCGACACATAGCGCTTGTCGGCGACCACGCCCTTGTTCACGCGCACCTGCAGCTCGCCTACGACCTGGCCGTCCATGCCCTGCTCCACGATCAGGGTGCCATTGCGTGAAACCACGGGCTTGGGCGTAATTTCATGCTTGTCCGACGACAGGATGACATCCACGCCAGGAATGGCATCGGCCAGCGTCAGGTTGCCGTGCAGCCCCAGCTCCGAAATGACCACCACCAGGTCCACATCCTGCGCACGCACTTCCTTCACGTATTTCGCGTATTCGTCCCTGCCGTCTGTGAAACGCAGGCCGGCGGTGACCTTCTGGTCGCCCGCCTGCGGGCCGCGGTCCGAGGTGAAGCCGATGATGCCCACCCGCAGGCCGCCGACCTGCTTGATGAGGTAGGGAGGGGCCACGGTCTGTCCATTCTTTTCTTTCAGGCCCGGGTAATTATCGTAGTACAGGTTCGCGATCACCGGGTTCCAGCGCGCTTTCGGTTTGGGGCCGGTAAAGTACGACAGGAATTTGTCGGCCCCGTATACGTAATCCCAGTTGCCGGGCGCATAGGCGTCGAAACGGAAGGCATTGAGCACCTCGATCATCGCCTCCCCCCTGGTGAACAGCGCTTCGGCGCCGCCGTGCAGGGTGTCGCCCGTATTGACCAGCAAGGTCTTTCCGGGATGGGCGCGGCGGATCTGTTCCACAAGCGTGTAGATGCGCGCAACGCCGCCCTCCGTTTTGCCGGCCGAGTCGTTGCGCACACTCGCGTGCGGCACGAGGTGGCCATGCAGGTCGCCCATGTGGATCAGGGTCACGTCGCCGGTGCGGTTTGAACCCTGCGCCTGCGCGCTCAGGCCAAGGACCACGCCGGCGACGGCGAGCGCCACTACTTTATTCAATTTCATTGGAAACTCCTTGTGTGGGGTTGGCCGGCGCGACAGCCCACGAGAACCTGCGCCGGAGCGCGGCTGGAAAGGTAATAGGGAGTCGAGCGGCACGCGCGGGGCGTGCCAGGCTGGCGGCGGGTCGCCAGCGCCCGCCCTGCCGCGATGGCTGATGGTAAGCGGCGGCGATTAAGGCAGCGTTACGGGCGATGCCGGCGCTTCGGCGATCGCGGGGGATGCGCAGGCATGCATCGTAATGCACCACTGCCTGCCGCATTCAAGGCATTCTCAACTCATCAGCGATCATGCCCCACGCAGGTCAATCGCCAGGTCAGGTTTCCTTCTTTTCGCTTCCTCCCGCCCCACCCCGCAGGTCCGCGGAAAGCTGCCACAAGGTCTCTGCGCGCAGTCCCGTGCGGCAGTAGGCCAAGACCGGCTTGGGCGCATCGGCGAACAGTGCAGCGAATGCTTCGACGTCTGCCGGAGTGATTTTTCCCGGCACGACGGGCAGGTAACGCGCCTCCAGGCCGCACTGCGCCGCCCCCTCCTCCACCGCCGCAAATGCCGGCTGATCGGGGGCCTCGCCGTCGGGCCGGTTGCAAATGATGGTGGCAAGGCCCGCGTCACGCAGTCCTGGCAGGGCTTCCAACGCAACTTGCGAGGTAATAGCGAAATCTTTATCGAGGTAACGGATGTTCATGTGATCTCCTGGCGGTAAAATCCAACAACAATCTATTGAAATATAGATCGTAAGTGAATATAATATCGACAGACATAACGAAACACAAGAAGGATTCACGATGAGCGACGTACAGAAACTGGACCTCCAGGCAATGCAAACGGCCGCAGCACGGGCCTGCGGCATGCTGAAAGTGCTTGGCAACCCCGACCGGCTATTGTTGCTGTGCCAACTGACGCAAGGCGAGTTCTGCGTCAGCGAGCTCGAAGCGCTGCTGCAAATCCAGCAGCCGACCCTGTCCCAGCAGCTTGGCGTCCTGCGCGAAGAGGGTCTTGTCAGCACGCGGCGCGAGGGAAAGCAGATTTTCTACAAGATCGACAGCGTTGAAGCTGCCGCGATCATGCAGGTTCTTTATCAACTGTTCTGCCAGCCAGGCAAAGGGGAAACGACATGACGATCGACTGGATCAACTTTACACCGGAGACGGCGCTCGTTGGCGGTGTGCTCATTGGGCTCTCTGCGGCCGCCTTTATCCTCTTTAACGGCAGGATCGCCGGCATCAGCGGGATCCTCGGCGGCTTGCTCCGTCCGCAGCGCGGCGACGCGGGCTGGCGCTTGGCATTCCTGGCCGGACTGCTGGCGGCCCCTGTCCTGTATGGGATGGTGACGGCGCTGCCCGAGGTCACGATCGACGCCGGAGCCGGCACGCTGGTCGCCGCCGGCCTGCTGGTCGGTGTCGGCACCCGGTACGGCTCCGGCTGCACCAGCGGCCACGGCGTTGCCGGCATCTCGCGCGGGTCGCCCCGTTCGCTTGTGGCGACGGCGGCGTTCATGTTCGCCGGCTTCCTCACGGTCTATATCGTGCGCCACGTACTTAACTGAAGGAATTGACATGCAAACTTTTATCGCATTGATCGTCGGTCTCCTGTTCGGCATCGGCCTGATCGTCTCAGGCATGACCGACCCCGCAAAGGTGCTCGGATTTCTCGACCTTGCGGGCAACTGGGATCCATCGCTCGCCTTCGTCATGGGTGGGGCGATTCTGGTGGGCGTCTTTGCTTTCGGCGTGGCCCGCAAGCGCGAGCGCTCGCTCCTGGGCGCTCCCATGCGCCTGCCGACGGCGACCAGGATCGACCGCCGCCTGGTACTCGGTTCGCTCGCTTTCGGAGCCGGCTGGGGACTGGCCGGGTACTGCCCCGGCCCCGTCCTGGCCTCGCTCGCCACGGGCGGCGTCAAGCCGCTGATCTTCACGCTGGCGATGCTCGCTGGTATGGCCTTGTTCGAGGTCCTGGACCGGATTTCAAGCGCACGCGTGCCGGCGAAGGGCGGCGCGTGAGCACCTCATGGGACACCTCATGTGACAGCTCACCCACTGCCAGTCGCGCACGCGGGGGGCTTGCGCTTGCAGCGGGCCCGAGGTGTTAACCGCTGAGCTGACCGCCCTCGCCCTGGGCGGCGTAGTTGGGCTGATCCTCGCCCTCACCGGCGCCGGCGGAGGCATCCTGGCGGTACCGCTGCTGGTCTTCGGCACCGGCATCGGTGTCGCCGCAGCCGGGCCTATCGGACTCATGGCAGTTGGCATGGCCGCCGCGCTTGGCGCGGTGTTGGGGTTGCGCGCCGGGGTCGTGCGCTACCGCGCCGCCGTGCTGATCGCCGCCACCGGCATGCTGCTGTCGCCAGCGGGCCTGTGGGCGGCGCGGCAAATCGACAACCGCTGGCTGGCGCTGCTGTTTGCGCTGGTGCTGTTGTACGTTGCCGTGAACACCTTCAGGCAGGCCTCGAAGAAAGGCGCCACGGCCAGCGCCGCGCATGTGGTGTGCAAGCGCGACGGGGATTCGGGCAGGTTCATCTGGACCCGCCCCTGCGCAGTGGCCATGGCCCTGTCGGGCGGCTTCGCCGGCGTGCTGTCCGGCTTGCTGGGGGTTGGCGGAGGATTCGTCATGGTGCCGGCACTGCAGCGCTATACCGACTTGCCGATGAAATCGGCCGTGGCGACCTCACTCGCAGTGATTGCCTTGATCTCGCTGATGGGGGTTGCCGCCACCGCTGCCACTGGCGGCATGGAGTGGGCGATTGCCTTGCCATTTTCGGCAGGCGCACTCGCCGGAATGCTGGGTGGGGGCAAGCTCGCTGGCCGTCTTGCCGGCCCCCAGTTACAGAAGGGTTTTGCAGCCGTCTCGGCGCTTGTCGCTGTCGCGATGATCGTCAAGACAGTGTCTTAAAGAAGTCCCGTTTTCATTTATCGAGGAAATCAAGATGAACCTGAATCCCATCCAGCTGTTCGACACGGAATCGTCGACCTTCACCTATATCCTAGCGGCGCCGGGATCGAACCAGGCCGTCATCATCGATCCCGTCGACCACCACTGGGAGCGCGACTTGCGTCACCTGGAGCGCCTGGGTCTGCAACTGGTCTATGTCTTTGAAACCCACGCCCACGCCGACCACGTGACCTCCGCCGGCAAGCTGCGCGAGCTGACCGGTGCGCAGGCGGCGGTGCCGAGCGGCTGCGGGATTGGCCCGGCCGAGGTGCAATTGAACGACGGGGACGTGATCCGCTTCGGCGACGACGAGCAGGTCAGGGTGCTGCATACCCCGGGCCACACGGCCGGCAGCATGAGCTATGTCTGGCGCGGCAATGTCTTCACCGGGGATACACTGCTCATCGACGGCTGCGGCCGCACCGACTTCCAGAGCGGCAGTAGCGACGCGCTGTACGACAGTGTGACCGAAAAATTGTTCACGCTGCCGGACGCAACGCGCATGTGGCCGGGGCACGACTACAAAGGCCAGGCGGTGTCGACCATCGGCTGGGAGAAGCGGCATAACACCCGGCTGGCGAATCGCAGCCGCGCTGATTTCGGCAAGCTGATGGGCGACCTGAACCTGCCCAAGCCGAAGCTGATCGATGTCGCAGTCCCGTCAAACCAGAACCTGGGCCTGCCGCACGGCGCCTGAACCCACTACTATCCGCAGGAGGTAACGCCATGATTTTCCGCCAACTCTTCGAGCCCGTGTCCAGCACCTATACCTACCTGCTGGGCGATGAACAAACCGGCCAGGCCATCCTGATCGATCCTGTCATTTCCACCATGGACCGGGACCTCGCCGAGCTCCATCGCCTGGGATTGTCCCTCGCATACACGCTCGATACCCACATCCATGCCGATCACATCACTGCCGCGCTCGAACTGAAGCAGAGGACCGGCAGCAGGATCGCAGCGCCGGCATTCGACCGGCTTGCGTGCGCCGATGTCGGCATTCAGGAAGGAACGCCTTTCGAGTTGGCCGGCATCAGCCTCCAGCCCCTCCACACCCCCGGGCACACGGATGGGCATTTCTCCTACCTGCTGGGTGACCGCGTGTTCACTGGCGACGCCCTGCTGATCGAAGGGTGCGGGCGCACCGACTTCCAGAACGGCAATGCAGACAGCCTGTATCGCAGCGTCACGGAGAAGCTGTTTGCCTTGCCTGACGAGACCCTCGTGTACCCGGCCCACGATTACAAGGAGCGCTTCGTCTCATCGATTGCGCAGGAGAAGCTGCGCAATCCGCGGCTGGGAAAATGCAAGACGCTGGAAGAGTTCCGCGAGATCATGGCCAACCTCAACCTGCCTTACCCTACCTTCATCGACCATGCGGTACCTGGTAACCGCGGGTGCGGGGTGTGCCCTGCCGACCTTCCGGACAATCTCATACAGTATTGCCAGCAAATGAGCGCAAGTCCGCAAGGGTAAGGCGCGTCAGAGGGCGCTACGTCTCTGGTGCGACATTATTCTTATAATGTCAAATAGCGTCGTGTTGCCATACCTTTCACTTCGTCTTTGGATGGAGTAAAGTGATTGCTTCTTGTCAACCGACGTCGCCATGCACATCGTCACCCTCAAGATCAAG
>Ga0308160_10001189_pt1 | contig 38962 bp, 35 predicted proteins | sample PhyFR1_FD_201036 | JGI IMG/M metagenome (GOLD analysis project Ga0308160, IMG submission 201036) | Phyllosphere microbial communities from UC Gill Tract Community Farm, Albany, California, United States - DLSLF.R1 | ecosystem: Host-associated > Plants > Phyllosphere > Unclassified | place: USA... | reverse complement strand
AGGCCGTAGGCGGCCATGCCGACCGCGGTGCCGACGATGCCGCCCTCGGAAATCGGGGCGTCGAAGGCGCGCTGCTTGCCGTACTTGGCCTGCAGGCCGTCGGTGACGCGGAACACGCCACCGAAATAGCCGACGTCCTGGCCGTAGACGACCACGTTGTCGTCGCGTTCCATCATGACGTCCATGGCCGAGCGCAGCGCCTGGATCATCGTCATCGGTACGGTCTTGGTCTCCTGCGCAGCGGCATCCACGGCCACTGCGTCTTTATCGATGTCGCGTTTCACTCAAACCCCCAGTTGTTGGCGTTGGCGGCGCAGGTGTTCGGGCATCTCTTCATAGACGTCCTCGAACATCGATGCCGCACTCGGCACACGGCCGTCGATCAGCGTGCCGTGGCGTTCGGCTTCCTTTTGCGCGGCCACGACTTCGGCTTCCAGTTCGGCCTGCAGCGCCTCGTGCTCGGCATCCGACCACCAGCCTTTCTTCGTCAGGTGGCGCCGCAGGCGGCCGATCGGGTCGCCCAGCGGGAAGTAAGTCCATTCGTCGGCCGGCCGGTAGCGCGAGGGATCGTCGGAGGTCGAATGCGGACCGGCGCGGTAGGTCACCCATTCGATCAGCGTCGGGCCGAGGTTGCGGCGCGCGCGTTCGGCGGCCCAGCACGAGGCCGCGTACACGGCCAGGAAGTCGTTGCCGTCGACGCGCAGCGAGGCAATGCCGGCGCCGACGCCGCGCGCGGCGAAGGTGACGGACTCGCCGCCGGCGATCGCCTGGAAGGTCGAGATCGCCCACTGATTGTTGACCACGTTGAAGATCACCGGCGCCTTGTAGACGTGGGCGAAGGTCAGGCCGGTGTGGAAGTCGCTCTCGGCGGTGGCGCCGTCGCCGATCCAGCCCGAGGCGATCCTGGTGTCGCCCTTGATCGCCGACGCCATGGCCCAGCCGACGGCCTGCGGGATCTGGGTCGCCAGGTTGCCGGAAATGGTGAAGAAACCTTTTGCCTTGACCGAGTACATGACCGGCAGCTGGCGGCCCTTCATCGGATCGCGCTCGTTGGAGAGCAGCTGGCACACCATGTCGACCAGCGGGTATTCGCGCGCCATCAGCAGGCTTTGCTGGCGGTAGGTCGGGAAGCACATGTCGCCATCCTTCAGCGCCAGCGCATGCGCGGTGCCGATGGCTTCCTCGCCGAGCGAGGTCATGTAGAACGACAGCTTCTTCTGGCGCTGGGCGATGACCATGCGCGCATCGAAGATGCGGGTCTTCATCATCGTGCGCAGGCCGAAGCGCAGCGTCTCGCGGTCCAGCGCCGGGTCCCATGGACCGACGGCATTGTCGTCCTCGTCGAGGACGCGGATCAGGCTGGCGGCGATCGGGGCCGTGTCCTGGTAGCCGACATCGACGCCGGGACGCGGCACCGAGCCGGCAGGGCTCATCTGTAGATACGAAAAATCGGTCTTGCAACCCGGGCGGCCGGTAGGCTCCGGGACGTGCAGCGACAGAGGTTCACTCTGGCTCATATTCGCTTTCTCCCTCGGTAAGGTATGTGCGGCAGGGAACATAATAAGTGCGGCGACGCGTCGCGCGGCTGGGCTGACGAACTATTTCGATGCTGTATTGCAGCACGCTGCCGCGCCTCCGATGCGTCATCGCCCGTAGGCACAGGCTGCGACGGTAGCACGCAGCGCAGCGATGGAGCGTCGATTGCGGCAAGCGAAGCGCGGTCCCCGGCACGGACGCTCGTGGGGTGAGTTTCTGATCATTAAATTGTGCCGCCCAGAAATGCAAAGCCGGATACAATTGCTGACTTCACAAGATCATATTCACAGTGACAAGATGTTGAAAGAAGTAGCGGCGCCCGCCAGTACTTTTGCAGCGTTCAGTGACCAGCTGGGCGAACTGATCGATCACTACCGCGACGGCGAGCGCGACCGGCTGCAGGCCATGTTCCAGCAGGCGCCCGGCTTCATGGCGCAACTGGCCGGCCCGGACCACGTGTTCCAGCTGGTGAATGCCGCCGCTACGGCGCTGGTGAGCGGCCGTCAGCTGGCCGGCAAACCGCTGCGCGAGGCACTGCCGGAGACCTTGCCGCAAGGTGTGCTCGAATTGCTGGACCGCGTGTACCGCAGCGGCACGGCCCATGCGGCCCAGGCGCGCGAGCTGTGGCTGGCCGAACCTTGCGGCAATCGCCGCCAGGTGTTTGTCGACTTCGTGTGCCAGCCATTGCGCGGTCCTGACGGCGAGGTGTTCGGCATCTTCGTGCAGGGCAGCGACGTCACCGAGCGGGTGCGCGCCGAACGCGCGGAGCGTGCAGGCGAAGCCAAGTTCCGCACCTTCGCCCAGGCCATGCCGCACCAGGTCTGGACCACGGACCCGGATGGCCACGCCGACTGGTTCAACGAGCGCGCGGTCGACTACAGCGGCCTGGCGCAGGCGCAGCTGGCCGGCATCGGCTGGACGGCGATGGTGCATCCCGAGGATCTACGCAGCCTGACCACGCGCTGGGCGACCGCCGTGGCATCCGGCGGCGCGTTCGAGGCCGAGCTGCGCCTGCGCGCCCGCGACGGCGCCTACCGCTGGCACCTGTCGCGCGCGGTACCGGTGCGCGAAGCCGGCGGCAAGGTGCTGTACTGGATCGGCACCAATACCGACATCGAACAGCAGAAAGAGTCCGAGCGCTCGCTGGCCCAGCTCAACGCCGGCCTCGAGCAGGCGGTGGCGCAGCGAACCGCGGAACGCGACCGCATGTGGCGCCTGTCCAAGGACATCATGATGGTGGCCGGTTTCGACGGCATCGTGCAGGCGGTCAGCCCGGCCTTCGGCGCGCTGCTCGGCTGGAGCGAGGCCGACATCGTCGGCCGCAATCACCTGGAGCTGGTGCACCCGGAAGACCGTGGCGCCGTCGTCGCCCAGATGGCCCTGCTGGGCCGTGGCCAGTCGATCCACAAGGTCGAGAGCCGCCTGCGGCGCAAGGATGGCAGCTGGTGCCTGCTGTCGTGGAATGCCGCGCCGGACGCCGGTCTCATCCACGCGATCGGGCGCGACATCACGGCCGACCGCGAACAGGCCGAGCAGATTCGCCGCACCGAGCTGGCGCTGCAGCAGGCGCAGAAGATGGAGACCATCGGCAAGCTCACCGGCGGCGTCGCGCACGACTTCAACAACCTGCTGCAGATCATTTCCGGCAATTTGCAGCTGATGGAGATGGACGACGACGGCCCCAGCTTGCAGCGCTGGATCGCGAACGCGCGTTCGGCGGTGGAAAAGGGCGCCAAGCTGGCCAGCTACCTGCTCGCTTTCGGGCGCCGCCAGCCGCTGGAGCCGCGCGTGGTCAAGCTCAGCCGCGTGGTGATCGGCATGGAAGACATGCTGCGCCGTTCGCTGGGCGAAGAGATCGAGGTCGAGCTGGTGATATCGGGCGGGCTGTGGAATACCGCGATCGACGTCGCCCAGCTCGAGAATGCGCTGCTGAACCTGGCGATCAACGCGCGCGACGCGATGAGCGCCGGCGGCATGGCGGCGGGCCGGCTGACGATCGAGGCCAACAACGCCGTGCTGGACGACTTGTATTGCCGCTCGCACGCCGAGGTGACGCCCGGCCAGTACGTGATGCTGGCCGTGACCGATACCGGTACCGGCATGGCGCCCGAGGTATTGGCCAAGGCCTTCGAGCCCTTCTTCTCGACCAAGGAAGAAGGCAAGGGCAGCGGCCTCGGGCTGTCGATGGTGTATGGCTTCGTCAAGCAGTCCGGCGGCCACGTCAAGATCTACAGCGAAGCCGGGCAGGGCACCACGGTCAAGATCTACCTGCCGCGCACCCTGGCCACCGAAGAGGCGGTCGGCGCGTTCGAGCCGCAGCAGGCGGTGGGCGGCAGCGAGACCATCCTGGTGGCCGAGGACGACGAAGCGGTGCGCACCACCGTGGTCGAGATGCTGACCGCGCTCGGCTACCGCGTGCTGAAGGCGGCCGATGCTGCCAGCGCGCTGGCGGTGGTCGAATCCGGCGTGCCGATCGACGTGCTGTTCACCGACGTGGTCATGCCCGGTACCCTGCGCAGTCCGGAGCTGGCGCGCATGGCGCGCGAGCGGCTGCCCAACCTGGCGGTGCTGTTCACCTCCGGCTATACCGAGAACGCGATCGTGCACGGCGGCCGGCTCGACCCCGGCGTCGAACTGCTGGGCAAGCCGTACACGCGCGAAAGCCTGGCACGGCGCATCCGCCAGGTGATCGCGGCGCAGCGCGGCCGGGCGCAGCCGGCAGCCGCGGCACCGGTCCCGCCTCCAGGCGCCGCCGCAAACAAGGGATGCCTGCGCATCGTGCTGGTCGAGGACGAGGACGACATCCGCGAGGCGACCGCCGCGCTGCTGCGCCACCTGGGCCACGAGGTGGCGGAGGCGGCCGACGCCGAACGGGCGCTGGCGCTGATCTCGGGATCCTCCGATCTCCTGATCACCGACGTGATGCTGCCGGGGATGTCAGGCGACCTGCTGGCGGCCCAGGCGCGCGCGCTGGCGCCGGCGATCCGTATCGTGTTTGCCACCGGTACCGGGGAAGTGAACAACTGGCCGGACGCGGTGGTGCTGCGCAAGCCCTACAACCTGCAATCGCTGATGGAAGTGCTGGCGCCGGCGGCGGCTTGACGGGATCAGGCGCCGGCCGCGGCCCAGGCCAGGCTGGCCCAGCCGGCCAGCAGCGCCAGTCCGCTGAGCGGCGTGATGGCGCCCAGCCATTTGCGGCCGCTCAGGGCCAGCACGTACAACGAACCGGAAAACACCAGCGTGCCGGTGACGAACAGCACGCCGGCGGCGGCCAGCGCACTCGCGGATAAACGGGACGCCGCCGCGCCCGCACCGAGCAGGGCCAGCGCGTGGTAGAGATGGTAGCGCACGCCGATGTCGAATACCGCCAGCATGTCGTTAGAGAGGCGCTTGCGCAGGCCGTGCGCGCCGAAGGCGCCGAGGCCGACGCCAATGAATGCGGAGATGGCGCCGGTGGCGATGAGTATGCGGTCGAGGTCCATGGCGCTACTCTACCCCAGCCGGCGCAATCAGCGCGCGCCGGCAGCCTGTTGGGCGCCACCGCCGGCGAGGCCGCTGGCCTGCGCCATCCGCTCGATGAAGGCGATGCAGGCGTCCGGCTTTGTCACCGGCAGCATGTGGCCGCCATCGATCAGTTCCAGCCGTGCACCGTCGACCTTGTCCACCAGCGCCTGGCCGTTGTGGCGCCAGTCGAGGATGCGGTCGTCGCGACCGAACAGGATGCCGAGTGGCAGGCGCAGGTCGCCGTAACGCCCCTGCTGCAGTGGCAGGCGCCCCTCCAGGGCCTGCAGGTCGCTCGACGCCGCCAGGTAGGCGGCCGGGCGCAGCGACAGCAGGCCGCCGCCGCGCATCCCGAAATCGTTGGGTACCTTGTCCGGGCCGAATACCTGGTCCAGGGTCTGCTTGCTCTTGCCGATCGAGCGCGGCGTGGCCAGGGTCCAGGCCAGGAGCGTGCGCAGCGGCGCCGAACGGACCATCAGGCCCTTGAACACGTCCGGGACGCGGTCGCCTTCGGGCATGTGGGTGAGCGGCGCCAGCAGCGCCAGGCCGGACACCCGGTCCGGGTGCTCCAGCGCCAGTGCCAGCGCGACCGCGCCGCCGAGCGAGTGGCCAACCACCAGCGGCCGGCCCAGTGCCAGGCGCTCGGTCAGGGCCGCCAGCGCGGCCGCCTGGGTCGACAGGTCGGCGCTGCCGCTTGCCGTCGACCAGCCGCTGCCCGGACGGTCGACCACCACCACGCGGAAGCGTCCGGCCAGCCGGGCCGTGACGGCATAGGTGAAGTGCGCCATCTGGCCGCCCAGCCCGTGGATCATCAGGATCGCCGGCCCTTCTCCGAACTCGCGCACGTGCAGACGGGCTCCCGGCACGTCGACGAAGCGGCCTTTCGGCGGCAGCAGCGATTCGACCTTGCGCTTGAGCGCCAGCGTGATCAGCCAGCTGCCGGCCAGTCCGGCCACCACGATGCCGCCCAGGAAACCGAGGAGTGTCAGCACGATGCTCATCGTTTCATCGCCTTCTTGAGCAGGTTCCAGTAGCCGACCGGCGCCAGCCGCTCCAGCAGCGCCGCGGCCTTGGCGTCGCTGCCGACTTTCTCGATGCCGCGCACGATGATCTCGCCGGCTTCGTCCGGCTGCATGCGCAGCAGCTTTTCCATGTTTTTGCGGCCGCGTTCCACTTCCTCGCGCGGGGCGCTGGCCGGGATGCGCGCATTCTTCGCGATCGAGGTGGCGACGCCGCCCGGATGCACCACCGACACGCCGACGCTGCTGCCTTCGAGTTCGTTGCGCAGCACGTTGGAAAAGCCGCGCACCGCGAACTTGCTGGCGGCGTAGGCGGCCTGGCCGGGCGGCGTGATGATGCCGTAGATGCTGGAGACGTTGACGATGCGGCCGTCGTCGCTGCGGTGCAGGTTCGGCAGGAAGGCACGCGTCATGCGCACCACGGCGTGGAAGTTGACCTCCATCAGCCAGTCGAAATCGTCGGCGGACACCTGCTCGAAGGTGCCGCCGAGTGCCACGCCGGCGTTGTTCATCAACAGGTCGACGCGCTTGTGCACGCTCTCCACCAGTTGGGGAAAAGCGGCGACGGCGGCACGGTCGGCGACGTCGAGGCGGTGCGCACTGGCGCGCACGCCCAGGCTCTGGGCGTCGCGCGCGGTAGCCTGGACGCCGGCGTCGTCGATATCGGCCAGCGCCAGGTGGCAGCCGCGCCGCGCCAGCGCCAGCGCGGTGGCGCGGCCGATGCCGCCGCCGGCGCCGGTGACGACGGCGACGCGGTTGTTCAGGTTGAGTGCGGAAGACGTCATGGCAGGGTTCCTTTGGCACCGAAGTGCATGATGCCGTCGGCGATGCGGCCGAAACGGATGATGAGCATGTCCTGCAGGTAGTTCTGGTAGACGTGCCAGGGTGCGCGCGAACCCTGCTGCGGCAGTTCGCGCGCGGCGCGCTCCACGTAACCCGAGGTAAAGCCGAGGAAGGGCCGCGGCTCGACGCCGGGCTCGCGGTGCACCACGGCGATGGCCTGACGGTGGCGGTCCATGTGGCGCAGCAGGCGGCATACGTATTCGGCGGTCAGGTCGGCCTTGAGTGTCCAGGAAGCGTTAGTGTAGCCGAAGGTCATCACGCAGTTGGGCAGGCCGCTGAGCATCATGCCCTTGTACGACATGGCGTCGTTCGCCTTGAACGGCCGGCCGTCGACCGTGATGGCGATGCCGCCCATGAGTTTGACCTTGAGGCCGGTCGCCAGCACGACGATGTCGGCCGCCAGCGCCTGCCCGGATTTCAGCAGCAGGCCGTGTTCGTCGAAGCGCTCGATGTGGTCGGTGACGACCGAGGCGCGCCCGCTCCGGATCGCCTTGAACAGGTCGCCGTCCGGCACTACGCACACACGCTGGTCCCAGGGCTTGTAGCGCGGCGTGAAATGGGTGTCGACGTCGTAGCCGGGGCCCAGCTGGCGCCGCGCCATGGCGACGATCTTCTGCTTGGCCAGTTCGGGCTTGGCGCGCGTCACGCGGTACAGCAGCATGCTCTCGACGATCACGCGCCAGCGGGTCGCCAGGTAGGCCGCCTTTTCGGGCAGCCAGCGCCGGTACTTCTGCGCGAAGCGGTATTCGGACGGGCGGCTGACGATGTAGGTCGGGGAGCGCTGCAGCATGGTCACGTGCGCGGCCTCCGCGGCCATCGACGGCACCAGCGTCACCGCGGTGGCGCCGCTGCCGACCACCACCACGCGCTTGCCGCGCCACTCGAGGTCGCGCGGCCAGAACTGCGGCTGCACGATGCGGCCGCGGAAGTTGTCCTCGCCGGAGAACGTGGGCCGGTAGGCTTCGTCGTAGCTGTAGTAGCCGCTGCACATATACAGGAAGCGGGTCTGCAGGATCTCGATGGCGCCATCGACTTCGACCTCGACGCGCCACAGCGCCTCGCTACTCGACCAGTGCGCAGCCACCACCTTGTGGTTGAAGCGGATATGGCGGTCGATGCCGCTCTTGCGCGCGGTGTCTTCGATGTAGCGGCGGATCGAGGGGCCGTCGGCGATCGCCTTGCCCGCGGTCCAGGGCTGGAAGCCGTAGCCGAGCGTGTACATGTCCGAATCGGAGCGCACGCCGGGGTAGCGGAACAGGTCCCAGGTGCCGCCGATGGCGGCGCGCGACTCGAGCACGGCGTAGGTCTTGCCGGGGCAGCGCTTCTGGAGATGCCAGGCGGCGCCGATGCCGGACAGGCCGGCGCCGACGATCAATACGTCGAGCGGTTCGGGGTTGGGGAACATGCTGTCTCGGGATCTTGTCGATTTTTAAGATTGACACTCTACATTGTCAAAATATGAAAGACAATATTCTGTGCCAAAATAGAGGAATGCCTCCAGAACCTCCCCCAGCCAGGCCGTATCGCGGCATCCCCCAGGACGAGCGGCGGGCCCAGCGCCGCGCCCAGTTGATCTCTGCCGGCGTCGCCGTCTACGGCGAGCGCGGCTACCGCCAGGCGACCGTGAAGGCCGTGTGCGAAGCGGCCGGCCTCACCGAACGCTATTTCTACGAATCTTTTGCTAACAGCGAAGAACTGCTGATCGCCTGCTTCAATGCCGTGACTTATGCGGTGCTGGACGAGATCGTCGCTGCCGCGCGCGCGGCCGGACCCGATCCCGAGGCGCGTGCCCGTGCGATGCTGCACACCTATTTCGCGGCCCTCCAGCGCGAGCCGCGTTCCGCCCGCGTGTTCCTGGTCGAGATCCGCGGCGTCAGCCGTCCCGTCGACAAGGCCTTCGACACGGCCTTGCGCGCCATCGGCGAGCAAGTGTCCAGCATGGTGCCCTCGGACCTGCCGCCCGACCCCTTGCTGCAGGCCGGCGTGGTCGGTGGCGTCATTCACATCGCCTTGCGCTGGATCGAGGACGGCTACACGCCGGACATCGAGCGCGTCACCGACAGCGCGCTGCGGCTCAGCATGCCGTAGGCCAGGCTCAGGCCGGCCAGTCCAGCTCGACCCAGGTCGGCACGTGGTCGCTCGGCTTTTCGCGGCCGCGCACCGCATGGTCGGTCCCGGCGGTCTTCAGGTGCGGCACCAGCTTGGGGCTGAGCAGCAGGTGGTCGATGCGCAGGCCGGCATTGCGGCCATAGGCGTCGCGCATGTAATCATAGAAGGTGAAGATGGTTTCATCGGGATGCGTCTCGCGCAGCGCGTCATGCCAGCCGGCGTCGAGCAGCTTGCGGTAGGCGGCGCGCGACTCGGGGCGGAACAGGGCGTCGTCGACCCAGCGCTCGGGCTTGTAGACGTCGCGCTCGGTCGGGATCACGTTGTAGTCGCCGCACAGAATCACCGGTGCGCCGCTGTCCATCAGTTCCTGCGCGCGCTTGTGGAAGCGTTCGAACCAGGCCAGCTTGTAGTCGAACTTGGGGCCGGGCGCCGGATTCCCGTTCGGCAGGTACAGGCAGGCGATCAGGATGCCGCCCACCGCGGCTTCGAGGTAGCGGCTCTGTTCGTCCGTCGGGTCGCCCGGGAGGCCGCGCGTGATTTCCTGCGGTTCCACCCCGCGGGCCAGGATCGCGACCCCGTTCCAGCTTTTCTGGCCGTGCCAGATCGGGTAGTAGCCGGCCTCGCGGATGACGGCTTCCGGAAATTTCTCCTGCGGCGCCTTCAGCTCCTGCAGGCAGGCGACGTCGGGTTGGGTTTCCTCGAGCCATTGCAGCAGGGCGCCGATGCGGGCGCCGATGCCGTTGACGTTGAATGTGGCGACGCGCATGCGCAGACTCCTGTGTTTCGATGGCCTTATTTTGACCGGAGAATGGCCGGGCTGCCGCACGGATGATCTCAGGCTGGGTTGAAGTAGTCAAACTACGGCGATTCCGGACAGGTTTTTTCGGCATTCCTGGTGGCTTGTAAATTAACTACCTGAACCCTATAAATTCTGGCATGCTCTCGCCTGCAATAATTCCAATCAAAACGAGACCATGACCACTCCCACCCTCCACCGGCTGGCCTGGACCCTGTCCGCCATCGCCGCCCTTGGCGCCAGCCCGCTCGCGGCAGCCCAGAACGCCCAGCGCACTTTCCAGAGCTTCAGCGGCAACGGTGCCGGCCTCGAGATCGCCACCAGCGACGGCCGCTACGTCATCAAGCCCTACGCACCGAACATCGTCGAAACCACCTTCGTGGCCCGTGGCGACGCGCCGGTGCCGGCCTCGCACGCCGTCGTGCTGACCCCGGGCGCGCCCAAGGCGACGGTGAAGGAAGCCGGCGGCCGCATCGAACTGGTCACTGACGGCATCACGGTCACGGTCGAGAAGAACCCGTTCCGCATCAGCTACAGCTACAAGGGCAAGCCGCTGGTCGCGGAAAAGGGCGGCTTCGGCCGGGCCGACGGGCTGCAGGCAGTCGAATTCGCGCTCGAACCGGACGAGGCGCTGTACGGGGCCGGTTCGCGTGCGGTCGGGATGAATCGCCGCGGCAACCGCTTCCGCCTGTATAACAAGGCGTCCTATGGCTTCGCCAACCGCGCCGAGCAGATGGGCTACGGCATCCCGATGGCGCTGTCCTCGCGCAAGTACGCGATCCACTTCGACAATCCGCAGGCCGGCTGGCTCGACATGGATAGCCACAAGGACGGCACGCTGCGTTTCGAAACGCCGGGCGGTCGCAAGACCTACCAGGTGGTGGCCGGCGACGACTGGGCTGGGGTCATGGACGGCATCACCCGCCTGACCGGGCGCCAGCCGCTGCCGCCGCGCTGGGCCTTCGGCAATTTCGCCAGCCGTTTCGGCTACCACAGCGAAGCCGAGACGCGCGCCGTGGTCGACAAGTTCCGCAAGGACGACATCCCGCTCGACGCCGTCGTGCTCGACCTGTACTGGTTCGGCAAGACGGTCAAGGGCACGATGGGCAACCTGGCGTGGGACCGCGACAGCTTCCCGCACGCCGAAAAGATGATGGCCGATTTCTCGCGCCAGGGCGTCAAGACCGTCGTCATCACCGAACCTTTCGTGCTGACGACATCGAAGCGCTGGCAGGAAGCGGCCGAGCGACAGGTGCTGGCGACCGGCAAGGACGGCCAGCCCTTCACTTTCGATTTCTATTTCGGGAACACCGGCCTGGTCGACGTCTTCAAGCCGTCCGCGCGCAGCTGGTTCTGGGACATCTACAAGGAACTCAAGGCCGGCGGCGTGGCCGGCTGGTGGGGCGACCTGGGCGAGCCCGAGATGCACCCGAGCGCCGCGCGCCACGCCACCGGGGCCGCCGACGAGGTCCACAACATCTATGGCCATGAATGGGCGCACCTGATCGCCGACGGCTACGCGCGCGACTTCCCGAAGGAGCGTCCCTTCATCCTGATGCGCTCGGGTTACTCGGGCTCACAGCGCTTCGGCATGATCCCGTGGTCGGGCGACGTCAGCCGCGGCTGGGGCGGCCTGCAGTCGCAGATGGAAATCTCGCTGCAGATGGGCATGCAGGGCCAGGCCTACATGCACTCGGACCTCGGCGGCTTTGCCGGGCCGGTGATGGACGACGAGCTGTACGTGCGCTGGCTGCAGTACGGCGTGTTCCAGCCGGTCTTCCGCCCGCACGCGCAGGAAGCGGTGCCGGCCGAGCCGGTGTTCCGCGAGGCGCGTACCAAAGCGCTGGCGCGCGCGGCGGTGCGCCTGCGCTACGCGATGCTGCCGTATAACTACACGGCCGCCTTCGAGAACAGCCGCACCGGCATGCCGCTGATGCGTCCGGTGCTGTTCGAAGACCCAGACAACGACATGGTGCCGACCCCGTCCATCTCCAGCACCTACCTGTGGGGGCCGGACTTCCTGGTGGCACCGGTGGTCGAAGCCGGCCAGCTGCGCAAGGAAGTCTATTTCCCGAACCAGGGTGGCAAGGCAGGTGGGGTCTGGTTCGACTTCTACAGCGACCAGCCGCACCACGGCGCCATCCTGGAGACGGTATCGACGGTGCCGGAGCACATCCCGACCTACGTGCGCGCCGGCGCCTTCATCCCGCTGGCCAAAGTCGGGCACAGCACCCAGGACTACAGCGGCAAGGCGCTCGAGCTGCACTATTACCACGACGCCTCGGTGAACGCCGCGTCGGGCCAGCTCTACGACGACGACGGCACGACCGCCCACGCCTTCGAGTCGGGCCAGTCGACGCTGGTGCGCTTCGACAGCGAGGCCAGCGCTGGCCGGCTGGAGATCGGTTTGCGCACGGAACGTGGTGCAAACGCGACGCCGGTGGCGCGCACGTTTGCGCTCAAGGTGCACAACGTCGGCACCCGTCCGCGCGCGGTCCAGGCCGCCGGCAAATCGCTGCCCTTCGCCTGGGACGCCAAGCGCCGCCTGCTGGAAGTGAGCCTGCCGCCGTTGGCGGACACGGCCATGAAAGTGGCGATCACGCTCTGATCGTCGTACTGCCGGGTGCGCTGGCGCTGCATCCATGATCGGCTAGACTGCGATCATGCGAGGCAGACGTCGAGCGCACCATGAAAACCCAACTCCTGCAGGATATCGGCGACAGCGGCGCCGCAGCGCCAGCCGGGCCGGCTGCGCACAAGGCGCGGCCGGCGGTCTGGCACCGCGCCCAGGCGGCGCCCGATGCGACTGCACAATTACCTGAACCCGAAGGCCGGATCGAGCCGTCGGTCGACCCGGCCGACGACGTCGCCACGGCCCCCGAACCGGACTGGCTCGCCGAGCTGATGCGCCAGGATGCCGCGCGGGCGGACGCGCAGCAAAAGGCGGGGCGCTGGCGGCGCCGTGTGTTCGGCTGGAGTATCGGCGCCGGCGTGCTGGCGCTGGTGGCGGCCGGGGCGCTGTGGATGATGGAGGCGCGCCGGGTGGACGGTGCAATGGAGGTGGTGGCGGCCGGCGTTCCGGCGGCCGGCGCACCGGCGGCTGGCGCGCCGGACGCGGGTACGTCAACGTCCGGGACGCCGGCCGCAGGCTCGCCGGCTTTGGCGCCGGCCCCCGTGCCGGCACCGGCGCCGACGCTGGCCCCGGTGCTGTCCTCGCCGCGGCCGGCCCCGACCATCCTGGAAGAGGTCGTCAAGCCGGCCGCGCCGGTGTCGACGGAGCCGGCGATGCCCGGCATCCGGCGCGAGCACGCCGTGTCGAAAGCGGCGTCGAGAGCGCCTGTGGAACGGGTGCAGTCGGACCGGCGCCGGCGCGAGGAAACCCTGCTGCAGTGCCGGGCGCTCGGCTATGACGAAGGCCAGTGCATCCGGCGCGAATGCGAGATGACCCGCTTCGGGCTGGCCTGCCGGGGCGGGGTGATGGGGGCCGATGTGCCCCCCTAAACGTCGTCCCCGCGCACGCGGGGACCCATATCAGTGATGGCCGTGCTGTTTCTCGTACTCGTCGGCCTCGGCCTTGGTCGCATGCACGATGCCGTCCGGATGCTCCGGCGGGGTGTACAGCGTGTACAGGCGCAGCGGCTCGCTGGACGAGGTGTTGATCACGTTGTGCTCGGTGCCGGCCGGGATCACCAGCGCGGTGCCGTCTTCCAGCGCATGCTTTTCGCCGTCCAGGATTGCTTCGCCGCTGCCGGCTTCGACGCGGATGAACTGGTCGTGGCCTTCGTGCTTTTCCTGGCCGATGTCTTCGCCCGGCTGCAGGGTCATGATGACCAGCTGGCTGCGCGCGGTGGTGTAGAGCACTTCACGGAAATTATTACCGGCCAGTGTTTTTTCTTCGATGTTGATGCTGTAACCCGACATAGTCGTTCTCCTTAGGTGTTTTGAACGCCCCGATTGTACCCGGTCGGTCAAAATACCGCTCAGCAATATCGGGCGCCGTGCCTGGCACCGCCAGCAGGTTTGCGCCCGAGCCGCGATAATGGGACTTTCCACTGAATCCAACGCAATAAGGAAGTCCCGATGACGATGCAACCCACCCGCGTGCCGGTCGACCTGGCCAAAGCCTACCGCCTGCTGAACCATGGTCCCACCGTGATGGTCAGCAGCGTCCACGCCGGCAAGGCCAACGTGATGTCGGCCGCCTGGTCGATGCCACTCGATTTCGCGCCGCCCAAGGTCGCCGTGGTGATCGACAAGTCGACCTTTACGCGCGGGCTGATCGAAGCCTCCGGCGCCTTCGTGCTGGCGGTGCCGTCGCGCGAGCTGGCGGCGCTGACGCTGGCCGTGGGCTCGGAATCCGGCCGCGAGATCGACAAGTTCGCCGCCCACGGCATCGCATGGGCGCCCGGCGAACACACCGGCGCGCCACTGATCGACGGCTGCCTGGCGTGGCTCGAGTGCCGCCTGATTCCCGAGCCGCACATCCAGCAGGCCTACGACCTGTTCCTCGGCGAGGTGGTGGGCGCGTGGGCCGATCCGGCGGTGTTCACCGACGGCCACTGGCACATGGAAGAGGGCGGCAAGCGCAGCATCCACTACGTGGCCGGCGGCCATTTCATGGAGACCGGCGCAGCGTTCGAGGTGACGAAGCTGGGCTGACGGGGCGCGTGGACGGGAAACCCGTCCACCCTGTGGTCGTTAGCGAACCGGGGCGCCGGCGCGCGCCGCGCTGCGCCGCCCTTCGGCCAGCCGGTAACCGATCGCCAGCACGATCAGCCATGCCGGAATCAGGTACACCGAGACCCGCAGCTCCGGCGTCGCCAGCATCACGGCGACGATCCCGGCCAGGAAGACCAGGCACAGGTAATTGGTCAGCGGGTAGGCCGGGCTCGGGAAGGTCGTGCCCTGGCCGGCGGCGCGCTTGGCGGCGCGGAAGCGCAGGTGGGTCCAGCTGATCATGGTCCAGTTGATCAGCAGGCCGGACACCGCCAGGCCCATCAGCATGCCCAGCGCCTTGCCCGGGAACGCGTAGTTCACGCCGACGCACAGCGCGGTGGCCAGCGCCGACACGCCGAGCGACGCCAGCGGTACGCCGCGCTCGTTCACCCTCAAGAGCGACTTCGGCGCGTGGCCCTGGGTCGCCAGGCCGTACAGCATGCGGCTGTTGGAATACACGCAGCTGTTGTAGACCGACAGCGCCGCGGTCAGCACCACCAGGTTCAGCACGTGGGCGACGATGTTCGCGTCCAGCGCCTTGAAGATCAGGACGAAGGGACTGGCGCCGGGCACGATCTGGTTCCAAGGGTACAGCGACAGCAGCACCGCCAGCGCGCCGACATAGAACACCAGGATGCGCCACAGCGCCTGGTTGGTGGCGCGCGGGATCGAGTGGCTCGGGTCCGCGGCTTCGGCGGCCGTGATGCCGATCACCTCCAGGCCGCCGAACGAGAACATGATGATCGCCATCGACATCACCAGCCCTTCGATGCCGTGGGCGAAGAAGCCGCCGTGCTGCCACAGGTTGGCCACCGAGGCTTGCGGACCGGCGCCGCCGCTCAGCAGCAGGAACACGCCGTACACGATCATCGCCACCACCGCCGCCACCTTGATCACCGAGAACCAGAATTCGCTCTCGCCGAAGGCGCGCACGTTGATCAGGCTGATGCCATTCGCCAACAGGAAGCACGCCAGCGCCGAAGCCCAGGTCGGCACGTCCGGCCACCAGTACTGGACGTAGATGCCGACTGCCGACAGCTCGGCCATGCTGACCAGCACATACAGCACCCAGTAGTTCCAGCCCGAGACGAAGCCGGCGAAGCGCCCGCCGTATTTGTCGGCGAAGTAGCCGAAGGAGCCGGCCACCGGTTCGTCGACCATCATCTCGCCGAGCTGGCGCATGATCAGGAAGGCGATCAGGCCGGCCAAGGCGTAACCGAGCAGCACGGCCGGTCCGGCGATCTTGACGCTTTCCGCCACGCCGAGGAATAGGCCGGTGCCGATGGCGCCGCCGAGCGCGATCAGCTGGATGTGCCTGTTCTTGAGGCCGCGGTGGAGTTGGTTGTCTTCTGGGGCCATTGGATCTGCCAGGGTGAAAATACTTGTTGGAAAAGACAGGATTCTAAAGGAAACGGTCGGGCAGGGGAGACCGCTGATTTACTTTTCTTTACACGGCCGGCGCCGCCACGCCGGATGGGTTGTCTTAAAATCTGGAAACTTTATCCAATACCTTCACACCGAGACAAGCTTGCAGATGGTCCATCGTATTTCTTCTTTAAAACTGCATTACGTTGCACTCGCGCTGGCGACGCTGGGGCCGGGCCTGGCGCAGGCGCAGGCGCAGGCGACCGCGGGCGCCGCCGGCACTGCCACCGGCGCGGCTGCCGCCGCCACTGGCACCACCAGCACCGCCACCGGCGCGGCTGCCGCCGCCACTGGCACCACCAGCGCCGCCAGCGCCACCAGCGCCCCCGGCCCGGCGGCAACCGGCAAGGTCACCTCGGTCAATGTGGTCGGCGAGCGCCAGAACAACCGCATCGACCGCCAGGTCTACGACGTCAAGCAGGACGTCGGCAGCACCAACGGCACCGCTGCCGACGCCTTGGGCAACGTGCCTTCGGTATCGGTCGACCCGGACGGCACGGTGTCGCTGCGCGGCAGCAGCAACGTCCAGATCCTGGTCGACGGCAAACCCTCGGCCATGCTGCAGGGCGACAACCGCGGCCCGGCGCTGCAGGCGATGCCCTCGGAAGACATCGACTCTATCGAAGTCATCAACAATCCGGGCGCCGAGTTCGGCAACGAGGGTGGCGGCGGTCCGATCCTGAACCTGGTCATGAAACGCAACCGCCGCGCCGGCGGCTTCGGCGTGGTCAATGCCAACTACGGCACCGCGGGCCGCTACAACTCGGCCGTCAACGGCTCGTACAACACCGGGCGCTGGGGCATGCAGGGCGGCGTCAACGTGCGTCACGACGGCCGCAATTCGACCGGCGACACCGAGCGCGACCAGATCGATCCGGCCACCGGTGCCGACCGCCACAGCAGCCAGACCTCGGCCAGCACCGGCCTCAACGACAGCGCCGGCCTGCGCGGGCAGATCACCTACAACCTGAACGACGACGACACGCTGGAAGCCAACGTCGGCTTCATGAAGCGCACCAACGACCAGACCGGCCTCGATCATTACCAGGTCGACGCCGATGGGGTGCCGGCCAGCGACTACCTGCGCACCACGCGCCGCAACGGCGACAACAGCAACGGCATGGGCGGGCTGCGCTGGGACCACAAGGGCGAAAAGATCGGCGAACTGTTCCGCATGGACCTGCGCGTCTCGCGCAGCAGCAACGACAGCGATACCCGCTACTCCAACACCTATATCGTGGCGCCGCCGAACGCGGAAAGCGCCGACAGCAGCCAGTCGGTGGCGAACAGCACCCGCATCGTCGACTACACCGGCGACTACGAGCGCCCGCTCGACGGCGGCGCCATCCTGAAGCTCGGCTACAAGATCGCCGACAACAAGAGCGACTTCGACACGCGCTACTTCGACGTCGATCCGCTCACGGCGCTGGACGTGGTCAACGGCCGCCGCACCAATGCCTTCCAGGTCGACGAGAGGAACGTGGCCCTGTACGGCTCTTACCAATGGAAGCTGAGCGAGCGCTGGGGCGCGCTGGTCGGCCTGCGCACCGAGTACACCCATCTCGACCTGGACCAGGTCACGACCGCACTGAACGCCACCAACAGTTATTTGAACTGGATCCCTAGCGCCTTCGCCACCTACAAACTGGGCGAGAAGAGCAACTTGCGCTTCGCCTATTCGCACCGCCTGCGCCGTGCCAATGCCAACCAGCTGAACCCGTTCGTGGTCTACGTCGACGAACTGAACGAAAGCAGCGGCAATCCGATGCTCAAGCCGGTGCAGACCGATTCCTTCGAGATCGGCTACGAAACCAAGGCCGGCGGCCTGGACGCCAACCTGCGCGGGTACTTCCGCAACGACCGCGATACCATCCGCAGCCGCCAGGTGCTGGTCGGCGCGAACACGCTGCTCACCACGCTGGAAAACGGCGGCCGCAACCGTTCCGGCGGCCTCGAATTCACGCTGAGCGGCAAGCTGACGCCGAAGCTGTCGATCAACACCAGCGGCAACCTCGCCTTCACCGAGCAGGAACAGATCGACCTGAACGGCGCCGAGACCCGCCGCAGCGCCAACTCGCTCAGCGTACGCGGCCGCGTGAACTACCAGATCACGGCGCAGGACGCGTTGCAGCTGATGATCAACGCCCAGGGCAAGACCCTGGCCGGCACCGGCTACCGCCAGCCGATGTCGACCCTGAACCTGAGCTGGCGCCGCAACATCACGCCGACGCTGTCGCTGGTGATGAACGTGACCGACGTGTTCAGTTCGCAGAAGATGGAAACGGTGACCGATTCGGCCACGCTGAAGGAACGTTCGATCCGCCGCTTCGATGGGCGGATTGCCTATGTCGGCCTGTCATGGCGCTTCGGCGGCGTGCCGCAGCGCCCGCGCACCGGACGCGAAGGCCCGGATGGCGAAGGCTGGCGCGGCGGTCCGCCGCCGGGTGTGCCTGGCGGCCCGGGCGGCGGCTTCGGTGGCGGGCCGGGCGGTGGCGGACCCGGCATGTAGCATGTCATCAGTGTAGTGTTGATGCGCGCACCCAGCGAGTCGTTCCCGGCATTGCCGGAAACGACTCGCTCACACCCCACTCGCACTCACACAACCCGCCCCCAGTACCGTCCCGCCCACCAGCAGCGCCCCATGCCGGTACAGGCGCCAGCGCTCACCATGCGCCACATCCACCACGACCACGCCCATTTTGCGGTCGCTCCACACCAGCCGCGCCCCGGTCGCATCCAGCGCCCGGAATACCTGCGCCGCCCCGGTGCCGGGTGCGAACACCACGGTCGTGAAGCGCTGCCCCGGCGGCTCGCGCAGCGCCCAGGCGCCGGCGGCGCCGGTCAGCGCGCCCACCAGGCACAGTGCGGCTGCCGCGCCGCCCGGACGCGCCGGCCCCTGGCGCACCAGCACGCGGCCGGCGAACAGCGGCACCAGCCCGAAGATGGCCAGCCATGCCAGGTCCCACGCCAGCGGCTGCGGGCTGTCGAGCCTGATGCGGTGGATGCCGAGTATCCAGTGCGACAGCACCGCATCGATCAGGTGCCAGGTGCCGAAGCCCAGCATCAGCATGCCGGCCAGCACGGCCGCCGGCGGCGCCTGGACGCCGCGCCGGCGCGCCCGCCACATGCCCCACAGGCCGGCGACCGCGATCACGTACATCAGGGCGTGGAAATAGCCGTCCCACAAGACCTGCACGCGCAAGTCGTCCAGGCCGCGGACCAGGCTCAGCAGATGGTGCCACTGCAGGATCTGGTGCAGCAGGATGCCGTCGAAAAAGCCGCCGAGCGCGAAGCCGAGAGCGGCGCCCCAGCGGAGCCACGGTGATTTCCACATGGTTTGTTCCCTCAGTAAAGTGTTGCGTCATGCGCCGGGGCCGGCGTGGCCGCAGCGGCCCCGGCGCCGGCTCAGTATAGGGTGGCGCCGCCAATGGCGGAGCGCCGCAGGCCAGCCGGCTTGCGCGGCGTCCTATTCTCCCGCGTGCGCGGGCGGATGCAGGCGCGCGGCACGCACCGAAGCCAGGCGCTCGACGACTTCGAACACGGTCATGCCGGCAATCATGGCGCCGACGAACATCAGCGTCGGCCGTCCGCCGACGGCCAGCGCCGCGATCGCCGGGCCGGGGCAGTAGCCCACCAGCCCCCAGCCGACACCGAAAGTCAGGCTGCCGAGCAGCAGGCGCCGGTCGATTCCCACAGCCCCCGGCAGGTGCAGCTTGCCGCCGAACAGCGTGCGCCCGCGCTGGCCGGCAAAGCGGAAGCCGAGCGCCGCGACCAGGATCGCCCCGGCCATCACGAATGCCAGCGACGGGTCCCACGGTCCGGCGAGGTCGAGGAAGGCGAGTACCTTGGCCGGGTTGGTCATGCCGGAGAGGATCAGGCCGCTGCCGAACAGGATGCCGGCAAGGGAGGCGGTAACGAGCGGCATGGCATCAGGCTCCTATTACGTGACGCATCACGAAAACCGTGAGAAAGCCGGCCGCCATGAAGGAGGCAGTCGCTACAAGCGAGCGCGGCGACAGGCGGGAGATGCCGCAGACGCCGTGGCCGCTGGTACAGCCGGAGCCGAAGCGGGTGCCGATGCCGACCAGCAGGCCGGCAACCGTCAGCAGGGCAGGCGAATGGTCGATCTGTGCCGGCGGCATCGCGCCGAAGGCCAGCCACGCCAGCGGCGCACTGGCCAGGCCAAGCAGGAAGGCAAGACGCCACCCGATGTCGCCGCCGGCAGGGCGCAGCAAGCCGCCGGCGATACCACTGATGCCTGCGATGCGGCCATTTGCCAGCAGAAGCAGGACGGCCGCCAGGCCGATCAGGATGCCGCCGCCGAGCGAGGCCAGCGGCGTGAAGTGGGTCCAGTCGATATGCATGGGGGACTCCTTAGTCGCGTCGAGTTCGCTTATGCCGCGTGCGTGCACAAGTCTCACCGGGCATTGTAGCCAGCGTCTGACGTTTGACCAGCACATGCAGATACCAGCAGTTTCTACTCTGACCTTATAATGCAACTAACCGACAACGGCCAAAAACAAAAACAACCCCAGCCAGCAACACAGGCGAGACCAAGCGACGCAAGCCAGGATGCAAAAAACCGGCAAACAGGCTAGTCTGCCGAACGGCCGGCAGGCAAGGCGTCCCGGGTTTCTCCCTCATCCTGCAACGTGCCCGGCACGACCAGCAGCCGGTCGATGCGGTTGCCATCCATGTCGACCACCTCGAAACGCCAGCCGTTCCATTCCAGGGTCTCGCCGACTTTCGGAATGTAGCCCAAGCGGTAAAGGGCGAAGCCGGCCAGCGTGTGGTAGGCCGCCGCATCCTCGTCGGGGAACACGAACTCGACGCCGGTCAGGTAGCGGAAGCGGTCCAGGATCATGCCGCCATCCATCAGCCAGCTGCCGTCCTCGCGGCGGACGCCGTCGCCCGGGTCGTGGTCTTCGCCGGTCGGGACTTCACCGACCAGGGCGCCCATCACGTCGGTGAGGGTGATCATGCCTTGGATATCGCCGTATTCGTCGACGATCATCGCCAGTTCGGCCCGATGCTTCTTCAATTGTTCCAGCAGGTCGATCGCGCTGACCGATTCCGGCACGAACAGGTTGCGTGCGCGCACCACGCCGACTACCTGCGAGCGGTCGCCGCGGTAGACCGGGAAGCGGCTGTAGGGCGATTCGGCGATGCGCTGCAGGCTGCGTTCGAGCGGCTCGTCGAGGTCGAGAAACTCGAGGTCGACGCGCGGCGTCATCAGCGCACGCAGGTGCCAGTCGTCCAGCCGCAGGGCGCGCGCGGCGATGTCGTACTCGGTGCGCTCGAACACGCCGGCGTCGGTGCTTTCGCGGATCATCCCGGTGACTTCGTCCTCGGTCGGCACCTCGTCCTTGCGCTGGCGCATGCCGAGCAGGCGCATGATGAAGTCGGTGGTCATGCCGAGCAGGGCCACGAAGGGATGCATCAGGCGCGACAGGTAGTGCATCGGGCGCGACACCACCGTCGCCATGAATTCCGGATACAGGATCGCGATGCGCTTCGGGACCAGCTCGCCGAGCACGATGGACAGGAAGGTGATCGACACCACGACCACCCCCAGCGCGGTGGAGCGGGCCCAGGCCTGCGGCACGCCGAGTTCGGCCAGGGCCGGTGTCAGGCGCGCCGTGAGCGACGCTTCGCCGAAGGCGCCGTTGAAGATGCCGATCAGGGTGATGCCGACCTGGACGGTGGAAAGGAAGCGGCTGGGGTCGTCGGCCAGGGCAATCGCGGTACCTGCACCGCCGCTGCCTTCCGCCGCCAGTTTTTCGAGCCGCAGGCGCTTGGCGGACACCACGGCCAGTTCCGACATCGAAAAGACGCCGTTGAGCAGGATGAGAACGAGGATGATGATGATGTCGGTCATGCGATGTCAGGATGGTTATGCCGGTTACAACACTATTCGGACTGATCATCGCATGCCCGCCAGCCTGCGCCAACGGGCGCACGGCTGAAACGGGTAGTTTATGGCGCGTTCAGGGGCGCGTCGGGTCGAAATGCTTGCGGATACCGGCCCAGCAATCCTGGTAATTGCACTGCAATTGGGGCGAGGCAAGGGCCTGTGCCGTCGCGACCAGTGGATTGCGCGTCTCGAACATGAAGGCCATCGTGTCGGTGACCTTGTGCGGGCGGCTGGTATCGGCGCTGCTGGCCTTGTCGAAGGTCGCCGCATCCGGGCCGTGTCCGCTCATGCAGTTGTGCAGGCTGGCGCCGCCGGGGACGAAGCCTTCGGCCTTGGCATCGTAGGCGCCGTGGACCAGGCCCATGAACTCGCTCGCCACGTTGCGGTGGAACCAGGGCGGGCGGAAGGTATCCTCGCCGGCCAGCCAGCGCGGCGGGAAGATCACGAAGTCGAGGCTGTCCACGCCGGGCGTGTCGGTCGGCGCATGCAGGACCAGGAAGATCGACGGGTCCGGATGGTCGTAGCTGATCGAGCCGATGGTGTTGAAATGGCGCAGGTCATATTTATAGGGCGCATAGTTGCCGTGCCAGGCGACCACGTCCAGCGGCGAATGGCCGATCCGGGCCGACCACAGTTTGCCGCCGAACTTGGCCACCAGTTCGAAATCACCTTCGACATCCTCGTAACGCGCCACCGGGGCCAGGAAATCGCGCGGATTGGCCAGGCCGTTGGCGCCGATCGGGCCGAGGTCCGGCAGGCGCAGCAGGGCGCCGAAGTTCTCGCAGACGTAGCCGCGTGCCGTGCCGTCGGGCAGGCTGACGCTGAAGCGCACGCCGCGCGGGATCACGGCGATCTGCTGCGGCTCGACCTCCAGCAGGCCGAGTTCGGTCGCGATCGCCAGGCGGCCCTGCTGCGGCACGACCAGCAGTTCGCCGTCGCCGGAGTAGAAATAACGGCCCGTCATCGAGCGGTTGGCTGCATACAGGTGGATTGCGCAGCCGCTCATCGCCGCCGCCGCGCCGTTGCCGGCCATCGTCACCCAGCCGTCGATGAAATCGGTGGGTGCATCCGGGATAGGCAGCGGGCTCCAGCGCATCTGGTTGGGCGAAGGTACACCGGTCTCGAAATCGCTTGCGATGCGGCGGCTGTCGAGCGGGCGGAAGGGGCCGTGCATCGCCGCCGGGCGGATCCGGTACAGCCACGAGCGCCGGTTCTGTCCGCGCGGCGCGGTGAAGGCCGTGCCCGAGATCTGTTCGGCGTACAGGCCATAAGCCACGCGCTGGGGCGAATTGCGGTGCGCGGGCAGGGCGCCGGGCAGGGCTTCGGTAGCGAATTCGTTGCCGAAGCCGGATAAATAGCCTTCCTGAAGGTGCATTGCGAGTCTCCGGTTCTTTCGCCTCATTCTGTAGCAGGGCCGGACATTTTACGAGGTGAATAGAAAAATGTAGACTATTCAGCACATCAATAACCCTATCTCCGGCATGATCGAACCCTCTAGCATCGACCTGAATCTGTTGTCCGTATTTCAGGAGGTGTACCGCGAACGCCAGATCTCGGCCGCGGCGCGGCGCCTGGGCTTGACGCAGTCCGCGGTCAGCAATGCGCTGGCGCGCCTGCGCCGCACCTTCGGCGACGAACTGTTCGTGCGCACGGCACACGGCATGCAGCCGACGCCGCTGGCGCAGCAGATGGCCGAGCCGATCGGCGCTGCGATGGCGCAGGTTGCGCTCGCCCTCAGCCAGCGCAGCCGTTTCGACCAGGCCACCAGCCGCCGCCGCTTCACGCTGGCGATGACCGACGTCGGCGAGGTGTATTTCATGCCGGTACTGACCGAGCGCTGCCGGACGCTGGCGCCGAATGTGGAAATCGCCTCGGTGCGTGCGAGCAGCATCGGCCTGAAGGACGAGATGGAGACCGGCCGCGTCGATCTCGCCATCGGCGCCTTCGAGGACATGTCGGACGCGCTGTTCCAGCGGCAGCTGTTCCGCCAGGCCTTCGTGAGCATGTTCCGCAAGGGACATCCGCTGGCGAGCGGGACGGTGGACCTGGCGCGCTTCACGGCGGCGGCCCACCTGGTGGTGGACGCGGCGCACAGTCCCTATGACAGGGTCAATGTTTTATTGGAAAAGGCGGGCGTGACCGCCAACGCCAGGTTCCGGGTGCCGCATTTCACCGCGGTGCCCTACATCGTCGCCACGTCCGATCTCGTGGTGACCGTGCCGCAAAAGCTCGCGGAGAGCGCCGCGGCACCGTTCGGATTGAAGTGGATCGAACCGCCGCTGCAACTGCCCACGCTGCAGACCAATGTGTTCTGGCACCGGCGCTTCAACCACGACCCCGGCATCCAGTGGCTGCGGGGATTGATTGCCGACGTATTCGCCGAATAGAGCCGGGCGGATGCGGTGGAGGAGCTGGAAACTATAACTAAATGAGGAACGACACCATGGCTGACTTGTTTGAGAATCCGATGGGCCTGATGGGCTTCGAGTTCGTCGAATTCGCGTCGCCCACCCCCGGCGTACTGGAACCCGTGTTCGAAGCGCTGGGTTTTACCAGGGTCGCCGTGCACCGCTCGAAGGACGTGGCGCTGTACCGCCAGGGCGAGATCAATTTCATCATCAATAACGAGCCGAAGAGCCACGCAGCGTATTTCGCGGCCGAGCACGGCCCGTCGGCCTGCGGCATGGCTTTCCGTGTCAAGGATTCGCACAAGGCGTACGCGCGCGCGCTCGAGCTGGGCGCAATCCCGATGGAAATCCCGACCGGTCCAATGGAGCTGCGCCTGCCGGCCATCAAGGGCATCGGCGGTGCACCGCTGTACCTGATCGACCGCTTTGAGGATGGGAAATCGATCTATGACATCGACTTCGAATTCATCGAAGGCGTCGAGCGCCGCCCGAAAGGCCACGGCATGTCGATCATCGACCACCTGACCCACAACGTCTACCGCGGCCGCATGGCTTACTGGGCCGGTTTCTACGAAAAGCTGTTCAATTTCCGCGAAATCCGCTACTTCGACATCCAGGGCGAATACACCGGCCTGACCTCGAAGGCGATGACCGCGCCGGACGGCAAGATCCGCATCCCGCTGAACGAGGAAAGCCAGGCCGGCGGCGGCCAGATCGAAGAATTCCTGTTGAAATTCAACGGCGAGGGCATCCAGCACATCGCGCTGCTGGTCGACGACATCTACGCCACCGTCGACGGCCTGCGCGCCAGCGGCGTGCCGCTGATGTCGCCGCCGCCGGCGACGTATTACGAAATGCTGGCCGACCGGCTGCCGGGCCACGGCGAGGACGTCGGCGCGCTGCAGGCGCGCGGGCTGCTGGTCGACGGCAAGGTCGACGGCGACAGCAAACGCCTGCTGGTGCAGATCTTCTCGGAAAACCAGCTTGGACCTGTATTCTTCGAGTTCATCCAGCGCAAGGGCGACGACGGCTTCGGCGAGGGCAATTTCAAGGCCTTGTTCGAGTCGATGGAGCGCGACCAGCTGCGCCGCGGCGCGCTGAAAACCGCTGCCTGAACCAGTGGCATAACCGTCGCCCTTGCGCAGGCAGGGGCCCAAGATGCACGCGTTCAGGTAAAGCAAGCAGAACTTGGGCCCCTGCCTGCGCAAGGGCGACGTGGTTTGAGTTACCATTAGTTACCGCTTCGGCAATCTCGGCAGCGATGCCCCCTGTTCTGCATGTGCCTCATACTCGCAGAATCCGTCATATAGCCGTATTTTCAACAACTTGCCGGCCTGTCAGCAATTCCTGGCATCCGTGTTGCATACGCGCCGCACATCATGGGTCTCGGTCAATTATCGACCCGGGAAGCAACCAAAAGTCGTCCTATTCCGCATAGAATTTCCGTACGGAATGTAATTCACCCGCACCTCCCGACGACTCCCGCTATCCCATGACACTTGCACAACGGCTGCTGCCGCTCGCGCTCCTGAGCTTCGCATCGTATGACTCCCAAGCCGCCGGTAACGGCAGCATCGAACCGTATTCCGCCAGCCTGGCGCCGGTCACCGCGACCGCCACGCTGGCCTCGCAATACGTGTGGCGTGGTATCCGCCAGTCGGACGGGCGCCCGGCGGCCCAGTTCAGCCTCGACTATCGCCGCCCGAGCGGCTGGTCGGCGGGCACCTGGGCTTCCAGTATCGGCGAGCGCGCAGTCGACGACGGCTGGCTCGAGTGGGACGTGTATGGCGGCTATGGCGGGACCACGACAGGCGGCATCGGCTATAGCGGCACGGCCTACTATTACATGTACCCGGGCGCCCGCGTCGGCGGCGACGGCCGCCGCTACGACTACGGCGAACTCGCCGCCGGCCTGAGCTACCGCTCGCTGTACGCCCGCTATTACCGCACCTTCACCCGCGACTTCTTCGGGATCGCCGACGCGCGCGGGTCCGGCTACCTCGACGTCGGCGTCAAGCACGAGATCGGCGGCGCCATGACCCTGAACCTGCATGCCGGCGACGGCCGCGTCGCCGGGGCCGGCAATGGCGGCATGGACTGGCACGACCTCAAGGCGGGGCTGAGCCGCAGGTTCGAAGGCGGCTGGGCGCTGTCCGGCACCTACAGCCGAGCCTTCGGCGCCGGTGCCGGCGGGGCCTTCGACCGCTATGCCAGCGCGATGCCGCGCACCGACCTGCGTCCACTGTCGGGCAGCAAGAGCCGCAGCGGTGCGCTGGTCATGACCCTGAGCCGCCGCTTCTGAATCCAGCTGTTATGCTTGATGCCTCGGGCGGTCGAGGTTGGTGCGCTGCTGCGCCGCCGCCGCCATGATGAGGAGAAATCTTGCTGCAAGCGTTTGCCGTCTTACTCGCGTTCCAGTGCCTGGGCGAGGGCCTGGTGTTTCTGTTGGGCTTGCCGGTGCCCGGCCCGGTGGCCGGGATGCTGGCCCTGCTGGCGGCCCTGATCGCCTGGCCACGCCTGCACGACGTGGTCGAGAGCGGCGCCAACGAACTGCTGCGCCACCTGTCGCTGCTGTTCCTGCCGGCCGGGGTCGGCATCGTCGCTGCCGCTGCCAGCGGCAGCGGGCACTGGCTGGCGATCGCGGCCTCGGTGATCTTCAGCACGCTCGCCACGCTGGCCGTCACCGCCCTGGTCCTGCAGGCCTTCGGCAGCCGCATCGATGCGCCGGCCCCGGGCGAGGAGGATCGCCGTGTTTAATTTCGCGGAACTCAGCCATTTCTGGGTCTACCTGTCGGCTTCGCCGCTGCTGGGCCTGACCCTCACCTTGTGCGCCTACCTGTTCGCGCAGTGGGTGTATGCGCGCTGCGGCTTCTCGCCGCTGGCCAATCCGGTGGCGATCGCCATTGCCCTGATCAGCCTGGTCCTGACGGCGAGCGGGATGTCCTACCAGCGTTATTTCGCCGGCGCCCAGTTCGTCCACTTCCTGCTCGGGCCGGCAACGGTCGCGCTGGCGGTGCCGATGGCACGCCAGGTGCCGCGCCTGCGCCGCAACCTGCTGCCGCTGGCCTGCGCCCTGGTATGCGGCTGCGTCACTGCGATCGTCAGCGCGGTAGGCGTCGCGCTGCTGCTGGGTGCCTCGCCCCAGCTGGCCGCCTCGATCGCGCCGAAGTCGGCCACCACGCCGATCGCGATGGCGATTTCGGAACACCTGGGCGGGGTGGCGGCACTGACGGCGGTGCTGGTGATCTGCACCGGCATCTTCGGCGCCATTTTCGCGCGCTTCCTGATGAATGCACTGGGCGTGAAATCGCATGCCGCGCGCGGCCTGGCGCTGGGCGTGGCTTCACACGGCATCGGCACCGCGCGCGCCTTCCAGGTCAGCCCGGAAATGGGTGCTTACGCCGGCCTCGGGATGGGCGTCAACGGCGTGCTCACCGCCTTGCTGGCGCCCTGGCTGGTGCCGCACCTGATGGCCTGGATGGGCAGCTGAAACGCCGCCCCATGCCGTGCGACTAGGCGGCACGAAACGCTGGCTATTGCTTAAATGACATATTAAACTGATCTGATCTATTTTCGATCGGAAAGTCATGAGCACATTCAGCTTGCGCATCTGTCTCCTGCTGTCGATCGGCGTCCTCGCCGGGAGCGCCTGCGCTGTTCCACCTGCCGCGGCCAACGTACCGAGCGAGGAAGACGCGGCGATGGCGCAGCGCGTGGAACGCGATCTCGGCCTGGTCTTCATCATGCCGCCTGACATCAAGCTCGACCCCGGCCTGCGCACGGAAGCCGACGCCATCGCCGCTGCCCACCTGGCACGCATGCACACACTGGTACCGCGGTGGATCGAGGAAGAACGCCGGCTGCAGGCCGGTCCCGACGGCAAGGCGCCATCGGGACCGGTGTATTACGCCGTGTTCGCGCGCATGCTGAACGAGCTGGCACTGTGGCAGCTGGCACCGGGCGATGCCGCCTACGAAAAGGCGACGCTCGACGCGATCCGGGCCACGCCGGCGGTGTGCGCCAACGCCGGCCATGATCGCCATCACGATTTCCTGACCCGGATCGTGCGCGTGCAGGCGATGCCGCCGCAGGAACGCGCGGCGGCGCTGGCCACCGAGCGCCGCCTGCTGGAAGCCTGGGGCAAGCCGCACCCGGCGCCGCCGCCGTGGCCCAATCCGCTGCCGCAGGAGGCGGGCATGCAAGCCGTGGTGCAGATGCGGAGCGGCGGCGCGCGGCCGCCGCTGGCCCTGAGTCCGGTGCTGGCGTCGATCCTGCTGGCGGAGCGCGAGCGCTACGACAGCATGCCCTGGCCGACCCGCTGCGGATTCCAGCGCTGGTGGCTCGGCGTCAGCCTGGCGCAGGGCCGTCCGGCCGCCGAGGCGCTGACTGCCTTCCGCTACGGCACCTTGATCACTGCCGGCGAACGTTTCGGCGACGCCTTCGAGCGCGAAGGGGGCACCGCGCGTACCAAGCCCAGGACGGCAGCCAGTGCCGCGCCGCCGGCCTATCCGAAGATGGCGGCACGCTTCGACGTCACCGGCGTCACCCGCGTAACGCGCCGTTTCGATGCCGGCGGCAAGCCGGTCCAGGCCAGCGTGATCGACCGCTGCATCCAGGTGCGCGGCATCCGCGGCGTGCGGCCGGTCGCGTTCGAGGACACCTTCGACGCGCTCGCCGTGCATTACGCCCTGGACGGCGCCAGCGTCGCACCGTCCGGGTCGGGACCGGCGCAGACATTCGAGATGGTATGGGACCTGGAGCCGGCCACCCGCGGCGCCGCCACGCAAGGAGGCAAGCCATGAAGTTTGCATCATCGTTTCTGCTGTCGGGCGTGCTTGCCTGCGTGGCGGCCGCCCCGGCATGCGCGGCCGACAAGCCGCTGCCGCCGATCACGCAGGCCGCCCAGGAAGCATTCTGGACCGGCGACTTTGCCGAACTCGAACGGCAGAACGCCTACTACAGCCAGCCGGGCCGTATCGAGCCCGACGCGACCTCCCAGCTTGACCTGTTCCGCGGCGGACTCAACACTGTCTTCTCGAATGACGTCGGCAACGTCGAGGCCTATCTGCAGGAAGTCGACCGCCTGACGCTGCAGTGGGCCACCGAGCACCCTAAGTCGGCCTTTGCCCACGTCCTGCACGCCAGGGCACTGTATGCGCATGGCTGGTCCTACCGCGGCGGCAGCTATGCAAAGGATGTTCCGCCCGCGGCCTGGCAGGATTTCCATGCCTATCTGCGGCGCGCAGCAGAATACCTGCATGCGCATGCCGACGTGGCATTGACTGACAGCTATGCCCACCATGTCCTGATCCAGATCGGCAGGGGACTGGCATGGAAACCCGAACAGCTCATCGCCATCGCCGACGATGGGCTGAAGCGCAATCCCGAGGATACCGAGCTGATCTTCGCAGTGGCATTCAGCCTGCTGCCGAAATGGCACGGCGATGCCAGGATACTCGACAGTTACGTCAATCACGCGGTCCAGCAGACGCGCGCCCGGTTCGGGACCAGTATGTATGCGCGGCTGTATTCGATGGCCGCCGGCGACCAGTATGGCTTCGACCTGTTCGAGGACAGCCTGGCGGACTGGCCGCGGATGAAAGCGTCCTTCGAGGATCTGCTGGCCCGTTTCCCCGACAGTCCCCATCGTCTGAACCGCTACGCCTACATGGCGTGCGTCGCGAAAGACCGCCAGACGCTGGCGGTCCTGCTGGAACGGATCGGCGACGCCATCCACACCGCGGATTGGGGCACCAATCCCGAGCGTGGCCTGGAAGGTTGCCGCCGGCTGGCGGCGGGGAAATGACCTAGTACAAACGAAATGCCCGCAAGCGTGCGCGAACACGCTTGCGGGCAAATAGCTGGCGCGAAACGCCGCTCAGGCAGTCTTGCGGCCGAACGCCTTGGCGGCGAACAGCGCGCTGGCCACGCCGACCACCAGTGCAGCGGTGCTGCCCGAGAAGCCGACCGCGGTGTTCTTGGCAATCTTGCCGGCCTTCGGCGTCACCAGTTCCAGGCGGCGCTTGGTCATCTGGGCGCCCAGTTCCGACAGACGGTCCTTGCTCAGGGTGCGCTCGGCATCCGGCAGCAGCACGGTTTCTTCGTCGGCCACGTGGTGTACCACGTCACGCATCAGTTCGAACACCAGCTCGTCGTGGCGCGGCGATTTCGGATCGGTGCGGCGCAGCTCGGCGATCACGGCGCGCATTTCGTCGTGCTCCGGCTCGCTCTTTTCCATGACCTTCTGGTCGTGGGCTTTCGGGCGCATCACCGGGTAGAAGACTTCCTCTTCCAGCGTGGCGTGGATTTCCAGTGCATCGCAGATGGTTTCGGCCAATGCCTTCTTGACGCTCGGACGCTTGTCGCGGGTGTACTGGTGGAAGGTGACCATCACGTGCGAATGGTCGAAGCGGATCATGTCGGTGATGGACGGGCTCAGCTTTTTGAGAGAAAACATCATCTGCTCCAGTAGTTTTGTCGATATGTCCATCTTATGCTTAATGCCATCACACGCACGTAGGAATTCTACGCAAGGGGTTGTCAGTTCGCGGCCCACAGTCTCCTACGCAAGGGTTTCCGGCGCATGCGAGGCCGGCAGGTGCAGCTGCCAGTAACCGACGTCGATCCAGCCGCCGAACTTGTGACCGACTTCCGTGAAACAGGCAACCTGGCGGAAGCCGAGGCGTTCGTGCAGGCCGACGCTGGCCGGGTTGGGCAGGGCGATGCCGCCGATGACGCAGTGGAAGCGCCCGGCCAGGCGCGCGATCAGAGCGCGGTACAGCGTCGATCCCAGCCCACGGCCGCGCTGCGCGGCATCCACGTAGACGCTCGACTCGACCGCGTGACGGTAGCCGGGCCGGGCGCGCCATTTGCTGGCGTAGGCATAGCCCAGGACCACGCCACCGTCCACCAGGACCAGCCAGGGCAGGGCGGCGCCCTGCACGTCGGCGAGGCGGCGCACCATCTCGTCGGCGCCGACCGGGTCCGATTCCATCGAAATCACGGTCGTGGCCACGTAATGGTTATAGATCGCGGCCATGGCAGCGCCGTCGGCGGCACAGGCATCGCGGAGGACGGGATCGGAAGCGGTCATCGTTCAATTTCCAAAAGGGAAAAAACTCAATTAAGCGAGTCTATTACACCTCAAGGTGCGCTGTCAGAAAAGGCTATTGGATGGATTGTTAAAAACTATCGACCCGAAAAGTTGCATCATTACATTGCTATTAAGCTAGCTCGACAGGCTGTCGTCTTTTGTCCTACACAGACACGGCAAACCCTCCGATTCCGACAAATCCTCAGCCTGCGATGATGGGTCCATGGTTAGTCACAAGGCAAGTGTGACCTTCCCCCAAATCAGGAGTATGTCCGCAGGACATTTCTGGTACACAACTATCTAGGAGGACTACGCATGTTTGCACACAACAAACGCTTGCAGTACACGGTGCGCGTCAGCGAACCGAATCCGGGCCTGGCCAATCTGATGCTGGAACAGTTCGGCGGGCCGCAGGGCGAACTGGCCGCCGCCATGCGTTACTTCACCCAGGCCGTCAGCGAAGACGATCCGGGCCGCAAGGACATGCTCTACGATATCGCCACCGAAGAGCTGAGCCACTTGGAAATCATCGGCCACATCATCGCGATGCTGAACAAGGGCGCCAAGGGCCAGCTGGCCGAAGCGGTCGATACCGAAGCGGAGATGTATCGCAAGATCAGCGGCGGCGGCAATGACAGCCACGTCACCCAGATCCTGTACGGTGCCGGCACTCCACTGATCAACTCGGCCGGCGTGCCCTGGACTGCGGCCTACATCGACACCATCGGCGAGCCGACTGCCGACCTGCGTTCGAACATTGCCGCCGAAGCCCGCGCCAAGATCGTCTACGAGCGTCTGATTGCGTGTACCGACGATGCGGGCGTCAAGGAAGCGTTGACCTTCCTGATGACGCGCGAAGTGGCGCACCAGAAGTCCTTCGAAAAAGCACTGTACTCGATGAACCCGAACTTCCCGCCAGGGAAAATGCCGGTCGATCCGCGTTTTTCCAACACCTACTTCAACATGTCCCAGGGCCCGGGCGAAATGCGCGGTTCGTGGAACCAGGGCGAGCAGTGGGAATTCGTCACCGACCGCGAGAAGCAGATGGCTGTCGATGGCGGTACCGGCGAAGCCGAGGTCAAGCTGCCGGCGAAAGACATCGACATCCTCAAGGCGTTTGCCGAGCGCACCATGTCGAATCCGGCTGTCGATCCGCCGACCGGCGCCGAACTGGGCATGGGCAACCAGACCACCGCCGACGGCCTGACCGTGCAACCGGGCGCGATCCCGAGCCCGGGCGCCCCGAAATAAGGTCGCGGCACGCCAGTCACGATGCGAACGCCCGCAGGACGCGGCTTCGCATCGGCAACCGGCGCCGCGCAGCCTCGTGCTGTGCGGCGCTGTTTTTCGTTTAGGATATCAATATGGAAACGCATGCGCACAAAGCCCGGCCCGCGGGCGGCATTGCACGCCTGTCGACCCCGCGCCGCGCGGTCGGCATGTTCATCTGCGTGCTCGGCTGCCTGCTGCTGATCGCCGGCCTGGTCAACCAGATCACGCATGCCTCCCCGAATTTGCGCGCCGCGCTGCTGGGCGGCGGTACCGCCGCGGCCGCGACCGCGCTCGGCACGCTGCCGATCCTGTTCTCCCAGAATTTCTCGAAACGCACCTACGACTGCTTCCTCGGCTTCGGCGCCGGCGTGATGCTCGGCGCGACCGCGTTCTCGCTGGTGATCCCGGCGCTGGCCGCCTCCAAGGCCGCCGGCGCCGGCAACTGGGGCGCCAGCCTGACGGTCGGCGCCGGCATCATGATCGGCGCCACCCTGCTGCTGCTGATGGGCCGCTTCATCAGCACCGACGGCATCCTCGACACCGAGGATGCGCGCCTGTCGCACTCGATGCGGCGCGCCTGGCTGTTTGTCTGGGCCGTGGCCCTGCACAACCTGCCGGAAGGCCTGGCGATCGGCGTCGCCTACGGTGGCATCGACCTGTCCAAGGCGAACTCGCTGGCGACCGGCATTTCGATCCAGGACGTGCCGGAAGGCCTGGTGGTGGCTTTGGCCCTGCGCACGGTCGGCTATGGCCGCGTGCTGTCGGCGGCGCTGGGCATGCTGTCCGGCGTGATCGAGCCGATCGCCGCGGCTGCCGGCGTGGCCGTGATCGGCGTCTCCGCGGGCCTGCTGCCGTTTGCGCTGGCGGCGGCGGCGGGCGCGATGCTGTTCGTGATCGTCAACGACGTGGTGCCGGAGTCGCAGGAAAACGGCAACGGCACCTGGGCCAGCGGGGCACTGGTGTTCGGCTTCATCCTGATGACGGTGCTCGATACCGCGCTGGGCTGATGCAAATGGCGCGCTTGCTGTAGGGTGGACGGCTCGCCGTCCACGCATCGTACAGGCTCACACGTAAGCCAGCATGCGCCCGCACGCAATCACCGCCACCCAGAACAGCAGCGACAGCGCCGCATTCACGCGCGCCGCGACCGTCGGCGCGCCGCTGCCGCGGGTGCGCCACCACGACCCGAGGTGAAAGGCCAGCGCATTCAGCCCGGCCACCACCACCAGTACCATCTTCAGCAGGAACACCGGATTGCGCAGCATGTCCGCCGCCTGCGCCGACAGCAGCAGCAGCCCGCTCGGCACCACCAGCAGCAGGCTGCCTACCGACCACGGCAGCAGGTGGCGCGCCAGTTCGCGCGGCGGCAGCGTGCGCCCGAACCCGAGCACGCGCAGGTCGAACATCGCCACCGCGCCCACCAGCAGCACGAAGCCGACGATATGCACGGTCTCGACCGCCGGATACAGCCAGGCATTGGTGCGCATGGCCTGGGCCGGGGCGGTTGCCGCGATCCACTGCGCCAGAGCGGCAAGGCCGCCCGGTGCCGCGCCCGCGAGCACGGTCAGCGCAGCTCGGTGGTCTTGCCGGCGATCGTGATGCGCTCGGCGCGCAATTCCTCCGGCTTGCTGCGGTGCGGATAGCCGTACACGGTGGCGGCGGTGCCGGCGGCAAGCATCTCCCTGGCCAGGCCGCGGTTGTCCATGCGGCCCGGCGGCGCCAGGACCACGTGCCAGGTCTTGCCGGCGGTCTTCAGCTCGACGAAGCCATGCGGCTGCTGGTAACCCGAGGATTCGATGGTGCCCTTGAGCTCGAGCGGCTTCTTGTCGTCGTACTCGCTCCAGCCATGGTGGGCCCAGGCGGTACCGGCCAGCAGGGTGGAGAGCAGGGCGGAGAGCAGCAGGCGTCGTTTCATGGGGACTCCCGTGAGTGAGATTGCGGATCAGCCGGGCCGCCACAGGCGCCCGAGGACTTCCAGTCGGCCCGGAGCGGGGCGCAAGACCAGGACTTCGCCGGACGCGACCGATTCGTCGACCAGGGCGCGGATATTGATGTCGTGCGTGACCAGCACGGTATTGGCACCGGCCGGCGGAGCCGCCAGACGCGCACGCAGCGCGGCGGTGGCGGCGCGGACACGGCCGGCATCCTGCTGGAACAGCGAATCGAGCAGCGGTTCGGGTTCGGCCCGTCCAAAGGCGAGGCGGGCGGTATCGAGGCAGCGGCACCAGCGGCTCGACCACACCGGGCCGACCGGAACGCCGTGGGCACGGACCAATGCGCCGAGCGCCTCGGCGTCGCGCCGGCCGCTGGCGGACAGGTTGCGCTGGGTGCGGCACTGGGCCAGCGCGAAGCCGGGCGGATCGCCGATGCCCGGGTCGGTGGCGGCATGCCGGACCAGCAGCACGAGGCCGCCGCCCTGCAGGCGCTGCCAGAGTTCTGCTGAGGGCACCCCGGCGGGCACTCTGGCGGGCAGGGCGCAGGCAAGGCCGAGCATGAGAAGACGGCGACGCTGCATGGCAGCCTCCATCCATTGGATGACCCCATTATCGCGGCTCCGCCCTGGACGCAGCGCACGGCTGGGCAGCAAAAAAAAGCCCCGGTATCGACCGGGGCTCAAGCTCTGCTGATTCGGTGCCTCCTCAGTTCCTGATCTCCAGGGCGCGGTTCAGGCTGAGTGCCGCCAGCGAGCCGACCGCACCCGACAGCAGGTACAGGCTGACGTAGCCGAGGCCGAAATTGGCAGCCAGGCCGAGGGCAACCAGCGGCGCGAACGCCGCGCCCACCAGCCAGGCCAGGTCGGAGGTGAAGGCGGCGCCGGTATAGCGGTACTGCGGCAGGAAGTTCGAGGTGACGGCGCCGGCGGCCTGGCCGTACGACAGGCCGAGCAGCAGGAAGCCGAGCAGGATGAAGGTGTTCTGGCCCGACACGCCGCCGTCGATCAGGGTCGGCACGAAGAACGAGAAGATCGCGATCAGGATCGCCAGCGTGCCGAGCGTATTGCGGCGCCCAAACCTGTCGGCGATCAGGCCCGAGGCCAGCACGCCGAGGATGGCGACGCCCGCGCCCCAGATCTGGACCACCAGGAAATCGGCCACCGAACGGGTGTCGTACAGCTGGATCCAGGACAGCGGGAACACGGTCACCAGGTGGAACAGCGCGTAGCTGGCCAGGGCGGCGAGGGCGCCCAGGGCGATCGTGGTCCACTGCTTGCCGAAGACTTCACGCGCCGGCACGGCGTCGAGCTGGTGCTCGTCCAGCAGGTGCACGTAGTCGTGGGTGGACACCAGGCGCAGGCGGGCGAACAGGGCGACCACGTTGATGGCGAAGGCGACGAAGAACGGGAAACGCCAGCCCCAGACCAGGAAATCGTCCTGCGACAGCTGGGTCATCATGTAGGCGAAGATGCCGGCGGCGATGATGAAACCCACCGGTGCTCCCAATTGACCGAGCATGGCGTACCATCCGCGTTTTCCCTCGGGCGCGTTCAGCGCGAGCAGCGAAGGCAGGCCGTCCCAGGACCCGCCCAGCGCGGCGCCCTGGCCGCAGCGCAGGACCGCCAGTGCGACGATCGACCATTCGCCCCACCGCGCGTAGGTCGGCAGCGAGGAAATGGCGACGGTGGCGCTGCCCAGCATGAACAGGGCGATGGTGAGCTTCACCTCACGGCTGAAATGGCGCTGGATGAACATGAAGACCAGGGTGCCGATCGGACGTGCAATATAGGCAAGGGCGAAGATGGCGAACGAATACAGTGTGCCTTCGAGGCGGTCGGCGAACGGGAAGAACACCGCCGGGAATACCAGCACCGAGGCGATCGCGTATACAAAGAAGTCAAAATACTCGGAGGCGCGTCCGATGACCACGCCGACTGCGATGTCACCGGGGGAGACGTGGCCGTCGCGGGCGTTGATGTTGCGTGCGCCGCTTTGCGGGCTGGTGATGGGTGCGGCGCCTGCGTCGCCGTACGTGGTGTTCGTGCTCTGCATATTTCGTCTCCTCATGTCAAACGGCGCGTTTGGACTTGCTCGGAAAGACTACGACTGCTACAGCTGCGAAACGGTGAAAAACGGGTGGACAAAAACGGGTGGGACAAAACGTCCAATCGCCAAACGTGCACCGATGGCGTTACATTATCATGTTATCTTTCCCATGTAACGTAAAACACAAGCATGATTCCTAAAACCCTCCGTCGAGGACTGTTCCTCGCCCCGTTGGCTGCAGCGCTGCTTTCCGGCTGTAACACGGTGGTGCTGAACCCGTCCGGTGACATCGCTGCACAGCAGGCACAGCTCATCGTCGTTTCGGTGTTGTTGATGCTGTTGATTATCGTCCCGGTGATCTTCCTGGTCATTTACTTTGCCCGCAAGTACCGCGCGAGCAATACCGAGGCCGCCTACGAACCCGACTGGGATCACTCGACCAAGCTCGAACTGGTCATCTGGGGCGCACCGCTCCTGATCATCATCGTGCTGGGCCTGATCACCTGGATTACCACCCACAAGCTCGACCCCTACCGTCCGCTCGATCGCTTGGACGCCAGCCGTCCGATCCCGGCATCGACCAAGCCGCTGGTGGTGCAGGTCGTCGCGATGGACTGGAAGTGGCTGTTCATCTATCCGGAGCAGGGCATCGCGACGGTGAACGAACTGGTGGTGCCGGTCGACGTGCCGGTGCGCTTCAAGATCAGCGCGACCTCGGTCATGAATGCGTTTTACGTTCCTGAACTGGCCGGCATGATCTACGCGATGCCGGGCATGGAAACCACGCTGAATGCCGTCCAGAACAAGCCGGTCACGTCCTTCGGCATCTCGTCGAACTACAGCGGCGCAGGCTATTCGGACATGAAGTTCGCCTACCGCGGCGTCGCCCAGGGCGATTTCGACGGCTGGGTGCAGTCGGTGAAAGCCGGCGGCGGCAACCTCGACCGCGCCAACTACCTGACGCTCGAGAAGCCATCCATCAAGGATCCGGTGCGCCGCTACGCCGGCGTCGACGGCGACCTGTTCTATCGCGTCCTGAACCGCTGCGTCGTCGACGGCGTCGTCTGCATGGACAAGATGATGATGGACGATGCGCGCAAGTCGCATGAAATGGCCATGGCCCGCATGCCGCAAACCGCGGCTACCCGCCTGGCTCAGGCAAATGGCGAGGTCTGCACCACGCCCAACGAAACTGTGAAGAAGAAGTAATCACAATGAACGAGCAATTTGACTTAGCGAAGTTGATCTTCGGTCGGCTCAGCTGGGAAGCGATTCCCTACCATGAGCCGATCCTGATCAGTACCTTTATCGCGGTTCTCCTGGGCGGCGCCGTCGTCCTGGCCGCCATTACCAAGTTCAAGCTTTGGGGCTACCTGTGGAGGGACTGGTTCACCAGTATCGACCACAAGAAGATCGGCATCATGTACATGATCCTCGGTCTCGTCATGTTCCTGCGCGGCTTCGCCGACGCCCTGATGATGCGCGCCCAGCAGGCGTTCTCGTTCGGCGATTCGCACGGCTTCCTGCCGCCGCATCACTACGACCAGGTCTTCACCGCCCACGGCGTGATCATGATCTTCTTCGTGGCGATGCCCCTGATCACCGGCCTGATGAACTACATCGTGCCGCTGCAGATCGGTGCGCGCGACGTGGCCTTCCCGTTCCTGAACAACTTCTCGTTCTGGATGACCGCGATGGGCGCCGCCCTGGTGATGGCTTCGCTGTTCGTCGGCGAATTCGCCCGCACCGGCTGGCTGGCCTTCCCGCCGCTGTCCGGTATCCTGGCGAGTCCTGATGTCGGGGTGGACTATTACATATGGTCGCTGCAGATCGCCGGTGTCGGCACGCTGCTGTCGGGCGTGAACCTGGTCGTCACCATCGTCAAGATGCGCGCGCCGGGCATGGGCCTGATGAAGATGCCGGTCTTCACCTGGACCGCACTGTGCACCAACATCCTGATCGTGATGGCCTTCCCGATCCTGACCGCCGTGCTGGCGATGCTGGGCCTGGACCGTCTGTTCGACACCCACTTCTTCACCAATGAACTGGGCGGCAACGCCATGATGTACGTGAATCTGATCTGGATCTGGGGCCACCCCGAGGTCTACATCCTGATTCTGCCGGCCTTCGGTATCTTCTCCGAAGTCGTCCCGACCTTCTGCAACAAGCGCCTGTTCGGCTACACCTCGATGGTGTACGCGACCACCGTCATCATGGTCCTGTCCTACCTCGTGTGGCTGCACCACTTCTTCACGATGGGCTCGGGCGCGAGCGTGAACTCGTTCTTCGGCATCACCACGATGATCATCTCGATCCCGACCGGTGCCAAGCTGTTCAACTGGCTGTTCAC
>Ga0308160_10001188_pt1 | contig 38976 bp, 28 predicted proteins | sample PhyFR1_FD_201036 | JGI IMG/M metagenome (GOLD analysis project Ga0308160, IMG submission 201036) | Phyllosphere microbial communities from UC Gill Tract Community Farm, Albany, California, United States - DLSLF.R1 | ecosystem: Host-associated > Plants > Phyllosphere > Unclassified | place: USA... | reverse complement strand
CACTCAATTCCCCCCCCCCCCCCCCGAAAGGGGGTAGTGGTAAGTAGCAGACTGTTGCCAAACAGACTACCTATATCAGTAGTATAGTATCAGTACGTGGACCAGCAACATTGAGTTACGGGCGACCCACTAACTCTCTCCACCCTTTACCCCCCTCACCCCCCTACGGGGGGTAGAGGGGGGGTTGAAGGGATAGGTAAAAGGATTTAGTAAGAAGGGATGTTTAAAAGATGGGTAAATATATTATTATAAGGTAGGGTTTAGATTATGTGGGAGATTATTATAAGAATCCCGCGGCAGATGGGACTCGTCTTAACAATAACAGGTTTGTTAGTTACTGAGTATATTCGTTTTATACCTATTTACCATAGAGATAATTACCCCCTGTTAACGATGAACAATATAATTATATTGTTTAGTGACCGGGACTATAGTTAATAATAAAGAATTACTTTCGACCCTTGATAGATGAGAGGCTCTTAACCTCTTGGTTTGTCAGTGTTAGAGTATCTTCTGTCATAGCCCGTGGAATAATCTTCACTAGATCAGCCTTGTAAATACACCGGTATGTATCTTCTACAACACGCCCAGTACGTAGCGCACGGTATACAGTTGACTTTGTGAGGTATGGACAGGTACTCTTGGCCAGATGCAGCATCGCTACTCCTGAGAGGATGTTGATAGCGAAGTATGGCTTACCACTACTGAACCCCATAGGGTACAGTGGATTACAAGCATAGTAGAATGAACCTACCTCTGTCTTGTTCAGACGAGCCAGGTTTGTAAGGGCTCCAACAGTTTGACCTTCACTATTTCCCTTGGGTTGAGGAGCACCGCTAGGGAATAGTGCAGTCCACAGTTCAGCTTGTGAGTTATAAGTACCGTGAATCTCCCAGTCTGGAGTGATGGCGTATAGCTTCCCTACTTCTAGGTCATACAGGCTCTTGTCACCGATAGTAAGCAGTGGATACATCTGCTTAGCATTAAGCATAATTCCATGAGGTTCTGTGATGATAGGCTTACCTTCCTCACGAAGGAAAACTAGTTCTGGTACACCAGCAATCTTAACATTCATCGGATTCTTCCAATTCATGTAAGTAGAAACGGTTGTGTTATTCTTGCCCAGCATAGAGCTTAGACGTTGGAAGCTATTAGACTCTGCCAGTACGTCACCGGTATTTGCACAAATAGCACGGTACTGCTTTGTTGAGTCAAGAGGAACACTGAAGTCATCTACTGACACAGCGAAGTTGAAATGAACCACTGGTCCACCATTGAGCTCTGGCGAGTACTTAGCAATCAGAGCTGTTTCCAGCAGCCGCACTTCATGTTGTGCGAATCCCTTTAGTGTATTATTAGCCCCTTGACTAATTGACGCCAGTGGGTGAGATACGTCCCAATCCTTCACAAGATTGGGCATAGTAATAAGAGGTGACCAGAGGAGCTTACGTGCACCACCATTTGCATTAATGATGTGGTGCATAGTAGTGCTTTCCTTGTGACCGTCAAGAGAGCTAAGGTGTTCTCGTAGACGCTTAAGTAGTGAGATGGCTGATCCAAAGTAATTATGGTCAACGCCATCAATATTAATAGTCAGAGCGTACACTCCAGCGCTATCAACAAAAGAGTGCCCCCGTCCTAGTGGTACAGAGTAACTATGGGTAGGCTTTAGAGTTGATGCGTGTAGATCAAAATGACACCCGTACGTAACAAGGTTCTTTGATGTTTCAACTAGGTATTCAAGCAGCTTATGGTCATCACCAAAGGTGGAGTGCTCTAGTTGGTATACCATGCTAGAAAGCATTCGAGCACTTTCTAGAGCTCCCTGTGTTGGGTTGTCTAGAGATAGTACATGTCCAAACTGCTTATGTTGATTAATAACCATGGTGTCAATAAGCTGGTTACCTAGTTGTGAAACAGGTCCCAGACGTGTGGACTCTCCTGAAGATGTTGATAGGGTACTTAGTGGTGCAACCCCACTGAGAAATGTCATATTGTGACTCACTGAAATGTTCTGAGGAGTTTCAATAACCTTAATAACACTTGGACTTGTGAATGAAGATCCAATAATCAGTGATGAGACACTTGTCAGTGGTAGATCATTACCCATAATACCCCCTTCGGGGTATAGCAGAACCTCGTCACCTGTAATAAGTAGTGAGGAGAAAATAGAGTCACTAAATTCATGTAGATATGTATACACGTCTAGTAGTACTGATAGCCCTAGAATAATAACAAAGACCTTAAGTAGAAGCCATAGGAACTCTGACATACTAGTAGGCCACAGACGATCAATCAGACTTAGTACTGATGACTTGTGCATCACCCAACCCATCCAAAGAGTGGAAAATAGTAGTAGAAGATGAGACATAATGATGACGTGGTGGATGCTCCAGGGCTCAGAAATGACCGATGGAATATGCACTAGAATATTGATAAAACCAGAGGGAATACCAATAATGACAAAGGTTACAATCGAGCTAAGCTTAGTACTGATGTATAGTCCTAGAGTACTAGTCATAAAGATAGAAAGACGTGTCATGAGCATAATAGTCATAAGGACATAAAATCCCATATAACGAATGGTCCAATCCTCGTTGTCCAGAGTGCTAATAAATCCAAAGTAAATTAGGATAGTTGTTATCATGATTAGTACCTGGACTGTTGGAAGAATAGAGATGCCAATACAAGATACAAATTCAGACAGGTGTCCCGTATATTGTAGCGCACCTGGTGCTAGTAGAATATGTGTCATATTAATAATTATCAAATGTGTGTGCGACCAATGGATTATGATCAGTACTATTATATTCATTATATATATAAGCTATTACCATAATAATAATAGTTGTTATACTTAGAGCCATTCGTGTATATATATATATATTCTATTGTTATTAATACATATTAAGCTTGATTGCGCGACAAATGAGATTCGAACTCACACTCACAACGTTGACAACGTTGGACACTACCAATTATGCTATTATCGCATCAATATTATAGTACTTTTAGAGTACTACTAAAATACACTAGAACAATCATACTCCATACTGCTAGAACGCTATAGCAATTACCTCTACACTCATAAACCAGTAATACTAGTAATCCTATCAGCCTATGTAAGATAGGTTAACTCACAACGTTGACAACGTTGGACACTGCCATTATGCTACTACCGCTAGGCACTGTCCTATTACTCTAATTACTATCTTTGTGATAATATAGTTGTATTAGTATAGTAACAATAAAAGGTATCATCTGACACCTTTACACTCCCCTTTTCTTTTTTAATTTATTAAAAAGGGGGGAGTGAGAGGGGGCTAATTCACCTTTTGGTGAAAGGAGAAAAGAAAAATCTATACCGCTGGTACGTTGTAGAGCAGTGCAGAAGCTTCAACTTCTAGACCAGACAGTAGTACGCCAGGGATCACACCAAGGAATAGAGTCATGACGATCAGAGGTAGAACTGTCATAGCTTCTGTTCGTGTCAGGTCACCTGCGATTGTTAGGTATGGACTTAGAGTTCCTGCGCTGATACGGGCCCATAGCCATGTAGAGTAGCAAGCGCTAAGCACGATACCTGTAGCTCCAAGAGCACAAGCTAGGAATGATTGTTCCATCACCCCTGCTAGAGCCATGAATTCACCCACCCAGTTGACTGAGAGAGGAACACCCATGTTAGCACAGATAGCAAAGAAGAACACTACTGTGAATACTGGCATAACGCTAGCCATACCTCGGTAGTAGCTGATAGACCGTGTGTGGTATCGGTTGTATAGAACACCACCCACCATCACGAATAGCGCTGGTGAGATTAGACCGTGCGCTAGTGATAGTAGTAGAGCACCACTGATACCAATTACGCTGTTACTGAAGAGCCCTAGGACGACCACAGCCATGTGCCCTACTGATGAGTATGCAATAAGCTGCTTAGTGTCTACTGACCGTAGTGTGGCTAGACTAGAGTAGATCAGACTTACAACAGCAAGTGTTTGTACTAGAGGTGCGTAATAGTCGCAAGCATCAGGTAGTACTGGTAGTACTAGTCGGTATACTCCATACGTGGCAAGCTTCAGCACTGTACCAGCTAGAAGCATAGATCCAGGCAGTGGAGCGTCAGCGTGAGCACGAGGTAGCCAGATATGGAAAGGCACGATTGGAGTCTTTACCATAAGGGCTAGACCAAAGCACACAAACAGGTATCGTTGTACAGCAGGGTCTAGTGATACGTGTTGTAGCACTGTCATGTCTGTTGTACCTGTGTGGCTATATAGACCTAGAATACCTAGTAGCATGAATAGAGATCCTGCTAGTGTATATAGGAATAGAAGTAGGGCTGACCGTACTCGTGTTGGTGAGCCACCATAGAGACCAACCATCACGTAAAGAGGCATCAGTACAGCTTCGAATGCTACGTAGAAGACGATGTAGTCAGTAGTAGTGAATGCAGCGTTAATAAGAGCTGTAGCAAGGAACACAAGAGCCAGTTGGGCCTTTTGTGAAGCGTGAGGAGTGTCAGCTAGAGCTAGGACCATAGGTTCTACTAGGAAGCATGAAAGTGTTACTAGTAGCATGCTAGTGTAGTCCACACCAAAGAGAAGAGGAGCACCAATACCAATAAATTCGTGGTATTCCATAGCTCCCCAGGGGTCAGTAGCCAGTAGCATCAGACAGACCATGTAACGAAGTGTTTGTGACGACGCCATGGCCACAGTCATAGTAACGCCACCTGGTTGTTCTGGATTAGCTCCACCTTCAGTAGGTTGCCATGCCAGGTAGATGGCGGTGATAATAGGATATGCAATTAGATATGTAATCATAGATTTTATTAGGGGGGTAGTAGCCTTAGTAGAATGGCCATTTGTCCCTCTACCCTGTTAGTTAATAAATAAAGCTCTGCTTGAATATTATAGAAGTACTTATTATTATGATGATAGAACCGTTTATGGCGATAAACCTATATTATACGTATAGCAGTAGAGTTCTACTAAACCTTTAACGATAGAGCACAATTTATTTATACCTATAACCATAGGGCCCATGTTTATGAAGATAGGTTCTTGTATTATGTTTATGGTGATAGAACCTATATATATATATATATACGGTTACTCACCATTGTTTATAAGAGGTAGCCGGATCGAACGGCTGCTAGCGCTGTGTAAAAGCGCTGACCTAACCACTAGTCGAACCTCCTTGTACTGTTAACATTATCTGAGCCTATTAATGATTAGAAAATATACTATTTAGTACCATTAGCATAGCTAGGAGAATACAGGGATACATGGGATCGAACCACGCCTAAGAGCTTTGGAGACTCTTGTACTACCACTATACGATATCCCTATCAGGCTTAGGACCGGACATAATATCTATCATCTTAATAGATAGGGGGGGCTATCATGCCTATTCACAACAGATCATGATAGTATGATAAGCTATGGGTCAAGCCGCGGGCTCGAACCGCGCACCTCTCCGACCACAACGGAACGCTCTGCCAAATGAGCTAGAATGACCTGTGTTATGGTCATACCAATACACCAGAGGAATAATAATGCTTAGAGGCAATAATATATTATTCAATACTAATAGTTTCCTCTGTTTGCCTCCGCGTGGGATCGAACCACGATTTTAGGTTTACAAGACCCACGTTGCACCATTCAACTACAGAGGCTCATAGTGATCGATAAAGACCCCATATCTATGACCATTGTAACGCTACTGGGACTTGAACCCAGTCTACCTGTGTGAAGGACAGGTGTGCTACCCCTACACCATAGCGTCTACTACTGTTATATATGACATACTATGTTCATGAGCACGCGCACATAAAAATATCCCTAATAATATAACACTTGAGCTATGGTAAATAGTGGGGGTCTATTATTATGCTACCCATTACTACCCTTTTTAGGTTAGTTAAGGAAAAGTAAAGCGGAGCCAGGACTCGAACCATGGACCTACAGCTCATGAGGCTGCAATGCTGCCAAATTACACTACCCCGCGATTGATTATGACCATATTATATATAAAGACAGGTTTATCTCCGTACTCGGACGCGATAGGAGTCGAACCTACAACTGGTCATCCCAGATACAGCTAGCAACCGTATACACCTCACCAATAGTTGTGCACGTCCCGTCCTGTTACACATAGGTGAGTAAGCCTATAATAATGGGTCATACTATTAACGATAGGTTAAATTAAATTAAATCCTATAACAACGGGACATGTTATTAGCGATGTTGTTGTTTTCTTGTTATTCATGATTAGGTTTGCCAACAATAGTGTGTGGTAAAAAGGGTGAGGGGTCATTAGGTAGTTGGTATGGGTATTGGACTTATGGGTGTGACTACGCTCTGGACGCATGCCCATTACACGTGTCACCCCTTTACTATCTTTGATAGTTAATCTTGCGCAGTAGTCTACTGCGTGTCCATAGCGTTTGAACATCGTTATTAGCAATGTTCAAACGCGTTGATGCATGTCCATAGCTGGATTCGGGCTTTATATGCTGGCAGCCCTTATCCATTGGGTGCTTAGCTGCCCTGCGGTGGCTCATTAATAGGCACAACAGGTACACCAGAGGTACCCTGACACTGGTCCTTTCGTACTAGGTGCCATCCTCGAACATGCTAATAAAGCACAGCGGGTATAAGCTATACTGCTTCACAGCGTATTGACAATAGTGTTATTCATAATAAAACAGTGGCTTTCACCACTGGTCAGACTCTATCATAGGCAGCAAGCTTGCTACCGTGCAGGATAGTTATAGGCTCTGAGCCTTATAGTCGTTGGACGTGATACTTTAGAATAATTCACGCTCCTAGTTGTAAGGTATATACTTCCAGGATGGTTTCTGCTTTTGGTGATCAATCACCGTTGGGCTCAATTTACATTATTCTCAACAAAACTATGACTTAAAACAAAGGGGTCTAGTTTAGGTCAACTCGAGGACCTAGGCGGTACAGCATAGATTCATGCATATGAGGTGTAAGCATGGCTTGTAGTGCCTTGTGATGGGCCTTTGTAATCGCAAGCTTGTATTGCTTTTGTCCATCCTTTCCATAACGGTCAGCACGGACAGTAGTGGGGATACCCATGGCAGTAATGGCCGCTGCTAGGCGTACGCAATCTGCATGAGTATAGCTATTTACGTAGATGAATACGGTACTGTTTGCGATGTCATATGAGCCGTCACTCATGATGAGATGGGCCAGTACAACAGGCGTCACAAGATCCTTAATCATAGCCGGAACTACCTTGATCCACTCACCAGCAGCCCCCATCACATAAAACATATTGTGATATTGGTTGAAAACGCCGAGAGAAAGAGTCTTCAGCCGGAATTGTCCAGAGGGTAGTGTAGTAACACTACCCGTTTGGCAGAACTGGCTAAATAGTCCATATACCCAATAGGCATAATCACGATAAGGGGCCCCAAAAGACCATTCCAGGCGTGTATTAGATGTAGCACTTGAACGCGATGCATGGCTATCGCCCAGAAGTTGTCCAATAACCACTTGGTGTAGGTAATATGGGAGCATTACAATGGATCGTAGACCCCGAATAATTTCGCTTGTAAAGCGTTGAAGAAGTTGTAGTGTTGATGTCATAGTTGTTTTTTGTTGATTGAATTAAATATATGTCGCTTAAGCGAACCCAACTCACGTAGCTCCTTAGACTGCGAACAGCAGTACCCTTCCAAGCTTGTGCACCTGGAGGATGAGCTGAGTCGACATCGAGGTCGCAAACAGCACGGGCGATATGAACTCTCGCGTGCTATAACGCTGTTATCCCTAGCGTAGCGTTAATCGCCTAGCCCAGAGTGTACCCTGACACGTCTGGGGTTCACTTGGCCATGCTTGCGCACTTTAAGCACTGCTCAGTGCTATCAATCAGGCACCCATTCATGTCCATGAACGATAGTAGCCCCTACATGGGCAATACCTTAAAAAAGGCTATTCGGGTTTCCATCCCGGGCAAGGGTGCCATACGTGGAGGCCTCCGGTACTGTATAGGAGGCGACCGTCCCAGTCAAACTAGCTGATGACCTATCCTAGCCCATTGCCCGTAAGAGCGGGGCTTCACTACCACGAATCCTCATGGCGGTGTAATAGTCGAACGACATACTTCCCCAGATTCATGTGGCGACCGGCCATCACTAGTAAAGCTGCATAGGGTCTTCTTGCCCTGCTGTGCTAAAACCGCATCTTCACGGCTTATTCAGTTTCGCTGAGGGGCCCCCGGAGACAGCGGGTGCGTCGTGACCCTCTTCATGCGGGACCATAATTAGTGGCCAAGGAATTTCGCTACCTTAGCACCCTTATGGTTAAGGCGGTCGTTTACCTGAGTTAGGTACACGTTGAAGCCCTTAAGCTCTACGCAGTACATTCACTCTAGGCACCGGACAAGGGACGGCCCCTATACGAGCCACAGCTGGTGCTGGGCATAGCAGGGACCTGTATTCTTGGTGCACAGTCGCACACCCCGTTCCACTGCGTCCAGCCAGGATGTTTAATTTCTAAGTTAAAACTAAGCTTAAAAAATAAACTATCCCCATAAGCTGGACACCCTTATAGTAGGACGTACGGGTTTCTGTTGCCGAGTTCCTTTGGGAGCCCTATCTCTCACTCTGGTGTACTCCACCACGGGACCTGTGTCGGTCATAGGCACGGTAAACGCACGCAGCTTCAAGGCATATTTATTATATAGTATGCTCAGCTTGTGTTAACTCATCGCTTTATACTTAGAGACCGGTTTAACTCAGGATGACTGCCATTGTCTATCTGAGACCCACCCCGTTCAAGTGCAAGGTGTCTAGACCTTGTATCGCTACTCGTGTCGCCATGCTCTATCCACGTTGTCCAGACAATGCTACACTGCCCTTCTTTCAACATGGGTGCTCATCTACCCTATAATCTTACTACATCATTATTATTATAGCCCGCACCCGCCCATGTTACAAACCCCCCCTCACCCCTTTTGGGGAGGGGGGTAAGAGCAGGTGAGGCATGTGAACTTTAGACATAAATACCCCTATCTTTCATGAAAAAGATAGGTAAATAATATTATATGTTTACAGTTTTAGTAAGTATTTATAGGCGTTGTGTGGGACGATAGCTGAGACCCGTTTATCTTCGGCGCACTGGTACTCGGCCACTGGGTTGTTACACCATCGTTAACAGGTGGCTACCTCCAGGCACACTGCATGACTGTCATTGTAGCAGCACCTCCTTACGTGTCATTTAGCTATATCTGTTTGGGTCCTCGCTCAACGCTCATGACTGTCTTCATCTAGGCTGCTGACCTTATCGCCTACAGCCTGTGTACAGGACGTAGTAGTCCCCCTTCCATGGTAAGCTACCCCTGATAGAGCACGGATGCCCCCCAGAACTGCACTCATTTCCTATAAAACCTCCTAGATGGTGATCTTATATTAAATAAATACATGGCGGCCTGAACAGTACAGGGTCCTACCACTCGATGCCTGTCTGACGCCTTAACGTCTTTCGATGAGAGCCGGCTAGCTCGCTGTTAGATAGGCCTATCACCCCTAGCCTGAGCTCGTCAGAGTACAATACAACGGACACCTGTTCGGCCTCTGTCATGGCCATCACACGTCAATCAAGTACTTAAAATACTTGGACGTAAGAGGACACAACAGGCCTGGCCCAAGCTAGATCACAGCGGTTCAGGTCTGGGCAGGAGGACTAATTCCCCTATTGCACCATAATAAGCACCAATATAGCCTATTGACTATAACTGACACATATCACATCATTACCTTTATCAATCATTTCTATTGTAATGATCCATACCTGATTTCACCAATTTATAGTGTAGCTATATCTGACGGTTTATCTGATATAACAACAAACTAAAACTGATGGTCAATGGCTTATATTGGTAGGAGATGTATGGATAGCAATGGGCGATTTTGTCTGTCGTTTAGGCTATTGGCCTCGCCCTCCTTCCCAACTCGGCGACCCATTATGCAAAAGGTACGCTGTCGGGCGTTACTATGGCGATCCTAGAAACCCGACCATAGCATTGCAGCCCTTCAGCTGCTTATGGACCATAGCTGCTTCAGGCTCTATTTCACTGCGGTACAACCGCTCTCTTTCATCGTTCACTCGCGTTACTATTTTCTATCACTCGGACCACCTATTAGCCGTTGGGAGAGATCCCAATCACTCTACAAAATGCAGAATGCTCTTTAACACATCAGCAGTCACACGGGACTTTTACCCTCTATGGTTATCTGGCGTTCCATCCAGTTCAAACTGTCGATGACATGTTACAGCTACACCTACTTTTCGCTCGCCGCTACTAAGGAGGTACGGTTGGTTGCCTGTAGGCCCTACTATGATGATTCACTTTGGGCCATGGCTATCATTGATTTACCGTGAGGTTGTCATTAATTGACCTTTGGACTAGGGCCCCCTCTGTAGTAGTCCGGCTAGACCTGGGCAGCTATAGGTCCTATGGTTCACCACACACTATATATTGTAGATGCTCTATAGCTATCTGTTTCCTAATGGGTTCGTACTATTAGGTCTTCTTTTCTATCTATCTTAGAATAGATAGCTTTACTATACTACTTTAAATAGGTAAATAGTACTAAGGTAATGATACTACCTCAATTCAACAAAAGATAGTGTGTTTCCTACTACTCATTACTAACCCCTTCTAATTAGAATTACCCTAACCCCACCAAAGGGGGGTAACTGGTGGGTTAAAAGGTAGGTAAAAGTAATAGTTACTCCACTAGTCATAATGGTTATAGGTGTAGGTACTCACTCATTAAATTATGACCATGAGTGTTCATAAATAACTATGACCATGAGTATAACTAGTAGTATTGGTGGTTAAAAAGTTTAATGGTAATAGAATATGGCTTATGCTTATGATGGGTGGGGTCTATAATACATGAATGTACTATGGACACCCGGGTTTGGTGGTCATAATAGACCGTCCCTAAACTATGAGTATAGCACTAGGAAGCTAACCATTAGGGCGAATAGCCCTGTAGCTTCGGCTAGAGCGAATCCTAGAATAGCGTATGTGAATAGTTGTCCTCGAACAGCAGGGTTTCGAGCTGTACCAGCGATTAGAGCGCTGAATACTGTACCGATCCCAACACCGGCTCCTGAGAGACCGATAGCGGCTAGACCAGCACCAATGAACTTTGCAGCAGCCATTGTGTATTGTGATTGTCTGAACCTCTCGTTATCAAGCATCAATGAATTGAGCTTTAGCCTTTATAATCTAAAGGCTAGTGATGACATCCATGAACGGCTATCACCTGTATAAAGACAGTGATAGAATATATGTGATCATGGAGGGGACAGACGTGGATCTCTATTATGAACTCTATAGTGCGGTAGCTGGATCTCAGACTATATTACCGTATCTACCCTTTTAGGACCTATAATCATGCTTATAATATCTATAGATGGTAGATTACCTAACACTCGGTGCTATAGTAGGTTATAGGAGTATTATACTCCTATAACCATAAACTATGAATGGCTACTATCAGCATGAGCAATGACTCTATTTACCGCTATAGTAATGGTGTACTCTACCATTTTTCCTATAGGATCCTACCTATCCCTATAAGCTATAGGGTTTTCTATGAAAATGCTCTACAATACATGTATGCTAACGTGAGTCAATGAGTATAGCCTCGGAAACTTTATTTATGCACTTCTGACGCCATGCTGAATATAATAGCGCCACATGTATGCATAGCTTTTATCTCTCTCTATACAAGTTATTATTTATTAGTAAATTTATTACTAAATTTATTTTTAATAAATAAATTATTATTATTATATTGGTATGGACGGACAGAGCAAGATTCGAACTTGCGGTGGGCGGGACCCACTTTGAGGTTCAAGCTCAATGCCTTAGACCACTAGGCTATCTGTCCTGTTATCTCATCGACTCACCTGCTACCCTTAAAGAGGGGTAGGAAAAATGGTGAAATATAGTATATTGTCTATCTATAAACTTTTATAAGAATAGTTACGGTCATAGATTTTTATCGTCTCGTCTCTACACAATGGCTATAACCCCTTACTATTAAGGCCAGCCTATATTTTTTGCTGCTATAGGTGACACAGAATATTTATGTTAAAGAACATAAGGGGGCTAGTATAAAGTCCAAGCATAATAGCTTTGTAACGTATACACGGCTCACAATCAGTTGAAGGATCGGAGGTAGTACGAACACTGATACAACGTATACCAGTGCAGCCAGAGTAAGGAGAACGAATGCTCCTTGGTTAAGGAAGTAAAATGGGAGAGCTTGAGGCATAGGCTGATATGCAACAGGCAATGTGATAGGTGTTTCCATCATCACTATGAATACTATAATTATGAGTGACTATATAGCATGCTCATAATAACAATAGACCCTTACATACTTTCCTTTCTATGAGAGGTTGGTTAGTTAGCAAGGGCAGAAGGGGACTATAGTTATTGGTAACCATATAAGGTCGTTATAACGTTTCAACAAGCCTATGATTGGATAGGTAGCATGTCGAATGCGTGGTGTGGAGTAGGTGATGGTAGTACCCACTCGATTGTGTAGGCGAACCGTGTGCTTCGTTCGTACGTTAGGTTGTCCGTGAAGTATAGCGGTTCTCCCCATGGGTTGTCACCAACGTACTTGTCGTTAGTGAACATGTCGTAAACAGTGTACAGGAACAGAAGAGTAGCAGAGACGCTAACGAATGAACCCCATGATGAGATTAGGTTCCATCCCGCGTAAGCGTCAGGGTAGTCAGCGAATCGTCGTGGCATTCCTTGTAGTCCTAGGAAGTGTTGTGGCATAAATGTCATGTTAACACCGATGAAGAATGTCCAGAAGTGCGCTTGAGCTAGGTGTTCTTCGTACATCTTACCGAACATCTTTGGAGCCCAGTAGTAGAACCCGGCAAAGATACTGAATACGGCACCCATTGAAAGCACGTAGTGGAAGTGAGCCACAACGTAGTATGTGTCATGCATCGCTACGTCAACGCTCGCGTTCGCTAGAACTACACCTGTCAGTCCACCAATAGTGAACAGACCGACGAATCCTAGAGCGAATAGCATAGGTGCTAGCAGTCGGATAGAACCACCGTAAGCAGTCGCTAGCCAACTGAAGACCTTGATACCTGTAGGTACCGCAATAATCATAGATGCAGCTGTGAAGTAAGCTCGTGTGTCTACGTCCATCCCTACGGCGTACATGTGGTGGCTCCATACAATGAATCCAAGCACACCGATAGAGGCAATGGCGTACACCATACCAAGGTAACCGAAAACAGGCTTTCCACTGAATGTTGAAACAACGTGGCTAACCATACCAAATCCAGGGATAATCATTAGGTATACTTCAGGGTGTCCGAAGAACCAGAATAGGTGTTGGTATAGGACAGGGTCCCCTCCTCCAGCAGGGTCGAAGAATGATGTGTTGAAGTTACGGTCAGTAAGGATCATAGTAAGAGCTCCGGCTAGAACTGGAATACATAGAATAATAATAACTGACTGTGATAGCATCGCCCATACGAATAGAGGTGCCTTGTGTAGGCGTAGCCCTGGAGCTCGCATGTTAAGGATTGTAGTGATAATGTTAATGGCACCAAGTAGAGATGAAATCCCTGAGAGGTGCAGGCTGAATACAGCTAGATCAACTGATCCACCACTGTGTGATTGTACACCTGTTAGAGGCATGTACATAGTCCAACCGCTACCCATACCTTGTTCCACGAAGACGCTTGAAAGGATAAGAACGATTGCAGGAGGTAGTAGCCAGAAGCTGATGTTGTTCAGCCGTGGGAACGCCATGTCCGGCGCACCGATAAGAACGGGAGCCATGTAGTTAGCGAACCCAGCCATAGCAGGTACCACCATGAAGTAAATCATCATGATACCGTGAGTTGTAGCAATTACGTTGTAGAGGTGGTGGTTACCAGAAAGGAACTGGTTACCAGGAGCTGATAGCTCCATCCGGATAAGTACACTGAACGCAGTACCCAGAAGACCGGTAAAGACAGCAAAAAGGATATAAAGGGTACCAATATCCTTGGCGTTTGTAGAGAAGAGCCATCGGCTAGCCATGTTAATAAGAGGGTTATGCTGTTATGGGGAGGGGGTAGGTAGGTTGACAGCTGCTGGTGAGAGTAACTATAGTGCATAGCAATATTCATGGTAGAGTATTCTATCACTATAGGCTCTAGTTATCTACCATAAAAATGGACATAGCGGATAGCCATGAGAACTAAAACAGTAGAAACTGATAGATGCCTTAATAGGCAGAAAGTGTCACAAATGTGAGGTCTTTAATCCACAACTAAGACTTAGAGTAAATAGAAGGGAGGAGGTTCACGGTATTAGTAAATCATAGAGGAGAGATGCATCACTAGTAACCCATAGGGTACACAGCTGTGCTAGTAGCAAGTCTTTAATAATCATATGTGATAGATGGCGGAATAGCCTAATCTACACACTATTAGATGTAGGTACTTTAGATATGATATAATTTAAAACATTTATAGCTGTAATTATAAAAACTCGCTATAGGCTTATAATATTATAATATGACCATATATTTTATATAAAGCATAACAACTATGTATGGCAATATAAGTCCTATAGCCATCTAGCACTACAATGCAGAGTGTCTAGGTATGACAGTTTAAGTAACAGCCTATATACATAACAACTAAACCTTATAACTGTACAGGGTCTTAGTCCACCACATGTCACACACGAGTATGGACTTCTGCTTAGGCAAAGCCCCTTTATACTAACCTTCCCATCAGAAACCTTTATACTCAACCAAAGGGTTAATGTTAGGTTTATAGGGTAGTTGTTATTTAAAAAATAAGGAGGGGTTATGGAGGCATGCTTTGCGAGTATACCATAAAAACAAATAACATATAAATATGACTGCACAACAACGATCATTTGTCGAGGCGCTACTACGTCTACGGCCGCTATTCCAATCACACCCTCACCACCTTACTCTGGAATCACCATGGCCAATCCTTACAAGTGGAGCTGTGCTAGCTATGCTTTCAAGCGCTGCCCTTTGGTTCAACGGTCTACAATACTCAGGTACATTCCTTATCCTTGGGATGCTTAGCACACTAACAGCTATGATCCTATGGTGGGCTGACTGTGTTAAGGAAGGTACATACCTTGGACACCACACTAAGGTAGTTCAACAAAACCTTGCTATGGGTGTTGCGCTTTTCATTGTAACAGAAGCCGCACTATTTGTGAGCATCTTCTGGGCCTACTTCCACTCATCACTAGCACCTACAGTGGAACTAGGTACTCAATGGCCACCCGCTGGTATCACAGCCCTATCACCTATGGCTATCCCCCTACTCAATACCGTTCTACTACTTAGCAGCGGTGCTACAGTTACATGGGGTCACCACGCATTCTTCTGCCGAAACCGATCAGCTGCTCTTCAAGGACTTATGCTTACAGTAGCTCTAGCTATTATCTTCACTGCCCTACAAGGTGTTGAATACAACATGGCTGGATTTACTATTGCTGACGGTGCTTACGGTAGCTGTTTCTATATGGCCACAGGTGCTCACGGACTACACGTGCTGGTAGGTACACTAGCTATCACTGTTGGTCTTGCACGACTTATTAACTACCAACTTACATCAACTCACCACATTGGTCTAGAAGGAGCAATCCTATACTGGCACTTTGTGGACGTCGTTTGGGTCATCCTATACGTTACAGTTTACTGGTGGGGAGCTCCATTATCCCTATCTAAATTAGTCCCCTATTTTTATATTTTCCCCCCTTCCAGAATACTACTTACCTTGTTATACTTAACCTTTTAATTATAAGTTAATTGGCTGAGTAGAATAGGGTTACAATAGAGGTAGATGAGGAACAAGAACACTATAGTATGCTTAGTTACCATAGAAAATTTAAATTTTTATAAGCTATGAAGTGACTATTTCTTAAATGGCTATCAGTTATTTAAGACAACTTGTTAGAAGTCAATAGTCATAATATCTAATAGCATGGCTCATTTTTATATTAAAATATTAACAGTATTTAAAATTTAAAGTCATTTAATGGTATACTGCGTTTAGTATAAAAATAGAGGATTATATTGACACGTTTACCAGCCGAATTAATACAATTACTAAATTTAGAGTGAGTCTAATTCAGGTGGGCTGGGCTCGAACCAGCGGCCTCATGCTCCCAAAGCATACGTCTTAACCAAACTCGACTACCACCTGTGTACTCTTAGCTACCGGCCCCATACAAACCATCATTAAAGTTGATAATTATTGATACTATTAACCTATTGTAGTATCTTTAATGAGGGGTCTAAACTGGTACAACGTCAAACGCAACAAGTACGCTTGGTACCAGTAGAAGTAGAGCGATAGCTGGTGGTAGCATTCCAGTCCAACAGAAAGAAAGTAGTTGATCGTACCGAAGTCGTGGTAGTGTAGCCCGGAACCACACAAAACCAAAACAACCGGCACAAGTCTTAAGCGCCAGCACTAGTGATGATAGTGACAGTGGTGTACCATTGGCAATAACTTCAGGGAATCCCCATCCACCTAGGAATAGTGTAGCTGATAGCGTGCTCATGAGAACGATAGAACAGTATTCTCCTAGGAAGAAGAGTACGAAAGGCATAGCACTGTGCTCTGTCATGAACCCAGCAACAAGTTCTGATTCAGCTTCAGGAAGGTCAAAGGGTGTTCGGTTTGTTTCGGCTAGTACAGATACAATGAATAGCATGAATAGAGGCGCTAGAGGAACACAGTACCAGATAGGTGCTTGTGATTCTACAATAGCCGTGTGGTTAAGGCTACCGGCCATGATCAGGACTGCTAGAACAGCAGAACCTAGGATCAGTTCATAGCTAATCATTTGAGCTGTTGATCGTAGCCCACCAAGAAGAGCGTATGATTCGTTGGCAGACCATCCAGCTAGTAGTACCCCATAAACACCAACACTAGAAACAGCTAGAGAGTATAGAACCCCTAGTTCTAGGTCAGCAATAGCGGCACCAGGACCGAATGGCATAACAGCCCAACCAAGAAGGGCGAACACCAGTGTAATAACAGGTGCTAGGTAGAAGATGACGGTGTTAGAGGCCCCCGGAACAACAGTTTCCTTTACCACCAGCTTCAGGGCGTCAGCGAACGGTTGTAGTACTCCATAGACACCTACTGCGTTAGGCCCTACTCGTCGTTGCATTGCAGCCAGAACCTTACGTTCGATAATGGTCATGAACGCTACAGCTAGAAGAATAGGTACCAGTACAGCTAGCACAGACAGAATGGAGAAGAGAGTAGAAAGCATATTACGTAGTTTGTAGACATAAAACCCGTGATACTTAAAAGACTAAGACCAGTCGGGAGGTATGGGAGAGGTACACTATAAATAATAATAATGAATGAATATATATAGACAGACAGTACATAACTGTGCCGTATGGTTATATTTATCAATCTTACCTAATTGTTAAAACATGGTTATAATAACCACCCTTATAAGTATAACTAAGGTAGTCTATAATGGTTATAGGAACCAGAATAGTCATGAATATAAGAGCACAATGGCTCCTAGCGATACGTTAAGATAAATAGTGTGGTGATAGTTAAATAAAGGGGTCTATAGCAATGGCAGAAATAACCATAGTCAATAAGACCTAGGCTTGTGACTTTAGCCATGCTAGGTATTCTGGCAGGCTAACCGCTTCAATACAAATAGGCATGAAGGCGTGGTAAGCTCCACAAAGTTCGCTACATTGTCCGTAGTAAACACCTTGTCGTTGGATCAGAGTAGATACTTGGTTTAGTCGACCTGGACAAGCATCGACCTTGATACCTAGTGAAGGAATAGCCCAGTCATGCAGAACGTCAGTAGCTGTTACGATGGCTCGGATGTGCGTGTCAACTGGAAGAACTAGCCGGTTGTCCACTTCTAGTAGTCGTAGTTGCCCAGCTTCTAGTTCGTCAGCAGGAACCATGTATGAATCAAATGCAACTGTTTCGTTGTCGTCACCAGCAAAGTCTGATAGTTCGTATGACCAGTACCATTGGTGTCCAATAACCTTAACAGTCATAGCTGGGTTAACCACCTCCATGTGGTTCCCCTTGTAAACCTATAGAAAAGGAATAGGGTTGATTATGGACTATGCCTTGCTTCCCACCACGATAGTTCATAACTATGTTAACAATCCTGAAAGGACTTACCCCGACCCTCCTAACACCTAGTCTTTTTTATTACCCTACCCCCCCAAGGGGGGTTAAAAGGTGGGTTAGGGCGTAAGGAGGGAAGTAGGGGGGGGGTTAATGTGGGATTATAGCACCGTTGTAGTCTCTGAGGCCTACGGCCTACCTGTACGGGATATAACCCAGCCAGGTATACAGTGGTAAATGCATGGACGAGAGTAACTGTGTTGATTTTTTCCAATTTTTTTTACCTATACTGAGCCTAGTATAGGGGAGGTTTAATTAAAATTATCAAACACAGCTCATAGCTATGATTTCTATGTCCTATAGGGAGTCCATGAGGTATAGCAGCTTGAATGAAGGGAAGGCAATAGCCACAAGGATAAGTGCTGGCACAACAGTCCATACAACTTCAATAAGAGTACCGTGGTTGTTGTACCGGTGAGCGATAGGCGCTTGTGTGTCCTTGAAAGAGATAACGATAGATCCGAGCATCCATCCTACTGCCACACCAATAACGATGAGGTAGAAGAAGATAGTGTCGTGTAGTTCAGTGATCCCCTCGAATGATGGAGAAGCACCGTCTTGGAATCCTAGAAGCCAAGGTTCTGGAGCGTCACAAGTAGCTGTGAATAGTGATGTAAATAGTGAAAGCATGCTATATAATGAATATTAAATATAAACTAGTCGTGTCAATCGCTACCAATGATAAAACACTGATAGTGGTACTAGACCAATGTGACGTCATAGTCACTTTATTAATCGCATAATACAACCTTGTTGAGAGGTGAAAATGAGATAATAGGTATGAGACCATGCGGACGTGTCAGGTAGTAAGGGGTACTGATAACCATAAATGGTTACTAGCTAATAACGGTTAGCTGAATCGAACAGCCTTTACTAATGAGATCAACCCATTCTTTAGTAATCCAATACCGTGTATATTAATAAAAGTCAGTCTAAATAAAAGATATTGTATTGTTAATAGACAACTCTATTATAACTATTTGGTAGGTAAGAAGAGAAATATATTACACACCATAGCTATAGGTCTCTCTAAGTACAATGAGAGTGGTAAATAACCTATATCTATTAGGGGAATATTAGTCCTTATGACCTAACAGCCCCAACCCAATAACTAATGGGTATGTAAGAAGGTTAATAAGAGGTTGGTAGAATTTCTCTATTGCTACTAGTGTATAGGCCTATACTTATAACTATAGGTCTCTACTTATATATATATATATCAGTTAGGTGTACTTATAACCTATTACTAGTAGTGTATTATTAATACCAAAAGGTGAGTAGGGGGCTAATTTACCATTCATCTATCAGCCGCAGGTTCCCCTACGGCTACCATGGTTCGACTTCAGACCAGTCAGCTGGCCAGGCTCTGTAGCAAGCTCCGCCATTATTACTGTCTTCCAGCACCCATTGATATCAATGGGAGGTCTCTCCATCATTATGACTATAGGTTGATGTATAATTATAATGTGGATATATATGAGACTATAGTTAAATACAAGCAGCGCTCACCCACGTTACCCTACCAGCATACTAGCCCGTGACGAGCGGTTAGTACCCCAGAGAGATTAAACTTCACCGCTCCATACTTATGAGCGATTACTCGGGACTCCAGCTTCACGCGAACGAGTATCAGCTCGCGATCTGTATGCTTGTGGTAGTTTTGGATGCTTTCCCATTTTATAAGGCTAGCTCTCATCTGACACACACACTTGTGGCACGCCTGTAGCCCTTCCCATAAGGGCCATGACGGCCTGACATAGGCCCGTACTCGTATCCCTTATAAGGCTACTACTGCCTATACACTAATCAAATTAATTAGCATCATAGACAGACGGGTCTGCGTTCGTTCATTGGACTCAACCGTAGGGCTCACGACCACGAACTGACGACGGCCATGCAACGCCTGTAAATTACCAGACTCGCTCTAAATTAATAAACTATTAAATAATGAGCGAGCCAACAGTAAAATATGCAAGGGAAGGTAAGGTTTTAAGCGTATCGTCTGATTAAACAGCATGCCCCGCGCCCGTGTGCTCTCCGGCGGTCTCATCGTTAGTGTGTCGGTCTTGCGACTATACCCTACAGGCGAGTTGCTCAGGCGTTAGCCTTCCAGGGGTTAAAATTGTGACTATGCTTGACGTCAAGTATTACACTCTATATTCAAGTCGCACTCCCCACTGCGGCAACTATGGTTCACTGCTGGGGCTAAACAGGCTCTACTCTGTGTCGGTATCCCAGCCTTCGTACCTTACCGTCAGTCTGTCACCAGCACCAATTGCATTGCCCACCCCTAGGGATCATAGGATCTCAGCCCTCCCCCCAGTGTTGGTGGTACCAAATGTAGACTCGTATCCTATTAGAGATGGCTGCGTACCCTATACGCCCATTCAACACCATAAGAGCTGACCCGTCTGTGTTACCGCGACTGCTGGCACAGATGGTTGGACGGGTCTTGTACATAATAAGCATCAATATGACTTATTATATCTGGATATTAAGATATCCAATCTAGGTCACCTGGTCACACCTTTTCCCTAATCCCCCTCACCCCTTTTGGGGAGGGGGGGTTAGGGACGCGGTGCATTGCCAAGGATTCTTCACTGCTGCGCACATGGGTGCTCTGGCTGGCCAGTGTCGGATGCATAGCTATCACTATCCCCTTCCCGTCATAGCCTAAGTAACCTCATAGCTGGTAGGGGCTGAATCTACGACAATATGGTGGATTACCTTTGCACCATGTATAAGCATTAACTGATATCACACAAACTCTTAAAAAATAAAAGTAGTGATCAATTTAGAATACTATTCATGATGATTATCCCTGCGCTATAGGGGCCATTGCGTATGATTCCAGCACTGCTGACCATTTGGCTCCTATTCACCATAATGAATCGGAAAACTTGCATGTGTTATACGCCTAGATACCCTTCATGGCTCGCCACGATGAAACGATCGCGATTATCCCTTCTATCAATACCTATATTATTACTTATTATCATCAATATAGGTACTACGCCCCACTAACCCCTTACTAACCCTTACCCCTCCAATGGAGAGGTTAAAAGGTGGGTAAGGGCTTGGGCGGAAAGGGTCTAGATCATCCCAGTTACCACCTTCAATAAACTTATTGGTAGGTTGAAGGCTATAGTCTGGATCTAATGATCGTCTTATGCGTAATTAAACGCGGTTCGTGTTGTACTATTAGGTAAAAATTTTGTAGCTAAACGCTCTAAGTTGATATAGCTATGATAAGAGCGATGAATTTATTGACCAACTTCTGAGTCGTCAATGGGGACGAATACTTTACCTAATCTGTATGATACACCATTCATAGGCATAGGGTAAATTAGAATCTATATTACTAGCAAAATTACCCCTATCAAAGTATAATCTTTCGTACTAGGTAATAACATGGTGGTACTCTTCACTAAGTTTTACCATTTATCAACTCTAGAAGAGGGTGTAGTAGGAGGGGTGCGAAACCATAAGGACCACAGTGGACATTATTGATAGTTGGTGGGAATAATTAGTCATCATCATCATCATAACAATAGGCCATGATAAACAGGGTATTTTTTGTAATCAATAATTATATATATAACTATTACCAGTAGTGATGAGTTTATAATTATGCCCTATAACTGTCTATGTTTTCCATTCCTATGGTGATTATAAGGGGTCTATGCTATGATGATAGGTTGTGTAATGCTTATCGTGATAGCTTTGATGGAGCGTTGTCACCAGGTAGTAGTGAAACAGGTGTAATCGCTGAACGTTGGTCTGTGATGGCCAGAACTCCAGAGGCTACTTCTACTACGAATCCTAGTGTCAGTACTAGGAAGAAGATAACGGCAACCCAGAAACCGTATAGACCAACGTGTCCAAGGCTAGGAGCAAGAGGGATCAGTGTAGCCACTTCTAGGTCAAAGGCTAGGAATAGCACAGCAACAAGGTAGAAGCTGATACTGAATGGAGCTCGTGTTTGTCCGCGAGAGGCGTCATAGCCACATTCGTAAGTAGTGACCTTTTCAGTGTCAGGACGAGCTACAGAAAGTAGTGCGTTTACAAGCAGTAGAATCACGGCCAGTACAGGCACAATGATAACAAGGCTGTATAGAGTAGTACTCATAGTCATGGTTATACGCTAAATAGTGAAAGAGCCAGGAGACGAGCGCTATCTAGTAGTAGTGATGGTGATGCCATGTAGAAGACTAGGATGGCAGTAAGTAGAGAAATAGTGTATGATTGTACAGCTGTAATGTCTACAGGCTTTTCTGAGTTACGCATAACAGCCCAGTAATAGTCCCATCGAGAGTTAGCAAAGTGGTCATGAGGGAATGTTTGTGGGCTGACTGGTGCTGATGGGTCAAACCAGGCTACTCGAATAACGTTAAGGTAGTATGATGCACTGATAACGCTAGAGAGGATAGCAACTAGTGATACGAAGTAGTACCCACCACTGATAGCGCTGTAAAGCACTTCTAGCTTACCGAAGAACCCTAGTAGTGGTGGAACACCAGCTAGTGAGAATAGTAGTACTAGTAGGCTAAAGGCTAGAGGTAGGTTTCGTACACGTAGACCAGCTAGTTGTGAGATCAGTGTTACGTCATGGGTAACGTCACCTCCACGAGATGAGCTATGGCTAATAGCTCCTAGCAGGCTGAATGATAGGATAGCTGTGAGTGTGTATTGTACTAGGTAGAACACAAAAGCGCTAGTAGCTTCAGGGCTGTTTACACTCATAGCTAGTAGCATGAACCCTACGTGTGAGACTGTAGAGTATGCTAGTAGTCGCTTGATACGTCGTTGTGCTAGACCAACTACAGCACCTACAACAAGAGACAGTGTGCTACTCATAAGTAGTAGTAGTGCCCATACGTCGTAAGAGGCTGTATCAACAACAACAAGCATAGCACTGATAAGACCACTGCTTAGGGTGTATAGTAGTGTCAGTAGGCTGATCTTAGGTAGAACTGCAATCCATGTAGTCACAATTGTTGGTACCCCGTCATAAACGTCAGGACCCCAGTTGTGGAAAGGAGCAGCTGTAACCTTAAATAGAAGACCAGTCATAACAGCTGTAAAGCCAAGAGCAAGAGCCCAGTTGATGCTGATAGAGTCTGATCCACCAACACTCAGAAGTGTGACTAGAGATTCAAGGTTAGTAATACCTGTTTGGTTGTAAACTACGGCAAAACCTAGTAGGATAAGACATGATGATAGACCACCTAGTAGGAAGTATAGTAGACCACTATGAGTAGCAGACTCTGAATCACGGTAAAGAGCTGCTAGTACATATACAGCAAATGACTGTAGTTCTAGAGCCAGGTATAGAGTAACCATGTCACCGCTAGCGACAAGGAGACATCCACCCATGCTAGAAAGAAGTGCAAATAGAGGATAAGTGGCAATACGAGGAGTAGCCATAGGTGATAGATGAGCGTGAGGAGCCCATTGGACTAGAGCAATAGCACCTACAGAAAGTAGGAATACTTGTGCAGCTAGTGAAAGACCAGTCAGATCAATAAGTCCACTGTATAGACCAAGACCTGATCCTACCCCCTCCCAGCTATAGGCATTGGCGGCCAGTGCAGCAGCTGAAAGGAATGTGAGGACAGTAACTCGTGTGAGTAGAGCTGGCGTAGCATAGACCGAAGGAAGCGCAACGGCTGTCAGTAGAATAAATAGAGCTAGTGTAAGCATTACTGTTGGCGGTAATAATAATAGTTGTTATCTCAATAATCATAAAGAGCTATAGTACTATACCTACTCCCTATTATAGACCCTATTCATGCCTAATAACTATAATATCCAAGAAATCTTTGATTACTAAATAACAACTCTATCATTATATATGCCTATATTTTCTGGGTATATTAATTAGACGACAATCCATAGATATGAATAATACATATGGCTTATACCTACCTATAGGCTTTAAGAATTAGATCCTAATACCACCCCTCAGTGTTAGGCATGCCATGTCTTTAATAACATTACTATTCTCTATCCCTGTGAATCTCGTAATACAATAAAAAGTATGTTAAGAGTATGTTTGTTTTAAATTTAAATCTACTCACTAACCCTATGGCCATAGGACTCAAGCTGTACCGTTAACTAGCATTTAACTATAATGATACAAATTAGAAATCATATCCTAAGGAATATCTGTCGTATAGGTTTTAATACAAGTACCGTGATTTGCACACGGACCATCTGCTTGGAAGGCAGAGACGCTACTCTTACGCCATACTTGTCAGGGAAAGGGTCATTTAATCTATTGTGATAAGTATATTTACCATTATCGGTTGGGCTACTTCACTGTACTATTTAAATGGTGAGTCTTGTACTATTAGAAGAATAAATCAGATATTCTTAGTAACACTTCGCTTGAATAGGATTAGGTATAGTAAACAGTGGTACTACTTCTTGTTATACCCTCTACCACCCCTACTAACCCTTACCCCTCCATTGGAGGGGTTAAAAAGGTGGGTTAGTAGGCAGGTTAAGTGGGTAGAGGGAAGGAAGAGAAGGGTTAGTATCGGAGGGATAATCTTAATGATTGTAGACGTATTATTACTTATACCTCATAGGTGGTGTATAGAGTTTATAATTTTGATCCTTTAAAGAGGCTATATAAATGGAGTGACACGGACTCGAACCGTGCTCTCAGCGATGCAAACGCAGTATACTACCAACTGTACTATCACCCCTCCCTTAGCACTAGTTATTTAAGTTTTTTCTATTCTAAGGGGTCTATAGATAATATCTATTGTCGTGCTCGTAGACATAGAGCAATAGGACCCAGCATCGCTAGTAGCAGTACGAAACTGATAAGAACGAGCCAGAGGAATCCATAGGTGTAAAGGCTAAGACCAAGAGCTTGCACTTGTGATAGGTATGCGTATGAGGCATCAGCTGCTTGTGAACCGTGTACAACGAATACATCAGTCATTGATGATGTAATAACTGGTGCTCCATCACCAAGAAGCAGAGTGTTAAGGCTGTATAGTGCTCCAGTGATAGCGCTGACGGTTGTTGATGTTACGCTAGGCATTACGCTAAAGGCTTCCAGTAGGAATACTCCAGCAATGATGAAAACTAGTGGTAGTCCTTGAGTAAATTCTTGCCCGCTAGCAGTAATTTCAGAGAGACGTACGTTAAGCATCATCACCACGAATAGGAATAGCACAGCAACAGCTCCCACGTATACGACTAGGTATGTGAGACCTACGTACGTGATACCTAGACATACTAGGTAACAAGCAGCTAGGACGAATACACCAATTAGATATAGGATAGCTACAATAGGGCTGCTAGCTGTGATCGTCATTACAGCGCTTACAACAGTGGCTAGTGCCAGTAGTTCTAGTACAAAGCTAGTCATGTTTATGATTATAGGTGACAGTCATGCTGATACTAAGCGATAAAGTAAAAAGCATTTATTCACTGTCATAGCATCCAGGTCGAGCTTGCTGCCATAGATGTCCCACTGGGAATACACATCGTCACCACTGTGGATCGAACACAGGTCGGAGCATTAACAGTGCCCTGCTCTACCACTGAGCTATGGTAACCATCGTCTATCACCCCTCTTATAGACCTAAACTATATGCTTGCTTATTAAAATGGTAAAATACTATCACTAGTTACACACTTAACCATTTATTAACCCCTCTACCCCTTTAGTTACACTCTTATACCCTCTCCCCTGCCTATCCTCTTACCCCCCCCCTTGGGGGGTTAAAAGGGGATAGGGGGTCAAGATGTGATCCCATTAATTTTCAATTTATTTAAATTAATTTAAACTAGTGAAGTTCAATAGCGTCCTTCAGGTATGAACATGTTAGAACACAGAATACGTATGCTTGAATCAGAGATACAGCTAGTTCTAGACCAATAAGAGCTACAAACACAGCAAATGGAATTAGTGTGATAACTGCTACAATAACTCCTGCGCTGAATAGCTTAGCTAGGAAAGTAGCAAGAATCTTCAGTAGTGTGTGACCAGCAGTCATGTTACTGAATAGCCGAACACCTAGGCTAGCAGCTCGTGCAAGGTATGAAACTGTTTCGATCAGTACCAGCATAGGAACCAGAGCTAGAGGAGTACCGCTTGGTACGAAGTATGAGAAGAAGTGTACTCCGTGTAGACGTAGTCCTAGGATAGTTACAGCAAGGAATACAAATACTGATAGTCCAAGAGCAGCAATACCGCTAGTAGTTACTGTGTATCCGTATGGAATGTTACCGTTTAGGTTAGCTACAAGAATAAACATGAATAGCGCGTAGATGAACGGTGTGTAGATTTCGTGACGGCTACCTACTTGGTCTCGAACCATACCTGCAAGTGTTGCGTAGGCAGCTTCTAGGGCTAGACTCCATCGACTTGGTACTAGGCTGTACCCGTTGTTAGCTACAACGTGAAGTGATACTAGAAGTCCTACAGTAAGGAGTGTGTAAAGACCTAGGTTAGTAAGAGCTAGAACAAAATCACCAACCACAGGTACGTGGAGGCTAATGAGAGGAACAACTTCAAATTGTTCAAGAGGAGAAAGGATTACTGCTTGTGTTGTCATTTATTGAGTTTTAAGATTAATTAACAGATGTTAAGAGGTGTTGACAACAATTATTAGCAGTTTTTAATAGGCATAATAATATATTAAACCCTAAAAGAATTTAATAGTTCGAAAAAGGCTTAATAAGCAAGAAAAAGGAGGCAGGTTTAAGACCCCTAATAGGTTTGGTTTAATAGTTGTTAGAAAAGAGCTTAATAAGTAAACTGTTTAAAACATTAAAAGGTTGTTATTACTACTCTTACTGAAGATTTATTAATCTAGGCTAGGGAGCTTCCTAGCCTCTTATTTTCAAACAAGGAAACAAGAAAGGAAAGAAAACCTTAATCGGTAATAGGCAGTAAGTTATCTTAATAGTAATAGAGTGTAAACTAACGCCTAAGATTACGGATAATTCTGAATTATGGGGAGGGGATAAAGTAGATAAAACACTACTACTAGAATATAAGATAAGATAGTTTGTAATGATGAGCTTGTGAGCGGCCTCACGCGTGGACTGCAACTCTGTGCGAAGGGGTTCAACTCCCCTCAAGCTCTATTCCTTGTCTTGGCCTAGCCCATAACTATTATGATAGTTATGTCTCATAGCTATTTAATGAAAAACCATTCAAAGCTATTGATTATAGCCTACTTATAGTTATTAATAATAAATCCCCTCTAGACCCTTTTAGCAATAGGGATGGTAATAGTGGGTTGTAGGCGTACAGTGCTGAACGGTATCGCACGCCTTTTTATTTTTTATTAAAAAAAAAATCAGACCGTAGGAAGCTCAGAGAGCCATATATAGTATGCCTTGCCTTATAAGCTACTCACTATACAAATCCTTCACTAACATTATCATTCCCTTACTAACCCATATATATATATATATATATTTTAATTGAGAATGAGGGGAAAGTGTTAGTAACATGTGAGGCAGTTATTACATGATAAGGATAGCACAAGCTATGGCAATAGGCATAGAAACCTATGGTTATTACTATCTGGGATTTACCCATAACTAGTGATTATCCATGAGAAGAGCCACCCATACTAGGCCCATGTATATAGACCATATCAGCATCAACAGGACTCTGGCTATGAATGTCTATAGCCCCCTCCTCCCCACCATTTCTAACGCTACAACTTAATTTGTGTACTCTCCTAAGCATAAAGATAATCTTATTAGCATAAAAAGTAACCAACCTAATAGTATAGGTCTAGTATAGATATTTGTATTTATCACTATAAGTATGGTTAATGTATCACTTTTATTAAAATATTAAATAGGGGTCTATTTATCCACTAATAGTCGGTGTGTAAGCATAACCTTGACTGTATACACGTTCTTCTTGTTGATGGCTGTGGTAGAGGCTGTGTCTAGCACTTGTTGGTCGTTAGCCGTTAGTGAACCTACAACGATTCGTTGTTCTGTCATACGTGGTCGTGCTGGTTCGGCAGATAGACGACCATGAACTGATACTTGTACCCCTACCAGACTAGCTGGTAGTTGTACTCCATTGACACTAGGGTAGGTAGTGATAGGGGTAGCATTAGATACTGTACCAATAGTACCAAGCATACGGTTGATAACCCGCCCAAACTTCTTAGTCTTAAGTTCCCGTGCTAGGTAGTGACCAAGAACGGTAGCGTCCATATATGGGCCTGATAGTCGTGTAACGATTAGCATTACTGGTCGTTGGCATACTTCGGACAGTGCCGTTCGTAGTTGCATAATAGTTAGTGACGATAGGGCATGGTTTGATGGTGCGTAGTAACCGACCTTCACAGTAATACCTCCTACAGGAAGTCCAGCTGCAGGACGTGTAATGATTGTAGGTCGTCCCCAGGCGACTTGATGTCCAGCCTCAAAATGGTTGAATACCTTTAGGGTATTGTTGATGGTGTGTAGTACACGTTCGTCTACGTAAGAGTCTGATACGTATGTGTGTAGTGCACCTGGTGCTAGTTGTAGATGTGCCATATTAATAATGATGAAAAAAGTGTGCGACCAATGGATAATGATCATAAGGATGTATTGAGATGGAACAGTTAATTGCTATCGAGCATATATTATCATTCATACTGATTCCCGAGAGGAAGGATTGAACTTCCGTATTATCGTTATGAGTGATACGCTCTAACCAACTGAGCTATCTCGAGTATTACTCTCTGTTACTAATTTTATCTATATAGTTAGGAACTAATAATCGTAAACTTTTTTAGGTAGGTATCTAAACCATGCACTGATAGGTTCTATAGGACGTATTGGTCATAACTATGATCATTTATAAGCAGTACGAGATTCGAACTCATGACACACTGGTTAAGAGCCAGGCGCTCTACCGCTGAGCTAACCGCTTAACACCGTACTTTTATTAGGATAGGGTCCTATAGGAATGTTATCCATCTCATGCTGACCAACTACGAGTCGAACGTAGACAGACTCCACCAAAAAGAGCAGGGCTACCATTACCCCATTGGTCATACACTGTGCACCATTACCTACCCTCCTCTACCCATCTTTTCTACCCTTTACTCCCCCCCCCCTTTTTAAGGGGGTTAGTAAGGAGAGTTGGTAGGAAGAAGGGTTCATAATAATAAGTCATTATAATGACAGAGGTAACAAGATGAAATACTGCTTATAGTGATGGACAGCTGACAGGAGCACGACTCGAACGTGCAGTGGACAATAGCCCGACTGGTTTACAGCCAGCTCCCTTACCAATTAGGGGTACCCTGCCTTTGTTTATACGATACTGCCCCAACGTGGAGTCGAACCACGGCCTGCTGAACTTCACTCAGCTGCTCTGACCAACTAAGCCATCGGGGCTATCAATGCTCTATTAGAGATTGCAGATATCTATAACGACAGGTGAAAAGCAAATGCTGATAGTTAATAGGCAATGAACTTGCTAGGCACAGAATGATAGAAAAATATTGTTACAAAAATGGTAAGAGATAATAATACATTGTAAGGAGGCATAGTACAATCCTACTCTGTGCCTAAACACCTAGAACGATTCGAACGTCCATCTGTCGGGCCGAAACCGAAGGCTCTACCATTGAGCTATAGGTGCAGGTTCCTAGCTATCGACTATGAAAACTTTCTCGATTAGGGGCATTGACTAGCACTATCATCAAGCATAGGAATATATAGCCTGATGGGGTAATTACTGTGGTAATACATATTTTCTATAGTATTTAGGTAAACACGCAGCCTTATATAGTATTTATACGTTTGATAGGACTCGAACCTACACATCTCTCGATACACGCTCCTAAGGCGCGCCTGGCTACCAATTACAGCACAAACGTCATAGTGTTCTATACACTATTAGGGCATAGAATACCTAGAATAAAATAGTAGATGCATTGCTTATTACCACAACTATGTTACTATTCATAATACTATCACCATGCCTATTAACTATGGAACCACTATGATGAGTTCTATTATCTATACTCTAATGAATGAAAGGGGTCTATAGTATATCTGTTAGCTATGATTGTAGTGATGGGGCTGTAGCAGCTGGAACATCAGCAGCTGGCACGTCCAGGTCAGATAGTGTGTTTTCCACAATACCAACTACAGGTACAATAACAAGGTACCATCCGAAGTAGAAGATACTTGCAATAGCACCGATAGTAATGAACGGTTCTTCAGCGTGTTGGCTACCAAGCCATCCTAGTAGTACTAGGTCAACAGCTAGGAACCAGAACGCTACTCGCCATAGTGGTCGGAATTGTCCACCACGTACACGGCTAGTGTCCAGAATAGGCATAGCTAGCAGGATAAGTAGTGATCCAAGCATGGCTACCACACCTAGCAGCTTGTTAGGTACGGCCCGTAGGATAGCGTAGTAAGGAAGTAGGTACCACTCAGGCACGATTGAGGCCGGTGTACTCATAGGGTTGGCTGGGATGTAGTTGTCGCTGTGACCTAGCAGGTTAGGTGCGTAGCACACAATACCTGTGATGGCAGCAAGGAATACCCACATAGTCACCAGGTCCTTGAATAGATAGTATGGAGCCATTGGCAGCTTATCGCTGTTAGATGAGAGTCCAAGAGGGTTGCTTGACCCGTGTGTGTGCAGCGTCATCATGTGCACTAGAGCTAGTGCAGATAGAACGAATGGTAGCACAAAGTGAAGAGAGAAGAATCGGTTAAGCGTAGCGTTGTTTACACTAAATCCACCCCAAACAAATTGTACGAAGTCTTGTCCGATCCATGGAATAGCTGAAAGCATGTTTGTAATCACAGTAGCTCCCCATAGTGACATTTGACCGTATGGTAGAACGTATCCAAGGAAAGCAATAGCCATCATAAGGACTAGGATAATTACACCTACTGACCATGGCATTACCCGTGGTGCCTTGTATGAAGAGTAGTAAAGACCACGTCCGATGTGGGCGTATACTAGGATGAAGAAGAATGAGGCACCGTTAGCGTGTAGGTACCGTAGTAGCCAACCGTAGTTAACGTCACGCATGATATGCTCAACACTCACAAAAGCCAGGTCTACGTTAGGTGTGTAGTGCATCGCTAGAATGACACCAGTCACAATTTGTAGACCTAGACATGTGGCTAGTAGTGATCCAAAGTTCCACATGTATGATAGGTTCGCAGGTTGTGGACTGTCGACGACGTAAGAGTTTACTAGTCGTAGTAGTGGGTACTGCTTTAGCAGACGCATAGTACACTAGTAATGTCCACCACATGGATTACAATGAAGCATGATGGACAGGTATCCCCGCAGGGACATTAAGAAGAGAGATGTCATGTTAATAGTGATAAATCTAACATGTTGTTAATGATAGTGAGGTTATTTAGCAGACTATTTCAGTATGATACGTTACCAACGCTAGACGTATGAGGAGTCGAACCTCAATCACCACTATGAGTGGTGGACTACCAGCCTAATCTGATACACATCTTGTACAGTTTTAGACGTAATTAGATATCCATCACCCTTTTAACTTTCGTATACCTCCAGAGACTCATGTATAATATAAGAACAGTGATACGACTCTATAGTCATAAGTACAGGAATCCCACCCCTTGCTATAAAAAGATATAATATTACCACATTCACACAGACGTTATCAGTTTTATCATGTTTAAGAATATCCTTTACCCGGATCATACTTAAGAGCATTATAATTTAGATGTGTTGAGGGGCTAGGTCCACGTAGGGGGAGTGTAGTGCATAGTGCATCGCCAGAATCACTCCTGTAACGATTTGTAGACCTAGACATGTGGCTAGTAGTGACCCAAAGTTCCACATGTATGATAAGTTCGCAGGTTGTGGACTGTCGACGACGTAAGAGTTTACCAGTCGTAGTAGTGGGTACTGCTTTAGCAGACGCATCGTTCCTACTAACCCCCCTTACAGGGGGGGTAAGGTGGCCATAGAATGGATTACATTAATGTCCATGACCGGGTACCCTATAGGGGCCTTACCTTAAAAAATAAACTTCCAGAATAGGCATGGTGCTCTGATTAGAGGGTGAGAAAAGAAAAATATAATTTCAATAAATAGGGCTATTACAAGCTTTAAAGCCTTAACGTTGCCATCGCTAATAGACATACGAGGAGTCGAACCTCGCCCGCCGCTACATCAAAGCGGTGCACTAACCAGATATGCTATACGTCTTGTCTTGTTCTGTTATGCTTAGTTAGTTAATTATAACGTTTCAGTATTCAATGTTATTAATGCCTGTAATTTATTACGGTTAACTATGCTTATGAGCAGGAATATAATGAATATATTTATTAAAAGGCTGGCTACCTTATCCATATTAGAGCAAGTTGGCTACTTTTATGGATATTTAGAAAAAGGGGTCTATAGTGATGGTACAACATATGCTAATACACTATGACTTGCTACCTTGGCTTACTGATGGTAGTAGCCCTAGCCCTGCTACGATTAGTAGCACTAGAGACACGTCAGTAACACTGGCCGATGGTACCCCAGGTAGTACTAGAGGAGCGATCACCATAAGGGCAAGTGATAGGAAGCCTAGAACAATGTAAAGGGCGTAGTTCGTTACGACTGATGTATCGTAAGAAGCAATAGTACGTCCCATGTTAGGCAGTACTGTTGATAGTCCATAAGGACCAACAGTTTCGATCAGACCACGGTCAAGAACCTTAGATGCAACGTATCCCAGGTTCATGAGAGGCGTGATTACTAGACCTGTTACAGCAGCGTTCCATCGCCATTGTCCGTTGATGAACCCGTATAGGGCTCGTGCTAGGGCACTGTCGGTTAGGCTTACAGCCAGACGCATACCAGGACCGTATAGGAATACAGCTCCCATTGCTCCGAGTAGTGTCATAACCAGTGGCAGTTGCTTGTATAGTACTGGTAGGGCAAATTCAGCTTCTACCAGTGATACGTGAGAAGGGTGTTGGGGCAGTACCGCGCTGAGGTAGTCAGTACCCATTCCTAGCCATAGGTCCTTAGCCATGTATCCAAACAGTACTGAAAGCACTGCTAGGAATACAAGTGGAGCACCTAGTAGTACTGGAGCTTCGTGCACGTTGTCGTAAGCTTGTCGTGTTCCATTGACAGTACCAAAGAACGTTAGGGCGATCAGACGGATGCTATAGAACGCTGTAAGACCAGCAGCCAGTGTACCGGCCCAGTAGATTACTGTTCCGTTAAGGCTGTATGTTCCCATAGCTAGTTCTAGTAGATGGTCCTTACTGTAGTACCCTGTCAGTCCTGGCAGGGCCATAAGTGACAGTGAACCAATCAGCATAGCCGCGTATGTGAACGGTAGTAGTGGAGCTAGTCCACCTAGTCGTCGTAGGTCTTGTTGGTCAGCCATAGCGTGGATAACACTACCAGCAGCCATAAACAGTAGAGCCTTGAAACCGTTAACCAGAAGCGTTACAGAATTTATCGTTTTATGTAGTTTGTGTGTTCTTATTTGTGTTGTAAATAATTCCTCGATAATTACCTATAAAAGCATACCCATGCCTAAAACGATAGAAAGGGGTCTAATCAATCCAAGAGAGGATTGTAATTTCTTTATGTTTTAAAAGGTTTATCGTCCCTTGATTTGTGAGAGGCTTTCTACCTCCATGGGAGTAAGTACCGGGTGTTCCACACCCTTTAGACGAGGGATTTGTGCTACCAGATCTGACTGGTATACAAATCGGTAGAGTCCCTTGTATAGTGTGCCAGTCTTTAGGTAACGACGGATATTCGAGCGATCCATACCATGCCCCTTCAGCGTGGGAAATAGAGAACCAATCCCCGTAGCGATACTGATAATAAGAAAGGCTTCGGCCTTCTTACCAAACCCAGCAAGGAAATCAGGGTGCCGGCAGAAATAGAAAGACCCCATCTCCGTCTTATTGAGACGCGCCACATTCAGATAAGCTCCGACCCGATTATTAAGGTATGCCTTAGACTTAGAACCCATGATAGCTAGGTCATTGACCTCACCAGGATTGACAGCACTCCAAAGCTGTCGTTCGTTGTCATAAGTACCAAAATCTTCAAAGCTTGGAGTGATAGCGTATAGCTTACCGGGTTCTAGGTCAAAAATAGTTCGACCTGGTCCAAGGTTAACCAGTGGGTTTGAGACCTTTGCTGGGAGCTTGACCCCTGTTGGCTCTGTCACCATAGGCATACCCTCCTCTCGAAGGTGACATAGATATGACTCCCCACCAATATTGTACATAGAAGGTTGATGCCAGTTCATATTGTTAGCCACTGTGACGTTTGAAACGCCTAGAAGTGGTGCAAGCTGACGCTTGGATGAGGCAGAAGCACGAACCACACCTGTATGAGCGTCAACAGCTTGATAGATGTGGGGCATCCCATCGCTACGAGTGAAATCCTCAACCGTCACCGCAAAGTTAAAACTGAGTACGTCGCTTGTATGGCTTAGTGATGGTGAGTACTTATCCATCATGGCTTGTTCCAGCACCCGTAGTGGGAATTGTGCGAAACCACGAAGCGTGTTTACAGCTCCCTCGCTCAGGTGTGCTGTTGGGTAATTAATATAAAAAAGCTCTACAAGCTTGGGACAGCTGATCAGTGGTGACCATGTTACCTTTGAGAGTAGACCATGTTCTACCACAAATGAATGTAGTGGGCGTTCAGCGTTATGAGGCTTGAAATTACGCCAATGTCGGGCTACCCGGTCACGACAAGAAATAGCAGAACCAATGGATACATGAGTATCATCACCGTCAGGCACGAAGAATCCATAAACTGCAGCCATATCATTAAAGTTACGTCCGAGAGGAAGCTTGTATGACACGTACGGTTCCAGTGTGTTTGAGTTGAGATCAAAATGACACTTATATGTAATAGGATTCTGTGCTGCTTCAACTAGGTATGCAAGCAGCTTGTGGTCATCACCAAAGGTGGATTGCTCTAGTTGGTATACCATACTAGAAAGGAGCTGTACACCCTTAAGAGCCGTGGGTGTGAGACGGTCTAGTGGAAGGTGACCTCCAAACTGTGAATTAATGTCTGCTAGCATAGATTCAATCATATGGTTACCTGTTGTTGACAGGGGCCCCAGCTGTGTAGATTCCGTGCTAGAGAACGATAGAGTGCTGAGATGGGATACACTACCCATTGATGACGATGGGCTCGTAACAATGGATGATAGAATAACCACTGATGTGAGAGTAGATGTGTTCACTAGTGGGAAGTTATTCGTAACAGTCACTAGCGATTGGTTGTCATTAAGAGGCCAGAAAATTTCAAAGTCACTAATAAGCGAAAGACATGTCCACGCTTCAGGTAGTAGTGATAGTCCAAGAATAATGATAAATACCATACTAAAAATGCATACAAGACTCGGTACACTGAAACGTGATAGAGGAGTAGCCATACTTACTACTGATGGCTTAATGGTTTCCACTAGTGACCATAGAAGGAAGAAGACAGCTAGTAGTAGTGAGCAGCGACTAAGTAGTGGTACGTGATAAAAAACACAGAGCTCATTAAGTAGCGAGAGGGTACCCATCATACTGTTGGCGACACATGAAAGAGACGCGCTGAAAGTCTGACTCACAGACATACATAGCTGTGCGGTCATGGGGTGAACAATAATGTTGTTAATGATGATACCAATACGTACAGGAATAATGATAGCCATAAGCATGAAATATCCCATTTGAGCCGTGAAAAGATCCTCATGGTCAAGAAGACGACAAAGTCCGTAATAGATACCGAGAGCTCCTACTAGAGGAGAAACCTTGACACTTACTACAATGATAGACCATAGCCAGGCTAGAGAAGCACAGAGGAGTTCACACTCCCCTAGCCACCATAGAATATGAGACCACGCAGTATGGACTGAGATAATAATCCACATGAAATAGTCATAAAAATCCATGACTGAAACACCATGGGAGAATGGAAGAAACCACCATGCTGAAACAAAATAGGGCACAATAAATTCCCATGTTTCTGGGGATGAACACACTGAAATAATATAGGACACAAAAGAGTCTGTAACGAATAGGTCTGTAACGCTTCTGAAACAGATCATATGATACGTTCTAGCTAGAACGCCGTGGGAATGATCATTGACTCCTATGCTGATTATAATAATAACATAGGAGTGCTGATAGCCATGGAATCACTACTAAGCGACAATAGTCAACGTAGTTAAAGCTTATCAGCAGTTTTATCACGTAATAAGAAAAACGCGCTCCCAAGAACGCGTGTGTAACAAGGTGGAAAAGCCCTACGCTGAATTGTGATAGCCCTACAGCCATCATCATGTATCCCAGCTGTGAACATGTAGAGAAAGCGATCACTCGCTTTAGGTCGTTCACTAGTAGACCACATGTAGCAGCGTAAGTAGCTGTTGCCGCACCGAGCCAAGCAGTTACTACAAGGGCGGTAGGACCGTACTCTAGTAGTGGTGATGTACGAAGCATAAGGTATACCCCAGCAGTCACCAGCGTAGCAGCGTGAATTAGAGCAGACACAGGAGTTGGACCCTCCATGGCCAATAATTGTTAGTAGCAATGACAATCCCTTTCAGGATTGAGCAGGCCATGTCAACCATCAGGAAGTACTTATATGCAAAAAAATATCTTGAATCATGTTTAAGCATAACAACCTATGGGTACTAGTATGGTCTTTGGGCATGAATCACAACTAGTGATTCTATGCTGCCAGTATTGAATAGTTACAAATACTGGCAAATCATAGTACAGCAGACGCTTTAAAACCAAGACAGAAAAAGGGGACTATCGTACAAGATGCCGAGCCCATACGGGTAGTTGAGCACCAATAAGCTCGTCTAGTACATGAAGGTGTTCAGTAGGTACCCAAACGTAGTAGAGAGTGGTACGTCGACCATGTGGGGCTGGGCGTTGGGAAGACAGGGCTGGTACACCTAGGGATCGTAGTCGTGCAGCGAATAGGTCGTATTCGTAATCTTCAGCACCACTCCAAAGGGGTAGTACCAGTCCGCCTGCTGGTTGTGAGAAGTACTCACGCCAAGTGTCTCGATAAGCGCTCAGAATAATATGAACAACAAGAGAATGAAGATTGTAGCAACCCAGTGCTTGGGCTGTTAGACGTCGTACACCAGGGCCTGCAGGCGTCAGGTAGAAGAGTGAATACAGAGGCCATAGTGCTGGTAGTGTACTTGTGAGCATCAGAGTGAAGCTGACCGGTGGGAGGTGAGGACGACGGTTATCTGTCACCTCAGTAGTAACAGGCTTATTGACCATAAACATGGTCATTAGTGATTGAACATATTCCCACTCAGTTTGGCTCCACATAGAAGAAATACGCTTGATTGATAGCCGTGCTGTGGGTAGACCACTAGTCAGGTACTTGCTGAACATTTGGAATGGCCCCGCCACGAGCATAGCTACGAAAGCTGCAAGTTGATCAGGGCTCATAGAGGTGGGCATATCCTTCTTAGCACTAGCACCCTTGTTACCATACGAACCAGGATTAGTACCAGGACCTGTCTTTTCACCTGAACTTGATGGAGTAGTACCCGTACCCACCTTTGTGGGATCTGTCCCGGTAATAAGATTTAGTTCATCAGCTAGCCACGTATGTAGTGGTAGTTGAGCACTCTTACTCATAGCCCCACCTAGGAAGAGTAGACCAATAACAGTTAGTACTGTTTCGTTTAGAAGAGGTGCTGTGCTCAGAATAGTTGCGTAGTCCAGGCTACCAAAGACAGCGAGAGCCAGGAAGAAACCAATGCTGAGTGAGGTGTCACCAACACGGTTAACCATCATGGCCTTGTTAGCGGCCTTAGACGCTTGTACCCGTGTGAGCCAGAACCCAATAAGGAGGAACGATGCCACCCCAATAAGTTCCCAACCAATGAACATCAGTGGGTATGAATCCGCTGTTACCAGCAGAGCCATGCTCCCAGTGAACAGCGAAAGATAGCTGAAGAATCGTGGTGTGTGTGGGTCTTCAGCCATGTATGACATGCTATAGACGTGTACAGCGCTAGATACGCATAGGACAGGTAGAAGCATCGCAACTGTAAGGTCATCGAAGCTAAATGCCCATTGAGCTTGTAGCACACCAACGGTAAGCCAGTCACCTACAACGATAGTAACAGGTGAACGGCAAAGAGCTACTTCGTAGAAGGCTACTAGTGATAGACATGCCGATAGTACTAGGCATACAGTGGCAACTAGTTGTGAACCTGTGCTACCAAGTGCTCGCCCTCGTAGACCAGCGGCTGCTGAACCTAGGAAGGGTAGAAGAATAAGAGCTAGGTACATAGACTATAGTCGTGGAGATGATAGGCTCAGTGTCCCCCGTAGGCGGTAATAGGCAACTAGTACTCCAAGACCAATAGCGCTTTCAGCTCCCGCCGTAGCGATGATAATGATACTGAATGTCATTCCAGCAGCATCGCTATAGCTGTTAGCTGTTGTGAGAACGAGTAGTGTCACCGCGAGCAGCATCAGTTCAATGCTCACAAGTAGCATGAGGAGGCTACGCCGGTTAAGGCTAAACCCCAGCACACCAACAAGGAACAGTACGAGTGATAGAGTCATGGGACAGTCATTCGTGATAGGCGGAAGGCCATGTTTAAAACATCGTACAGTAGGAGTACTTGGCATCCATGATAGTGACCATATCACTCACTTCCCCCCCCCCCCCCCCCCCCAGGGGGGGGGGGGGGCC
>Ga0308160_10001187_pt1 | contig 38986 bp, 31 predicted proteins | sample PhyFR1_FD_201036 | JGI IMG/M metagenome (GOLD analysis project Ga0308160, IMG submission 201036) | Phyllosphere microbial communities from UC Gill Tract Community Farm, Albany, California, United States - DLSLF.R1 | ecosystem: Host-associated > Plants > Phyllosphere > Unclassified | place: USA... | reverse complement strand
CTTCGCGATAGCCATGGTTGCGGCAAAATTCAAAGGCGTCGATGACAAAAGCGCTCATTGCAGAAAACGTCCCCGGAAAACCTGCGATAATAACAGGCTTGTCCTCGTGCAGTCAAAGACTTACGCGTTTTTTTGGGGTCTGTGCGGAGCAGTGTTGCCGCTTGTGCCCGCCTGGCTGCCCTGGCCGGCCGTGTTCGCTGTCGAACTATTCGTTTTACTTGCCGGGACAATCGATCTATCTGTTTTGCTTATACTTCTGCCTTCACTTCCGACAGCGCCGACATGATACCAAGTTCTGCCCCACCGCGCCTCATTCTTGCCTCAAGTTCGGCTTATCGCCGCGAATTATTGTCGCGCCTGCAACTGCCCTTCGAGGCAATCGCGCCGCATATCGACGAAACGCCCTTCCCCGGCGAAGCGCCGCAGGACACCGCCCTGCGCCTGGCCCGCGCCAAGGCCGAGGCCATTGCCCGGGCTCACCCCGGCGCGCTGGTGATCGGCTCGGACCAGGTTGCCACCCTGGACGGCGCGCAGATCGGCAAGCCCGGCGACCATGCACGCGCACTGGCCCAGCTGCAAACCATGCGTGGGCGCGAAGTCGTGTTCCATACGGCGCTGTGCCTGTGGGATGGGCGCGTGGCCGATCCCGCCCTCGCCGCCCAGGTCGAGAACGTGCAGGTGTTCGTGCGCTTTCGCGACCTGCCCGACGCCGAGCTCGATGCCTACCTGCGCATCGAGCAGCCCTACGATTGCGCCGGCAGCGCCAAGAACGAGGGCCTGGGAATTGCCCTGCTCGAACATATCGGGTCGAGCGACCCGACCGCCCTCACCGGCCTGCCCCTGATTGCCCTGACCGGCATGCTGCGCCGCGCCGGTGTTTCCTTCTTCCGTCACTGATTGCTTGATATACGATGCCCGGTACCCTGTTCCTGATTCCGAATACCCTTGGCCCCACCGATGCCGCACCCGGCGCGCTGGACCACATCTTGCCCGGCCAGGTGCAGGCGATCACCGCCCAGCTCGGCTATTTCGTGGCCGAGAACGCCAAGACGGCGCGTGCTTTCCTGAAACTGGTGGCGGTGGACCATCCGCTCGCCCGGCCGCTGCAAGAAATCCGCATTGCCGAACTGAACGTGCATACGCCGGCGGCGGCCTTGTCGGCCTTGCTGGAGCCATTGCTGGCGGGCGAGGATGCGGGCCTGGTGTCCGAAGCCGGCGTGCCGGCGGTGGCCGATCCGGGTGCCGACCTGGTGCGGCTGGCGCACCAGCACGGGATCACGGTACGGCCGCTGGTGGGGCCGTCGTCGCTGCTGCTGGCTGTGATGGCGAGCGGCCTGAATGGGCAGAGCTTCGCCTTCAACGGCTACTTGCCGACCGACGCGGCGGCGCGCACCAAACGGATTCGCGAGCTGGAAACGCGCTCGCGTAACGAAAAACAGACGCAGTTGCTGATCGAGACGCCGTATCGCAACGGTCAAATGCTGGAAGCGCTGGTGGCGAGTTGCCAGCCGGGGACGCTGGTGTGCGTGGCGACGGATTTGTCGCTGGCGAGCGAATCGGTGCGCACCATGACGGCGGCGAAGTGGAAAGCACAGCTGGCGGCAGGCAAGACGCCGGATTTCCACAAGAAGCCGACGGTATTTTTGTTCCTGGGACAGTAATCGGCGGTGATGGTGTGGGGTGGGCATGATTGCGCACCCCATATCATCGAACCGCCATCAAGCCGCCTCGTAGGCCAGCTCCCGTACCCAATCGAAAGCTTCCAGCTCGATCTCGCGCACCTGCTTCGAGGTCAAGCCCAGGCGGCGCAGTGCCGCCGTGAACTGCGCCCCGGTATCCGCCTTCTCCAGGCGCTCGACCACATCCAGCATCGCCCCGAACGTGCCTTCCCGGTGCAGCAAGGCCGCGCGCACGTCGTCGGCCAATTCCACGTTGTCGAGGATATCGGCCATCGGCATCGAGAACAGGGCGTCGGCGAGCGACATGATCCCGACCGTGAACGCCCGTTCGGCGCGGACGACACTGTCCCGATGGACCTGCAGCGACATCAGTTCGAGCAGCTTGCCGCGCGTGGTGGCCAGTTGCAGCAGCGGCGAATGCAATTCCACCGGGCTGCCCGGCGTCGCGTACAGCAGGATCTGCAGCCAGCGCCGCAATTGCCTGCGGCCCAGCTTGGTAATCGCCTCGCTCACCGACTCGATGCGCCGCCCGCTGCTTGACGCGCGGCTGTTCACCAGGCGCAGCAGATTCAGGCTGATCAAGGCGTCGCGCTTGACGGCGGTTTCGATGATGACGTCGTCGGCCTCGGCATGCAGCAGTTCGAGCAGGCGCAGGATCACCATTTCCGAGGGCGTGATCTTGCGTCCGCTGAGGATCACCGGCCGCGCAAAGTAATAGCCCTGGAAATACTCGAAGCCGAGTTCCATGCACAAATTGAATTCGCCGACAGTCTCGACCTTTTCCGCCAGCAGCTTCTTATTGGTCGCACGCAGCGAGGCGGCCAGCGCGGGCAAGGCGTGGCGTTCCACACCCTTCAGGTCGATCTTGATCACGTCGACCAGGCCCAGCAGCTTATCGACTTCCTCGGTGTGCTCGATCACGTCGTCGAGCGCGAAGGTGAAGCCGAGCTCCTTGAGCTCGGCCACGCGTGCCAGCAACGGCTCGGTCGGCTTGACGGTTTCCAGGATTTCGAGGATAACTTTACGCGGCGGCAGGAAGCGGACAAAGTCGCTCATCAACACGTCGGCATCGACGTTGATGAACGCCAGTTGCTCGCCAACGACGTGTTCCAGGCCGAGTTGCGAGGCGTGGGAAATGACGGCCGCGGTGGCGGCGGCGCCACCATTCGTCAGGCGTGCATCTTCATGCTCGCCGGCGGCGCGAAACAGCAGCTCGAAGGCAACCAGATGCTGGTCGCGCCCCAGGATCGGCTGGCGCGCCAGGAAGAATTCGTCGGACGGCATGGATGAAACTGCCGTTGCTTCGGCATGCATGTAAAACTCCTGGAAACTTGGAAAGTGCTGCACGCGCGGCACCAGGCCCGCGCGCACGCGAGCCTCTGCCGACTATACTACAGAATGTAAATATTTATATTTTTACATCGAAACGTGCGGACCATGTGGGCGGTGCCCCGTGCACGCTTGCGCGCTGCACGCGGCGAATCAGGCAGCAGCTTAACCGCGGCCGCCGCTGCGCGGACGGCCATTGCCTGGACGGGCATTGCCCGGGCGCTTATCGGCGCCCTGCCCTGATGCACCCGCGTCGCGGCGGGCGCCAGCCGGGGCGCCATTGCGCGCAGCGGCAGGACGGCGCTGGTCGGCATAGCGCGGCTGGTTCTCGCCGCGGGCGGGATCGAAGCGCTCGTCCGGACGGTCCTTGCCACCGCTTGCATTGTCGCGCGAACGCGACAGCGGGCGGCCCTCGCCACGCTCAGTCGCGCCGCCTTCCGGGCGCGAGAAGCGCTTGGCACGGCTGGCGCCGGCCGGCTTGGCAGCGGCCGCGCTTTCCGCGGGGTTCTTTTCAGCCGAGCGCTGCGGCATGGCCTGGCCCGGCAGGCGCAGGCTGCCGGTGCCCGACAGCGGGCTGGCGCGGCGCGCATTTCCGACCGGAACACGCGGGCCGTTGGTGTTGCCCAGGCGCGCGGTCGCGGCGCCGGTCACTTGCGTGCCGGTCTCGATGACGAAGCTGGCGCCCGCATCCTTGCCCAGCACCTGCACCAGGTAGGGCATGACTTCGCGCAGCATCGGCTCCAGCGTGTAGGGCGGGTTCAGGATGAACATGCCGCTGCTGTGCAGGCCGAAACCGTCCGGACCCGGCGTCGACACGGTGAGCGTGACGTTCAGCCATTCCTTGGCCGGCAGGCGCTTCAATCTGTCGGCGAACTGGCGCGATTCCATGCGCTGCAGCACCGGATACCAAACCGCATAGATGCCGCTCGGGAAGCGGCCGAGGGCATCGTCCAGCACATCCTTGACCTTGCGGTAATCGTCCTTCATCTCGTAGGGCGGGTCGATCAGCACCAGGGCGCGGCGCGATGGCGGCGGAAGCAGTGCTTTCATGCTCTGGAAGCCGTCGCCGCGCTCAATCATCACGCGGCGGCCACGGGCGCGCTCGCCCTGCTCGGCGCGGTGCGCCTCGGCCTTGCGGAAGTTGTCGGCCAAGATCTTGCTGTCGGCCGGGTGCAGCTCGAACAGGCGCAGGCGGTCTTCCATGCGCGTCATCTGGTCGGCCACGTAAGGCGAACCCGGGTAGTAGCGCATCTTGCCGCTCGGGTTCATGCCTTTTACCAGCTTCAGGTACTCGGCCAGGGCCGGCGGGATGTCGCTGCGGTTCCACAATGGGCCGATGCCGGTGTCGAACTCGGCATTTTTCGTGGCGAAACTGCTGTCGAGCGCATACACGCCGGCCCCCGAGTGGGTGTCGATATAGGTATAGGCGGCATCCTTCTGATTCATGTACAGGTGCAGCTGCACCTGGACAAAATGCTTGAGGACGTCGGCGTGATTACCCGCGTGAAAGGCGTGGCGGTAGCTCAACATAATGGGAATCCTAAAATAGCGGCGCCGTTCGGACGAACGGCGAAAACGCGCCATTATCGCCTAGAACGGCCGGGGCGCCCATATTCGCTGCATCGCCAAAGAAAAGGCGCTGTCACCGTTAGCTGTGGATGAGAATTGAACTGCTGAGCTGAGTCGCTGTCCAACGCCTGTCATCCTCGACAGGCAAGGACCATGAAAGCGCCCCGTTTCCAGCAGTGGTACGCCGAGCTTCCCTCCCTGAACCAGCCGCAGCGCCGGCAAGTGCTCGACGCCTTGCGGCCGGCAGCCGGACGCGACAACATCAACGCCCTGGTCGAGCAGCTGCGCTCGCCCGGACGCCGCTGTCCGCGCTGCGCCAGCGACTCCTGGCACCGCCATGGTCATGCGAATGACCGGCAACGCTACCGCTGCCGCGCGTGCGGGCGCACGTTCAACGACCTGAGCGGCACGCCGCTGGCCAGGCTGAGACTGCGCGAAAAATGGCTGGATTACCTCGACACGCTGCTCGACGCCAGGCCAGTGCGGACCGCCGCGGCGCGCATCGGCGTGCACCGGAATACCGCCTTTCGCTGGCGCCATCGATTTCTCGATCAGGTCAAGCACGACCTGCCGCCGCCGCTGGGCGGCATCGTCGAAGCCGACGAAATGTTCTTGCGCGAATCGCAGAAGGGTTCCCGCACACTGGACCGACCGCCACGTAAGCGCGGCGGCGCGGCGCGCTCGCGTGGCATCTCGCGCGAACTCGACTGTATTTTGGTGGCGCGCGACCGCAGCGGACATACGATCGACGCGGTTACCGGGCGTGGGGCATTGACGGCTGCGCAGCTGGAACGCCACCTGTTGCCCCGGATCGCCCGGGAGGCCCTGCTGGTGTCCGACGCGAATGCCGCTTACCGCAGTTTCGCGCGCAAGCACGGCATTGCGCACCAGATGGTCAATTTGCGCGCCGGCGAGCGGGTGCGTGCTAGCAGCGCCGGCGCCATCCATGTCCAGAACGTGAATGCCTATCACCAACGCTTCCGGGGCTGGCTGGCGCGCTTCCATGGCGTGGCCTCACGCTATTTGCCGAACTACCTGGGCTGGCGCCGGGCACTCGACGGTGGACGAGTCACCGCTCCCGAACAATTGCTAAGGCTCGCTTTCGAACGCATCCATAGCTAACAGTGTCAGCGCCAAAGAAAAAGCCGCAGGGCATGCACCCTGCGGCTCGCGCTTCAGCGTCGGCTGCTTACGCGACTTTCTTCTCGTCGAAGAATTGTTCGTCCTCGGTCGAGCCATGCAGCGCCGTGGTCGAGCTCTGGTTTTGCTGGATGGTCTGGGTCACGGCGTCGAAGTAGCCGGTGCCGACTTCGCGCTGGTGCTTGACGGCGGTGAAGCCCTTCTCGGCGGCGGCGAATTCGGCTTCCTGCAGCTCGACGAAAGCCGACATCTGGCGGCGCGCATAGCCGTGGGCCAGGTTGAACATGCCGTAGTTCAGGGCGTGGAAACCGGCCAGGGTGATGAACTGGAATTTATAACCCATCGCGCCCAGCTCTTTCTGGAACTTGGCGATGGTGGCGTCGTCCAGGTTTTTCTTCCAGTTGAACGAAGGCGAGCAGTTATAGGCCAGCATCTTGCCCGGGAACTTGGCATGGATGGCGTCGGCGAACTGCTTGGCAAAGGCCAGGTCCGGCTTGCCGGTCTCGCACCAGACCAGGTCGGCGAACGGTGCGTAGGCCAGGCCGCGCGAAATGGCTTGCTCGATGCCCGGACGGGTCTTGTAGAAACCCTCGACAGTGCGCTCGCCGGTGCAGAAGGACTGGTCGTTTGCGTCCACGTCCGAGGTCAGCAAATCCGCCGCTTCGGCGTCGGTACGGGCCACGACCAGGGTCGGGGTGCCCATCACGTCGGCCGCCAGGCGAGCGGCGGTGAGTTTTTCGATGGCTTCGCGGGTCGGGACCAGCACCTTGCCGCCCATGTGGCCGCATTTTTTCACCGAAGCGAGCTGGTCTTCGAAGTGCACGCCGGCGGCGCCCGCTTCGATCATCGACTTCATCAGCTCGAAGGCATTCAGCACGCCGCCGAAACCGGCTTCGGCGTCAGCCACGATCGGGGCGAAGTAATCGATGTCGTCCTTGCCTTCCGACCACTGGATCTGGTCGGCGCGCTGGAAGGTGTTGTTGATACGGCGCACGACCATCGGCACCGAGTTGGCCGGGTACAGCGATTGGTCGGGGTACATTTCGCCAGCCAGGTTGGCGTCGCCGGCAACTTGCCAGCCCGACAGGTAGATGGCTTTCAGGCCGGCCTTCACCTGCTGCATGGCCTGGTTGCCGGTCAGGGCGCCGAGGGCGTTGACGAAAGGCTCTTCGTTGACCAGGGTCCACAGCTTGTCGGCGCCGCGCTTGGCCAGCGTGTGCTCGATCTGCACCGAGCCGCGCAGGCGCACTACGTCTTCGGCGGTGTAATTGCGCACGACACCTTTCCAGCGTGGATTGGTGTCCCAGTCGTTTTGCAATGCAGCGATTTGCTGTTCACGAGTTGCCATGTTGTTTCTCCTGATTGGATAAATAAGTAGAACCGAAACTGTGTTGCGAAGTGAAATCCCTTAGACACATCATAGACCCGTTTGTGCACAGCACAATCACTCTTATATAAGACAGCAAAACATTTTTTTATCCATATTAATCAGGATGTTGCAAAACGGATTCCATGATACGGAATGACATTTCTCGGAATGAGAGCTTGCATACCGCTGAGCTCACGACGCCGTTTCACGTGATGAAATCAACATTTCGTATCGTGGAATGCCGCCAAGGTGACGAGGCTGGCGGCAACGTTCCATCATGGCCGATGGAGGCTGTACGAAATTGATAGTTGGCAATAAAAAACGCGCGTGGCACAGGGCGACGCGCGTTTCGGTCATGCGCCGCCCGCGGCGGCATGCGTCAGGCCTTCTGCCCTGCCGGTGCCCGCCGGCTATTACCAGCGCCAACAGCCGTGGCAATCGCCAGGGTCTGGAACAAGGCCACGCCGATGAACACCGAGGCCGGGTGCCCGCCGTCCATCAAGGCGCCGAACAGCAGCGGCCCGACCGACATGCCGGTGTCCAGCCCCGAATACACGACGCCGAACACGCGCCCGGTGGCATTCGGCGGCGCCGCGGCGCGGATCAGCAAATCGCGCGAGGGGCCGGCGATGCCGGTGGCCAGGCCGATCGCGCCCATTACCAGCACGACCAGCGGACCAGGGACGACGGCCGCCGCCAGCAGCAGCGCCAGCGCGGCGGCAAACAGGAAGGCCACCGTGATGGTGCGGTCGTGGTTGTGGGCACGCGCCGCCAGGAAGCCGCCCGCCACCATGCCCGCCGCCGAGGACAGCATGAAGGTGGTGTAGGCGGTGGCCGCCGTGGCCAGCGTCACGCCGTACAGCGCCACCAGGCTGGTCGACGAGAAGGCCTGGATGCCGCCCAGCGCGATCGAGGTCAGGAAGAAAAAGCCGAAGCACATCCACACGGCCGGCAAGCGCAGGAAACCAAAGGCGCTGGCGCCCTCGTCGCCCGGCTTGGCCACGGTGGGCTTGTTCGGCAGCACGGCGCGGTTCAGGAACAGGACCAGCAGCATTAGGAAGGGAATCGCGCTGGCCGAGAGCAAGGCCACGCGCCAGCTCGACAGGGTGGCAACACCGGCCAGGAACACCGGTGCGGCGGCCCAGCCCAAATTGCCGGAAATACCGTGCACCGAGAACGCATAGGCCAGGCGCTCTTTCGACACGCCATGGTTCAGCAGCGTATAGCCGGCCGGGTGGAACACGGCATTGCCGCAGCCGGCGACCAGCGAGCCGAGCAGCAGCACCGTGTAGTTCGGCGCCGACGCGAGCACCAGGGCGCCGATACCCAGCAGGGCCTGGCCCGTGAACAGCACGCGGCGCGCGCCGACGCGGTCGACCAGGAAGCCCGACAAGGCCTGGCCGACGCCGGAGACGACGAAGAACACCGTCATCAACAGGCCCAGCTCGGAATACGACAGCGCGAAGGCTTCCTTCAGCCAGGGAAACAGGCCGGCCAGGATCAGGTGGTAGAAGTGCGACACCCCGTGCGAGGTGCCGACCAGGCCGATGACGCGGGCGTCCTGGCGCAGGCTGGTAGTCGTCATTATTGATTCTCGTTATCGATTTGCCAGTCTTTAGTGTAGTCAAAAGTGGGCGGGTGTGCTGGCGCCAGGTCCGCCGCCTTTCTCCCGGGCCGGCATCGACACGAAAAAAAGGGCGCATCGCTGCGCCCTTTCGTGTGCCGCCGGAGACCTGGCTTACTTCGCCAGGTCCACCGCCGCCTGCTCGCCGAACACCAGCTGGCCACCGTGCACCCGCACGGGAATCGTGTCCTTCGGCCCGAAGGTGCCGGACAAGATCGCCTTCGACAGCGGATTCTCGATCTGCTGCTGGATCGCGCGCTTCAAGGGCCGCGCGCCATACACCGGGTCGAAGCCGGCCTCGGCGATCTTCTGCAGCGCCTCGTCGTCGATGTCGAGCACCATGTCCATCTTCGCCAGGCGGCCTTCCAGGTTGCGCAGCTGGATGCGGGCGATGTCGCCGATGTTGCGTTCGTCCAGGGCGTGGAAGACCACGATCTCGTCGATGCGGTTGATGAATTCCGGACGGAAGTGTCCGCGCACCTCGGCCATCACGGCCATCTTCACCACGGCCGGCTCGTCGCTGTCCATCGCCTGGATCTTGTGCGAACCCAGGTTCGAGGTCATCACGATCACGGTGTTCTTGAAGTCCACGGTGCGGCCCTGGCCATCGGTCATGCGGCCGTCGTCGAGCGCCTGCAGCAGCACGTTGAACACGTCAGGGTGCGCCTTCTCGATCTCGTCGAGCAGGATCACGCTATACGGCTTGCGGCGCACGGCCTCGGTGAGATAGCCGCCCTCCTCGTAGCCCACATAGCCCGGCGGCGCGCCGATCAGCCGGGCGACCGAATGCTTCTCCATGAACTCGCTCATGTCGATGCGGACCAGGGCTTCCTCGGTGTCGAACAGGAAGGCCGCCAGGGCCTTGCACAATTCGGTCTTGCCAACGCCGGTCGGGCCCAGGAACATGAAGGAACCGTAGGGGCGGTTCGGGTCCGACAGGCCGGCGCGCGACCGGCGGATGGCGTCGGACACGGCCTCGATGGCTTCGTCCTGGCCGACCACGCGCTCGTGCAGCTTCGCCTCGATGTGCAGCAGCTTGTCGCGCTCGCCCTGCATCATGCGCGAGACCGGGATGCCGGTCGCGCGCGACACCACCTCAGCGATTTCCTCGGCGCCCACTTGCGTGCGCAAGAGCTTCGGACGTTCCGCCTCGCCCTCGTTGCGGCTGGCCACCTCTTCGGCGTGCTTCAGCTGGGCCTCGAGTTCGGGCAGGCGGCCGTACTGCAGCTCCGACACCTGCTGCCAGTTCGACTGGCGCTTGGCTTCCTCCATCTGGTGGCGGATGCGCTCGATCTCTTCCTTGATGTGGGTCGTGCCCTGCACCGCCGCCTTTTCCGCCTTCAGGATTTCCTCGAAGTCGTTGTACTCGCGTTCCAGGCGCGCGATTTCCTCGCCGATCAGGTCGAGGCGGCGCATGGAACTGTCGTCGGTTTCCTTCTTGACGGCTTCGCGCTCGATCTTCAGCTGGATCAGCCGGCGTTCGAGCTTGTCCATGACTTCCGGCTTGGAGTCGATCTCGATCTTGATCTTCGAGGCCGCCTCGTCGATCAGGTCGATGGCTTTATCGGGCAGGAAACGGTCGCTGATGTAGCGGTGCGACAGTTCCGCCGCGGCGATGATGGCCGGGTCGGTGATCTCCACCTGGTGGTGCAGCTCGTATTTCTCTTGCAGGCCGCGCAGGATGGCGATCGTCGCTTCCACGCTCGGCTCGTCGACGATGATCTTCTGGAAGCGGCGCTCCAGCGCGGCATCCTTTTCCACGTACTTGCGGTACTCGTCGAGCGTGGTCGCGCCCACGCAGTGCAGCTCGCCGCGCGCCAGGGCCGGTTTCAGCATGTTGCCGGCGTCCATCGCGCCTTCGGCCTTGCCGGCGCCGACCATGGTGTGGATTTCGTCGATGAAGACGATGGTCTGGCCCTCGTCCTGGGCCAGTTCCTTCAGCACCGATTTCAGGCGTTCCTCGAACTCGCCGCGGAATTTCGCGCCGGCCAGTAATGCCGCCATGTCGAGCGAGAGCACGCGCTTGCCCTTCAGCGAATCGGGCACTTCGCCGTTCACGATGCGCTGGGCCAGGCCCTCGACGATGGCGGTCTTGCCGACGCCTGGTTCGCCGATCAGCACCGGGTTGTTCTTGGTGCGGCGCTGCAGCACCTGGATCGCGCGGCGGATCTCGTCGTCGCGGCCGATCACGGGGTCGAGTTTACCCAGGCGGGCACGTTCGGTCAGGTCGAGCGTGTATTTCTTCAATGCTTCGCGCTGGCCTTCGGCGTCCTGCGAATTCACGGACTCGCCACCGCGCACGGCGGCAATCGCCGCTTCCAGCGACTTGCGCGAGAGGCCGTGTTCGCGCGCCAAACGGCCGGCGTCGGACTTGTCTTCGCTCAGCGCCAGCAGGATCATTTCGCTGGACAGGAACTGGTCGCCGCGCTTTTGCGATTCGCGGTCGGCCAGGTTCAGCAGCGACATCAGCTCGCGCCCGACCTGGGTTTCGCCGCCGTTGCCCGATACCTTGGGCAGGCGCTCGAAGGCGCTGCGCAGTGCATTCGTCAGGCCGCCCACATTCACGCCGGCGCGCTGCAAGAGCGAGCGCGCGCCGCCGTCGTCCTGGTTCAGCAGGGCGTTAAGCAGGTGGACCGGTTCGATGTATTGGTTATCGTTGCCGACCGCCAGGCTCTGGGCATCCGCCAGCGCTTCCTGGAGCTTGGTCGTCAATTTGTCTTGCCGCATGGTAGTGCTCCCTAATGAGATGTTTGGGATTTTTTGGAGTGAAATGAAAGTTGGGATGCGGACGCACTTTTCAAGATCGTCTATACAGGCGCGCAACACTTCGCTCGAATACTTCGAAAAAACCTGAGCATTAGTCAAGGAAACCTCGGTTTCTCATTTGGCCGCGGCGCTCTAAGCTGAGTACATCAACAGTCACTTCACGAGGAACACCATGCGATTTTGTGCAACCGACAGTCCCGACGCCGTCTGCCGCCTGCTGGCGTTGTCGATGATCGTCGACGGCCACCTGGCCCCGTCCGAGATGCAAGCCCTGCACCACAGCGCCATCCTGGACCGGCTGGGCGTCGATGCCGACCGTTTCGACGATGCCGTCATGGCCCTGTGCGACGACTTGCTGGCCGAGGCCCGCCGCCATGGCCGCGAGGACGTCGAGATTGACACCCCCACCCTCGACCGCCTGCTGGGCGACGTTGCCGATCCGCTGTTGCGCATGCATGTGCTGAAGGCCATGCTCGACATCGTGCATGCCGACAAGACCATCGACAGCCGCGAGCACTTGCTGTTGCAGCGCGCCCAGCGCAAGTGGTCGAGCCCGGCCACGGCCGAGGCCTTGACCGTGGCCTGACGCCATGGACGCCTTGGGTGTCGCTTGTCGTGTTCGGAGGGAAGGTGCCGGCCAGCTTGTCGCTGGCGGTGATGGTGGCGCCGGGAGGCAGGGCTGGGCGCCCTGCCCTGCGCTGGCTTACAGTTCGTTCGAGCGGATGGCGGTCGCGCTGTCGGCTTCACCGCCGGCGCGGCCCGTGCCCAGGTCGCGCACGTTCTTCTGCACCGCCACCACCGCGAACAAACTGAGCACGAAGGACATGGCATAGAAACCTTTTTCGCTCGGCGCCAGGGTGGCGTTCCACAGGCCGATTGTCAGCAGCGTCATGACGGCGATCAGCGAGAACCAGCACAGGCCGAAGTACAGGCCAGTCACCTGGATGCCTTCGCTGCGGTCGCGCACCGATTTCTGCAGCGAGATCGCCGAAAACAGGCCATACAGCAAGAGCGTGAAGTAATAGCCCTTTTCGTTGAGCGGCATGCTGGCATTCCATAGTCCCCAGAGAAAGGCGATGGCGCCGATCAGCAGGGCGCCCCAGGATGCGCCGACAAAGGCGGCGGTCGGTCGTTGAACGGTCGTCACGGCTTTGCTCCTATCAATTGTCCGGCAGCAAGATTAGCATGAAGATCAGGCTGCGGGTTGTGGCAATGCAGGGGTAGCGCGCGGCGATACCATTGGTTCAGCCGCGCAGTGCGCGCCAGGTCGCGAAACCGGCAAAGCACAGCAGCAGCGAACCCAGCAGGTTCAACAGCGTGTGCGCCAGCGCCCAGCCATAGGCACCGCGTTGCAGCAAGGCCATCGATTCGCCGGAAAAACTGGAAAAGGTGGTCAGGCCACCGAGGAAGCCGGTCACCGCCAGCAAGCGCCATTCCGGCGCCAGTTGCGGATGACCGGCAAAGAAACCGAGCGCCAGGCCGACCAGGTAGCCGCCGGCCAGGTTGGCCGCCAGGGTGCCGGCCGTGACGAAGGCATGCATGCCGGCCAGCCAGATGCCCAGCCCCCAGCGCAGCCAGGCGCCGAGCGCCGCACCTGCGCCCACGGCCAGCCAGCTCAGCGGGCTGCCCACTTGGCTTTCGCGGAATCGTCCGACAGGCGCGCATCGACCCAGCGCGCGCCTTCCGGCGTTTGTTCCTTTTTCCAGAACGGGGCGTCGGTCTTCAGGTAATCGATGATGAACTCGCAGGCGGCAAAGGCTTCGCCGCGGTGGGCGGCGCTGCACGCCACCAGCACGATCTGCTCCAGCGGCGCCAGCGGGCCGACGCGGTGGATCACGAGCGCGTTGTACAGCGGCCAGCGCGCCTCGGCTTGCCCGACAATGTCTTCCAGCGCCTTTTCCGTCATGCCGGGATAGTGTTCCAGCTCCATTTCCGACACCGAGGAACCGTCGTTCATGTCGCGCACGGTGCCGACGAAACTCACCACCGCGCCCACGCGGGCGTCGCCGGCGCGTAGGCTTGCCAGTTCCTGGCCGAGGTCGAAGTCGGCTACCTGCACCCGGACCTTGCCCGCCGTGCCCGCCGGATTGCCGGCCGAAGCGCCCGCTGCCTGGGGCGGCGCATTCCTTGCCGCGTCATTCGCTGCATTCTTCAACGCATCGCTCATTTGCCCTCCCGCGCCGTGCGCATGAGCAATTGTTCGATACGGTGTGCGGTGCGTTCGTCGACCAGGGCCGGCAAGGCGCACAGCTGGCGCAGGCCGCCGGCCCCGTCGCCCGTGCGCTGGCCCTTGTGGCCATGCTTGTCGCCGGCCTTCAGGGTCGATTGCAAGGCCTCGACCTGGAGTTTCAGGCGCTCGCGCGCGAACTCGGCGCCGCTGTCGATGCCGGCCGCCACTTCCTGGCGCAGCAATTCCTGCAACAGGGTCGTGCGATTGGTTTCCAGCAGGCGCGCGTAGCCGGCACGGTCGCCATCGATGGCGTTCAACGCGGCTTCGAAACGCGCGTCCAGCACCGCGTCGTAGTCGGCGCCGGCCGGCAGCAGCGCGGCCCAGCGCGCGCGCCAATCATCGGCGGCCACGGTCTGTTCCGGCTGGGCCAGCGAATCTTCCAGCTCCTGGCAGGCGCGCAGCTTGTCGCGCAGGGCGCCGGCCAGGGCCAGGCCGGCGGCGCGGCGCGCCAGGTCGGCATGGTGCTGGACCTTGGCCACGGCCTCGTGGTAGCGCTTGTCGACGCGCGCTTCGTGGGCGCGCGGCACCGGGCCGATGGCGTGCCACTCGGCGGCGGCGTCGCGCAACAGTTTGCCGGCGCTGGCGGGCGTGGCCTCCGGGGCCGCCGCTTCCAGGCGCGCCGTGATCGCTTCCTTGGCCGTTTCGTGGGCACGGCGCTCGGCGTCGGCCGCGTGGGCGCTTTCCTTGCGCTGGGCAAACAATTCGTCGCAAGCGGCGCGGAAGCGTTGCCATAGCGCCTGCTCGGCCTTGCGCTCGAGCGGCAGCGCGCGTGCGTGTTCCTGCCAGCGCGCCTGGATGTCGCGCAGGCGGTCGACGGCGTGGCGGTCGTGCGGGTCGATGCCGGCCACTTCGTCGATCAATTGCTCGCGTCCGTCCATCTCGGCCTTGCGCTGCTCTTCCAGCGGACCTTGCAGCGTGGTCAGTGCTGCGGCGAATTGCGTGTCGAGACGCTTCTTGTCCTTGCGGTCGATGGCACCCAGGTGGCTCCAGGCCAGGCGCAGGCGCTGGACGGTGCCGGCCACGTGCTTCCAGTCGGCTTCACCCGATTCCAGGCGCGCGATCTCGGCCTGGGCTTCCTGCACCAGGGCTTCGCCGCGCGCGGCATTCGTGTGGCGCTCGTCGGCCAGGTGCTTGAAGTGGGCCGCAGCCGGGGCATAGGCCACGGTGCAGGCGTGGTCGAAACGCTCCCACAGGCTTTTCGGGGCGGCGCCGGACAGGCTGTCGAGCGCCCTCCAGCGCTCGCGCATGCTGCCGACCTTCTTGGCCAGCTCGGCCATCGGCAGGCCTTGGGTGGACAGGGTTTCCACGGCCTTGATGAGTTCTTCGCGCGAGACGTTGCCGCCCCAGCGCGCCCAGTCGGACAGGCGTTTCAGTTCGGCGCGCAAGTGGCTCAGGCGGTCGGCCTGGGCGGCCGACAGGCGCACGCCCTTGCCCTTGGTGTCTTTCAGCGCCTTGTCGAGCTCGGCAGCGGTGCCGAGCGAGCCTTGCTGCAAGGCCGCTTCCAGCGCATCCATGGTGTCGATGAAGCCCTGGTCGGCGCCCTTCGGCGCGGGCTTGGCGGCCTGGGTGGCGGCATCGCGCGCCGGCGACGGCGGCAGCTCGCGCTGCTTGCCCTGGCGCCCGCTAGGCTGGACCGGCTGCGGCAGCGTGGCCAGCAGCGCATCGAAACGTTCCTGCAGGGCCGCGGCGGCGCCTGGCGCCGGCGCCGGCAATTTTTGCCAGGCCTGGCGCAGCTTGTCGGCCTGCAGTTCGGCGACCGGCTGGGCTTGCCATTCGACCAGCGCGGCTTCGCGCGCGGCCAGGGCGGCCTGGCTTTGTTCGAGCGTCACCAGGCTGGCGCGCAGGCGCGCATGCTCGGCGACGAACTCGCCCGGCAGTGCACGCGGCAGCGCGGCTTGCTCCGGCGCCGCCAGTGCGGCTTGCTGCTCTCCCTGCATGGCGTCCAGGCGCGCGGCCAGGCCGGCGGCATCCAGGCCAGCCGTGTCGAGGGCGCGCAAACTGGCGACGCGGTCGATCATGGCGCGCTGCAACTGTACTTGCGCTTCCAGGCGGGCGCCGAGCCGGGCCCGCAGGCCGCTGAATTCCTCGGCCAGCTCGGGAGCGGCGATGACCTTCCATTTGCGGTCGAGCTCCGCCACGTGATTAGGCGTGAGCAATTGGTCTTGCAACAGGGCGCGGGCTTGGTCCAGGGTGGCCTGGCCGCGCGCCAGTTCGGCGTCGTGGTGGCGGATCGCGTCCAGGCGCGACTGCATCAGCTTGGCAACGCGGCGGTCGGTGTTGCGCATGGCCGCGTGCACGCGTTCCAGCGCGGCGCGGCTGTGCACCTGCTCGGCGGCGGCCAGGCGCAGTTCGGAAAAATCGGCTTGCAGGATGAATTCCACGGCGCGGGTTTCATCGCCGTCGAGCTGGCGCAATTGTTCGGCCTGCTGCTCGCGCCCCGGCTGCGCCGCCTTGGCCCCGGCCGGCGCGGATTGCGCCGCGCCCTGCCCGGCCGGCGCAGTCCCGGCTGCAGGCTTGGCCTTGTCGGCGGCCTTGGCGCCTGGCGCCGCCTGCGCATTACCGGGTTTCTCGCCCTGACGCTTGAATAGGAATTCGAACATGATGAAATCGCACTTCCAAAAACCCCATCATAACAAAGAACGATGGCAGTTTTTGAGCGCACTCGGCAGCGAGCGGGGTGTTGCTGGGTAGATGCATGCCGCCATGCCCTGCCGGCCCGGGCTTGCGCGCACCGGAATGCTGCTCGCCCTGCCGGACTGGCACGCGGCTTGCCTAATGCACGTAGTGCGTATGCGGCGCCGGCGCCTGGCGGTGAGGATGCTCGGGACGCGCCGCACGGCTGGCCGGCGGCGTGACCAGGTGCACCCGGTGCTCCTCGCGGTAGGCGTCGTGGGCCAGCATCTGGTGCGCCATGGCAAACCAGGCTTCGCTGGCGATGGCCACCCGCGCCACCGGGAACAGCTCGAGTTCCTCGCGCTCGAAACGCAGGGTCAGCGCGGCGCAAAAGCGTTCGACCGCGGTGCAGAATGCCTCGACCCGCTCTTCGCTGTCGATGCCGGCCTGCAGCAGCTCGGTCGCCGTGGCCAGGGCCTCGACCGCATCGCGGCTGAGGCCATCGAGCTCGGCCACCAGGCCGTCGGCATTCGCGCTGGCGCGGCGCAGGGCCGGCAGCAAGAAACGGTCGAGCTTGCGGCGCTGGCAGCTTTCGTAGAGGCCGCGCAGGGTGTCGCACACGTATTCGGCCTGGCCGACGGTCAGCGCGGTCTGGCGTGCATAGCTTTTCCCGACGAGTTGCTGGACTGCATGCAGGCTGACGCGCATATGGGTTTGCTCGACTGACAATGCCACGAGCGTGTAGGTAGCGGTAAGCATTCGGTCTCCTCTCGATTTCTCCAACGCAAGCGCATGCTCCGCGAGGGAACACGGCATGGCGGGAAGTCTGGTTTTGGACAGGCTGTGTGTGTTGTGTTTTTCTTCAGCCCGAAAGAACTCGTAGTGTAAGGAGCGGCCCCCCGTCGGAGTTTGATCTGGCTCAAACTCGAACCGATGGACGCGGAAGCGACAGTCAACCATATGGAGCGGCCTGCGTTGGCGGACGCGGGCATGTTCACCAGCGCGCGCGGTAGTCTTCGGCCAGCCCGGCCAGCCCCGCGACCGCCTGTTTCGGCGCACCCGCGTGCGCCTTCACCCAGCCATCGAAGCGGCCCAGGTGCTGGGTCAGGCGCGAGCTGGCGACGACCAGCTGCTTGTCGTCGCGGCGCATGCCTTCCGGCGTGAACCGCAGGTCGAGCAGGCCGTCGCCGGTGCTGATGGTCCAGGCCCCGCTGGCGCCGACGCTGCTGTGCAGCGACCCCAGTGGGAACAGTTCGCCGTCCAGCCAGAGCGCATTCTCGGCGTCGCCGAAGTAGCCGCGCTGCACATTGAAACCGAGGTCGCGCCGCTGCGCCGAGATCCAGCGCCAGGCCGTGTGCCGCCCCAGCAAGCCGTTCGAGAAATCGTAGCTGGCAATGCCGCCGTCCAGGCAAAAGCGCCGCCCGCCCGCGTCCGCCGTACCCCGCAGCAACAGGCCGGGCGACTTCTGCGTGGCATGCAGCGCGCCGCCGTCGAACACCGGGCCCACCGCCAGCAGGCGCGGCCCGGCGCCGCCGTACTCGGCATCGATGCGGAAGTTGCCGGCGCGCAGGCGCAGGCGGTGGCCATCGCTGCCATCGGACTCGATGACGATGCGCCGCCCCGGCATGACGAAGCGCGCCCCTTCGGCCACGCTGGCGCCGACCTCGGCCGTCAAGCCCGGCAAGCCCACAGGGGAAAATGACTCGACGATGTTCCCCTGGGCCCGGTCGAAGGCATAGGCAAAGGCGCTGTTGCTCCAGCCGATGTCGATCACGACCAGGCCGACGAAGAGCTCGTCGGTGACCAGCGACACGAAATGCCAGCGTTTGTGGTGCAGGCGCCGCCACAGCGCGCCGCGCGCGAACGGCGGCGCCAGCCGGGCCCAGTCCGGCGCATCGGCCAGCCCCTGGTAACGCCCGCACAGCGGCAGCCCGTCCGCCCCCACGATTTGCAGCGGGGCGGCGGGCAGGCTCATGCGGCCTGCCCGAGGACGGCCGGTGCGCCCAGGGCCAGCGCCAGCCGCGCGGCCAGCACCTCGGGTTCGGCCCTGTTTACTTGCACTCGGGTGCAGCCATGCCAGCGCGCGCAGCGCAGCAAGGCGCCGGCCACGTCGCGTACCAGGGCGTCGCTGACCCGCAGGCCCGGCTCGAACAGGGCTGCCTTGACTTCGAAGATGCCGGCGCGACGGTGGGCCTTGGCATCGACGCGTCCGACCAGGGCGCCGCGGCGCAGTAGCGGCAGCGTGAAGTAGCCATGGCGGCGTTTGGCCGCCGGCGTATAGCACTCCAGCCGGTAGTCGAAACCGAACAGTTCCAGCGCGCGGCGCCGGTCCCAGACCACCGGGTCGAAAGGAGACAGGATGGTGGTGAGAGTCGGCGCCAGCAGGCCAGCGGCAGCCTGGCGCGCCAGTCCGGCGTGGTCGGGGTGGATGTAGAGCGGCTCGTCCCAGCCTTCGACAGACGCGCGCAGCAGCAGGCCCTCGTCGGCCAGCGCTTCCGGGTCGACGTGGGGGCGCCGGGTACGGTGGTAGTCGGGAATCCAGGCTGCCTTGGCCAGGCCCAGGGCCTTGACGGTACGCAGCGCAAACGTGCGGCGCACGTCGGCCAGGGCGGGCAGGCGCTCGTCGCTCCAGCCCGGCAACACGCGCTCGGCCAGGTCATACACGCGCTGGAAATTGTGGCGCCGCGCGATCATCAATTGCCCCGCGGTGAATAAGACCTCGAGCGAGCGCTTTTCCGGCTTCCATTCCCACCAGCCGCCGCTTTTCCCGTCGCTGCGTTCGAAGTCGGAAGAGCGGACCGGGCCATTGCTGCGGATGTGGGCCAGCAAGGCGGCGACCTCGCCGGCGCGCTCGCGCATCCAGGCGCCCGAATATTTCCAGCCCATCGCGGCCGGGTCGAGCATGCGGTGGCGGTACAGGCCGTAGTCCTCGATCGGCAGGAAGCAGGCTTCGTGGGCCCAGTATTCGAACAGGCTTCCCTCGGCCAGCAATTCGTCCAGCCAGGCGGGCGGGTAGTCGCCGAGCCGGCTCCACAAGACCAAATACGGGCTGCGCGCCACCACATTGATGGTGTCGATCTGTAACATCTGCATGCGGCGGATGGCCTCCAGCACGTCGGCCTTGACCGCCTTGCGCCGGCGCGGCTGCAGCAAGCCTTGGGCCGCCAGGTGCAAGGCCCGGGCGCCGCTCAGCGAAAGGTGCAATTTACTCGCGTAAATACTCATGCCAATATTCTAATGAGGTTTCGCCGGCCGCTGCCGGGGTCGCGGGATTTTTTTTGTGGACGCTGCTATAGTTCAGCCGATTCCTCCACCTACTTCCCATTCCTCGGTTCCCGATGCGGCTGTTGCACACTTCCGACTGGCACCTCGGCCAGACCCTGCACAATTACGACCGGACCTACGAACACCAGTGCTTCCTCGACTGGCTGCTCGATACCATCGTGAGCGAGGAGGCCGACGCCCTCCTGATTGCCGGCGATATCTTTGATAACGCCAATCCGTCCTCGGCCGCCCAGCGCCAGCTCTACGGTTTCCTGCAGCGCGCCAAGGCGCGCACGCCGCATCTGCAAATTGTCGTCATCGCCGGCAACCACGATTCGCCGGGCCGCCTGGAAGCGCCGGGGCCGCTGCTCGAAGCGCACGGCACGACCGTGATCGGGAATGTGGTGCGCGGACGCGACGGCGCCATCGACCTCGAGCGCCTGCTGGTGCCGCTGAAGGACCGCGCCGGGAACATCCAGGCCTGGTGCCTGGGCATTCCCTTCCTGCGCCCGGGCGACGTGCCGCGCGTGGAAGGCGAAGGCGACGCTTACCTGAACGGCATCGCCGCGCTCTACCAGCAAGCCTTCGCGCTGGCCCGGGAACGGCGCGGCGCCGGCCAGGCGATCCTGGCCATGGGCCATTGCCACATGGTCGACGGCCAGGCCTCCCAGGATTCCGAGCGCCGCATCGTGATCGGCGGCACCGAGGCGCTGCCGGCCTCGATGTTCGCGCCCGACATCGCCTACGCCGCCCTCGGCCACCTGCACCTGGCCCAGCGCGTCGGCAAGAAGGAGCACCTGCGCTACTGCGGCAGCCCGCTGCCGCTGTCTTTCGCCGAAGTCGGCTACCAGCACCAGGTGCTGCGCATCGACCTCGAGGGCGAGGTGGCGCGCGAAGTCACACCCATCCACGTGCCGCGCGCGGTAGAGCTGCTGCGCGTGCCGCCGAAACCGGCGCCGCTGGCCGAGGTCATGGCGGCCCTGGAAGCACTGGAACTCGACCCCGAGCTGCCGGCCGCCTGCCACCCCTACCTGGAAGTGCGGGTGCTGCTCGACGGCCCCGAACCCGGCCTGCGCGCCCAGGTGGAAGCGGCGATCGCCGGCAAGCCGCTGCGCCTGGCGAAGATCGAGCCGACCCGCAAGAGCGTCGCCGGCGAGGCGGCCGAAGCCCTGACCCTCGACCAGCTGGCCCAGCTCCAGCCCGACGACATCTTCAAGCGCCTGTGGCAGGCGCGCTATGGCGAGGATGCGCCCGACGACCAGCTCTCGGCCTTTTCCGAACTGATGCTGCCGGGCGACAGGGAGGGTGCATGAAGATTTTGCGCATCGCCGGACGCAACCTGGCTTCGCTGGCCGGGGATTTTTGCGTCGACTTCGAGGCCGAGCCACTGGCGTCCAGCGGCCTGTTCGCCATCAGCGGCCCAACCGGCGCCGGCAAAAGCACCCTGCTCGACGCGCTCTGCCTGGCTTTGTACGGCAACACGCCGCGCCTGCCGAAGAGCGGCGGCCGCGGCGCCAGCGCCCTGCCCGATGCCGGCGGCGACACCGTCTCGACTTTCGATCCGCGCAACCTGCTGCGGCGCGGCACCGCCGAAGGCCATGCGGAAGTGGATTTCGTCGGCAACGACGGCCTGCGCTACCGCGCGCGCTGGAGCGTGCGCCGCTCGCGCAACAAGGCCAGCGGCTTGCTGCAGCCGCCCGCCATGACCCTGCACCGCCTGCCAGAGCTGGTGGCGCTGGGCGCAACCAAGACCGAGGCGGCGGCGGAAATCGCCCAGCGCGTCGGCCTGTCGTTCGAGCAGTTCACGCGCTCGGTGCTGCTGGCCCAGAACGAGTTCTCGGCCTTTTTGAAAACCGACGAGAACGAGCGCGGCGAACTGCTGGAAACCCTGACCGGCAGCGCCGTCTACAGCGAGATTTCGAAGCGCGCCTACGAGCGCTACAAGCTGGAACAGGAAAACGTGCGCGGCATCGGCGCGCGCCTGGCCGACCAGACCCCGCTGGCCGCCGAGGCCCGGGCCGAACTCGACGCCGCCAGGGCCGCCGCCGAAACGGCGCTGGCCGCCATCGAGGTCCAGCGCGCGCTGCTGGAAGCCCAGCTGCGCTGGCACCAGGAGCGCGACAAGCTGCGCCACAACGAAACCGAGGCGGACAGCCTGCTGGCCCAGGCGCGCCTCGGCTTCGAAGCCGCGCGCGAACGCCGCATGCGCCTGGCCACGCTCGAGGCGGTACAGGACGCGCGGCCGCTGATGGTCGACCTGGCGCGCCTGGAGAAGGAACGCGTCGAGGCCGAGACCGCGCTCGCGAACGGCCAGCGCGAACTGCAGCGCGTGCAGGAAGCGGCGCGCCAGGGAGTGCAGGACCTGACCCTGGCCACCGACGCAGTCCACGAGGCCGAGGCCGCGCAGGGGGCGGCGGCGCCGCAGCTAGACGCGGCCAAGGCGCTCGACGCCACGGTGGCCACCCTGCGCGAAGCCGACGACAAGCTGAGGGCGCAGCGCGACGCAGCGGCGGCGCAGGCAACGCAAGCCCAGGCGGCATTCGCCCAGGCCAGCGAGACCCTGGACGCCACCCGCGCCCAGGAAGCGCGCAGCGCCGCCTGGCTTGACGCCAACCGCCGCCTCGAAGCGCTGGCCACCCAATGGCCGCGCTGGGACAAGCTGTTCGGCCAGCTCGGCGCCGCCGCGCAAGCGAGCCGCGCGACGGCCGCGCAGTTGGCCCAGGCCGAGCGCACGCTGCTCGACGCCACTGCGCGCGCCACAGCCAGCAAGGAGGCGGTGCAGGCCGCATCAAACCGCATCGAACAGCAGGAAGCGGCACGCGCCCAGGCCGTCGCGGCCCTGGCCCAGTTCGACCTCGACGCTTTGCTCGAGGCGCGCGCGGGCCTGGAAACACGGCGCGACGCCCTCACCGCCGCCGAGAAAATCTGGCAGGGCTACGCCAGCGCGCGCCAGCGCCTGCAGCGCATCGACCTCGAGCGCGGCAAGACCGGCGCCGTGCGAACGGCCGCCGAGACCGCGTTAAGCGCCGCCACCGACGCCGCGCCGGCGCTGAAGGCCGCCGCCGGCCAGGCCCAGCTTGCGCTCAGCGCCGCCGAACTGGCCTGCGCCGCCAAGGTCGAGGACTTGCGCGAGCGGCTGGTCGAGCACGAACCCTGTCCGGTGTGCGGCAGCGAAGACCATCCCTACGCCGCGCCCGATGTGCGCCTGCACGCCGTGCTCGACACCCTGCGCGCCCAGGTCGATGCGGTGCGCGCCAGGGTACAGGCCAATTTGTCGGCCCAGGCCACCCACCGCGCCGAACTGGGCGCCAGCCAGGAAAGGCTGGAACTGCTGGACGAAGAACGCAGCGGCTTGCAGGACGACGTGCAGATGCTCGAAGCCGCCTGGAACAATCACCCGCTGGCGCAGGAGGCCGCGCCCGAAGCCGGACGTGCGGACTGGTTCGGCGCCCAGCTGCAGGATGTGCGCGAGGCCTTGCGCGCGAACGATTTGCAGCAGCAGTCCGCGCGCCGCGCATTCCAGGCGCGCGACGCCGCCCAGGCCGCGTTCGATGCCGCCAACGCCGAATCCAGGCGCGTGCAGGACGCGGCCCAGCTTGCGTCTGCCGCCCAGCTGGATGCCCAGCATGCGCGGCAAACACTCAGCGCCCAGGCCGAACGCGATGCGTCGACCCTCGATGCGCTGCTGGCCGAGCTCGACCCGGTGATGAGCGCGGCAAGCGGCGATGGCTGGCAAGCCGGCTGGCGCGCCGATCCCGCCGGCTGGCACCGCGAGCGCGCTGGCGAGGCGCAAGCCTGGGAGGCGCAATCGGCGCAACTGGCCGAACAGCGCGCCGCGCTTGCCGGCATCGAGGCCAGCGCACGCGAAGCCGCCGTGCGTGCCGAGCATGCCGCCCAGGCCGCCGCCGGCGCGCAGGAGGCCTATGCGCGCAGCGAGGCCGCCCTGCGCGAGCGCCGCGCCGAACGCGCCGCCTTGTTCGATGGCCGCGCGGTGCAGGATGTGGAAGCCGGCCTGGCTCGACGTTTGGCTGCGGCGCGCGAGACCCTGGCCGCGCGCCAGCTGGCCGCCAACGAAGCGGCCCAGCTGGAAACCCGCATCCGCGCCGGCATCGCGCAGGCCGGCGAGCGCATCGCCAGCCTGCAGGACGATGCGCGCGACGCGGCCAGCCGCCTGGCCGACTGGATCGAGGACTACGCCGGCCAGCATGGCGGCCTGGAACCGGTGGAAAACCAGGGCGCGCTGGCCGCGCTGCTGGCGGTCGGTGCGCAATGGCTGGCGAACGAACGCGCCGCCCTGGCCGAGATCGACGGCGCCGTCGCCACGGCCGCCGCCGTGCTGGCCGAACGCAAGAGCCAGCGCGCGCTGCACGAGGCCGGCGCCGATGCCTTCGCACACAGCCAGGATGCCAAAGCGGTGGCGGCCGCGCTGGGCAAGGTGCAGGCCGAGCGCCAGGACCTGCACGAGGGTGCGACGGCATTGCGCCTGCAGGCGGCGCAGGACGACGAGCGCCGCGTCAAGGCCCGGGCGATGCTCGCCGAGATCGAGCGCCAGCAAGCCATCGAGGCGCGCTGGGGGCGCTTGTCGGAGCTGATCGGTTCGGCCGACGGCAAGAAATTCCGCAACTACGCCCAGCAGTTCACGCTGGAGGTACTGCTCGGCTATGCGAATGCCCACCTGGGCCACCTGGCCAAGCGCTACCGCCTCGAGCGCGTCGACAACGCCGGCGCGCCCTCGCTGGCGCTGATGGTGCGCGACCACGACATGGGCGGCGAGATCCGCTCGGTCAATTCCCTGTCCGGCGGCGAATCCTTCCTGGTGTCGCTGGCCCTGGCCCTGGGCCTGGCCTCGCTGTCGTCGAACCGGGTGCGGGTCGAGTCGCTGTTCATCGACGAAGGCTTCGGCTCGCTCGACAGCGAGACCCTGACCGTGGCGATGGATGCGCTCGACGCGCTGCAATCGATGGGGCGCAAGGTGGGCGTGATCTCGCACGTGCATGAGATGACCGAGCGGATCGCGGCCAAGATCCAGGTGCGGCGCGCCGGGGGTGGGAGCAGCGCGGTGACGGTGCTCTAGCGAGTTGGGTCGAATATGGCGGGTGCACAGGCCTCGTGGTGCCTGCCTGCGTCGAAAAAGAGCCAGGCCTTGCTAGCTGCGAGGCCTGGCGCTCGAAGAGGTCAGCTTTTTCCTCCACCTGCCGCCTTCACCCTGGCGGCATGGAGGGCGCTGGCGAATTCGCTTTGGAAGTCGTCGGACACGCGCCAATGCCCTGGCTCTCCTGTCGGCTCGAATGTGAATTCACCCTCGACGATTTCAGATGGCCGGCCAACCATCTGCAGGATGGGATCATTGCGCTCGACCATGACCTTGCATGCATACCTCGCACCACGCTGGAGTTCCCGGCAGGCGCCAATCGGCTCGATCTCGGCGATTTCACGAGTACGTTCAGGGATGATGTGACTGAGCAGCGCTTTCGTCGGGTCCATCGGATTGAGCAGGCCGGACAAGGTGGGACGGTCGTCCCCCATGACGGCGCGCATGGCTGCCTCCAGCGCATCACGGCCTATCGGCTCGGCCTTGTTGGCAAAGTCGCCGTCGCTTCCAATGCGTGCGAAGCGTGCTTCGACAATGGCCGGATGGGTGCCGGTAACGGTCATCGTTTCGTTTGTGTCCGAGACCGGAGCGATGACGTAACTGAATGACTGGGACTCACCGTCCAACTCCAGCCTCGCGGTACAGCCGCGCTGGTGACGCGCGGATACGTGGCCGACCTCGCGAATGTCGGTAAGCTTGGGTGAGCCGAACACATGGGCGGGGTCGAGTGTCCCTGCCATCGACGTCATTTTGCTCAAGATCGGCTTGGTCACCGCCGACGAGCCGCAGGCTGGCGCCGCATCGAGCCACTGGAACCCCTTGTAACCCGCAAACAGCATGATGCCGGTCACGAGGAACAAGACAAACCACCCCCGCGTGCCTGACTTCTCCGATGCCGAATCCAACGCGACTTGCGCCATGCGCAAAGCGAGCACCGTATTGCTGGCTTCTTCAACAATAAAGAGACGCCGTGCGCGCGTCTCCGATGCCTCTTCGCGCTGTATCTGTTCCGCAAGCGCATCGAAACGCGCCAGCGGCATCACACCACAATCCACGACATGCGCCAGTGCCTGCGCTTCGGATGCAAAAACGATCGGAAACGCTTGCGCCATCGTGCTGACATGCTCGTCCTTCGTGATCAGGCCGTCTTTTAACAGACTATCGAGCAGCGTCTCGTTCAGGCTCGGGCTCATTGCATCCAGTTGCGGCAAGGCCTGCGACAAAACGGTGTTGCGTTCGCGTTGGTTCTGGTCACCCGGCGCGCTGATCGATCGTTCCCGGATCGCGAGCAGCTTGGCGTGCGAAACGATCCGTTCCCGCACCATCCAGATCAGTTGCTGAACCAAACCGTCGTACGCTTCGGCTTCGTCGCACCGCGGATGCCTTGCTCCAGCTTCGCATTGCGCCTCGCTGATCAGGCCAAGCGTTACCAATCGGGAAAAACCGGATACTGCGTCCACTGTCGTCATTTGCCCACCTCGATAAAGTTTCCACAAGGAACTAATCGTATCCAGGAAATGGCTTGTCTTATCCCGATTTGCACAAGCGCGCAAACGGCTTATGTCATGCACCTCCAGTACACCCCATCCCTTGTACAATGCGCCCTTTGCACCAACCTCGTTCACACCATGAAACCCGCCCGCACCCTCACCTTCAAATGCGCCAAGTGCGCCAAGCCCGTCACCGTCTACCTGCAAAAGGTCTCGGCCTGCTCGCACATCCAGCCTTACCAGGGCATCTGCGGCTGCGGCGAAGTCAAGCTGCACGCCACCGGCAGCGCCGACGCGGTGAAGTCCTTCCTGGACTCGAACGGCAGCAACTGGCAGCACCACCATTAAGAACATGACGCGTATCGAATGGGAAGAAGGCGGCCAGCAGCGCTCGGCGCTGTGGCGCTCGGAAAGCGGCTGGCCGGCGCCGAAGAAAGTCGTGCTCGCCGACGACACGATGGCGGCCGACACGGCTTACCGCCTGGCGCTGGACGGCACCGCCCTGCTCTGGCGCGGCGACTTCCAGAACGCGCGCCAGCTGGTGCAGGCGCTGGCACGCCGCATCGACCACAAGGGCGCGCGCGCCAAGCGTGGCAAAACCGGCGCCAAGGCCGGCAAGGCGGCGCCGACGCCGACCGAGGGGTTCCACCGCCACCGCCTGGCCCAGCTGCAGCGCGCACGCACCCTGGCGATGCTGCTGATCCCGTTCGACGCCGACTACACCATCCCGCTGCGCCGCGCACCCGACGTGCGCGACGCCTGCGGCGAAGCCTGGGGGCCGGGCAGCGAAGCCAGCGTTGCGTCGCTGCGCGAGCTGCTGGGCCTGATCGGCGCCCACGAATGGCGCCGCAAGGGCGTGCACATCGCGGCGCTCGATGATCGCATCCATCCCTGGTATGGCGTGTTTTCGCCGGTGCGGGGCGAATATGTCGACCTGGTGGCGCAAGCGCCGCTGCCGCCGCATGCCAAGCTCGCCTTCGACATCGGCGCCGGCACCGGCGTGCTGGGCGCCGTGCTGGCCCGGCGCGGCCTGCAGCGCGTGGTGGCAACCGACATGGACGAGCGCGCCCTCGGCTGCGCCCGCGACAACCTCGCGCGCCTGGGTTTGCTGGAACAAGTGGAGATCGTGCAGGCCGACCTCTTCCCCGAAGGCCAGGCCGACCTGGTGGTCTGCAATCCGCCTTGGCTGCCCGGCAAGCCCAGCTCGGCCATCGAATACGCGATCTACGATCCCGACAGCCGCATGCTGCGCGGCTTCCTCGGCGGGCTGAAGGCGCACCTGGCGCCGCAAGGCGAAGGCTGGCTCATCGTGTCGGACCTGGCCGAGCACCTGGGCCTGCGCACACGCGAGCAGTTGCTGAAGTGGATAGCCGACGCCGGCCTGCACCTGGCCGGCCGCCACGACGTGCAGCCGACCCATGGCAAGGCCCAGGATGCCGACGATCCCTTGCACGCAGCGCGCTCGCGCGAGGTGACGTCGCTGTGGCGCCTGCGCGTCGAATTACAGTAAATCATCGGTCCATTTGCGTCAGGCCGCCAGACGCGGTACAATGCTTGCCTCAGACGCGGGGTGGAGCAGTCTGGCAGCTCGTCGGGCTCATAACCCGAAGGTCACAGGTTCAAATCCTGTCCCCGCAACCAAACACTTAGTACGAAACGAGCCCGACTCTTGTAGCCGGGCTTTTGTTTTCTGGGGCACCACACACCAGATACGCCAGATGAGAGACAAGAAAGACAACGCGACCTTCGACTTGCCGGGTTTTGATGCGGCCGCGCCGCTCGAACCGGGCGCTGTCGAGCCGAAGCGCACTCCCCGTCCTCGTCGTGCCTCCCTGAAACAAGAGCAGCTGACCCTGCTTGAAGAAACCGACACCAGCGGCCTGCCAGTCTGGCGCCGCGACGACAACCTCGATTTGACCGGCTTGCCGGTCTGGGCGCCGGCGACTCCGGCCTGAACGCTGGAACTCCCATGACCCATCCTTTCTCCGCGCTGCCGCTGGCGCCGCAATTCCTGTCCAACCTCGACACCCTCGGCTACCGCGAGATGACGCCGATCCAGGCCGAAAGCCTGCCCGCCGTGCTGGAAGGCCGCGACCTCATCGCCCAGGCCGCCACCGGCAGCGGCAAGACCGCCGCCTTCGGCATCGGCCTCCTGAACAAGCTGAACCCGGCATGGTTCGCGGTGCAGGGCCTGGTGATGTGCCCGACGCGCGAGCTGGCCGACCAGGTGGCCGGCGAACTGCGGCGCCTGGCGCGCGGCGTCGGCAACGTCAAGATCCTGACCCTCACCGGCGGCGTGGCCATGCGCCCGCAGATCGCCTCGCTCGAGCACGGCGCCCACATCGTGGTCGGCACCCCGGGCCGGATCCGCGACCACCTCGGCCGCAGCACCCTCGACTTGTCGAAGGTGCAGACCCTGGTGCTGGACGAAGCCGACCGCATGACCGACATGGGTTTCTACGACGAGATCGCGAACATCGTGCGCGCCTGCCCCGAGCGGCGCCAGACCTTGCTGTTCTCGGCCACCTACCCGGACGATATCCGCCACGCCACCTCGCACTTCCTGCGCGATCCGCTGGAAGTGGTGGTCGAAAGCCAGCACGACGCCTCGACCATCGAGCAGCGCTTCTATGAAGTCGGCTTCGACAACCGCGACGACGCCGTGGCGCGCCTGCTGAACCATTACCGCCCGGTCTCGGCCCTGGCCTTCTGCAACACCAAGGCCCACTGCCGCGAGCTGGCCGACTCGCTGCGCGCCCAGGGCTTCTCGGCCCTGGCCCTGTACGGCGAGCTGGAACAGCGCGAGCGCGACGAGATCCTGATCTTGTTCGCGAACCGCAGCTGCGCGGTGCTGGTGGCCACCGACGTCGCTGCGCGCGGCCTCGACATTGCGAACCTGGAAGCGGTGATCAACGCCGATGTCTCGAAGGATGCCGAAGTCCACGTGCACCGCATCGGCCGCACCGGCCGCAATGGCGAATCGGGCCTGGCCCTGTCCCTGTGCGCGCCGAACGAAAAGAAATGGGTGCGCCTGATCGAGGAATACCAGGACACGTCGGTGGACTGGCACAAGCTGGATGAGCTCGATGACGACGGCCTGGCGGGCGACCCGGCACCGATGCTGACGCTGGTCATTTCCGGCGGCAAGAAGGACAAGCTGCGCCCCGGCGACGTGCTGGGCGCCCTCACCGGCGACGCTGGCTTACTGAAGGAACAGGTCGGCAAGATCAACGTGACCGAGTTCCAGACCTATGTGGCGATCGACCGCCGCATGGCCCACGATGCCTTCGACCGCCTGAACGCCGGCAACCGCCTGGGTCCGGATTTCGGCACCATCAAGGGCCGCAACTTCAAGATGCGCTTCCTGGAACTGTAAGGCCACTCCCCTAACCGTGCGCTGTCGTGCGCACGGTTCGCTCAGCAGCGACACGCCCGCGCCAAATCTGGCATAGTTTTGCTAAAAATAAACGGTTAGCAAAATGACCAGCCAAAACACAGTCCTCTCTACGCCGTTTCCAGGCGGACGCACGGTCCGCGATATCGTCGAGCACAGCCCTGCGCTCGTGAGCGAAGCGTGGTGCCGCCAGATCCTGCAGCAGGTGCTGCAATCGCTCGAGCAGCAATACGCCAGCAATGCCCCGCACCGCATTATTTCGCCGGACAATGTGGCGGTACTCGAAAATGGCGACGCCCTGCTGCTGCCCTCGCCCGATGGGCTTGCCTCGTCGGAAGTCGATGCCGCCGACGACATCCACGCGCTGGCCCTGGTGATGCACTACGCCATCAGCGCCGAGTCCCCGCCCGAAGGCCCGCTCGGTCCGCGCCTGTACGACCATTACAGCGACGCGCTCACGCAAACGATCGACCGCTGCCTGGGCCCGAACCTGCGGCTGCGTCCGAAAACCATTCCTGAACTGCGCGCCATGCTGGGACTGGAAGCCGGCGCCGGCGTGGCCGTGCTTGCCGAAGCAGCGGCTGCCGAAGCAGCGCCGCCGATCGCAGCCGAGCCAGCCGCGCAAGAGGCGGCGTTCGACGCGCCGCTCGAGCTCAGCAAGGCGGAAGCGCACGAGACGGTCACGCCGCTTGCCCAGTCTGCCTTTATCGAACGGCCCGCCCCGGTGCCAGCGCCAGTGCCGGTGGCGCCCGCCATCAAGCCGGCGCAACCGATTGCCGCCACGCCGCTCAAGCCTTCCTCGCACGCGCCCTCCCCGGCGGCAGCCCCGGCAGCATCGCCAGCGCGTCCGAAGCCGGCTGTGCGGCCGCTCGCCACGCCCAGGCACAAGAGCGGGGTCGAGCGCTGGGCCATGATCGCCGGCGCCGCCGTCGTGCTGCTGGCGGCTGGCAGCGCCCTCTATGCTCATCTCAGCCAGGACAATTCCGACGACCTGGTCGCCGTGTCCACGCCACAGGATGGGGCAAGCCAGGCCCCGGCGGCGCAGGGCCTGGACGCCGGCGAGGCGGTGGTAACGCCGGCCACCCCGGACGCATCCGAGCCAGCCGCCGAGGCAACTGCCAGCACCCCTCCCGGCAGCGCCGATACGGCAGTCCTGCCCGGCACCACGGCCGGTAACGGCGCCGCCCGCAGCACCGCCGTCGCGACGCCAGCCGACGCGGTGATCAACGGCACCACCTATAAATTGCTGATCAAGCCCTGGGGCACGGTGTATGTGAACGACGTCGACCGCGGCGTCAGCCCGCCGGTCAAGCGCCTGACGCTGGGCCAGGGCCAGCACACGATCCGCATCGTCAATCCGAACTTCGCGGAGCACGTGATGACGGTCAACGCCGGGAGCGCGGAAAGCGCGACCATCGAACACGATTTCACGGCGCAAGCCGAAGGAGGCAGATAGCCCATGAACCGATTCCTCCAGCCTCTTTTTTTGCCGGCCATGCTGGCAGCCGGCCTGCTCGGCGGCTGCGCCCAGATCGCGCCCCTGCTCGAACGCAATCCGTCGAGCGACCACCCGAAAGCCGAAGCGCGCGCCGAGGCCCGCAGCGAAAACCGCCAGCGCGCCGAGACGCGCAGCGACGCGCCGGGGCGCGAACAGGCCGCCCTGCGCGAAGGCATCCGCCTCTACAACGAGGGCGACTTCAACGGCGCCATCAAGCAGCTGAACGGGAACGACATCCGCAGCGGCGCACCCCTGCGCACGCGCACCATGGCGCTGAAGTACACCGCCTTCAGCTATTGCGTCACCTCGCGCCCGAAGCAATGCCAGCAGGCATTCGAGAAGGCGCTGAAGATCGACCCCGGGTTTTCCCTGGAGCCGGGCGAGGAAGGCCATCCCTTGTGGGGTCCGGCCTTTGAGCGCGCCAAGCGAGGCTAGGTAGCGCGGCTGAGTAGCTCAGCTGGGATCACGCCATCGGATTGACCGAGGCCGGGAAGGTCGGGGCGCGGCGCCGGTGCGAGGCCTGCTCGTAGGCATAGGCCATGCCGATCAGCGCCGCTTCGCTGTAGGCGGTCCCGACGAAGGAGATCCCCACCGGCAAGCCGCGCACCTGGCCGGCCGGCACCGTCATATGCGGATAGCCGGCCACCGCCGCCGGCGACGAAAAGCTCATGCCGTAATGGTCGCCGTTGATGTAGTCGGTCAGCCAGGCCAGGCCGCCGGTCGGCGCCACCAGCGCATCCAGCCTGTGCGCGCCCAGCACCCGGTCGATGCCCTCTTCGCGCGTGTAGCGCCGGTTGCTGGCCAGGGCCTTGCGGTAGGCCGTGTCCAGGCCCGGCTTGCCCGCGGCGGCAATCAAGTGCTCTTGGCCAAAGAAGGGCAGCTCGCGCGCCGCTTGTCTTTCGTTGAAGGCAATCACGTCGGCCATGTTCCGCACCGCCGCATGGGGCGCATAGGCGGCCAGCCAGGCTTGCAGGCCGGGCGCGAATTCGTGCAGCAGCACCGTCATCTCGGTATCGCCGAACTTGTCCGTATTCGGCAACTCGACATCGACCAGGGTCGCACCTTGGGCCGCGAGCAGCGCCAGCTCGTTCTCGACGACCGCGTCCACGGCCGTGCTGCCGCCAAAGAAATTGCGCACCACGCCGATGCGCTTGCCGCGCAAGCCATCCAGGCGCAGGGCCGCCACATAATCGCTTATTTTTCCCTGGCTCTCTTTGGTTACCGCATCGTCGGGATCGATGCCGGTCATGGCGGCCAGCATCAGGGCGGCATCGGCCACGCTGCGCGTCATCGGCCCGGCGGTGTCTTGCGAGTGGGCGATCGGGATGATGCCGCTGCGGCTGAGCAGGCCCAGGGTCGGCTTCAGGCCGACGATGCCGCAACTCGAGGCCGGCGAGACGATCGAGCCATCGGTCTCGGTGCCGAGCGCGAGCGTCGCCAGGCTGGCGGCGATGGCCGCCCCCGAACCCGAGCTGGAGCCGCTCGGGTTACGGTCGAGGGCATACGGGTTGCGGGTCTGGCCGCCGCGCGCGCTCCAGCCGCTGGTCGAGTGGGTCGAACGCATGTTCGCCCATTCCGACAAATTGGTCTTGCCGATGATCACGGCGCCAGCCGCGCGCAGGCGTGCGGCCACGAAGGCGTCGCGGCTGGCGCGCACGCCATCCAGCGCCAGCGAACCGGCCGTGGTGCACATGCGGTCGCCGGTGGCGATGTTGTCTTTCAATAGCACGGGAATCCCGTGCAGCGGGCCGCGCAGCTTGCCGGCGGCGCGTTCGCGGTCGCGCTCCTGGGCGATCCGTAGCGCTTCCGGATTGGTTTCGATGACGGCGTTCAGGCGCGGGCCAGCCGCGTCGAGGGCGGCGATGCGCGCCAGGTAGCGCTGTACCAGGGTGTGGGAGCTGATGCTGCCGGCCGCCATCGCCGCACCCTGCTCGCGCACGCCGGCTTCGAGGAGGTCGGACTCGGCGCGCGGCCTGGCCCTGGGCGCCACGGCGCTTGCCGCACCTGCCGCGCCGGCGAGTGCACCGGCCGCCACGCCGAATCGAACGAAGTTCCTGCGATCCATGCCCGCTCCTGATATGTAGTTAGAGCAATAGCATAGCAGGGGGACGTGCGTGACACTGCCCTGCCCGACGGCGCAGGGACGAAAAAAAACGCTGCCGTGAGGGGCAGCGTTTTTTTCGGAGAAGCATCGATCAGTTACGAACGACCTTCTTGTATTCGTTGGTGCGGGTGTCGATTTCGATCGTGTCGTCCTGGCTCACGAACAGCGGCACCATCACGATGTGCTGGTGGGCTTCGATGGCGTTCTCGATCTTGGCTTCCTTCAGGACGTTGCCCGAAGTATTGCCCTTGACCGCAGGCTCCGAGTACACGACCAGGCGCGCGATGGTGGTCGGCAGTTCGACCGAGATCGCCTTGCCGTCGTAGAACACGGCTTCGCATTCCATACCGTCTTTCAGGTAGTGCAGCGCGTCGCCCAGGTTCTCTTCTTCGATTTCGAACTGGTTGTACTCTTCATCCATGAAGACGTACAGCGGATCGGCGAAGTACGAGTAGGTGACCGGCTTCTTGTCCAGCACGACGACGTCGAACTTGTCATCGCCACGGAACACGTTTTCCAGCGGAGCGTTCGTCAGAAGATTCTTCATCTTCCATTTGTAGGTGAAGCCCGTGCGGCTCGAGCCGTTGACGTCGGAACGCAGCACGATAAAAGGCTTCTCATCTACCATGATGATGTTGCCAACACGGATTTCTTTTGCGGGTTTCATATGGAGTATGATCGATTAAAGGGGTTGCAGTAACAGAGCATCATACCATGTAATGTGTCGCATGCCTAACGAAGTGAGGCGGCAAAGCCGAGCAGATTCGTCGCCACGTCGCCGTTTTCCAGCATTTCTTCTTCCCAGCTTCGGGCACGCCCGGCGAGTGCCGGCAGCCCGGCGCGCAAGGCCGTCCACAGCACTGGCCAGTCCTGCTCCTCCGGCGCGCCGGGGCCGGCGCCGTTCCAGTGCAGCGAGAACGTCTTCAAGCTGTCGAGGCCGCTGGCGTAGCGGTCGAGGAAGGCGCGCAGCTTCTTGTGATGCAAATTCTCGTCCTGCAAATAGATGTGCCACACGAAGGGCCGGTTCGCCCACTGGGCGCGTACCCAGGAATCCTCGCCGCGCACGAAGTTCAGGTCGCAGGCCCAGAGCAGGCGGTCGTAGTCGGGCTGGGCCACGAACGGCAGCACGCGCACCGTGAGCGCGCCGCGCGTGGCGCTGTCGCCGGCCGCCAGGCGCCGGCCAAAGAAGGCCGCGACCGTATCGGCCGCCACCCCTTCCGGCACCAGGCAGGCGATCGGTTCGGCGCGGCCCTCCCAGGCCTGGAACAGCGCCGCCACCGGCGCGAACGGGTAGCAGAACAGCGACACCTTGAAGGCGTCGATCTCGCCTTGCGCCAGGCCGAGCCCGCGCAGGAAAGCCCCCATCCGGCCCGGGTCGGCCTGGAAGGCGGCGCGCTCGGCGCCGATTGCACGCTCGCGCAGCAGGCCGCCGGTCTTGTTCGTAAAGCCAGGGAAGAAGAAATGCTTGGTCAGCTTCAGGCGCGGGTGCATCGACGGCAGGCGGTGGCAGCCCTCGACCCATTCCTCGGCGCTCAGGCCCTCGTAGTTGAGCCAGACCGGTCGCGGATCGCGCCGCGCCATGGCCTCGACGTAGCCGGGCGGTAGTTCGCAGCCGAAGAATTCGATGACGATGTCGTCCACGTCCGCCGCCGTGTATTGCCCGTCCTGGCTGTGCCAGTGGAGCACTTGTACACCCTGCAGCTGCTGGTGTTCGGCGCCCGCGTCGACCTCGGGGCAGATGCGGCGGAAACTGGCCAGGTCGTCCACCCACAGGGTCACCGCCACCCCATGCTCGTGCCGCAGCTGGCGCGCCAGGCGCCAGCAGATGCCGATGTCGCCATAGTTGTCGACGACCTTGCAGAAAATGGTCAGCGTGGTCTGGTGTGGATGCGGGGACATGTTCGATGAAAATAACAGCGGGAAAGCGCGCCATTCTATCCGATCCGGCAGCGGCGCCGTGACGCGGCCGCGGCGGACGCAACGGGCTGGTTTTCGCCTCAGAGTGTGACTTCACTGCGCCAGCGCAAGCCCTCTTTGGCGAATCGGGCATGGCGCCAAAACACCCCAAACTTCGTGCAAAACACCCGGTCCAACGCCTACCTGCAGGAAGGCGGACACGGTGCCGTCCCCTGCCCTCCGTTCGCGCACCGGCGTAATCCGGCACGCGGATGCCACATAGGCGGCCGCTAGCAAAGCGTGTAGGAGAAGAATCGACATCAGCCGGGCGCGCCGTCGCGTGCCCGCGCTGGAACGCTTGCCGGCAGCCGCATTCCAATAAAGGAGTCAAGCATGAACGAATTCCAGCAGTACGGGTATGGACAGCCCGAGATCGCACCGCAAGCCTTCCTGGGCGGCGCCTTCGGCGCCCCCGCCGGAGGCTTCATCGGCCGGAATATCGGCGATATCTTCGGCAATCCCAACCTTGGCAGCCGCATCGGCGAGTTCGCCGGCGGGATCCTCGGCAGCCTGTCGCCCTTCAGCGCCGACCCGAGCGGCGCCCAATTCGGCGCCCAGCCGCAGCAGTTGCAGCAACTCCAGCAACTGCGGCAACTGCAACAGTTGCAGCAATTGCAGCAGCAGCAGCAGCAGCAGTTGCAGCAACAGCAGCAGCAAGCCCAGATGGAGCAGTTTTCCCCGCAAGGCTGGGGCAGCTGGGTCAAGAAGCTGGCCAAGCCCGCCGGCAACCTGATCGGGCAAGTCACGCATAGCCCGACCCTGGGCGGCATCATCGGCGGCGGCCTGCAGCAAATCGGTGGCTTCCTGCCGCAGTCGGTGGATGCCCAGGGCGGCGCGGTGCAGCAGCAACAGCAGCAGCATCCGCTGGTGCAGCAGCTGCAGCAGATCCAGGCGCAGCAGCATCAGCTGCACCAGGCCTTGCAGCAACTGCAGCAACAGGCCGTCATGCTGCAGCGCCAGCTGGCGGCCCAGGCCCAGGCGCAGGTAGGCGGCCAGGGCGGGATCGCGCCGCAAAGCTGGCTGACCGACCTTGCCGGCCTGGCCGGCCAGTATGCCCAGCCGATCGGCAGCTTCATCGGCAGCCAGTTCGGCAACCAGCAACTGGGCAGCACCATCGGCGGCATCGCCGGCCAGCTGACCGGCCTGTTCCCGCAATCAGCCGACCCGTACGCGGCCTATGCGCAACAGGCACAGCAGGCACAACTGGCACAGATGGCCCAACTGGGCGGCCAGCAAACGATGCATTGACGGCAAGCGGTGCGCGGCCAGCCGTGGCACACGCCCGGTGGCCGCGCTCCACAGCGCGTGTCACATCTAAAACAATTGCAACACCTCCCGCCCACAGGCGGGAGGCTTGAACTGGAGAACATTACCCATGCCGAGTCCCGTAACAACGGCGCGTTACATCGTGCGCGCCGCCGCCGACGACAGCAGCGTGCTCGCCGGCTTCGTCGACAGCATCCGCGACGACCCGGCCGTGCGCCTGGTCGACACCATCGGCCCCAGGGGCGGACCGCCGCACACCGTTGTCGTCGAAACCGATCCGGAGACCGCCGACGCGCTCAGGAAACGCACCCTCAACCAATTGATGATCGAACCGGACAGCCCGCTGTCGCTGTCCTGACACCCCGGCGCGCCAGGACAAACGAAAGGAAAACGCCATGCCCAAGACTCCACAAGCCGGACCGGGGGATGCCCCGGAACGCAGCAGCCAGCCCGACGGGCCCGATGGCGCCGCCGGCGCAGACGCGGTAACCAGCGCCGACGGCGCGGCGCCGGAACCGCGCGGCCGCGCCATCGCCGAACGCAAGAAAAAATACCTGGTGGCGCCGCGCCAGCAACCGGGCGGATTCGGCACCCTGGGCCTGGGCTCGGTGGGCCTGGCGCCGCTGTCGCTGTCGGCCATCGAGCAGGCTTTGCAGGCCAGCCCCGACATCGACGTGGTCGACAAGATCGGCACCCGCAGCGGGCTGGAAACGTCGAGCATCGACGGCGGCGGCGGCGAAGGCGTGCTGGTGGCGCGCATGACCGACCGCCAGGCGGCCGAGCTGCACGGGCGCGGCGGCGGGCGCCTGCTGGTCGAGCGCGACCAGCACCTGCAATTGCTCGACCCGATGTTGCAGCGTCCCGACCTGGTTTCTTCGCTGACGCCGTACAGCGGGCCGTCGAGCGAAGTCGCGGTGGCGGTAACGGGCAAGGATGGCGCGCCCGTGGCCGACGCCGAGGTCTCGCTGTTCGGCGGCATGCTGCCCGCGTCTGGCGTCACCGACGGCAGCGGCGTTGCGCGGCTGCGCCTGTATGGCGACGATCCGCGCACGATCAGCGGCCTGTACGTGAAGCCGCGCGCCGACTACTGGAGTTTCTACCAGCGCGACCCCGACCTGAGCACGGACGAACCGAACGTCGTCGCCCTGCACCCCTTGTCGGAAACGCCGTCGCTGCAAGGCTTTCCGCGCCAAAACGCGGTCGGCTGGGGTGCGCGCGCCATGCGCCTGGATCAATTGCCGCCCCATTTCCGCGGCCAGGGCGTGAAAGTCGCCGTCATCGATTCAGGTGCGGCCACCAGCCATGGCAACCTGAACCGCATCCGCATCGGCTTCGACATCATCAACAAGCGCACCAATCCGAATACCTGGAACACCGATGAGCTCGGCCATGGTTCGCACTGTGCGGGCGTAATCGCGGCCAGCGACCCGGCCTGGGGCATCCGCGGTTTCGCGCCGGACGCCGAAATCCACGTGTGCAAGCTCTTCCCCGGCGGCCAGGTCAGCCAATTGATCGAGGCGCTCGAGTACTGCATCGAGCACGGGATCGACGTCGTCAACATGAGCCTGGGCGGCGGCGCACCCTCGGAAGCGCTGGAGCGCCAGATCGTGCGTGCGCGCCAGGCCGGCGTGGCTTGCATCGCGGCGGCCGGCAATTCGGGCGGACCGGTGCAATATCCGGCTTCGTCGCCGAACGTGCTGGCTGTGGCGGCCCTCGGCAAGCTCGGAGAATTCCCGTCCGACAGCTATCACACGGAAACGGTCAGCCCCGACGCAGATGGCCAGGGCTATTTCAGCGCCAAGTTCAGCTGTTTCGGCCCGCAAGTCGATGTCTGCGCGCCGGGCGTGGCCATCGTGTCGTCGGTGCCGCCGAATAATTTCGCGGCCTGGGACGGCACCTCGATGGCGGCGCCCCACATCACCGGCCTGGCGGCCTTGATCCTGGCGCACCGCCCGGAATTCCAGGGCATGGGCGGCACCCGCTCGCCGGAGCGGATCGACCGCCTGTTCCAGGTGATCCGCCTCAGCGCACGCCGGGTCAGCCTGGGCGACCAGTCGCGCATCGGGCATGGCATGCCGGATGCACTGGCGGCATTGGGGCTGCCCTTGATGGGGGCGCAGCAGGCGGGCAACTGGCCCGGATTGTATGGGAGCGTGGCGGGTATCGGCGGCCTCGCGGGCTTGGGCGGCAATGGAAACAACGGCGCCTTGCCGGTCTTCCCGCCGGTGCCGGCATTTTTCGCCCAGAATCCGCTGGCCTTGCAAACCTTTCCCTACGGTTTTCCGCTGAGCGGATTCCCGCCGGGCGGCTGGTAGGCGATTTCGCACGGGCCGATATAAAAACCGGACGCGGAATGCAAAAAAGCCGCTGAAAAGCGGCTTTTAGCTAAAACTGGCGTCCCCACGGGGATTCGAACCCCGGTACTCACCGTGAAAGGGTGATGTCCTAGGCCTCTAGACGATGGGGACCTAAAAACTGTTCCGATTACTACTGTACTACCAATGCCGAATTCTTGGCGTCCCCACGGGGATTCGAACCCCGGTACTCACCGTGAAAGGGTGATGTCCTAGGCCTCTAGACGATGGGGACCCTGGACTGCTATA
>Ga0308160_10001184_pt1 | contig 39140 bp, 53 predicted proteins | sample PhyFR1_FD_201036 | JGI IMG/M metagenome (GOLD analysis project Ga0308160, IMG submission 201036) | Phyllosphere microbial communities from UC Gill Tract Community Farm, Albany, California, United States - DLSLF.R1 | ecosystem: Host-associated > Plants > Phyllosphere > Unclassified | place: USA... | reverse complement strand
TGTAGCGCAGCCCGGTAGCGCACCTGGTTTGGGACCAGGGGGTCCAAGGTTCGAATCCTTGTACTCCGACCAGCAAGATTCATCAGAACAGGCCGTCATCGACGGCCTGTTTTGTTTTCCGGTCTCACTGTTTTGCACCGCCCTTAGCTCAGTCGGATAGAGCAACAGCCTTCTAAGCTGTGGGTCGGGGGTTCGATTCCCTCAGGGCGGGCCAGATTCCTCAATAATTTCAAACGCTTGCCGCATTCGCTCGCCGCCTATTCTTTGTGCAGTGCGCTATTCAATTCGACTTGCGCTATTCAAACGCCAGTTTTCCGGGTTTCACACGCTCCGGCCGCCGTCGATACACCCGCTGCGTGAGCTGACTATCGGCATGCGCGAGCAACGCGCGGGCATGTTCCAGCGACTCGGCATCGCTCGCGCACTTCGCGCGCAGGTCGTGCTCGGTGAACCTCTCCTTGACGTTCGTCTCGGCCAAGATCCGCTCCATAAAGCGCTGCCACATTGAATCCCATCCGCTGGCCGTTCCCTTTTCTTCGTTGAAATAGCCTTCGCCCTTGCGCGTGCAAAACAGCCAAGGCGATATGTCGACGGGCCTGACAGCCTTCGCCGTCGCAACAGCCTGCGTCAGTTCGGGCGACCACTCGATGATGACGCGCTTGCCGGTGCTGCCCTGCGTCTTGTTCGGGGTGACATGAATCCCATCCTGCTGCATGGCGGCGCTGGTCAGGCGCAGCAGGTCGCCGCGGCGCAGTCCGGTCAGCAGCTTGATCCTGATGTACGCCTGCAGCACGAGCACGCTTCCTTTCTTCCGCTTGCTGGCCAGGGCCAGGCATTCGATCAGCTCCCAGTCGTCCACGTAGCGCTCGCGCGGCTTCTCGCCCTCAAGCCGAACCTCGCCCTTGAACGGGTGGCGGTCCATGTAGCCCCACATCACCGCCATGGTGAATGCGTGGGAGAGCACGTCGATCGCGCGGTTTGCCGCAACCCGCGTTGCCTTGCGCTTATCCGCATACTGGTAGACGTGCTGCGGCCGCAACCAAGTCAGGGGCGCAGCGCCGAACACGGCACGCAGCGAGCGCACGGCGCGCTGGTTCTCGACCTGCGTGCGCACTGCCTTCTTCGGGATCACTTCCAGTGCGTAGCGGTCGAGCAGGGCGCCGATCGTCTTGGCCTGATCGACCGACTCCAGGCGCGCAGCCCACTCCTGGTAGGCTTCGGGCAGCGTAGCGCCGAGCCGGAACTTCCTCTTGCCGTCCCATCGATCCTCGAGGCCCGTCGGCACCTGGTAAAAGACCGCGCCATGCTCGATCTTCCAGCGCGCCGGCAGCCCGACGTTCTCCTTGTTGCGCTTTCTAGGCATTCACCCCACCCCAGTTCGGTACAAATTCTTTGGTCTTCGGCTGACGATCCTTCCCGGCCCCGAATTCCTTTTCGACGTGCGCGCGCAGCACGGCCAGAGTGCCGTCGGCACGGTGCTTGAAAGCGATCCCCATGGAGCGTAGCATCTTCGCCTGGGCGGCCCGCTGCACGCGCTTGGTCATGCTCTTCAATTCGTCGTCATCGAGAAACATCTGATCCATCATTTCCCCCTCGAACCTTTTCCCGATTCTGCGGCGCCGGGCAGAAGCCCGCGACAGCAGCCGCTGTGAAACGCCTTCTTGGCCTGCGCGCCACCCGGCGACTGCGCGCGCACGTACCGCTCGCCAGTCCGCACTGTCATGCCGCAGAAGGCGCACAGGTGATCGCGACGCGCCGTGTGCGTCATGCTGTTCAGGATCTGCTGCGGCTCGTCCACCTCAGCAGGGCGAGAAGCAAGGGCCTCTCGCAGCTCCGCGATCTCCTCCAGCATCGCGAACTTGATCACGCCATCAGGCACGCCTGACTCTCGGCCAATGCGCTCGCTCCAAGGTTTGATCTCTCGCAAGGTATCAGCCATTTGATTCGCTCCCTTCCTGGCCGCCGTCGAGCTGGGCGGCGCGCGGTGTTGCATCCAGCGCACGAATGGCGCGGGCGGTGTCAGCCCGGAGGCTTCCTTCCAGGGCGTTCTCTACCAACTGGGCGGCAGCGTCACGCATGGCGGCGCGCTGCTCGGTCAGGTAGTCGGTCGAATAGTCGATCCCCATGACGACCGGGCGCGGCGCTTCCGGTGTGCCGGGGGCGCTGGTACCTTCATCAATGAGGGAACCATCCGGAATTTCCGGAGAGTTGGCGTGCGCGGCAGCTACCACGGCGCGGCCCATGCTGTCGCCGGCAGGATGCGTTCCGCCGTAGATCACGGTGGTGGTTCCGTCCGCGTGCGGCTGCAAGATGCTGATGGTGGCGCCCTGCGGTGCTGCGACGCCGATGACCAGCTGCGCGCGCGGCGCTGCGACTTGCTGGGGCGCTGCTACTGGCTCCTGCTGCGCGATCCGGCGATTCTTTTCATGCGCTGCCAGATAGCCGTTTTTGTCGGTCGGCTCCCATTGCTCGTGCGCAAAGTTCCAGACCTCGTATTGCTCGGCCCGCTCCTGCGCTGGTTGATGCGCGAAACGACGAACAATATTTGCAGCAGCTACATTGGAAATCCACGAGTGCTGACTTTTCAGCTTCTCGGCAATGCATTCAATCAGCGTGTCCCTTGCTGGCACTGTCGACACTGGGTGAGCGCGAGGCGGCAGCTGCGTGCCGTGCACGAGCACATCCATGAGGGCAGCGTGCACGGCGCCGGCGTCATTGACCTCCTCGCCTTTGTAGATGATCCCGGCCTTGGTAATCCGCAGGTCGTGCATGACGATATCGGTTGCTAGAATAGGGGCGGCAACGATCGTCCCCGTCAGGAACGACATGCGGTTCAGGTCCAGCAGTTCAGGGGATGCGGTAGGGGTGGTGGTCATGCTGCTTGCTCCTTCGTGATGTGTGCCTCGACCCAGTCGCGCACGGCCTGCCAGCGCTGCCTGCTGGCGAATTCGTTGGGGACGCTCACGCTCTGGTGATGGCCTCGATCCCAGGTGCGCATCGGGCCGCAGATCTCGACCTCCACCCAGCGATGCTCTTGCACGTGGTCGTCGTTGACCCACATGATTTCGCGCGCCAGCTGGTCGGCGATGTTGAACGTCCCGCCCAGCGATTCGACGTCGTAGGTGTCGATCGCGGCCAGGTTCAAGCCGCGTGCCTGGCCGACGACGCCCAGCGCACAAAACTGGCCATCGGCCTCGAGCTCGCCGGCCACCAGCTGCTTCTCCGGCATCGCGTCGAGCGCCGCCAGCAGCTCGCGCAGCAGCGCCTGCCCGCGCTTGCCACGAATTGCCGACGCTACTTGTGCGCGGTACCGGCCTAGTGCCAGCGGATCGTCGTCGCCGTAATCGTCGCAATATCCGCTGCGGCTCATGCTGCACCGCTTTCCTGGCGCTCGCCTGATGCATGCGCTGGCACCGCTGCGCGGTCGACCCGGCGAGCCCATGCCCAGATCGGCCCGTCTTCGCTGTCGTGGATCGAGAAGGTAAACCAGCCGTCGCCGGCGGGTTCTTCCGGCGCCCAGCTCGAAGCGTTGCATTCGCCGTTCTCGAACCATGCGTCGTAGAGAGGGTGATCAGGATCACTCTCCAGCGCCTTGTATTTCATTTCGAGGCCGACGGCCTTGACCCATGCCAAATACGAATCGACGTCTTCGTCGAAGTTCGGGATTGCGGGATGCGACCACCAGCCGTTCTCGTCTCGATCGACTGGCACGGGTCCGATCGCCTCCCAGGATTGGCTCAGGATCGCCGGCTGGGCAGATTGTGCGGCGACGGCATCGATGAGGCGGAGGTTAATCTGGTCGGTGAGCGCGCCGGCGGCAGTGGACACCTCGACCACAAGCACGCGCTCGTGCTTTTCGCCGCGATGCTGGAAGGCGCTGCCGGCCGGACCGACTTCGCCATAGTTTTCGCCGGTCATGCACAGCGACCAGATGCGGGGCGCCGCTGGGCGATGGGAGTCCGTCAGCACATGGGCCGGCACGCCGAATGCGCTGGCAATTTGCTCTTTGTTGAGCTGGATGGTTTCGGTGATGGTCATCAGTCTTCCTCTCGATCTCGATTTATGCGGCGCGGAATTGCCTTCGCCAGTTTGTTTTCGGCACGCAGCCGATGTGCTTGCGCGATCGTGGCTGCTGCTTCTGCGACGATCAGCTTGCGGAGCAGGTCGCGTGCCATCTCTTCGTCGCTCTCGTAGTCGGGGCGCAATTCTTCATAGGTCATAGCGGCCACCCGTGAGCGATCGCCGAGGCGCACAGGACGCAATGCACGCAGACGATCGCGCACTTCCACTTGATGACTCGCAGGCGGTGCTCGTTCATGGCATCCCCTGCAGTGCGGCCAGCGCGCGGCGCAGCTGGCCGCCGATGACGTCGCGGTCGCGGCGCGCCTGGGCGATGGTGGCCACCGCCGCGCTGACGGTCGCGGCCGGCGCGCGCAGAAGGTCATCGATCGGCACGAGGGAGATCGCGCGAACTGCATAGACCTCTGGATTCGCCTTGATCATTTCCAGGTTCTCGTGGCTCGCGATGTCCATCCAGAGACCGCTGTGCCAATCCCGCGCGTGGTACTGGTAGATGACGCCGGCCGGTGCGAGCGGCGCCGATTCTTGCGTGGTGTCGGTCATGGTCATTTGGTCGGTTCCTGTGGCCGTGCTGCGGCGTGAGCTTTTTCGATCGCCACCTCGCGCTGGTAGCGGCTGGACTGCGAGTTGATGCGCGCCTGCTGGATGGCCGCGCGGTCCGCCGGCGTCAGGCTCAGTTCGTCGGCGGTCAGCGCGCGGGTGCGCTTCTTCGTGGCCATGGTCAGCCCTGAGCCATCACGGTGACGCCCAGGGCGCCGTCGTCATACGCTGCATCGATCAGCGCATCACGGTCGCCGATGGCGGTGTAGGTGGTGCTGCCGGCGCTGGTGCGGGCGGTGATGCGGTAGCTCATGGCGATCCTCATTTCGTTTTCGGGCGCGCAGCAGCCCGGCGGCGGGCCGGTGCGCGGGTAGGGTTGAGCGCAGCAGCTTCGTCGCGCTTCTCGGTCAGCATCTGGATCGCAGCCCGGGTAATCGCGGCCATGGTCGCGGCCTGGCGGTCGGGGTGCGCACCGTAGTGCTCGACGATGCCGCGGCGCCCGGGGCCGTAGCCGACCGTGACCGCGCATTCTTCGAAGTCGTGCTTGATGTTCAGCGCGTGCTTGATGGCCAGGGCGCCAGCGGCGCGCGGGTGGCGGCGCCACTTCGGCAGCACCTCGGACGTGCGGATCCCGCTGCCCGATCCTGCTGGCCCCGCCATATACACGTTTGAATCGATGTACACGCCTGCCGGCTTCGTGCCGCGCACGCCCAAGTCGAGCTTGGCCAGCTCGATCTCTTCCTTGATCGCCTGGGTGAGGTATTCGGTGTCGTACTTCTGGGTCATGCCATCACCTCGGCGGCCTCGGCAGGCGCAGCGACCATTTCGGCTTCGTACTTCAGGCCGCAAAACGGGCAGAAGGTGAAGACCATGTTTTGTTGCTGCACCTTGCGCTTGACGCCGCCTTTGCGCAGCGGGTGATCGGCCGCTGCTTCGATCTTCATGCAGCCTTTTAGCGTCATGTTCATCGCGTCGTCGAGGATCAGCGCGTAGCCGGTCAGCTCCACTTCGTGCTTCGATGCATCAGGGCTCTGCTCCTTGAAGCGAGCCAGAAGCTTCGCCTCGATGCTGGTCTTGCAGCTGCATGCCATATTCATTCTCCCGTTTCGTTTTCGGCCAGGCCGAGTGTTTAAGTGGCGGCTGCCAAGCCTCGTAAATCTAGAAGCGACGCAGAACGCTTGATTCCTGCCAGCTACCACACAGCGCGACTCGGTCCCTTGAATTACTGATGGTTGGTCGAGTACTTCCCAAGCCGCGCTGTGTGGCCACCTCATCGGTGAGCGCATGCATTCATATTAGTCTGACTAATTAACTATGTCAACAGTCGGACTGATATTTATGCGAAAATATCTTTACTCGAATCTTCGGGCAAAAAAATACCCGCGCTGGGCGGGTGAGGCTGGGCGGGTGAGGCTTGGGGGGGGAGTTCCCGCGTAAGCGGGAATCAACAGGGGTAGGGCTGGTTAGGAGCTACCTTGCGGGCGTCGATGGAGATGCGGCAGGGGCAGCAGCCGGCGCTGGCGTAGCGGCCCCTCGGCCCGCTTCAAATGCCGAAATAGTGGATCCCACAATGCCGATGTTCGATGCTTGAGTGCCGAAATAAGCCGCCAGCGCGATGCCGAGGACCGACAAGATCGTTGTTATAGAGGTAATCCAGAGCGTTTGTTTGAGATTTCCTGCACTTTCGGCAGCAGCTACAGCGCGCTCAGCAAGAAGGGCCATCGCGCGCTCACTGCCGCCAACTTGGGCGGCAAGGGCGTCCATTTTGCCCTCAATTGACGAGAGCCGGCCGTCCATGCGCAATTGCATGTTCTCGATTTTTAGATCGATCTCGTCGCGGGTTGGGGTGGTCATAGGCGTATCTTCGTCTGGCTGTGTGGTTGTGTCAACGTCCACCGGTGTGGGTGCGGCTTCTGGAGCGGGTACTTGTGCCTCTGCAATTCGACGCTGCACGGTCTCGACAACCTTGGCAGAGAGGACGTTTATCAGCGCCTGCGCATCTGCGAGTTTTTGCGCTTCGCCGGGGTTGGTCCCAATCGAGCCCGACCTTATTTCGGCTACGGCTCTGGCTACCAGCGCCTGATAGGCACTTTGCATATCACGTTCTAGGCTCAAGAGCGCATCAATGCTTGGATTGGCCAGATTAACTTCAGTGAGCATCGATTCCAGAGCATCAATCATTACTTGATATTCTGTCGCAGAGGCTAAGTTATTCTGGCTCGATCCCGGACCTGAAGTGGCGCCACCTCGCAAAACTTCTAGCTGGCGCTCTATTTCCATAACTTCCATACTATCCTCTGTATTTATTCTGGCAGCGCTGGTCGTATCTGCGAAGTAGAGCCGCGGTCTGTTGGCATCCAGGCGTGCCGTAGCGCCCTAAGAAGCGGCAGGCTTCGCTGCGGCCTGCTTGCAGAGTTCCGGCACCGATGCTTTGGGCACCCCTTTAGACTCGAGCACACGCTCGATCCTGGCGGCCTGGCCCATGCATTGATCGAAGTCAGCCTGTGCATTCGGATATGGCTTGGGCCCGCGCCCGCCGATATTTTCGATAGTTTGCTCCAGGTATTCGCCGGCCGCCTTCTGGATCTTGCACGCTTCTATAGTCACTTCTTCCGCCGACATATCCTTCATTTCCTGATAATCCAGCGCAACGCAGGTTCCCGCAAACGCGGGAACCGACAGAAGGACAAAGGCGGATCCCGCCACAAAGTTTTTCACGAGCACTCCTGAGAATCGATTTTAAAATGGCAGGTCGGGCTCTTCCGGCAAATGCAATTCGCGCCAGATCAAGTCTGGGGATGCCAAGACATCGGCGGGCGCATGCAGTCCACGTACGCGGATGCCTGTGGGCGCCTCCCAGTCCGGCGTGATCATAGCGACGTTCATTCCCGCAAAGTGTTTGCCGATCCGCTCCAGCAGGTCATCCGCCCCTGCGCCGTCGAACTCTACCGGATCAACCTCTACGGCCACGAAGGTTCCAAGCCAATCGGCGACGGCAAATCTTCTATTCACTTCATCCGCCCAGACACGACTCGACCAGGTTGATAGACGACCTTGCCGATGACGTCGGAATCCGGCGTCCGGAAGGGCTTTGGCTCGAAGGTAGGATTGAACGAGCGCATGTACCACTGATGGCGCTCGAAGACCATTTGCTTGACGGCGGGCTTGCCTTCGCAGTTCACGGCGTACACCTCGCCTGACACGAGCTTGCGATCGGCGACATTGAGGACGATCGTGTCACCGTCGGCAAACACCGGGATCATGCTCAGGCCGCGCACCTTGACGGCCAGGAGGCACTGCGGCGCCCAATTCTCGGATTCGACTGCTTCGCGCGGAATCTGGATCACTCCACCATCCTCGAACTCGAGGTCGGCTTCGAAGCCGGGCACGCCCGCCTCGACGCGCATGGTCACCATCGGCACCGAAATCAGGCCGCGCGGGTCCGGGTCGTCCAGGGAGACAGGGCTGGCCCGGCGAAGCATTGCGCTGGAGTCGACTGGCTCAGCCGGCCCGGCAAACCTGCCGATCTGTCCAGCCAGGGCGGCGCTGAATTCGATCACAGGCTTGCCGATCAGGTTGGCGAACTTGGTCGCGGCATCGATGTTCAGCGGGATACGGCCGTTCAGGTACTGACTCAGAGAGCTCTGGTTGAATCCCAGCTGCTCACTGATCGCTTCCTGTGAAGAGGGTAGGCCGGCATCGCGCTGGGCGCGCTGCCAGACGGCAAAGAGTTGCTTTAAGCGAGCAGCATCATCGAGCTGCTCTTGTGTGAGTGGTAAGGCTGGCATGCGCGCGAGAGTATAAGTGAAACTAATAAAAAGCAATTAGTCAGACTGTTGACAATGACCATTAGTCGGACTAATATACGTGCATGAACTCGATCAAACTCCTCCGGGAACGCCTCGGCGTGACCCAAGAAGCAATGGCCGCCGGCATCGGTGTCACCCAAGGCAACGTCTCAAATTACGAGCGAGGGCAGCAGATGCCGCCGGAAGTGGCTCGAAAGCTGATCACCTACGCGCACGGCCTTGGCCACGCGATCACGTTCGACGACGTCTACGGCCCGCTGCCGGCGCTTCCGCGCTGTCGCCCCACCAAAACGAAGTGATATCGAAGTTTCCATAACTGCATTCTCGCGCCTCAAAACTTTCCACGCACCATTTGTTTGCAGGAACATCACATGAACTACAAAGACGCCTTTTACAAGACCGTGCACGACGCCCCTGGCGGTTGTGAGGCGCTGGCCGTGCGCATGAGCTATACGGCCGGCCTGTTGCGCAACAAAGCCAACCCGAACAGCACGACCAACGTGCTGACGATGGACGACGCATCGCGGGTGATGGAGCTGACAGCCGATTACGAGGTGCTGCACGCCCTGGCGCGCCAGCACGGTTTCGTGTGCACGAAGATCGACGCGCAGCCGGCGAGCGACATGGCGGTGCTGGAATCGGTCACGGACATCTGGCAGAGCCTGGGCCAGGTCGGCACGCAGGTGCACACCGCGCTGGCCGACGGCCGCATCGACAGCGACGAGGTGCGCCACATCGAGAAGGCGATCTTCGTTTCGATCCGCCCGATGATGGAGCTGCTGGCGCGCCTGAACGGGATGGCCGAAAAATGAAGACCTTTCTGACAAAGCTCGAAGGCGCTGAGCTGCGCGCCGCAATCCTTCAGTGCATCGATGATGGCTTCACGCTCACCGCTCAGATCAGCGAACACCTTAACGTGGCGTCGGACAGGATTTCGACGCGCCTGGACTATCTGCGCCAGCTGGGCGTGATCCACGGCGTTCGCATCGCCGCGACCAAAGGCGGATTCGTCAACGAATGGCGCATGGGCCCGGCGCTGGACGAATACGGCCAACCTGGTCATGTGCACCAGGGCGGCGGCCGCTCGAAGAACGATGGCCTGCCGCACGTCGTCGTCAGCACTACCTATCCGAAGGTCGACCGTCGCGACCCGCTCGTCGCCGCGCTGTTCGGCGCACCGGTGGCCGAGCCCCGCGCGCCGCAGCAGAGTGCGCCTGTGTGCACGGTCTGCCGCATGGAGCAGGGCACCGGGCACCAGGCCGGCTGCATCGTTGCGATGGTGGCGGCATGACGACCAACATCCTCAGCGACAAGTGGGTGGGCGACCTGGCCGAGCCACTCGATCCGGACAACATGCGCTTCAAACCCGCCAAGGCACCGGTTTATGCCGACTGCGAGGGCTGCTTGTTTATCGGCCAGGCCACGCCCGTGTGCCGTCGTGCATCCGAGCTGTCTGTCGAGCGCGGCGGCGTCGACTGTGACGATCCATGGCCTGCAGGTGGCTCGATCGTCTACATCGAGGACAAGAGCGACCCGCGCCAGCTCCCGCTGATCAAGGAGAGCATCTGATGGCTGGCGAATGGATCAAGGTACGCACCAACCTGTGGGACGACCCGCGCATCGGTCAACTGGTCGAGCTGACCGGGCAGGGCGAAGCCGCTGTCATCGGCGGCCTGTACTGGCTCTGGGCCACCGCTGACGAACACTCGTCGGATGGCCAGCTGCACGGCATGACCACGCGCACGGTCGACCGCAAGACCGGTGTGGCGGGCCTGGGCCAAGCACTGGTAACGGTCGGATGGCTAAGTGATAACGCTGATGGCGTTACCGTCGTTCGTTTCGATGAGCACAACGGTGAATCAGCGAAAACGCGTGCTCAGACGGCAAAACGAGTGGCAAAGCACAAAAGTAACGCCAAGGTAACGCAAGGTGCGTTACCGAAAACGGATCATACCGTTACCGGTGCGTTACCTAGAGAAGATAAGAGAAGAGAAGAAGAACCTACTTCGACACACAGCGCTTCTGATCAACCGGAGTTGGGCTCCGACGACCAGCAACCCGCGCTGGCTTCCCCCGGCGTACCGCTCGCAGACCTGCCGACCGCTGTGCAGCTGAGCATCGCAATGCGCAAGCAAGGCGTCGAGACGAACCCTGCTGACCCCCGCCTGATCGTACTGGCCGCCCAGGGTGTGACGCCTGAAACCGTAGCTGCTGCCTGCGAAGAAGCGAAGCGCAGCCGCCCGAACGAACGCATCGGCTTGGCCTACGTGGCCGGGATCCTGACCCGCTGGGCTGGCGACGCCGCGAAGCTGCAGGCCACTGGCGCCGCGCCACGCCAAGCAGGCAACGCGCCGGGCCTGAGCGACAAATTCGTGTTCTCGCACCTGGACCGCTCCGGCGACCAGCGCGCGATGGACGAGAGCATGCAACGCCACGGCATCACCGTGCCTGGCCCTGACGAGGAAATCGAGATATGACCCAAGGACTGATCCACATTGCCGGCGCGCTGGGCAGCTTCGGCGCCCACATGGAGCTGGTCAACGGCTCGTGCGATGCGCACGGTGCTGCCGAGGTGCTGGTGCGCAAGGGCCTGGCCTGGCACTGCCCGAAATGCCTCGACACGGTGCTCGCCAACGAGGCCCACATGAAGATGATGGCCCAGCGCGTGGCCGACCTGATGCAGGCGGCCTCTATCCCGGCGAAGTACGTCGACCAGAAGTTCGTGGCCACGAGCGACGAGCAGCGCGCGGTACGGCGCACGGTGCAGCTGTACCGCGACTTCATCCTCAACAACCGCGCCTGGGCCGCTCTGGTCCTGGTGGGCAAGACGGGCACCGGCAAGACGCTGCTGGCGTGCGAGCTGGCGCAGTCGCTCATGAACCGCGCCGCTCGCTCGGTCCACTACATCACGGCCAAGGGGATGATCAGCGAGATCCAGGCGAACTACGGCCAGCCGGGCAAGAGCGAAGAAGCCGACATCGCCCGCTTCGCCAAGTACGACGTGCTGGTGATCGACGAGATCGACGCCATCCCGGTCAAGGACAACGCTTCGCTGCTGCTGACCGAGATCGTGAACCGCCGTTACAACGAGAACAAGCCGGTGATCGCGATCAGCAACCAGCCATTCGACCACCTGGCGCGCTTCGTCGGCGAGCGCGTGCACAGCCGCCTGCACGAGAACTCGTTTTCCTGCGCCTTGAATTGGGCCGATGCGCGGCGCGTGCGCCAGCCGATGAGCACGGAGGGCGTGACATGCTGAACCTGCAAAACCCTGGCGCTGCTGAAACGACGATGTCGAGCCGCGAGATCGCCGACATGGTCGAGAAGCGGCACGACAACGTGCTTCGGACCGTCGAAACCTTGGCGGCGCGCGGCGCGATCACACTCCCTCAATTTGAGGAAGTCTCGAGCGACGGCCCCGGCCCGCGCGCCATCGGCCAATACCGGATCGGCAAGCGCGATTCGTACGTGGTGGTCGCGCAGCTGTCGCCCGAGTTCACCGCTCGCTTGGTCGACCGCTGGCAAGAGCTGGAAGCGCAGGCGCTGGCGCTGGCCGTCCCGCAGTCGTTCGCCGCGGCGCTGCGCCTGGCCGCCGAGCAACAGGACGTGATCGACGCACAGGCCGCCCAGCTCGCCGCTGCAGCGCCGGCCTTGGACTTCGTCGAGCGTTACGCCGACTCGACCGGCACGAAGAGCTTCCGCCAAGTGGCCAAGCTGCTCGGCGCGAAGGAGCCCGAATTCCGTCGTTTCCTGCACAGCGAGAAGATCATGTATCCGCTGGGAGGGGAGTGGACCCCGCACGCGCATCACATCGACGCCGGCCGTTTCTGCGTCAAGGCCGGCACGGCGCAGGCCAGCGGGCACGCCTACAACGCTGCGCGCTTCACCCCAAAGGGCGTGACCTGGATTGCGGGCGAGTGGGCAAAGCACCAGGTGGCGCTGCGCCAGCGCGCGGGCGCCGAGGTTGCAGCATGACCACCGCCCACGACCCCTGCGCCATGTGCGAGCGCTTCAAGGCGACGTTGCGTACCGACCTGGCGCCAGGCTATGGCTGGTGCACGGCGTGGGATCGCGCAACGCCCTGGAATGGCCAGATCGGCGTGCTGTTCAAGGAAGCGCGCGACCGGGCGCCGCGTGCGCAGTATGTGGCGCAGCAGCAGGCCAAGACCAACAACGAAACGGAGATCGAATGTTCCTCGACTGCATGAAGCACTCGCCGGTGCGCAACTACGGCGGAATCCCGGGCCTGACCAGCTGGCTGATCGGCGAACCGGGCGAGCACGGCCTGGTCCGGCTGATGGAATGCTCGCGCGACCACTTCGAGCCGATCGTCCCGCACTCGCACCGGTTCGACTTCGAGTGTCGGGTCCTGCGCGGCAAGGTGCGAAACATCATCTGGGAGCCTGATATGAACGGCGACGACTACCAGATCACGAAGCTGCGCTACGCCGGCGCGCCAGGGCAGTACGAGAGGCAGGAGGTAGGCACTGCGAAATGGTCATTCCGGACCGAGACTTTCCACGAGGGCGACACCTATTCGATGACGTGGGACGAGGTGCATTCGATCTTCTTCTCGCGCGGCACGGTGGTGCTGTTCTTCGAGGCCAAGCCCGTCACCGACACATCGATCATCCTCCAGCCCTTCGTCGACGGCAGCATGATCCCGACGTTCAAGGTCGAGCCGTGGATGTTCGATCGGAGCCCGGCGTGATCCGCTCTGGCGCCCTCAAGCAGGGCAAACCGCTGCAGCGCAAGACCCCGATGGCGCGCGGTACCGGCTTCAAGCCGGCCGTCGCTGGCGCTGGGCTGCTACGTGTGGCCGCCGTGCAGCTCGCCCGCAAACCGATGAAGAAGTCCCGCGCCAAGTCGACGCCGGCCCGGCGCGCTGCGCGCGACCGCGACTGCACGCTGATGCTGCTGGGCGTGTGCAACCGCGACCCCTCCACCACGGTGCTGTGCCACTCGAACCGCCTGGCGGACGGGAAGGGCATGGGCCTGAAGGCGCCCGACAGTGCCGCGTGCTTCGGCTGCAGCGACTGCCACGACGTGCTCGACGGCCGCCGCCCACTGCCGGGCTGGATGACGCGCCAGCAGCTCGACGACACGTTCGACCGCGCCGTCACCATCACCCAGGAGCAACTGAAGCTCGAAGGAATCGCCGCGTGATCACCCTGACCCTACCTATCCCGCCAACGATCAACCACTACTACGGCCAGCGCCCGCGTGGTGGGCGATACATCAAGCCGGCCGGGATCGCATTCCGCGCTGCCGTCGCCGAGATCGTCGCTGCTGCCCAGGTTGAGCCGCTGCTCGGGCGCGTGTCGCTGTTCGCCGCGATCTACCCGGCTGACCGCCGGCGGCAAGACATCGACAACCGTGCCAAGTCGCTACAGGACGCGCTGACCGCTGCCGGCGTGTGGATCGATGACGAACAGATTGACGAGCTCCACCTGGTCCGGCGCGAGGTCGTGCGCGGTGGGCAGGTGCGGATCGTCATCACCGAAATGAAAGAGGCCGCCTGATGGCAAAGCACAAAGTAGCGGAGCGCCAGATCGCGCGCATCCTGGCGCTGCTGGAGCATGAGCCGCTGTCGATCATCGAGATCGCGGCGCGCCTGCACATGAGCGTCACTTCGGTGGGCCGGTTCGTCGCGCGCCTGCTGGCCGAGAAGCCGCGCAGCCGGCGGCTGCACATCGCCGGCTGGCGCCACGGCGCGGTACCCACCCGCCCAGTCAAGATCCTGCGGGCGGGCCAGCATCTAGACGTGCGGTACGTGCGCAGGGGCGAGGGCAAAGGCAAGGGTGCCCTGCGCGACGAGGCCGACCGCAAGCGCGCCGAGGTGCTGGCGCTGCTGGCCATGCCACAGACGACCGACCAGCTGGCGGCGCGCACCGGCATCCAGCCGCGCCTGGTGAGGGAATACTTGCGAGAGCATCGCGCCGCTGGCCGGGTCTACATCAAGGCCTGGATGCTGCCGTCAGGGAAGGGCAGCCAAGCGCCCGTCTACGCGCTCGGCGACCTGCCAGATAAGCAGCGTTCGCGCGGCGCGGTGCGGCCCGTCAGCCCCGCGAGAAGGTCGGTATTTGCATCGGCAGTAGGCGCGTTCATGGCCGCCTGCTAAGGCGCAAGCGAGGCGCGTGCAAGTTGTTGTAAACGTGCCTCGTGAAAACAAATTCAATCCGGAAATTTCTTGGTGGCATATGCTACGCTCGCTTGGTCGTCTTTCGGAGAACCCCATGACCACCGCTGCACTCGGCTTTTTCAACGCCCCAAACCTCCGCCGAGTTCGCAAGGCGGAGGTACCTGCTCAACACTTCGTGAAGGCCGATGGCCTCGATACCTGCCTGGCCTGCTGGAAGGACTGGATGACTGGCGACCAGGACAAGGACCTGGGCATGAAGACCATGCGCGGCTTGTCTGGCGAGGAGGGCCATGCGCCCGACATCCATGAGGCCCAGCAGGATGCAGACCACCGCATTGGCGCCGCCACTGACGCAATGATCAACAGCCTGAGCCGCATCCACGTGTGGGCCATCTACCGCTCGTGCAGCATCGCCACCTCCTGGAACTTCCCGAACGCGGACTTCCTGGGCGTGGCCGCCGAGGCGCGTGACGAACTGACACAGAAGCTAAAGCGAAACATTTGCACGGCAACTCTTTTCTGATATAGTCGAGTCTTAGGCCGTCTTCGCACGTCCAGAGAAAAGCCCGAACCGTTAAACGTTCGGGCTTTTTGCATTGGCGGTCTACTTTGCAGATAGCACTGAGGCGCGCCAACTGGACAGCGTGAGGCCTCCCGTTCAATGCGGATGCAGCTACTCAGCCGCGGGTGAGAGCCCCGCCGTCCGCTCCCGCGTCTCCGGTCCTGCACCAGCAGGATCTTCGCCGCCCCTCGCATCCATGCGCCGGGCGGCTTTTCTTTTCCGAGGTATCGCATGAAGCACGTCACCGTCATCAAGTCATCGTCGCTCCCGACGCGCTCGCCTGTCGGCTTCGCCATCCTCTTTTGGCTGCTGCTCGATCGCCTCGGCGCGCCGGGCTGGGCATTCGGCGTACTCGGTACGCTGGTGTTCTTTATGGCTGTGTTCTGGATCGTCTCGTTCTGGGCTGAGTCCAAGCAAGACGTGCCGGGCTTCGGGGAGAAGTAACGTGGGCATGCCTGTCGAGGTCTACCGCGACCAGATCATTCGAGCGGTCACTGGCAACCAGCCGGCGATGGTGTTCCGCGTGGTCGATGAGACTGCGCTCCGGCGTCTGTCCGATCGGCTTGCCGAGTCCGAGCGCGCGCATGAGCTGCTTCGCGCCAAGGGCTACGGCGGCACCGGTCTGCTGCTTGATGAGCTGGCCGCCCTCGTGCCCGACAAGCCATGAAGCTGATCGCCCTCAAGTCCCGACTGCAAAGCGCCGCACCACGCGTCGCCACCCTGACCGCACGCCCTGGTGTCGTGGTCGAGCGCAAGCGCGGCTATGCCGGCGTGCTGGATCGAAAGCGCATCCGCGCACGCGACTGCAGCCTGTGCCAAGAGTGCAAGCGGCAAGGCCGCACAACCATCGGCCATCCGGTCGACCACATCAAGCCCTTGTGGGCTGGAGGCAGTGATGATGACAGCAATAAAGAAACCCTTTGCGTACCTTGCCACGATGCTAAGACTGCTCGTGAAGCCCGGCAGCGTGGCTCGTCCTATTGACCTGTCGCTTGCCAAGGTAGTCATCGCACCAGGCGACACGCTGCTCGTCACCTGCGACCGGTTCCTGACCAAAGAGCAGCATGAGCAAATCCGGGCGAACTTCGCCGCATCCCTGCCTGGCGTCAAGGTCGCGCTCCTGTGCGGCGGCCTCCGCGCCACTGCCGTCCTCGCCCAAGAGTAGGGGGGGCTATCAAAGTTCGCGAGTCTCATTTCTCAGACACCGACTAGTTCCTCACGTAGAGATAAAAGTCCCCTTCAAGGAGTTTGTTAATGGCTTTAACAGGCAAAAAGCGAGCCTTCGCCGATGCCGTTTTGGCCGGGCTCTCCAATAAGGATGCGGCAATCAGTGCCGGGTTCAGCGAGAAGACAGCATCAGCGGCCGGGTCACGAATTGTTAAAGACCCGGATGTTAAAGCCTACCTCGATCAGCGCCGCCAGGTGCCAGCGTCTGCCGGCGCACGAGCGATGCCGGCGCCAGGCCCGGCCGACGAAGCGTTCGACATTCCACCAACTGCGGACCCGGTCGAATTTCTCACCAAGGTGATGAATGAACCGGCTGCCGATCTGCGCCTGAGGATCGACGCGGCTAAGGCGATGCTGCCGTTCAAGCATAAGAAGCTGGGCGAGGGCGGCAAGAAGGACGAGAAAGAAGCAGCTGCGAAAGCGGCTGGTACCGGGCGCTTTGGCTTGAGGGTCGTGTCATGACAACTTGGACGACCGCGCTACCCGATTGGGAAAGTCGCATTGTAGAGCGCCAGTCGATGGTGCCGGTCAAGCCGCTGTTCCCTGAAGAGGCTGAGGATGCGCTGAACGTGTTCTCGGCCCTGCGCATGGTCGATGCCGACGGCAGCCCGACAATGGGCGAGGCGTGCGAGCCGTGGGTGATCGATCTCGTCGAGGCGTTGTTCGGCTGCTACGACCGCAAGCGCAAGCGGCGACTCATCACGAACTATTTCCTGATGGTCTCCAAAAAGAACGGCAAGTCGATGATCGCGGCCGGCGTGATGCTGACTGCCTTGATCCTCAACACCCGCCAGGCTGGCGAGTTCATCATCCTGGCGCCTACGAAGGAAGCGGCCGACAACGCGTACAAGCCGATCCGCGAGATGATCCTTGCTGACGATGAGCTGAACGACCGATTCCACGAGCAGCAGCACATCAAGACCGTCACCTGCCGCCTCACTCGCGCGACACTGAAGGTTGTCGCTGCGGACTCGGCGACCGTGACCGGCAAGAAAGCGATTGGCGTCTTCATCGACGAGCTGCACGAGTTCGGCAAAAACAGCAAGGCGGCAGCAATGCTGACCGAGGCGACCGGCGGCATTACGTCTCGCCCTGAAGGCTTCGTCTTCTACTGCACGACGCAGTCAGCGGAACCTCCAGCGGGCGTGTTCCTGGACAAGCTCAGCTATGCACGGAAGGTGCGCGACGGCAAGGTCAATGACCCCAGGTTCCTGCCGATCATCTACGAGTTCCCGGACCACATGCTGAAAAGCAAAGCGTACGAGGATCTCGACAACGCCTACATCACGAACCCGAACTGGGGTATCTCGGTGGACGCGGAAGTGATCGAGCAGAAGCTGCTGGAAGCGACCGAAGCCGGCGAGCACGCTGTGCGCGACGTCAGGGCAAAACACCTGAACATCGAGATTGGCCTGAACCTCCGATCAGACCGGTGGGGCGGTGCCGAGTTCTGGGAGTCCGCTGGCGACCAGGCTATCACGTTGGACACGCTGATCGAGCGGTCCGAGGTCGCTGTCGTCGGCATCGACGGCGGCGGCCTGGACGACTTGCTGGGCCTGTCGGTTCTCGGGCGCGAGCGAGAAACTGGCAAGTGGCTGCTGTGGTGCCATGCCTGGGCCCATGAGATCGTGCTCAAGCGACGGCAGGAAATTGCGCCCCGGCTGCTGGACTTCCAGAAGCAGGGTGACCTCACCATCGTCAAGCATCCGGGCGATGACGTCATAGCTGTGGCCGATCTGATCTGCAGGGTTCGCGACTCGGGTCTGCTTCCTGAGGAAAAAGGGATCGGGGTCGACGCCGCCGGCATCGGAGCTATCGTCGACGAGCTCATTACGGAAGACCGCGGCATCGATATGAAGCAGATCGTCGCGATCTCCCAGGGCTACAAACTGAACGGCGCCATCAAGGACACCGAGCGCAAGGTCGCCGGCCGTGAGCTGCTGCACGCTGGCCGCCCGATGATGGCCTGGTGCGTCGGCAACGCGCGCATCGAAGACAAGGGCAACGCCATCCTGATCACCAAGCAGGCCAGCGGCAAGGCCAAGATTGACCCGCTGATGGCCGCGTTCTGCGCGGTATCGCTGATGGCGCTGAACCCCGCCGGGGCGGCGGCGCCGGAAATTCACGTATTGGACTTTTGATGACCGGACAACTGTTGAACCTGGAGGCGACGCCGCATAAATCGCGTGTGCTCGATTCCTGGATGGCTGGCCGGGCTGGCGCTGCAGAGCGCGCCGGGATCGTAGCGCTGGGCGAGAACTCCAGTGGCAGCATGTCGATGGGCGAGCTGGCAAACCTGCTCGGCGCTGCCAACCGCTCCGTCTCCGGCAAGTCGGTGACTGAGAGCACCGCGATGCGGGTGTCCGCAGTCTACGGCTGCATCGCCCGTCTGGTCGGCGCCATCTCCAGCCTGCCCGTCGGTGTGTACGAGCGCAGCGAGAAGCAGGGCCGCGCGCCGGCCGAGCATCCATATTGGTGGTTCCTGAACGAGCAGGCAAACCCGGAAATGAGCGCGGCTACCGCGTGGAAGGTTCTGATCAATCGGCAGCTCTGCGACGGCGACGGGTTCGCTGAACTTCTCCGCCCCAGCTTTTCCAGCGGCAATGTGAAGGGCTGGCACCCGCGACGCATGCAGCCATTCCGAGAGGGCGGCAAGTTTTACTACCGCGTCTTCCCGGCCGGCGGCGGCTCGTACGTGCTGCCGCCTGACGACGTCATCCACCTGAAGAGCCTTGGCTTCAACGATGAAACTCTGCTCAGCCCAAGCCCACTCTGCCACGCCGCACTGGATATCGTCGGCACCGCGATCGCGGGGCAAGAATACGCCGGGCAGTTCTTCGGTGGCGCCGCCAACTTCGACTACGCGCTGAAGACAGCATCGAAGCTGGACAAGGCCCAGCTCGAGCAGCTGAAGGCGTCGCTGATCGCGCGCGCGCAGAACGGCGGGCGCGGCCCGCTGATTCTGTCCGGTGGCTTGGAGCCGGCGCAGCTGAGCGTGAATTCGAAGGACGCCGAGATCCTGGCGACCCGCCTCTTTACGGTCGAAGAGATCTGCCGGGTTTTCGGCGTGCCGCCGCACATGGTGGGCCACACCGAGAAGACCAGCTCGTGGGGAACGGGTATGGCGGAGCAGGGCGGCAACTTCGTCCGCTACGTCCTGAACGACCGGCTGAACGAGATCAAGCAGGAGTTCAACCGCCGGCTGTGGCCGACCGGTGAGCGCTTCTTCATCGAACACAAGACCGAAGCGCTCGAGCGCGGTGACCAACGCGCGCGGTTCGAGGCGTACCGGATTGCGCTAGGTCGCGCGGGCGAGCAGCCCTTCATGGACGCGACCGAGATCCGCCGGCTGGAAAACATGCCGCCGAATGAAAACCTGATTACGAATGGAGGCGCTAGTGCGCAATCGCCTGTACCAGCTGCTGAATGAAAACCGAAAGCCCTTCGAGCCGATCGCAAACAAAATCGTGCAGAAGGGCGGCGATGCCGCGATCTATCTATACGACCCGATTGTCGGCGATCGGCTGAGCGCCGAGTGGTGGGGCGGTGTGTGTCCGCAGGACTTCGTGCCAGCGCTTCGCGCGCTTGAGGCGGACACAATCACCCTGTACACCAATTGTCCAGGTGGCGATGTGTTCGCTGCCGAGGCAATGTGCCAGGCGCTGCGCGAGCATCCTGCGCACGTGAAGATGCAGATCGAAGGCTTTGCCGCGAGTGCTGCTACTTCCATCGCCTGCGCCTGCGACGAAGTGGTGGCCACGCCCGCATCGAAATTCATGATCCACCAAACGTGGACCATGGCAATCGGAAATGCCGACGACCTGCTGCAGACGGTCGACCTGCTGCGCAAGTGCGATGACGCCATGTATGACGCATACGTCCAGCGCAGCGGCCAGGACCGACAGCAGGTCATTGACTGGTGCAAAGCGGAAACCTGGTTCACTGCTGACGATGCGGTGAAATTCGGGTTTATCGACAGCGTCCTTCAGAGCACGGCGCCGAGCGCTTCAGCATCCCGCCGCTGGAACCTCAGTGCCTACAGTAATGCGCCGGCGGCAGAGCCTGCGCCCACGATTGAACCGGCGGTCACTGACGACCACCGCGCGCGCCAGTTGCAGCGGGTTGCAATGATGGCCCGCCTCCAAGTTAGCTGACGCTCTCGCGCCACTAAGCCAGCCACCTTCGGGTGGCTTTTTTTATGCCCAACGGCCGCGAGAGCGGACCAACCCCCATCGAAAGGTTTTACATGACCAAGCTCGCAGCCCTGCGCGCCCAACGCGACATCGCGGCCAAGAAAGTCCGCGACCTGAATAACAAGTATCCGGCCGACCAGCGCATGCCGGCAGCCGAAGCCGGCGAACTGGACAAGTTCCTGGCTGAAGTCGAAGCGATCGATGCCGACATCGCGCGCGAAAACCGCATTGCCCAGCTGGCCGGCGAGAATCCGGAGAACCAGCATAACGCAGCAGTGAACGCAGCCTACAGTGCAGGCGCTGGCGCGCCGAACGAATCGGCGGCGCTGCGCGCCATGCTGTCGGGTGGCCTGTCGGCACTCTCGGCGGAGCAGCGTCAGGCCATGCAGGCCCGGGTCAACCCGGACATTCGCGCCGCGATGTCGACCACGACCGGCTCGGAAGGCGGCTACACCGTCGCTACTGAGTTCAGCCGCACGCTGATCGAAACGATGAAGGCAACGTTCGCTGTCCGCTCGGTCGCAACTGGCATCCAGACTGCTACCGGCGCCCAGATGCTGTTCCCGACCGCCGATGCAACGTCTGAAGAAGGTGAGATCGTTGGCCAGAATGTGTTGACCTCGGCGATGGACACCACGTTCGGTCAGGCGCCGCTCGACGTTTTCAAGTATTCGTCGAAATCGATCGCGCTGCCATTCGAGCTGATCCAGGACTCGATGTTCAACGTGGAAGCGTACATCCAGAACCTGCTGAACCTGCGCATCGGTCGTATCCAGAACCGCCACCATACGCTCGGCGCCGGTGGCACCCAGCCACGCGGATTGCTGACCGCCGCCGCCGCTGGCAAGATCGCCGCTACCGGTGGCGCAACGACCGTGAAGTACGAAGACCTGATCGACCTGGAACACTCGGTCGATCCGTACTACCGTGCGAGCGGCAAATGGATGATGCATGACACCACCCTGGCCGCGCTGCGCAAGATCAAGGACGACAACGGCCGTCCGATCTTCGTGCCCGGGTATGAGTCCGGCACCCCTGGCGGCGCCCCTGACCGCCTGCTGGGTCGCGAGATCATCATCAACCAGCACATGCCGGTGATGGCTGCGAACGCAAAGTCGATCCTGTTCGGCGACTTCAGCAAGTACCTGGTGCGCGACGTGATGGATACCACGCTGTTCCGCATGACCGACAGCGCTTACACGCTCAAGGGCCAGGTCGGCTTCGTGGCCTTCTGCCGTTCCGGCGGCAACCTGATCGACGTCGGTGGCGCGGTGCGCTACTTCCAAAACTCGGCCACCTGATCGTAGCCGGCAGCCGGCGCAAGTCGGCTGTCTCACCTGGAGAACAACATGGCAGACGCCAAAAAAATCAAAGCGCGCGTGCTCACCGCCTGCGCGCTCGGTCAACCGAACGACGTCGTCGAGATCGACGCGGCCGAAGCCAAGGCGCTTGTCGACGTGGTCGACACCGACCCGAAGGCCGTGGCCTACGCGGAAACGCTGGCAACCGAGCAGTAACCCGGGCAGGCCGTGATGACCCACCTGCACATGACCCCCGAGGTCTCAACCATTCGCGCGTACTCCGCGCCGGGCGGCTACGAAGCGCGCCGCGCGTACGAAGGGATCATCACTGTCACCCACCTGACAAGCAGCACCGTGTATGTGCACGGCGCCGTCGGCAAGATCGACCGCGCGGCCTACGAGTGCGCACTGAACATGCTCCGCGAACTCGGCGTCACCAAGGTGATGTACGAGCGGCGCGGGCGAATGAAAACCATCGAGCTGGAAGCAAAGACGTGAGCGCCGAGTAGCTGGCCGCGATGCCACGCGTCGAAATCGACGGCATCCTCGAAACCCTCAGCAAGGCTAAATAAAACATGACTGTTAAAACCAGCCGCGCCGCTTACAACCAATATTTTTCGGCGCCCGATCACGACAGCTTCACCCTCCCAGCCGGCGATTTTACGATCGGCTTTATTTTGGGCATGGATGGTGTTGTCAGCGGGGAACCGCAATACCTGATATCAAACGGCGGGTTCGGCGCGGCTGGTTCTTTCAACATCACATACGAGCCGGCCAACGGCAAATTGAAGATTTGGAGCGGGACAAACACCGACACCAGCAATCCAACACTTGCCGGCACGGTCGCGTTGGCGGCGGGTGAAATTTGGGCGTACTTTGTCGAGCGCGCGGGTTCGGTTCTCAGCCTGCAGCGATTCCCAATTCTTGCAAACGCGCCGGCTGACGGCTCGGCGATGCAAACCGACACGACTGCCACGCTCAACACGGCGCTGTCGTTCAACAGTACGGCAGGCATGTATATCGGCAGCCGGTCCGACAAAAACACCGCGCGCATGTCTGACCAGTCGCTCGGCCGCGTGTTCGCTATGGCCGGCCTGTTGACGCCATTGGAAAAGGCGCGGCTTGCATTCGGCGAAGACGTCATTGCGCAGCTCGGAAAAACGGTCAATTGGTACGTCCGGCTTGATACCGTAGACGACTTCGCGGACCGCGGCCCGTCAGCAAACGTGTTCACAAAGTCCGGCACGCCGACGACCAGCACTATGCAGCCGGCATTCGGCTACGGCGCGGCACCATCGACCAATAGCATTTCGCTCGCCGGCCCTGCTGCCGAACGAATCTACCAACGCGTCACTGGAGCCGCCTCGATTGCGGTATCCGGCGCGTACGTGGGCACCACCCCGACGGCCATCGAATACCAGCTGTACGCCGAAGACGACGTAGCGATTCTCAAACCGTGGGCGGCAATGTCTGCCACCATCGCATCGGGCGCTTGGTCGGCAACCCCGGCGATTCCTGCCGGTGGTATGTACAAAATGGCGGTACGCTCAAAAAGCGGCGCATCAGTCTTAGCCACATCGGCCATCTTCGCGAACGTGTTTGGTGTGGGCGATCTGTTCGTATGGACCGGATCGAGCACTCCCGAAGGCTGTTTCACCACGCTGTCAGGCTCGGGGTTCACCGCGCGCGCGGACGTGCGTGTCTACGCCGGATCGTGGGCTAAGTACACGGGTGTCGGTTCGGCCATCCTCGCGGCAAACGCGCTGGCCGAGCAGTCCGGCATGCCGATCGGGTTCTTACATTGCGGCATCGGCGGTACCACGCTGGCGGGCGACTGGCTCAACACGTCAAGCACAGCTTGGACGCGGGTAAGCAACTATGTTACGGCCAACGGCTCAAAACTCGCTGGCGCAGTCGTTTCGGTCGGCTCCAACGATGCCGCTAACCAACTTGTTGTAGACACAGCCGGGCACCTGTCTAACCTGCAAGAATTGTTTTTGCGTATCCGCAATCTGACCGGTCAAGCATCCTTGCCAATCATGATTGGCGGTTACAACCGGCGCACGAGTTACGGCGGCACGTACGCAGATTTCGCGCGCCGGTCCGATGCCGTACGCATGGCCGAAAACGCCAGCGGCGACCTGGCCGGCGTGAGTCATGTTCAAGTGGTTGATTTCCCACTGAGCGGCGACGGAATCCACATGCTGCCTGCCGGTTTTCAGGGGCTAACCAACCGCATCGGCAAAGTATGGGCACGCCGGCTGTACGGCGACGGCGTGTACATGCGCGGGCCAGTAGCAACAGCGTTCACATTCAGCGGCAGCGACGTATTTATCGACGTGGCGCACCGCAACGGCACCGATTTGTCGCCGGCAACCGGCGGCACTGGCTTTACCGTAAGCGACGCCAGCGGCACGCCGTCAATCACCGCCACCGCCCGCGTGAGCGCTACCCGCTACCGCGTCACGTGTAATCGCGCGCTGGTGGCGCCTGTTGTCACACGCGTTCTTGCTGGCCCGGCCCCTGCCGACAGTGCGCCGATTATGGATGACGGTACGATGCCGCTGCCGATGCACGTGGAGACGGTACTTGCGACTACCGCAGTTTCTACAGCTGACACCACCGCTCCCGTAATGACCGGCGAGATCACGGTGTCCGCCATCACCACGTCGGGCGCCATGCTGTCGTGCCCGGCGGCTACAGATGCAGTCGGCGTCGCCGGCTATGAATACAGCATCAACGGCGGCACGAACTACACCGTCATTGCCAACGCTGCTCGCTCAGTCACGGTTTCAGGCCGACCTGCAAGCACTGCGCACGCGGTGCGCATGCGCGCCTTCGATGCCGCTGGCAACCGCGCCACGCCGCTGTCGGCGAGCTTCACCACGCTGGCCGAGCAGCCTGCGCAGAATGCGGTGGTGGCCTCGACGGTTGCCGAATCCCGCCGGGTCGCATTTCCGGGCGGTACCCGGGTGGTGGCGTTCGGCAGCGTGCCAGGCGCGCGCACGCCAAACGCTCCGTACCTCGAGGCGGGCAAATGGTGGAGCGAGAAGCACCCGCTCGACGAACGCTACTGGGTGGCGAACCTGACGATCGACTTGGCCGAGCGCGGCACAACCGCCGTTTCGGTCGAGGCCATCGTTGCTGGCGTGACAGTGCTTCAGCAGCCCGTCATCCAGGGCAAGCTGATCCCGGTGAAGCTGGGCGGGTTCAACGCAGCGACCGGCGCGGTCAACTTCTGCACGTTCCGCATCACGTGCGCGAACGGCGAGCGGTTCGACCGCACGATCTGGTTCAAGCAGCAGGCCGGATCCTGGTCGCTGGAGAAGGACGCGGACGACGAAAGCTATTTCGTGGCCGACATCAGCAACGACCTGACCGACAGCAACACTACTGCCAGCGCGGTGCTGGCGCTGCCGGTGGGCGTAAGCGTGCTGGTGCCGGCGGTGATCCAGGGGTCGTTGATCCTGGTGAAGCTGGGCGGCATGGACACGCTGCCGGCCGGCGTCAATTACTGCGACCTGCGCATCGACTGCGCCAACAGCGAGCGGTTCTACCGAACCATTCAATTCAACCGGGTGGACAACTGATGATTGATGCATCGCAACTGCCGAGCGTGCCGAACACCGAGCTGCTCAAGCAGCAGGAAGAGGCCGCTGTCGAGTACGCCCGCGCGCCGGCAGCGCCTGGCGCGCCGCACGGCGCCGGCCGGCCACCGGCAACACAAGGAACCATTCGATGAGCCTGCGACTGATCACCCCGCCTGCAGCGCTGGCCGTGTCGCTGGAAGCTGCGCGCTTGTCGGCGCGGCTGGACGGGCCCGAGGCCGACGTCGAGCTGCGCCAGGTCATCGGCCAGTACACGCGCGACGCCGAGCACGAGACGGGCCGCGCGCTGGTGCAGCAGACCTACCGGCTGACGCTCGACGCCTTCCCGCCGGCGTTCCGGCTCGAGCACCCGCCGATCCTGGCTGTCGAGCACATCAAGTTCTACGACGCCGCCGGCGTGCGCCAGATCCTGCATCCGGACGACTACCTGGTCGACAACGAAAGCGAGCCGGGCTACATCGTGCCGGCGCCGGGCCGGGCCTGGCCATCGACGCAGGCGCGCATCAGCGCTGTCGAGGTGCAGTACTCGTGCGGCTACGGCGTCGACGACAGCACGGTGCCGGACGAGATCAAGGGCTACATCCTGGGCAAGGTCGCCGAGCACTTCGCGCCGGCCGGCATGCCCAAGAGCGAATTCCTGGGCGGCCTGCTCGATCGCGCGCGGGTGTACCTGTGATGAACGATCGGATCACACTGCGCCGCAGCGCCGGTAAGGACAAGATCGGTCAGCCAATTGATGCGCCGGTAGACATTGCCACCGTGTGGGCCGACGTCCTGTTCCAGTCGGGCGCCGAGGTGATGCGCGCCGGCGCCGACACGGCGGTCGTCAAGTGCTCGATCCGGATCCGCGCGCGGCCCGACGTCGATACTGGCGTGAGTGTCCTGTTCAAGGCAAAGGTCTACGACGTCAAGTCGGCGCTCCCCGATAGCCGGGATTCGGCGTTCATGTTCCTGGTCTGTGAGTCGACGTCGTGATCCGCTTCGATACAACCCAGCTGATGGCCGCTGTGCAGCAGACCGTCGACCAGGTCGCCAGCGCGATCGACGAGGACGGGCTGCGCGCGGTCGGGTTCTCCGGCGCCGAGCCATTCCGTGATGAAGCAAAGCGCAACGCCCGTGCACGGGCCAAGACCTACACGATCCACGACAACATCATCGTCAAGCGGCTCGAGGAAGAATCGGACGGCGCGCGGCGCCAGGTCTACTTGGTCACGGTGCGCGCCGGTACGTACGGCGGGACCGATGCCTTCTACTGGCGCTTCGTCGAGCGCGGCCACAAGTTCGTGCCGCGCAACAAGAAGGTCAGCAAGAAGACCGGCAAGACGACGGGGTGGGAAGCTCACCGCCGCGCTGCCGAGCTCGAGTACGGCACGGCCAGCGCGCCGGCGTACCCGTTCATGCGCCCGGCGTACGAGAGCAAAAAGCAGGTTGCCGTCGACGCCATGACGAGCACCTTGGCCCAGCAACTTGCGAGGAACCGCACAGGATCATGACACCCGAAGAACACGTACACAGCGCGCTGAGCAACCTGGCCGGCGGCCGGATCTTCCCCGACCTGGCCGAGGTCGACACGCCGACTCCGTACATCACCTACCAGGTGGTGGGCGGGGAGCCGCTGAACTTCCTCACGGGTGACCGCCCGGACAAGCAGCGCGTGCGCATCCAGGTCAACGTCTGGGCCACGCGCCGCATCGAAGCATCCGAGATCGGCATGCTGGTCGAAGACACGCTGCGCTCCGCCAGCGCGCTGCAGGTCGAAGTGGCGACCGGGCGCGTGGCGACATACGACGAAGGAACAGACCGCCGCGGCGTCATGCAAGACTTCATGCTGTTTTGCTGACCCGTACTAGTTTCACCCCCAGGCCGCCCGGAGAAATCCAGGCGGCTTTTTTCTTGCCCGGCTTCCGGGCTTTACCCCTGAAAGGCCGATATGCAATTGCCAAATAACATCGCGTTCGCTCTGGCGTCCGTGTTCTCCGCCGGCGTCCTGATCAGCGCCGCCACCAACGCCACGGAAGCTGTGTTCACCGCCACCAACACGTTCGCCGCCGGCGACTTCGTCGAATACACCGGCGGCTGGAGCAAGGCCAATGGCCGCGTGTTCCGCCTGAAGGTCGCCACCGGCACCTCGTTCACCATCGAAGGCCTGGACACGACCGACACCAGCCTGTTCCCGGCCGGCGCCGGTACCGGCAGCGTCCGCAAGATCACCACCTGGGTGCCGATCGTCGGCGTGACCGGCGCCGAGATCTCGGGCGGCGACGGCAAGAACGTCGAAGTGCCGCTGCTGGATACCGACGCGCCCGTAATGCTCCCGGACGGCTTCACCGCCACCACCGTCACGCTGACGACTGCCGACGACAAGTCGCTGCCACACCACGCCGCGCTGAAAAAAGCTTCGGACAGCGTCGCGCTGACCTGCCTGCGCGGCCTGCTTCCTGGCGGCGGCGTGCTGCTGTACGCCGGCTACTGCTCGTTCAACGAGTCGCCGAGCCTGTCGAAGGGCAGCGTCATGGCGGTGAAGTCGATGTTCTCGCTGCAGAACAAGGTCGTTCGCTACTAATCCGTGTTGCCAGCTGGTGCCGACTGATCGGCGCTGGCCTTTTCCCAGCCCGCGGGGTAGCGCCTCGCGGGTCTTTTTTATTCCACATCCGAAAGAAAAATCATCATGGCAAAAGCAAAACTCTCCCTGGCCATCGCCGCCACCTTCAAAGCAATCGTGTCGATCCCGGTCGCGGGCGGCAAAGCTGCCGACGTCGAGTTCATCTTCAAGCACCGCACCCGCGACGACTTCAAGGAATTCGTCGATGGCCTGCATGGCGCCGAAGACGTCGACGCGCTGATGGACATCGCCAGCGGCTGGGACCTGGACGAACCGTTCGGCAAGGAATCGATCGAGAAGCTGGTCCAGCGTTACATGGGCTCGGCACAGGCCGTGCTCGACGTGTACATCCGCGAGCTGACGGGCGCACGCGCAAAAAACTGATCGACGTTGCCACTGCCATCTACGAGGCCGGGCCCACCGACGACGAACTGGCGATCGCGGGCCTGACCCGGGACGAGGTGGCAACGTCGGTCGAGATCTGGCCTGACAACTATCAGGCGTACCTGCTGTTCTGCACGATGGATACACAGTGGCGGATCGGCATGTCCGGACCCACGGGCCTGGACTATGCCGCGCTGCCGATGGCGCTGCGCATGATCGCCGCGCCGCGCGCCGAATGGCAGCAGCTGATGGCCGACGTTCGCGTCATGGAGTCAGCGGCGCTGCAGGCCATGCGCAAGGAATAACCAGTTTTACAGCCATCTTCAGGTGGCACTTTTTATGGGCGGGACATGAGCGATATCGTCAACAACGCAACAATCATGATCACCGCCGACGCGAGTGGTGTCGAGGCAGGGCTGCGCAAGGTCGATGATGCAACGGCCAAGACGGGCCGGAATCTTGACAACCTCGAGTCCAGCGCGAAGAAGACGACGGCTGCCCTGGAAGGCGTCGCCAGCACGCCGGGCATGGAGACGGCGGGCGACGGTGCCGGAGTAGCAGCTGGCCGCATGGACCGCGCCACCAAGAACATGGCCGACTCGATTCAGCGCACGCTGGCCACGATGAATGCCGGCGCCAAAGGATCGGCGCAGTATTACGAAGCGCTGGCGAACTCGCGCGGCCTGAACGTCAACGCCCTGCGTCCATACCTGGATCAGCTGGACGAAATGACGAAGAAGAGCGCGCTCGCGGCCGATGCCCAGCGCAAGCTCGACGATTCGACCCGGTTCCTCGACAGCCTGCGTTCGCGCACCGAGGGCATTGGCAAGTCCGCATCCCAGCTGGCCGCGCTGCGCGCCGAGCAGCTAGGCGTCAGCGACGCCGCAGCCGAAATGATCCAGAAGCTGCGCGAGCAAGAAGAGGCTGGCGAATCGTCGTTCGGCAGTCTGGCCGATTTGGCAGAGGGCGCCAAGGTCGCTTTTCTGGCTGTTGCTGCAGCCGTTGTGGCCGCCGCCGCCGCCGGCGCCGTGATGGTCGGTGATGCTCTGAACGACCTGGCGGATCTCGATGGCATGGCCCAAAAAACCGGCTCATCGGTCGAAAGCCTTTCCAAGATCCAGAAGATTGCCGTAGTGTTTGGCGAAGATATGGGCGGCGTCGACGCTGCGATCGTAAAGCTTTCGCGCGGCATGGCGGGCCTGGACGACGACAGCAACAAAGTCCAGAAAGCACTCAAGACGCTGGGCGTCTCCTCGCGAGACGCGGCTGGTAATTTGCGCGATCCGTCCGTTGTCCTGGTTGAGGCCTCCAAAAGCCTCCAGAACTACCGCGACGACGCAGGCAAAACGGCCCTGATGAACAACCTGGTCGGCAAGTCCGGGGCCGATCTCCTCCCATTCCTGAACGACCTGGCAGAAAACTATGGCGGGGTCGCGGGCACCTCGGGCGAGGCCGCAGCCGCAGCCGCCGCTTTCCAGGATCAAATAGGTTTCCTGAAAATCGAGGTGAAAGGCCTCGCCACGTCAGCTGCCGTTGCGTTGGCGCCAGCGCTGAGAGACTTGGCCGGCGCCTTCTCAGACGTCTACAAGCAGCAGACTTCGATTAAAAAAGGTGAGTGGTCGTCCTGGGCTGACGATATCGGGCTTGGCTTTGCGAAGGCATCAGATGCCGTCGCGAACTTCGCGCGGTATTCCAGTGTGGCCTGGGACGCGTTCAAGGCAGTGCGCTCTGGTTTTATGTTGGTGGATGCTGTCGGGAAGTTCGACTCGCTGACGGCTGGATATGAGGCCCTTAACGGCGGCGACGGGTTCAAGAGCATCAAGGAAGCTTTCGGCAACTTGAAGCAAACTGTGGCCGACGGATGGAAAAGCGTCGAAGAAGTCAACAGCGCGCCTTCCGAACAGTTCGAAAAAGCCTACCGCGCACGCCTGGCCAGCCGGATTGCGCCGGTCGTCACGCCGAATGCGGGAGAAGGCGACAAGCCGAAGCCATCCTTGCCGCGTGAGGTTGATGAGGCGGCGGCGAAAAAGGCGGCTCAGGAAGCCGCGAAGGCGGTGAAGGAATACGAGGCACTGGTCGACCGCATCAACGGCAAAAGCGTCGGCATCGATGCGGACTTCTACAGCAATTTGAACAAGCTGTACAGCGGCTACCAGGCTGGCAAGCAGTCGTTGCAGGAATACGTCGACACGGTTGAAACATACATCGGCCAGCAGCAGTTCGTGAAGCAAGCCGAAGACGAGCGCTTGAAGTCGCTTGAAAAATATCAGAAGGCTTATGACGCTGCGAGCAATGGCGCGGATAAGGCGGCCAAGGAGCTGCAGGCGCAGCGCGATGAAAACGACCAGATCGGCGCGGCGAAAGATGCGCTCGGCGAGCTGAACGCGACCCGCATTGAGGGCCTAGCCCTGCGCGTTGAAGAGCAAATCTGGGTGGCTGAGGGCCTCGACATCACTGGGCAACTGGCGGAGGAATACCGCAAGGAAGCAGCGGCACTGCGCGAGCGAGCGCAAGCCGTACGTGAAGGAGCTACGAAGCAGGTAAATTTTGACGCAGCCAAGAAGGCCGGCGAGGAACTAGACAAGCTGCTCGACCCGACGAAGGCACAGACCTTCGGCGAGGCGCTCAAGGGTGCGTTTGGCGCGGCCGGCGATTCGATGACGCAACTGGTCACGGCGCTGGATGCTTACGGCATTCGCCAGGCGGAGGTTGACGATGCGCGCAAGAACGCTGCCATCAAGTACGCGACCGATTCCAAGGGTCTGGCCAATGCTACCGCAGCCATCAATTCGAAAGAATTGAAGTCGCGCTTGAGTGGCTACGGCGACATGGCCGCGGCGGCCAAGGGCTTCTTCGCCGAGGGCAGCAAGGGCTATGCCGTTCTCTCGGGCGCGGAAAAGGCCTACCGCGCGGCCGAGCTGGCGCTGGCGCTGCAGGCGATGGCGAAGAAGATCTTCTTCAAGCAGGGCGAGGTGGCCGCAAACACGGCGCTGAACGCGACGAAGCTGACCGGCGAGGCTGCGGCGAGTGCGGCATCGACCGGCTTGGCTGCGACCGAGGCCAGCGCCTGGGGCGTGACTGCCGTGGTCAAGGCCATCGCATCGCTGCCGTTCCCGCTGAACTTGGCGGCCGGCGCGGCGACGCTGGCGGCGGTGGTGGCCATCGGCGCGAAGATGGTTGGCGGGATCGGCGGGGGCAGCATCGCCTTGTCCGAGCAGCGGCAGAAAACGCAGGGCACCGGTTCGGTTCTCGGCTCCGACGAAAAATCGGACTCGATCGCCAAATCGCTCGACCTGATCGAGAGCGCAACGTCGAAGGATCTGAACATCAGCACCGGGATGCTGGCTTCACTGCGCAACATCGAGGCCAATATCGGGCAGTTTGCGTCGTTCCTCGTTCAGTCCACCGGCGTGTCCGGTGAATTCGGCAGTAAGTTCGCCACGAAGGATGGCAATTTTTTCAGCAAGATAGGCAGTAGCATCTTCGGTGGCAAGAAGACCGTCGAAGACACTGGCTTTATGCTGAAGCCGGCCAGCTTTTCGTCGATCCTCAACGGCGGCACGAATGCCTCACAGTATGCCGACGTCAAGAAAAGCGGCGGGTGGTTCAGCAGCAGCAAGACGAGCACGCAGGTCGAAGGCTTGGGCGCCGAGGGTAATCGGCAGATCACCAGCGTACTCACCTCGCTGTACGGCTCCGTCGTCGAGGCCGGCAAGCTGCTCGGCGTCGGCGGCGATGACTTTACCAGCCGCCTGAGTAGCTTCGTGGTTGACATCGGCAAGGTCAGCCTCAAGGATCTCAGCGGCAAAGAAATTGAAGAGCAGCTGTCGGCCGTCTTCTCCAAGGTTGGCGACCAACTGGCGAACTTCAGCATCGCTGGCATCACCCAGTTCCAGAAGATCGGGGAGGGCGCGCTCGAGACTCTGACACGTGTGGCCGCAAACTATGCCAGCCTGGATGCTGTCCTGGCCAGCGTGGGCAAAACGTTCGGCGCAACCGGCGTGGCCAGTCTCGGCGCGCGCGAGGACCTGCTGACTCTGGCGGGCGGGATCGATGAGCTGGCCAGCCAGACGGCCAGCTTCGCCGAGAACTTCCTGTCCGAGTCCGAGCGCCTGGCGCCGGTGCAGAAATACGTCACCGATCAGCTGGCATCGATGGGCCTGTCGGCCCTGCGCTCGCGCGATTCGTTCAAGCAGTACGTCTTGGGCCTCGATCTGGCGAACGTGGCCCAGCGTGAGCAGTACGTCGCGCTGATGGACCTGCAGGAAGCGTACGCCAAGCTGTATCCCGAGATCGAGGATGCAACGAAGACCCTGGCCGATGCGCGCTCGGAACTGACCGATGCGTACAACGCCGAGAACGATGCGATCAGTTCAACGATCGACCGCATGGGGTCGTTCGCCGCAAGCCTGAAAAGCCTGCGGGAGAACGCGCTGCTGGGCAGCCTGTCGCCGCTGTCGCCGCAAGAGAAATATGCGGAGGCGAAGGCGCAGTACGAGACGGTCCTGGCGGCGGCGCGCAGTGGTGACGAGTCGGCACAGTCGAACTATTCGGCCGCGTTCAACTCGTTCCTCACGGCGTCGCGCGCTGTGTTCGCCAGCAGCGGTCAGTACCAGGCCGACTTCGCTTATGCGCAGGCATCCACGGCAGAGGCGGAGCGCTGGGCAGGCGCGCAGGTCGACGTCGGCAAGGCGCAGCTGGACGCGCTGAAGCTGTCGGTGAGCGGCCTGATCACGCTCGACAAGTCTGTGCTGTCGGTGCGCGATGCAATCCTGCAGATGCACCAGGTCATGGGCACGACGGCGCCGGTGACACCTACCGGCATCGCCGCGCCGCCGCAGGTCTACATGCCAACACCGGTCGTGTATTCCTCGTACGGCACGGACAGCTCGGTCGCCCTGGTTTCGGAGATCAAGCGCTTGAATGGCCTGGTCGAAAAACTCACGGCAGAGCAGAAAGCGCAGACCGGCGACATCATCACGGCGAATGCCCGGGCAGCTAGCGACAACGCTGACCGCGTCGCCGGCGCCACCACCACGGCGGTCAAATCCGTCGCCAACAGTGAACAAAGGGTTGCATTCGCATGACTGATGCTCAGTTCCTGGCCTGGCTGAAAAGCTCGGCCGCATATCGTGTCGTCCTCATCGAGGCGGCAGTGCAGATCGGTGGCGTGGAGTCCGTCGTGTACCTGGCGACGAAACCGTTCACCACCGGGCCCGGCGACGCGCCGGCGAACACCACGTACCTGCCCATCGCCACGGTCGGCAGGCTGTTCACTGAGCGGCTGCTGTTGGACGGCGAGGGCGGGCTATCGGCTGGCGAACTCGAGCTCGAGAACGTCGGCGGTGCGCGCGATGCCTGGGCTGGGCCTGGGTACATCTGGAACAATCGGTCGATCAAGGCGTACATCGGCGATGTGCGCTGGGGGCGCGCGGACTTCCGGATGATCTTCAACGGGATCGTGGCCGACATCGCGCCGCGCGGCCGTCAGGCGCTGGCGCTCAAGCTGCGCGACAAAATGCAGCGGCTGAACACACCGATCAGCGAGGCCAAGTTGGGCGGCGCGGGCGAGCAGCGGGATGCATTGCTGCCGATCGCGCTGGGCCAAGCATTCAACGTGACGCCGCTGCTGACCAATGCCGCGATCCTGAAGTACCAGGTACACGCAGGCCCCATTCATTCGATCATCGAGGTGCGTGACAACGGTGCACCGGTGGCGTTCACCGCCGACCCTGCCACCGGCACATTCCAGTTACCACCGAACGGGAATCCGGTCGGGGTGGTCACCGCATCCGTGCGCGGCGCTGCGGCCGGCGGCTACGTCGACACCGCGGCGCAGCTGGTCAAGCGCCTGGTCACCAGCTACGGCAAGGCGTCCGACCGGTTCACTGATGCCGATCTCGACCTGACCAACATCGCCGCGTTCGACGCCGCGCACCAGCAGCCGCTGGGCGTGTACTCGACCGCGCGCCAGAACGTGCTGGCCGCCTGCCAGATGCTGCTCGGTAGCGTCGGCGCCCAGCTGGTGATGTCGCGCCTCGGCCTGGCTCGGCTCATCAAGGTTGCGCTGCCGGGCGGCGGCGCGCCGTTCGTGATCCGGCCTGAGCACATGGTCGACCATCTCGAGCCAGTCGGCCGCACCGACCCCGTCGGCGCCGTCAAGCTGGGTTTCGCCAAAAACTGGACAGTTCAGGACGCCGGCACGCTGGCGAACTTACCGGAGGTGCACAAGGCGCTCTTCACGGAAGAGTGGCTGACCACCACCAAAACCGACGCGGCCACGCTGGCCACCTACCGCCTGAACGCCGAGCCGGTGCAGATCGACACCATGCTGCTCACGCGCGCCGACGCCGACGCCGAGGCGCAGCGCCGGCTCGATCTGTGGAAGGTGCCGCGCACCACGTACGAGTTCGAGGGTGTGCCGGAACTGCTGGCGCTCGAGCTGGGCCAGGCCGTCACGGTCTACTCGCCGCGCTTCGGCATGGACGCCGGCGTGACCGGCATCGTTATTTCACTTGCACCTGACTGGGAAACCGGTCGGGTTACCGTAGGTTTCCTCGTATGAGCACAGCACTGAACGACCGTGATGCGATCCTGCAGTCTGCTTCAGTCCGGATCATCAACCCGAAAAATGCTTCGATCCTGTTGACCGCGTCGCCGTCGCTGTTCCACGTCAACGCTGCTGGCGCCGTCGATGCGCCGGCAACTACGATCACCGCAACTCTGATCGGTCTGGATGGCGACGTGACCTTCACGGCTGACGGCGCGGTGCTCACCGGTGTGACCGGCAAGAGCGCTGTCGTTCGTTATGCTGACATGCAAGGGCCGGCTGCCATCGTAACCGCCCGGATCGTAGCTGGCGGCGAGACGTTCACGCAGAGCTGCATCATTGGCGTCGTGCGCGATGGCGCACCAGGCAATGGCACGCCCGGCGCGCGCGGTGCCGGCCAGTATTACGCTGGAGGATCCGCCTGGTCAGATGGAACGGCCAACGCAGTAACGCCCGGTGACAATGTCGTCAGTGACGTTGTCACGATTTCCAATGGCGGCACGTTTGCGATGACGAAGCGCTGGGATGGCGCGGCATGGAACGCGATCGGCGCGGTTTTCGACGGCAGCCTGTTCGTGACTGGGTCGATCAACGGCGCCGCGCTGAAGGCAGGCACGGTCGAAATTCGCAAGCCTGATGGCACACTGATCCTGGGCGCTGGCGGCACGCTGGCGGCAGAGGCCGCCGCGCCAGGCACGAAGAACAGCGAGATTGTCATCGGTGGGCGCAATCTGTTTCCTGACGGCGATTTCGAGCGGGGCATTCACAACCTGTACGGCGCAGGTTACACCGACGTAAACCTCAATGCTTCAGCGGGGGCAATAAGTGGTGCTAAATCACTATTCATGCAAGGTACCGGGGCAGACATGTACGTCTATGTTGGGACGCGAGTCAACGTCACTCCTGGCAAGGAATACCGAATCAGTTTTTACTCGCGGAGCGCCACGCAGGGCGTGATCACATCTAGTAGCTCCTACATTAAGTTGGTTAACAGTTCAGATGCAGTCGTCGGCAATGCATTTCTTCCTATAGACAATCTCGGTGGCGACTGGCGACGGCAAGTAGTCGCTTGGACGTGCCCGCCCGGTGTAACGCAAATTGAACCGCGATTCGGCATTCTGACTAACGGCGCGTATTCGTGGCTGGCCATTGACTGCGTGCAGATCGAAGAAGGTAATGCGGCAACACAATGGTCGCCCTCTACGGAGGATATCGCTGCCGACGCACAAGCCAAAGCGGACGTCTCGCGCACCGCCGCGCAGATATACGCCACCGAGCAAATCAATCTCGCCAATGTCACCACTCGCGCGTATGCCGATGGAAAGGTCACCGCGGAAGAACAACGGGCAATAGCCGACGCCACGACTAAAGCGAATGCAGCACGGGACGCGGCTATTGCTGACGCCAATGCGAAACTTGCCGCAAAGATGAACAAGGGCAACGATGTCCTGGCTGGCATTTTTAGCGTTGATACCGTCAATGCCCCGGCAGGTTTCCGTGCTGGCAATATTACGTGGAATACTGCGGGCGATTACACGGGCGGCTACGGCACCGCAATGACGCCGAAAGGTCTGATCGGATATAACACGTCCGGCCGGCGCACGTTTATGGTAAATGGGCAGACTGGCAATGTCCAGCTTTACGGCGATATGATGGGGGGGGCATACATCGGGGCTGATTGGCCTGCTGGCGGTGGCGTAGGCTATTTCCTCGGTCACTCGGGATTATTCCTCGGCAATACGTCCATTGGTCGGTATGTGCGAATCAGCGCCGAAGGCGATATGTACATGCCGGGTTTCGCGCATGCGAATGGACAATTAACCCTTGATCGACCGATTATTATCTCGCCGCAAGGCCCGAACTTCGATACGTTCAGCGTTTATTTTAGTGGCTTTAATAGCGGCGGGTCAGGCAAACGTTTAAATCTCGGAACGCGTACCGCTTCAATAACTGGCGGCGTCGCCCCCTTCACTTACAACTGGACATTTGTTCCAAACGAAGATTCAGCCGGATCAATTAATATCGTCAACCGCACAAGTGAAACGGCGACTTTTTCAAGTGCTGTCGGGCAAACTCCGGCGACAGTTTCCGGCACAGTATCAGTTGTTGTAATTGATGCGAAAGGCCGAAGCGCCTCGATTACGGTAAATGCGACGTGCAACCATTTGTAAATGAGAAAACTGTGACTGCTTATATTCTAATAAATAACGGCATTATCGAATCGCAGCATGGGGATATCGACCTGCCCGATTTTATTGGCCCGCCAACCCCGCCACCGAGCGACACCGATAGCTACGTCCGCATCACCGAGCCGATCGAATGGGCCGGCAAAGAGGGCTGCGTCGCCACGTGGGACGGCTCGGCCGTTGTGTGGTCTGCGGAAATGCCCGCAGTGCGCGCGCTGCACATCGAGCGGATGCGGGTGGCATGCGAGCAGCAGATCGTCGCTGGGTTCATGTGTGCCGCGCTCGGGGAGGCGCACCTGTATCCGGCCAAGGTGCAGGACCAGGCCAACCTCATCGCGTCCGTTACTGACTCCCTGATGGCCGACGATGCCCTGGGCTGGCGCACGCAGTTCTGGTGCGCTGACGCCGCCGGGGCGTGGGAATTCCGTGACCATACCGTCGCCCAGATTCAGCAGGTGGGCAAGACGGGGAAGGCGGCGATCCTCGCAGCCATGGGCAAGAACGAATTGCTGCGCCGGCAAATTGGCGCGGCGACGACAGCGGCCGAAATCGAAGCAATCACCTGGTAGAGACTGCATGCCCAATCTGAGAATCGTTTCCGACAATGCCATCGAGCGCGCCACCCTTACTGCTTCGAGCACGGCGGGCGGCCTGGCCGTCGGCAACCTTGCCGCTGCGCAGGTTTACCCTGTGTGGCGCGCCACATCACGCGACGCCAGGATCACAGCGGTATTTGCCGACGTCGAGCTGATCAGCTTCTTCGGCCTCTTTTTCTGTGATCTATCGCCGACGGCACAGATGCGAGTTCGGATCAGTGGGGAGCAATCCTCGACCAACTTGGTCCGGTACAGCGAAGTATTTGATAATGCGGCATGGACCAAAGCAGCCGGCGTCACGGTCACAGCGAACTACGGCACTTCACCGAGCGGCTCGACCAATGCGTCACGGCTGCAGTTCACCGCCGCGAACCTTTCACTGTCCCAAGGGACGTCGCTTGCTGCCGGCACCGTGTGCTCAGGGTCGGTGTGGGCCAAGGGAGTGGCCGGACAAAGCATCACCGTGTCCTCCGGCGGGGTCGACCAGCTGTTCGTTCTCTCCGGCGCATGGCAGCGCCTGCAGGCGAACAACAAGACAGCCACAGGCGGCGCCTTCGCGATCAGCACTCTTGGCGGCGCGACAGCAAGGGACCTGCAGGTGTGGGGCGCGCAGCTCGAGGCAAGGGCGCAGGTTACCAGCTACTACCCGGCCACAGCGGCCGCTGCAACACGTCCTGCTGGCTACATCGACAACTGGCAGCCGTACGATTACGACAGCGGCCTGGTGCTGGCCTGCCCAGCGCCGGCGGTTCGGCTGCGCGGGTTCACGCCGGCACAAGCCGCCACTGCATACGCCTACGGTGGCGGCGCATACGCGCGCCACTGGCTGCCGAGCGAGGTGCTGGCGCGCGGCCTGACGCTAGACATAATGGATCCGGACAACCTGCAGGGCTACATCGAGGCAGGTTGCATGGTGGCTGGTCCGTTCTGGTCGCCGACCTACAACGCGTCGGCTGCCTCGGTCACCGTGGTCGACCGCACCGAGATTTCGCGCAGCGCCGCCGGCGGTCAGCTGGCCGAGCCGGGCACGATGAGCCGCAAGGTTCCGGTCGACCTGCGCGCCATGCCGGCGGCAGACCGGGCCACGTTCCTGAACCTGGTGCGCAACAGTCGCGCGCATCCGATTCTGCTGTCGGTGTTCCCGATGCACGCCGATGCAGAGCTCGAGCGCGACTTCATGGTGTACGGCAGGCGCACGAAAGACTCGGACCTTGCCTACCAGTTCATGAACGCCTACGCGACCACGATGGAGGTCGAAGAAATCTGATATCCGTGCAATCCAGCCAGGCCGCCTCGAGCGGCTTTTTTTACGCCCATCGAAAGGCACCAATGAGCATCAGCAAGACCACCCCGCCGGAAG